>Ga0116178_10001695_pt1 | contig 18039 bp, 15 predicted proteins | sample AD_STIC12_MetaG_FD_89880 | JGI IMG/M metagenome (GOLD analysis project Ga0116178, IMG submission 89880) | Active sludge microbial communities of municipal wastewater-treating anaerobic digesters from USA - AD_STIC12_MetaG | ecosystem: Engineered > Bioreactor > Anaerobic > Digestate | place: USA... | reverse complement strand
GATTTTTCGTCCACTCCCATCTTCCTCACGACCCGCGTCCTCTTCCGCCTTTTCCCCCGGGCCACGGCCCGCTTCATGATGCCCCACGCCTCGTCCCAGCTCAACCGCAGGATCTTGCGGCCGCTCTCGACATCGCTGGCCAGAAGCACGTCGATGGCCAAACGCTCGAACAAGGCCGTGAACCGCGATCTCGCCTCCGCCCCAGCCCCCGGCGTCCCAACTCACGACTCAACCGTTCCTCGGTCTTCTTGAGCGTGATCCGTTCGCCGAGCGTTCGGCCCACTTCCGTCAGCCTGACAGCAGTCCATCCGCTCGAGCTCGTCAGCATCGTCGCCACGCCGGTTGCCGACTTCTCCCCCCGTCCCCAGGAATACGAGCCGCCCCAAGTCCAAGATGGGCCGGACCATGTCCTTGCCGTCGGGGACTGGCTCGCTTGAGTTAAGACGCGAGGGCGGAGCGAGGCTAAGGCGGGAGCCGGAAAATGGTTTGACTCCAACATTCGTTCTTGTTATTCTTGAACCGCATCGGATTGAAGGGGTTTGCCATAGCCTTCACGTGCCGGAAATACCGTTTCGAGAATCCCGGAGATACGAGCTATTGCAGGAAGTGCGGCACTCTGCTCCGAAGATATGTTTCGGATTCTCCGGAATCCGATGTATCTCCCTCGAATTCTCAGGACGCCCAGCCAGACATCTCGGGAACCAGGGAACAACTACCGCCTGGAAGGCGGTAGTTGTTCACTATTCCCCGCTCTCTTCGTTTGCCATCAGGGCAGCCTGTTCGAAGTCATGAGCCGGCGGCGGCTTCTCGGCGAAGAACGTCAACTCCAGATGACGGCCGAATTCGGGCGTCGGCGGAGAGACCTTGGCGCCGGACCATGACCCGGCCCTTGTCGGGGATGTGCGACGTCACCTCCCCTTGTGGGGCCGGAGAGGGCCGCGCTCACTCTCCTACTTGCGGATCCCCTTGAGGAGCTCTTCCCAAATCTCCCTGAGCCCCTTCTCCTGAGTGACGGATGCGATATACCCGAGGTCCAGCTCCTCTCCGGAGATCTTGACGATGCCGGCGATGTCCCTCAGATGCTTATCCGAACGGCCTTCCCGATAGAACTCGAGTTTGCTGACGATGATATCCTCAGGGGACGAATACTGAATGGTCAACCCGTCCGAGGTCTGTACCGCGCGCCGCCTCTCGAAACGCCCGCGGTCGAACGTTCCTCCCTTTGGGATGATGACATCGATCTTGTTGCCGGAGGACGGGTGGATGATATTGAACTGGCTCTTGGCGAGGATGGCCCGCCGGATCGAGGATTCGTCGATATAGAACTCCGTCGCGGGGAAAGACCGGAGCAGGTTCGGGACATGGCTCTCCTGGATGTCGGCAACGATATCGATGTCCTGAGTGAGCCGTGGCTCCCCATACAGGAAGGAAGCCATGGATCCGGTGACGAAATAGGGGATCGCAAGGTCATTGAAGCAACGGGCGGCGTGATGAAGAAGGCTACGTTGATCCACGGAGCATCCTCTCGGCGACCGTTCGTTCGACTTGATCCTCGGTCCAGTCGGGGCGGAAAGATCTGATGGCATCGTAGAGCATTTGCCTTGCGGACAGCCACATGCCGAGTGCTATCTCCAACCGCTTCTCAGGCTCCATGTCCCGGTAAACACCGGCCATGACGTCATCTACGCTTTCGAACGCGGGGATCCGGCCCTCCATGGCTAGGGATGAGTATATAACATTCCGTTCGGCCCGTCCCCTCATGTAAAGAGAATATCCCGGCCGGGGACGAGAGTCAAGAACCCGAGATCCGGCGGCCCAGGGCCGCGGCGGGGGCGGATCGTCGGATCCGCCTCGCGTAGACCTGGCGGAACTAAGGAAAATACTCGAGTTTGCGGAATGGCCGGCGCTATCGAAGTTCCCGGCGGATTCAATGGATCGAAGCAGGATCGACTTCCTGTTCCCGCCGGCTTCACATTGTCGCCCGCCCGGCTCTCGAAGCACGGGACGCGGGTTTTCCCGGCGCGCGGGCCCGTCGGCTCACGCCCGAGGCCGGGCGACCAAGCCGTAGAAATGGAACCGGCCGGCGAGCTCGCCCGCCGAGACCAGGACGAAAACGAGGAAGAGGGCGAGGCCGATCCCCTTCTCCTTCATGATGTCTCCGCCGCCCGTGGCCAGGTCCAAAGCCAGGAAGGCGCTCCCCAGGGCCAGCAGGACGATCCTGGCCCGGTGGAATCGCCGCGGCGAGTCGTCGTGCGGACGGAGCGACGGGGCGGGGCGGACGCCCAGGAGGCCGTGGCGGGGCGCCCAGAGCAGGGCGAACAGGACCTCGGCGGCGACGAGGACCAGGGCGGCGCCCGTCAGGTTCAGGTCAAAGGCCCCCGGCCCGGCCAGGGCCCGGACGGCGACCTCGGTCCCCACGGCGCCCAGGACGAGCGTCGTCAGGAAGAACGAAAGAGGCGTGTAGGCGTTCCTCCAGGCGGGCAGGGCCGGGAGCATGTAGAGCCGGGCCATGCTGGCGATGAAGAGAAGCCCGGCCAGCGAGGCCGCGCCGATCGCCGGCCAGAGCGAGGCCCGCGACGCCGGCCTGACGTAGGCCAGCCATCCTTCGAGCGCGACGAAGGCGCCGAAGAGGAGCTCGAACAGGATCTCCCGGCTGAGCCAGGAGGTCCGGAGATTGCGGAGCGCGTATCTCGCCCGCAGCGGGTGGCTGATATGGAAGAAGGAGGCCAGGGCCGCCGCGGCCGTGAGCGCCGCGACGACGGCCAGGAGCGCGATCCAGGTGAAGCGCCAGCCGCTCCCCGGCAGGCGCCCCCGGACGATGAACGGCAGGTGGAAGACGAGATGAACGCCGACGGCCGTCTGGCCGAGGACGGTGAAAGCGGCGAGCGGCCACTCCTTGAGCATCGAGGGCTAGACTTCTTCCCAGTTGGCCACTTCGGCGCCGCGCTCGGCGGCCTCGGCCGAGTCCCGGTGCGGCTTGATGATCAGGGCCGGCTCGGCCGTGGCCGGGTCGGGCAGGGGGAAGATGCGGCGGACCTCGCCGTACTTCCGCCTGAGCTCGTCCAGGTCGCCGAAGTCGAGGGCCCGCTGGGGGCAGGCCGCCACGCAGGCCGGCGCCTCGCCCGCGTCGACGGCGTCGGCGCAGAAATCGCACTTCGACACGGTGTTGGTCCGGGCGTCGAAATGGAAGGCCGTGTAGGGGCAGGCCCACTCGCAGTAGCGGCAGCCGACGCAGGCCTCCGTGTCGACGAGGACGATGCCGTCGGCGCGCTTGGAGATGGCCTGGACCGGGCAGGCCAAGCCGCAGACCGGCTTCTCGCAGTGGTTGCAGGCCATGGAGATGTTGTAGGCCACGACCGAGGGGACCCAGGCCTCGCCCCGCTTCTCCCAGCCGCCGCCGGCCACCTCGAAGACGCGGCGCCAGAGGACGCCCGGCCCGAGGTCGTTGCGGTCCTTGCAGGCCATCTGGCAGGCCTTGCAGCCGGCGCAGGCCGAGGCGTCGAAGTAGAAGGCGTACTGGTTGACCATCTCAGGCCGCCTCCGCCTTCTCGACCTGGACCATGATCGTGTGCTGGGCGTTGCCGAAGGCGAGCGGCGTCCAGCGCTCCGACGACAGGACGTTGACCGAGCCGCGCCTGTCGACGCCCGCGGCGTCGGGCGTCCACCAGGCGCCCTGGGGCAGGGCCACGACGCCGGGCATGATCCGCGCCGTCACCCGGCACTTGACGACGACGGCGCCGCGGTCGTTCCAGACCCGGACCGGATCGCCGTTCCGGATCTTCCGCGCCCCGGCGTCGACCGTGTTGATGAACAGGCGCTGGGGGAAGGCCTCCTCGAGCCAGTCGACGCCCTCGAGGGTCGAGTGGACGCGGGAGAGGTAATGGTGGCCGATCACGGACAGCGGATACCTCTCCGCTTCGGGGCCGAAGGGGCTCTCCCACTCCTGGATGTACTTCGGGACGGCCGGGATGTCGGCCGGCCGGCCCATGTCGTGGAGGGCCTTGGAGAAGATCTCGATCTTGCCCGAGGGGGTCCGGAGCGGGTATTTCGCCGGGTCGCGACGAAAGTCAGAGAAGGCCACGGCCGGCCGGGTCACGGGGACCGAGTAGACCCCCGCGTTCGAGCGCTCGAGCTCGTCGAGGGAGGGCAGGCCGGGGAAGCGCGTCTCCCGGTAGCGGTCGAGCGACCAGGCCACCCACTCGCGCTCGGTCCGTCCCTCTGTGTAGGCCTGCTCGAAGCCGAGCCGGGCCGCGATCTCGGCCGAAATGCGGTAGTCGCTCTTCGTCTCCGGCGGCGGCTCGACGACCTTGGGCATGAGGAGGACCTCGTCGCCGTACTTCCAGCCGTCCTCGAGGCCCCAGGTCTCGAACTGGGTGCAGACGGGAAGCACGATATCGGCGAACCTGGCCGTCGGGGTCAGAAAGTTGTCCTGGACGAGGAGGAACTCGACCTTCTTCTCGTCGGCCAGGATGCGGGCCGTCCGGTTGATGTTGCCGTGCTGGTTGACCAGGCAGTTGCAGGCCACGGCCCAGACGCACTTGATGTCCGTCGGGAGGCGGTCGGCGCCGCGGACGCCGTCGGCCGGGCCCATCTCGCGGCCGCGCAGGACGGCCTCGGTCCAGAGGAAGCTCGGGATCTCGGCCTTGACCGGGTTAGCGCCGACGGGGAAGACGAGCCAGAACGGGCCGCCGTCGGGCGCCTGCAGGGCGATGCCGCTGGCCCAGCCGCCGGGGACGCCGACGTTGCCGGTGATGGCCGCGAGGACGCAGCCGGCCCGGACGGCCTGCTCGCCGTAGGCGCGGCGCTGCATGCCGTAGCCCTGGTAGAGGACGCCGGGCTTGGTCGTGGCGTATTCGCGGGCCAGGCGGGCGATCGTCCCGCGCGGCACGCCGCAGATGGGCTCGGCCCAGTCCGGGGTCTTCGGGACGCCGTCGCGCGTCCCGAGGAGGTAGTCCTTGTAGCTCTCGGCGTCCTCCGCGCCGGCCGGCATCCCGGTCGAGTCGAACCCGACGCAGTGGGTCCGGACGAAGGCGGCGTCGTGGAGGTTCTCCGTGACCACGACGTGGGCCATGGCCGTCATCATGGCCGCGTCCGTGCCGGGCCGGATGGGGACCCACTCGTCGGCGAGGGAGACGGCGCTCAGGGTCATCCGCGGGTCGACGCAGACGACGCGGGCGCCCTTCTCCCGGGCCTTCCGGACGAGCCACGCGCTGTTGGTGCCGTCGCGCATCTCGGCCGGGTTCCAGCCCCACATCAGGATGTACTTGGAGTTGAGCCAGTCCTGGCGCTGGTTGCCGGTGACTTCGGTGCCGTAGACGGTCGGCGTGGCCGCGGAGATGGCCGCCCAGGAGTAGCTGTTGTAGAAGCCGAGCGAGCCGCCGTAGAGGTTCATCAGGCGCTGGGCGGTCTGGCGGCCGTTGATCTGGTTGTAGCTCCCCGTGCCGTAGGGGACGAAGAAGGCCTCGTTGCCGTAGGTCTTCTTGACGCGCTCGAACTCGGCGGCGACGCGGTCGAGGGCCTCGTCCCAGGTGACGGGCTGGAACTTGCCCTCGCCCCGCCCGCCGACGCGCTTGAGCGGGCGGAGAAGCCGGCCGGGATGGTACTGGCGCTTGCGGTAGGCCCGGCCGCGGACACAGGCCCGGAGCTGGGGGTCGGCCACGGTGTCGCCGGGCCGGTCGTCGGTGTCGATGCGGACGATGACGCCGTCGCGGACATGGACCTTGAGGAGGCAGCGGCCGCCGCAGTTGTGGGACGGGCAGCCGACGCGGACCATGCGCTCTTCGGCCGGCGCTTGCTCGACCAGGGCATGGCGCGGGTCGCGGCGGCGGAAGCCGGCGGCCGGGCCCTGGACGAGGCGGCCGCGGCGCCGAAGAGGGCGCTCCAGCGGAGGAAGCCGCGGCGGCTCATGGCCGAGGTCTCGATGGCTCTCTTGAAGGCGGAGACGGTCATGGCGTCCCGGAGAAGACGCCCGCTTTCCCCGGCGCCGCCGCCGCCGACGCGCCGGCCAGTCCGACCCAGACCGCGCCGGCCAGGGCCTCGAACAGGATGGCCTGGATGGGCCGGCTCAGGGCCAGAAGGTCCGTGCCGGGGACGAGGAGGTCGAAGAGCTTGAACGACGCGGCCACGGCCCCGGCCAGGAAGACGGCGGCGGCGCTTCGGGAGCGGGCGGCCGCCCGGCCCATGATCAGGACGGCGACGGGGACCATGACCAGGCCCGGCAGGCCGGGGACACGGAGGAGATGCAGGAGATGCCCGAGGGTCGCCTCGCCCAGGCCCCAGACAGCGCCGAAGACAAGGGCCGTGCCGGCCACCAGGCCGGCCCGCGGCCCGCCGCCCTGCTTGTCCAACCCTGGGGCCCCGCGGATCAGCCGACCTTGGTGGTCAGGAAGATCTGCAGGCTCATCTGCTTGATCTGGTCCTGGGTCGCCTCGATCTCGTCCATGTGCTCGTCCTCCTCGTTGAGGATCGTCTGGAGGAGGTCGCCCGTGGCCTGGTCCTTGACCTCGCCGGCCAGGTCGATGGCGTCGTTGTAGGCCTTGATGGCCATTTCCTCGGCCTTGTGGTCGAAGTCGTACATCTTGGGCACGTCGGTGCCGATGAAGATGGGCTTGAGCTCGCTGACGATGGGCAGGCCCTCGAGGAAGAGGATGCGGGCGATGAGCTTCTCGGCGTGCTTCATCTCGTCGATGGCCCGCTTCTCGATGACCTTGTGGAGCTTCTCGTAGCCCCAGGCGTCGCACATCTCCGAGTGGACCATGTACTGGTTGATGGCCGAGAGCTCGTCGGCCAGCAGGGAGTTCAGGACCTTGATGAGTTTCGGATCCCCTTTCATGGTGGCCTCCTTCGATAGGGATTCGGTCGGCTTTGGCTTGAAGCACCATTTTAACGCCGGCGTCGGACAAAGGCAAGTCTCGGCCGGACGAGCGGCCGGACGCCCGGGCGGCTTGGAGAGGCGCCCGATCTGGGCTAGAATAGGTCCCGAACGCAAGGAGGGACACATGAGACGCTCGATCGTGCCGATCGCGGCGCTGGCCGCCATCCTGGTCCTGTCGTCGTGCGCGCCCGGGCCCAACAGCGTCGAGAAAACGCCCGACGCCGACGGCCGGACGGCCGGCTTCTTCCTCGGGCTCTGGCACGGCTTCATCTCCCCGGTGACCTTCATCGTCTCGGTCTTCACCAGGAACGTCCGGCTCTACGAGGTCCACAACAACGGCACCTGGTACAACTTCGGCTTCGTCCTCGGGGCCGGCCTCTTCCTCAGCGGCGGCATCCTCGGCCGGAAAAAGAAGAAGGGGTCAAACCTTTAATTTTTTAATTTTTTGGTTCTCTTCCACGTTGTGTGGGTCGGATGGGCCGGCAAATGGGGACATGTACTCCCAGTACGTGTCCCCATTCAGGCATTCAGGCATACGGGACACGTACCGGGGCGGTACATGTCCCGATACGCGCCTCGAGCACCTGGCAACAGAGCCCATAGCCACCCACAGAAAATGGAAGAGAACATTAAACAATTAAAGGTTTGACCCCGTCCTAGCGGGCGCGTCGCCCTAATTACGCGAGGCGGGGCCGTAGTAGATGCCGTTGAAGAGCAGCTTGAACGTGCCGTGGGGCTGGCCGCGGAAGGCGACCTCGGGCCCGTAGAGGAAGACCTTGCCCTTGCCCACCGACGCCTCGGCGACCTGGACGCTTCGGCGCAGATACGACTCGCCCCAGGCCCAGCCGCTCCGGAGGAGCTTGCCGTCGTCGAACCAGGCCACGGGCCTGACGCCCTTGAGCTCGGCGTCGGGCGGGAGGTTCCAGGCCGGGGTGTTGTTGAAGAAGACATCCACCGTCGCCGGCATCCCGTGGGCCAGGGGGTGGGTGTTGTCGACGACGGCCCGGAGGATCGAGCCGGGGATGTAGAACTTCTCCGGCCGCAGCGGCGTGTCGGCGCCGTCCGCCGCCTTTTCGGTCAACGCGTTCGTGAGCGGCAGCCCGAAGTGGTCGGCGATGGCCGTCGCCGAGTCGAGGGCCAGGATGGTCCCTCCCGCCTCGACGAACGCCCGCAGGGCGGGAATGGTCTTGCCGGCGGTGATCCGCCCGACCCGGTCCTTGTACTCGTCCGGCACGTCGGCCGGCTGGGCGGCCTGGAAACCCCGGAAGTCGCCGCCTCCGGCCAGGCCCGCCGCAGGCGCGCGGGGGATCGATCCGCCGACGAAGATGATCGCGTCGAAACGGCCCTCGAGGTTCCCGGCGTCGAGGGCCGGGGCGAAGACGAGCTCGAACGGGAACTCGAACTGCTCGAGGAGCCAGCGGACCCAGCCCGAGGCCATCGAGCCGCCGTAGGTGTCCCACAGCCCGAGCCTGACCGGCTTCAGCCGGAACGCCTCGACCGCCGGCGCCGAGGCGAGCCCGGCCACCTTCAATCCCAAGTTCCCGGCCGCCTTCTCGAGGACGGCCGCCGCGCCGCCCTTGGCCGGGACGTAGAACGCGCCGGCCGGATAGGCCCGCCCGCCGGCCTCGAACCCGGCCTTGAGCCAGAGGACCTCCTCCCCCGCCTTGACGAGCCGGTTGACGGCCGTGAACGCGTCGTTCACGCGGCGGTCGAGGACGAAACCGGCCGGCGACATCCCCGGCTCGAAGCTCCCCGCCGGCGGCTCGAGGACGCCCAGGACCTTCTCGAACGGCCCGTCGAAGCCGTCGAGGACGCGGTCGAAGGCGACGCCCATCTGGTAGGCCAGCGTCCAGCCTGCGGCGTCGTAGGGGGGCCGCGGCGGACCGCCCGGATAGGGGAAGTCGTTGGGGTGGTCCTGCGGCTCGAACATGGTCAGCACGTGGGGCCGGAAGGCCTGGGCCGTCCTGATGACGTACGACCCCTTCGGATAGGACTTGCCGGCGACGCTGAAATCGGCCTTGGCCCGCTCCACCTCGACCCCGCTCTCGAGCAGGGCGTTGACGAACTTGGTCGCCGTCGGGAAGTCGGCTTGGTCGGACGGGACGATGTAGCCCCGCGAGTCCCGCTTGGCCTGGTCGAACATGGCCTGGTAGTACTTGATGTCCACGCCGCCGCCGCGGCCGAACCCGCCCTGGCCGCCGGGGCCCGCCCCGGGGGCCTGCGCCTGCGCCCGCGCCGCCGCCGCTCCGCCCTGGGCCTGGCCGGCCGCCCGGTCCTTCTCGACCGCGGCCTGGACCTCGGCGATCGTCCCGGGCACGATCGTCCAGGAGTCCTTGCTCCCCAGCTCGATGGCGTGTTTGCCCATGAGGTAGCGCCGGTAGAGGAAGTCCTCGCGGTGCTTCGAGGCCACGTCGAGGATGGCCAAGTCGGCCGTGATGGCGTATTCGATCGACTGGCGGAAGTGCCACTTCTGGGGCGCGACCGGATAGGGGTAGTCCTGCTTCGGCAGCAGCCGGTCCGGGATGAACGGGATCTCGACCGGCGTCGGGCCGCCGATGGTCTCGGTCAGGATGCCGATGACGTTGTGGAAGTAGCCGGCGCTCCGCAGGCCGCCGTTCCACCAGGTCGAGTAGCCCGCGCCCGACCGCATGGTCGCGCCGGGCTTGCCCTCGGTGACGAAGCGGTTGTGCATGGCCGCCGAGACGAGGTCGAGCCCGACCGGGATGAGCGGGTCGAAGACGTAGTTGAAGGGGTCGCGGAAGGGCGGCGCGAACAGCACCGTGCCGGCCGGCCCGGTCTGGTGGTGGTTGTAGAGGATCTGGGGGTGCCACTCGATGTAGAGCTGGCGGCTCATGGCCTTGGTCTCAGGCTGGGTGTTCATGTAGAAGTCGCGGTTGTTGTCGTGGCCGATGTATTTCTGGTAGAGGACGGGCACCCCGCTCATCGACCGCTTCGCCGGCTCCTTCTCGCGCATGTACCAGTCGGCGACGAGGTCGAGCCCGTCGGGATTGGCCGGCACGGCCAGCAGGATGACGTCGTCGAGGATGCGCCGGGTCTCCGCGTCGTCGCGGCTGACCAACCGCCAGACGAGCTCGACCAGCTGCTGGGAGCCGAGAATCTCGGTGGCGTGGAGCCCGCCGTCGATCCAGACCACGGCCTTGCCCTCGGCCGCGAGCTTCCGGGCGCCCGCGTCGGACAGGCCCCGGGCCAGGGCCAGCCGCTTGGAGACGTCCTTGTAGCGGGCCAGGCGGGCCTGGTTGGCCGGCGACGTGACGATGGCCATGACCATGGTCCGGCCCTCGGCCGTCCGGCCGATCTCGACAAGCGACAGGCGGTCGGACTGGGCCTCGAGCTTCTTCCAGTAGGCGACGAGCTGACGGTAGTTGAAGAGCTGGTAGTCGTCGCCGATGGCGAAGCCGAACTGCTCCTTGGGGCTGGTGAGCCCGGCCGCGGCGGCCGTGAGGCCCGAAGCCGCCAGGACGAGGATGAGGGCGAGCCCGGCCAGTGCGGTCCGGGGGAGGCGGCGAACGTGGTCGTTCTCGGACACGGCGCACACTCCTTGTTACCAGATTCCCGGGATGAGCCGGGCCGGGACGGCCGCGGCGTATTCGGCGTACCAGAGCAGGTCGCGCTTCAGCATGCGGTCCTCGAGGGCGGTCCGCAGGACGAGGAGCGCGGACGCCAGGGCCTGCGGGACGAGGGCCCAATAGGAGCCGAGAACGAGCGGCGTCGCCAGGCCGAACATCAGGCCGCCGAGATAGCCCGGGTGACGGCAGAACCTGTAGGGCCCCTCGCGGCAGACCGACTGGCCCCGGTCGGTCTGGATGCGGGCGACGCTCGAGAAGAAGGGGTTGACCTTCTTGGCCCACAGGAACAGGCCCTGGCCGGCGAGGAACACCGCCAAGGCCAGCGCGTAGACCGCCGCCCCCGGAGGGTCGCTCCAATGGCGGCGGCCGGCGTCGACGCCGGCCACGACGATGGCCGCGACGAACAGGGGCGTCGCCAGAAGGAAATAGCCCTTGTCCCACCACTTCACGCCCTTGCCGGGGCGGAGCCGCTCGGCGACGAGGCCGGGATCGTCCCGAAGGAACCACCGGGAAAGGCCGAGAACGGCCAGGCTCGCGGCGACGTAGACCCAGCCCTGCCAGTAGTCGAGGCCCCCCGAAGAGAAAAAGACGAGGGCGGCCACCACGGAGAAGGCCGCGATGCTGCGCGCCCAGAGCGGGGTCCTCGGCGTCATCCCGCTGTCATTATGGACCAGGAGTGTGATATATTCAATATCTGTGATGAAGTTTTTCTTCCGCCCCCGGGTGTTTCAAGAGGCGGCATGCCGTGCCGAGCACGGCCGGATGTTCAATATCCGGACGATTCGCCCGACTAAATAGGCGAATTCGATCGATCATCATACGGAGGTTGTCTTCATGATCATCAAGCGGCTCACGAAACCGGCCGTCGCCCTGACGCTTGCCGCCGTTCTCCTGTCGTTCCCGGCGGCGGGTTTCGCCCAGGAAAGGAAGCACGATCTATCGTTCCAATTCGGTTTAGTGTCCGTCGACCAGTTCGCCGACATCCTCAAGGATGTCATCGTCATCGTCATCACCCTCGGCAACTTCAACAAGGCGGACCAGAAATTCAGCGCCGTCCCCTTCCTGACCTACCACTATTCGGCGAATTCCCGGTTCGGCTTCGGCGCCGCGGTCGGCCGCTACAGCTCTTCGGGGAACCTCTCCCAAAGCGGTTCCGTGGTCGGCGACTTCAGCGAAAAGAACACCATCGTCGCGGCCGAGCTCGACTATCACTGGGTCATGCGGCCCGGGTTCCAGCTCTACTCGGGGGCCGGGTTCGGCGTCCGGGCCCACCGCGGGAGATACACCGACGGGGTGGATACGGACACCGTGAACAAGCTCCTGCCGACCTTCAATCTCAACGCGCTGGGCCTGCGCTTCGGCAAGAAGGTCGGTTTCTTCGCCGAGGCCGGGGTGGGCTACAAGGGCCTCCTGTCGGCCGGGGTCAACGCCCAGTTCTGAGATGAACAGACCGCTCTTCCGGGGGACCGTCGCGCTCATCGCCGCCGCGGTGGCGGCGGGCGCGGCCGTCCCGCTCGGCGGAGCGCCGCGGCAGACCCTCCAGGCGGCCGAGGCCGTTCAGTCGGTCTCGTGGGACCGCTGGCTGGCGGCCAAGGCCAAGGCGGAGGAGTGCGACGCCGCCGGGAACCTGGTGGCCGCCCTCCAGTATTACCTCGAGTACACCCGGCAGGCCGAGGGCCTCGGCAGCCCCCTCCGGGTCGCCTGGGGCAAGAACAACGCGGCCTACATGATCATCAAGATGCACCGGCTGGACGCGACCGTCGACCTCGCTCCGGCCCGGAAGCTGCTCGAGGAGGGCCTGGCCATCGAAGGGGCGTCGGAGGACTGCAAGCGGGCCTTGGCCTCGAACCTCGAGCACGTCAAGAGCATCCTCCGGTCGCCCCTTTGAGGGACCGGGGGAGCCCCGGCGGCGTCATCGCCTCCCCTCAGGAGCCGGAGCGTCGTTCCCGGCGCCCGGTATTGCGCCGGGAAGAAGCTCGGGCGAGATCGCCGAGGAGACGTTCCGCGCGCCCGTCCTCGAGTCCGACAACCTCCGGGTCGCCGAGCGCAAGCGTAGAACGCGCGCGCAAGCGCCGATGTTGCCCCTTCGGGCTCTCTGACGTAAGATAGAGGTCCGGACGGCCGTCCGGGACCGGCAGCGCTCGAGGAGGGATCATGCGTCGAAGTTCGTCGTTCGCGCCGAGGGCGATCGTCCCGGCGCTTCTCCTGGCGGCCCTGGCCGCGGGCCCGGCCCCTGTTCCCGGCCGGGCCCCGGACAAGCGCGCGCCCACGGTCGAGGACCTGATGACCCTGAAGTCCGTCGGCGCGCCGCGCCTCTCCCCGGACGGAACGCGGGTCGCCTACACCGTCACGGAGACCGATCTCGACCAGGACGCCTTCGTCACCCAGATCTGGCTGGTCGAGGCCGGCGGCGGCGAGCCCCTCCAGCTGACGCGCGGCCAGAAATCCTCGACCGCGCCGGCCTGGTCGCCCGACGGCAAGTGGCTGGCCTTCGCCTCGGCCCGGGCCGAAGACAAGCCCCAGGTCTTCGCCATCCGGCCCGACGGCGGCGAGGCCGTCCAGCTGACCAAGGCCGAGACCGGCGTCAACGGGTTCGCCTGGTCGCCCGACGGGCGGACCATCGCCTTCACGGCCGGCGACCCGGTGACGGACGAGGCCAAGGCGCGCAAGGACCGTTACGGCGACTTCGAGGTCGTCCGCCGCGAATACACGCACACCCACCTCTGGACGTTCGACGTGTCCGAGGCCCTGGGCGCGCCCCAGGCCGGGAAGCGCCGGACGAGCGGCCGGTCGTTCACCGTCGGCGCCTTCGACTGGTCCCCCGACGGCGCGAAGATCGCCTTCGGCGGGACGGTCAACCCCGACCTCGTCAACGGCGGGACCTCCGACATCTACGTTCTCGACCTGGCCGGCGGCGCGGTCAAGAAGATCGTCGATCTCCCCGGCCCGGACTCCTCCCCGCTCTTCGCTCCGGACGGGCGCTCGGTCCTGTTCTCGACCGCCGGCGGGCGCCGCGACTATTTCGCCCGCAACATCGGACTGGCCGTGGTCCCGGTCGAGGGCGGCCGGATCCGGCCGCTGACCGGGGCCTTCGACGAGAACCCCAGCGCCGTCGCCTGGACCGCCGAGGGGATCTATTTCGCGGCCCTGCGGAGGACGGCCTCGCACCTCTACCGCCTCGATCCCGAGACGCTCCAGATCTCGCGGATGACGACCCCCGACGACGCCATGGCCGGCGCTTTCAGCGTGGCGAGGGACGGGAAGCGCGTGGCCTTCCAGACCGCCTCGGCGACGGCGCTCCCCGAGATCGCCGTTTCGGAGTTCCCGTGGCGGCCGCGCGTCCTGACGCGGATGACGGAGCAGGTCGCCGACTGGATCCTGGGCACGCGCGAGGTCGTCTCCTGGAAGAGCCGGGACGGCGCCGTGATCGAGGGCGTGCTCATCAAGCCGGCCGGCTTCGACCCGGCCCGGAAATACGCCCTGCTGTGCGCCATCCACGGCGGGCCGACGGGCGTCGACCGGCCGGCGCTGCTCGGCGGGGACACGCGCTACTATCCCTCGGACATCTGGGCCGCCCGCGGCGCCCTCATCCTCAAGGTCAACTACCGCGGCAGCGCCGGCTACGGGGCCAAGTTCCGCCTCCTCAACTACCGCAACCTCGGCGTCGGCGACGCCTGGGACGTCCTCTCGGGCGTCGATCACCTGGTCAAGAAGGGCTGGGTCGATCCGGCCCGGGTCGGGTGCATGGGCTGGAGCCAGGGCGGCTACATCTCGGCCTTCCTGACCGCCTCGTCGAGGGCCTTCAAGGCCGTCTCGGTCGGGGCGGGCATCTCCGACTGGGCCACCTACTACTACAACACCGACATCACGCCGTTCACGATCAATTACCTGGGGGCCAACCCCGTCGACGATCCGGCGATCTACGCCAAGACCTCGCCCATGACCTACATCAAGAAGGCGTCGACGCCGACCCTCATCCAGCACGGCGAGCTCGACCGGCGGGTGCCCATCCCCAACGCCTACGAGCTGCGCCAGGGGCTCGAGGACCGGGGCGTCGCCGTCGAGATGGTCGTCTACAAGGGGTTCGGGCACGGCATCTCGAAGCCGAAGGCGGCCCGGGCGGTCATGGAGCACAACCTGGCCTGGTTCGGCCACTACATCTTCGGCGACCCCAGGCCCGACCTGGGCGCGCCGCCGCTCCCTAAAAAGGACGGCGCGGCGGAGAAGAAATAGGGCCGGGCGGGGGAAAGGCCGAGCCGGCGGAAAGGGGGACGGACGATGAGGTGCAAGGTCTGCGGACGGGACTACCCGTCGCTCTATCACTTCAAGACGGCCGACGTCTGCCTCGGCTGCTACGAGGGCATGGGCGATGAGGAACGGGTCAAGGCCGCCCAGCCGAAGGAGATCTTCCGGCTGACGACGACGGCCTTCACCATCGACGGCTACCGGATCGTCAAGTCGTTCGGCATCGTCCGGGGCATCACCGTCCGGTCGCGCTCGGTCTTCGGCACCATCGGGGCGTCGCTCCAGACGATCGTCGGCGGCAACATCACCCTGTTCTCGGAGCTGTGCGAGCAGACGCGCTCGGAGGCCTTCGAGATGATGGTCAACCACGCCGTCGAGCGCGGGGCCAACGCCGTCATCGGCGTGCGCTACGACGCCACCGACATCATCCAGGGCGCGACCGAGGTGCTGTGCTACGGCACCGCCGTCCTCGTCGAACCGATCTAAGAAGGGGTCAAACCTTTAATTGTTTAATTTTTGGGTTACGTCCGTTTTTATGACGTTCAGAGGGGGCGCGAAAATTAAAGAATTAAAGGTTTGACCCCTTCTTTCCAGCCCCGGCCCTGGCTTATAATCAAAAAGGCCCGGGTGGCGGAACAGGTATACGCACGACACTTAAAATGTCGCGGCCGCAAGGCCTTGCGGGTTCGAGTCCCGCCCTGGGCACTCCCCCTCTTCTCCCGGGAAGCGCCGGGGCCCGGCCTATCGGTAGCGAAGCTTGTGCTTCTTGACTTCCTTGAGCCGGGCGGCGAAATCGCGGCCGGCCGCCTTTTCGTGCTGACGGCGGGTCTTCTCGTCTTTCCGGACCTCCAAGGAGCGAAGCTCCCGGCGCAGCTTCAGGTAGCTCCGCCACCGCCCCGCGTCGAGGGCGCCGGACTCGACGGCCTCGCGCACGGCGCAGCCCGGCTCGCCCTCGTGGCCGCAGTCGGGGAAACGGCACCGGGCCGCGAGACGCTCGATCTCGTCGAAGGTCCGGTCGAGGCCGTCGTCGTCCGCCCAGAGCCCGAGCTCGCGCATGCCCGGCGTGTCGATGAGGAGCGCCCCGCCGGGAAGCTTGATCAGCTCGCGCTCGGCCGTGGTGTGCCGGCCCCGGCCGGCGGCGGCGTCGCTGACCTCGGCGGTCCGGAAACGCTCCTCGCCGGCGAGCCGGTTGATCATGGTCGATTTGCCCACGCCCGAGGACCCGAGAAAAGCGACCGTCTTCCCCGCGGCGAAATAGGGCGCTAGGCCTTCGAGCCCGCCTTCGGCCAGCGCCTTGACCGCCACGACCGGCACGCCCGGCGCGGCGGCCGCGGCCTCGGCGACGGCGGCCTCGAGGTCCGTCCTGAGGTCGGCTTTGTTGAGGACGATGACGGGAGCGGCCCCGCTCGACCAGGCGGTGGTCAGGTAGCGTTCGATCCGCCTGACGTTGAAGTCGCCGTCGAGGCCGCTGACAAGGAAAACCGTGTCGATGTTGGCGGCGACGATCTGGGCTTCGACCGCCTCCCCCGCGGCCTTCCGCGTGAAGGCCGTCCGCCGCGGCAGGACCGCTTCGATGAGGGCCGGACCGCTATCGGCCGGCCGGACGGCGACCCAATCGCCGACGGCCGGGAAATCGGCGGGGCCTTGGGCGCCGTGCCGGAACCGTCCCGGCACTTCCGCGGCAAACTCCCCCTCCTCCGTCACGATCGTCGAGCGGTCGCGGGATTGCCTGACCACGCGGCCCGGGACGAGGCCTTCCACGGCGAGCTCCCCGTACGCCGCGGCGAACGCCGCGTCCCAGCCGAAATCGGAGAGGTCGGTCATGATCGTAGGGCCCGAGGGTATGATAGGCTCGCCAGGATAGGAACGTCAATCCGGATCAGGAACGGCGATCGAGAACGGGGACACGTACCAAGGGTCCATGTCCCCTTCTCGGAACCCCGGCCGGGATGAAGGGCCGGGCAAAAGAAAGGGGACGCGTGCTGGCACGCGTCCCCTCATGATCCGGTTCAGTTCGAGGGGGCCGCGCCGTTGGCCGCCTCGCCGCTCTCCTTCTTCCGCCTGAAGTCCTCGAAGAGGCTGTAGACGACCGGCACGACGACCAGCGTGATCAGGGTCGAGCTCAGCAGGCCGCCGATGACCGTCCGGGCCAGCGGGGCCTGGGCCTCGCCCCCCTCCCCGACGCCCAGGGCCAGCGGCAGGACGCCCATGATGGTCGTGAAGGCCGTCATCAGGATCGGCCGCAGCCGGCGCCGCCCGGCCTCCTCGATGGCCGCGCCGACGGGCATCCGGTCGCGCTTCCGGAGCAGGTTCGTGTAATCGACGAGGATGATGGCGTTGTTGACGACGATGCCGCCGAGCATGATCAGGCCGATGTAGGCCTGCATGCTGAAGCTCGTCTTAGTCAGGAAGAGCATCAGGATGACGCCGATGGCCGCGAGCGGCACGGAGAACATGACGATGAGCGGGTCGCGCAGCGACTCGTAGAGCATGGCCATGGTCATGTAGACCAGGAGGAGGGCCAGGGTGATGCTCAGGAGGAGCTCCCGGTTCGACTTCTGCCGCTCCTCGTAGTCGCCGGTGAACCGGATGCCGAAGTTCCGGGGGATGGGGATCGTCCGCAGGGCCGCGCGGGCGTCGGAGATGATCGACCCCATGTCCCGCCCGGCGATCTCGCCGGAGACGGTCACGACGCGCTCCCGGTCGCGCAGCTCGATGCGGATGGGGCCCCGCCGGGGCCGGGTGTCGATGACGTTGCGCAGGCTGATCGCCTCTCCCGCCGCGTTGTTGATGGTCAGGTCCAGGATGTCCGGGATGCCCAGGAACTCCGAGTCCTTGACCTTGACCAGGATGCGGAACTCGCGCCCCGCCTCGCGGAAATACCCCGCCTGGGTCCCGGACAGGACGGTCTGGATGGACTGGCCGATCTCGCTGACGGAGAGCCGCATGTCGGCCGCGGCCTGGCGGTCGATGACCAGGAGCTCTTCGGGGTTGCCGATCTCGCGGCTGAGCCGGGTGTCGGTGACGCCCGGGACCTTCTTGACGATCTCCTGGACCTGCCGGGCCAGGGCCTCGGCCACGGTCAGGTCGTAGCCGCGCACCTCGACCTGGAGCCGCTCCTGGCCGCCGCCGCCGCGCATGCCGAACATCATCTGGCCGCCGCTCGCCCGCGTCCGGATGACCGTGCCGGGGATGTCGGCCAGCTCCCGGCGCAGGGCGACGGCGATGTCCTCGCTCGACCGGGAGCGCCGGCCGCGCGGCACGAGCTTGAGGGTCATGCTGCCGGTGTTCGCCCCGCTCCGCCAGCCGCCGCCGCCGAAGCTCTCCTCGTGG
>Ga0116178_10001684_pt1 | contig 18133 bp, 10 predicted proteins | sample AD_STIC12_MetaG_FD_89880 | JGI IMG/M metagenome (GOLD analysis project Ga0116178, IMG submission 89880) | Active sludge microbial communities of municipal wastewater-treating anaerobic digesters from USA - AD_STIC12_MetaG | ecosystem: Engineered > Bioreactor > Anaerobic > Digestate | place: USA... | reverse complement strand
TTGCCCAATCTGTGTTGGTGCAGGTTATATTAGCCAATTCTGTGGTGAAGGAAGAGATATCCGACGTAGTGGTAGACACTTTCACTTTGTAGGCGTTTGGCATTTGGATGTGTTCTATCCTATCCCACCACTTTATCCTTGCGTTTATACCGTTGAGGTTGAGCGCCGGTGTGATCAGCCAGTCGTTGCTATTCCCCGCCCCATAGGCAGGATAAGGCATGGAGCGAGCATGCATGCCGTAGTCCCTTTGCTGTCTCCAAGTGTAATCGTCGTAATTGGCATTGATCACCTTCCAAGCTTCGGGTGCTGCAGGTGAGCCGCTCCAGGTACCATCAAAATCTTGCAGATAAGGGAAGCTGGAGATGACAGAATCAAAGCATTCACCGCTTACCACCAAAGCTGAGGTGGCACGGCCATGGGTAAAATTGAAGGTGGCAGTGTGGTTGCCCGCGGCTGTGGGAGCATACTGGATGGTAAAGGAGGCAGTCTCACCAGTAGCCAGAGCCACCGGAAAGGCAGGAGCGTTTGTCACGGTAAAGAAGCCAGCAGATGTTGGGCTCAAACCGGTAACGTTGAGAATTCCACCTCCATTATTGGAAATGGTAAAGGTTTTGCTGGTCGTGGTATTAATTTGGATTCGTCCAAAATAATGTTCCGCCGGATTCAGTCCCAAGACAGGATCGGGTGAAAGAGGCGAGATCAGCATGAGCAGGTGTGGCAGTCGATTGTTAAGAGCTCCGTTTTCTGTAGGTATACTGCTGATACCAGTCCAATACTGATGCGAGCCTGCGGTACCAGAACTGTAATAGAAATATGGGATCCTTGTTTGCAGCTCAGCTCCACTGTTCCCATAGTTGGCTTCCACGCCTATGAGCAGATTTCCACCGGTATAAGCAAAGGGAGAATCCAGGGGAAAAGTGTACCAACCTCCAGTTTCAAAGTTACAAGTTCCCTCTTTCAACATACTGGCGTTGGAGGTGAAATCCTCCCATGTCATCCGGGTAAGGGCGGTAGCGGTGGTAAGCTTGGCATAGATTTTGTAGGGGATGGCATCAACACCGTTTGCGGCCACATTCCAGCCCAAGGAACTGATCACACCCAACTGCCCTATCTGCGCAGCGGTGTAAAGCCCCAAGGAACGCCCATAGCCTTCAAAAGCATTGAAAGGCTCTCTCTGGCTCGCTGTCCCGCTACCAATCATCACTCCATTGACGATTTCAAAAGTTCTGGTCTCTGAGGCAGGCGAATCGCCAACAGCATTGCGAGCTATCACATACCAATTGTGCATGCCTTCACTCAGAGCACCGGTTAGAGTGTAATAAGTTGATTGTTGATTGCCGCTTACCAAGTTGCCATCAATATAAACATCATAGCCGGTAGCATCTACAACTCCACTTCCGGAAGGCCGTGCCCAGCTTAATGTTTGACCTGCCATCACCTGGTCACCATTTAGAGGTGAAGCCGGCAGAGGTGCATCAGGTGCCATGGTGTCTGGGAAGACAAGCTGTATACGGTTGATCTCTGATTGTCTCATATCTGCTGTAGGTGGATAATTGGGATTTGGGTTTACGTTGCTATCATTATAAATCATACCTTTATTGATTCCTGCGCCGAAGGTCCCCCAGCTCAAAATTCCAACTCCACTATCAGGTGTGTATTGATGAACCGCGAGGAGCAGATTGTCAGTATTGTTGTAGGAAAAGGGAGTATCCAGAGTGATCTCCAACCAGTTATGTGCAGCAGGCATCAAGGCAGATACATCACCGGTAAAGACCTGCATAAGGTTTGAGGCAGGCTCCCAGTCTGTGTCACTGTTAAATGCCGTTTTCTGCGTGTGCCCCAGGTAAATAGTCCAATCTTTACTATTGGCTATCTCACCGTACTCATAGTAGAACCGGATTTTCGTAATAACTCCGCCGTAGTTGATCAGACTTTGTGTGTAGACTTGCTGAGTATAGCTATAACCACTATAGACAGGTAAGCAGGAGTTGGACTGATATCCCTCACCTACCTGTATCGTGCAGGCAAAGCCCAGGCTGAATACGCTCAGCATCAGGGCCAGCAGCATCATGAACGAGAGATGTCTTTTCATTGGTTTTTCCTCATGTTTTTAGTTTTTTCTTAGAGGTTCAAAAAGAGGTGTGGCTTCTGCCTACTGCACAGGTTTAGGAGATGTTACTACAGTGGGCAGATTCCGGTTTGATTTCGACGTTGAGGACTTGGGATGCAGCATCAAAGCAGATGGGTAGACGTATCTCCCCCTTGGGCTGATGAGTCCAACTTTCTCTTGAAACTATAGACTGGTTGAAGATCCTGAAGCTCATGGATTCTCCTTGTGCTGCGTGAGTATCGTTTATTTTAAAATATGGTGCAACTCGATGCCTTAAATAAAGATAGCACTGTCACGTCATGTTTCGTGCATCAGGGTAGTGAAACTTTGATATATGTCAAGTAAAATTGCATGCGTTGCTTGTGAATAGATAAACAATGCCCATGGTAGAAATGCTAATCCACTGACCGATCGCAACTTGTGAGCACGAAAAAAGCCCCGAGTCAAACCCAGGGCTTTATTATTAGTCTAAACCTTAGACTTTACTTCACGATAACCATCTTTTTGGTCATGTTGGTGCTGGCGGTGCTGAGCTTGTAGAAATAAATTCCGCTGCCGCAGTTGTTTCCACGTGCATCTTTACCGTTCCAGTTGAGTTTGTGCACACCTTCTTTTACTTTGAAGGTCTTCACTACTTGACCGAGGATGTTGTAGATGGTCACAGTGCCATTTTCACCCGCTTTGATGTCAACTTCAATGGTGGTGCTGTTTACCTGTTTGAAGGGGTTGGGATAGGCATTGCGCATGGTGGTGACGGTAGGAAGCACAGGAGGCACTTCGCCGGTCACGGTCACGCTTGCAGGCTGTCCATAGAATTGGCCAACACCATTAATTTCAACAGCTTCCAGCCAATACCAGTAGGTGTTGCCGATTTCCACTTCCTTGTCTTCCAGTTCATACACCTGTGTGGTGCTGGTGTTGGTGGCAGGAATCAGGGTGTGGGTCAAGAGGGTCGCAACCGCTTGATTATCGCTTTCGCCGCGATAGACGCGATAGCCCCACATGCCGGTTTCGGTCTGGCTCACCCAGGTGAGTTTGACGAAATTCTGGGCAGTGAGTGTGGCATTGAAGCTGCTGAGCTCCACGGGCACGGTGGGATCGCCACGGTCGATGTTGATGTCATCCATAGCGATGAAGTTCAGATCAGCATCTGAGTAGGCATGCCAGCCAAGGTAATAGATACCTCTGACGGGCGGGATGAACGTGAAGGTCTCTTCGGTCCAGGCGGCGTATCGTGCTCCGTTGTTATCAAACAGGGCGGGGTTTTGAGTCATGAGATCGGGGCTGGGAGAGGTCGCCCAGTGCACTTTCAGGGCCTCGGGTGTTCCGCCCCAACCTGTACCGAGTACCATGAAGGAGATGTTGTAGGTGTGTCCGGCTTCCAAAGACAGAGGAGGCGTGATCAGCCACTCATCTTTGGGGTAATCGGAGTGATATTCCACCACGATGGCATTGGGCTCAGAAGTGTAACCGAAACCAGCACTAACCTTCCAGCCTCTGTCATCTGCTCCGGTGTTGGAGGCAAAGACGGTCCAGCCAAGCGGTACTTGCCCGGCGGGGGTGGAATCAAAGTCCGAATTGTTGGGGAATACGGTAACGGTGGAATCGAAGCCTTCGCCACTCACGACCAAATCCGTGGCAGCACGACCATCATTGATGGTGAAGGTGGCCGTATGCTGTCCTACCTCTGTAGGCGCATACTGGATATTGAAGGTCATGTTGGCTCCGGTAGTCAAATCCACGGGGAATTCGGGAGCGTCTGTAATGGTGAAGAAGCCATCGGTCAAGGCGTTGAAGCCTGTGACACTGAGAGTTCCACCACCGGTATTGGTAATGGAAAAAGTCTGGCTGCTTGTCTCATTGATGATCACTTGGCCAAAATCCCAAGTTGTGGGGCTGAGGGTAAACACAGGCTCGTCTGAAAGAGCTGAAATCAGCACAAGTAAGTTTGGACGTTGAGTATTCAGTGCTCCGTTTTCGGCATTCGGTTCGGAATTGTCTTTGGCCCAAGTTTGATGCGAAGCTGTGGTACCAGTAGTGTAATAGAACCATGGATAGCCGCCGGCTCCAGTACCACCAAAGTTGGCTTCCACGCCTACTATCAGGTTGCCACTTGTGTAAGCGAACGGTGTATCCAGGGGCATAATGTGCCAACCTGTGCTATCAAAGGTATAGTTTCCTTCCTTCACCAGAGTGGCCTGTGCGGTGAAAGCATTCCAGGTCATCTGTGTGAGGAGTTCATCAGTGGTAGTTGCGACATAGATCTTGTAGGGAACGACAGCAGTACCGGCGGATTCTACGCTCCAACCCAAGCTGTTGATCAAGCCAAACTGCCCTATTTGGTCATAAGTGTAGAGGCCCATGGAGCGTCCATAACCATACCAACAGTTGAAGGGGTCCCTTTGGCGGGCAGTGCCTTCACCGATGATCGCTCCACTGACATAGACAAAAGTTCTGCTCTCAGAGGCAGGGGAATCACCTATCGCATTGCGGGCTATCACATGCCAACTGTGTGTGCCTTCGCCCATGGCGGGAATAACATAACTGGTTCCCACTTGGTTGCTCACCAAAACACCATCGATGTAGAGATCATAGTCGGTGACATCTGCACCCCCAGCCGGCTGTTCCCAGCTCAAGCTTTGACCGGACATTACTTGGGCACCATCTGCAGGCCCTAAAAGCACGGGTGCCAGAGGTGGTACAGTATCCGGGAAGACAAACTGGATGCGGCTGATATTGTTTGTCAATAACGATGCTGTAGGAGGATTGGCGGGATCAGGGTTGTTGGTATCAACGCGATAGCATAGACCGGTATCTGTGCCGCTGTAGAAGGCACCCCAGCTCATACTTTTCCAACCAGGGGTATACTGATGCACGGCGATGACCAGGTTGTCTGTGTTGTTGTAAACGAAGGGAGTATCCAGGGTGATCTCCATCCAGTTGTAGCCAGCAGGAATCATATTCGACACATCACCATCAAAGACCTCTGTGAGGCCGGCTATAGGTTCCCAGTCTGTGGTGCTGGCAAAACTATCTTTGGTGGTGTGCCCGATCCAGATTTTCCAATCTTTGCTATCGGCAATTGGACCGGATACATAATAGAAACGGATCTTTTCGATCGTTCCTGCATGGTTGATCTGCGTCTGGGTGTAAATCTGCTGAGTATAACTGTAGTCATACAAACCTAAAATGGGGAAATTGGAGGTTGTGCCGGTTCCATCACCCACTTGGACGGTGGCTGCAAAGCTGGTGCTGAAGATGCCCAGCAGCAAAGCCAGCAGAAGAATAAACGATAAGCGTGTTTTCATGGTTACATTTTCTCCTTAAGTGTTTTTGTTTTTGGGGGTTGAGAGGTTTGTGGAGCTTGAGCCTATTGTGATAAAAGCAAGCCCCGTTTGATCATGACGTTGTTTGCCCAAATGAGCACGGGTGAGGGTTTTGACTCTACAGGTTGGGGACATGGCAAAGTGATTAATTACTGGACGCACCTCACCCTGAGGACCAGTCGCCCTGTTTTTTATAATTGTAGGCTGGCTAAAAATCCTAATATCCATAAATCAATCCTTTTGCTTGTGTAGGTATCGAACACAGTAAAATAGCGCATCTCCATGTTCTTACATGGGTTGCTCCATCAATTTGTGCTTGTTGCACCAGTGTATTGCAGGCGGGTAATTTGTCAAGTGTTAAAGTAAATTCACAGATCATGTTAAGAATTTTGAATCCGGAGGGATCCCCCCAACTGATTGGCTCCCGTGATCGCCATCAAATGCCTACTAAATTAGTAGGAGATTGTTTCCAGACTCCGGCACCGGTAGTTCCACAGGTTTCTGAAAAATTTGCCTGCCGGACTGGAAAATGTAACAGGAAATGGCTGTTTTTGACACCCCTCAAAGCCGCTGTTTATACGGCGTCCCTGCCCCGCCCCTGCTCGGCTCCTCCTCCATCGAACAGGAATGGCATAGGATTGCAAGAGGTTACACGTTTGGGCGGGGAAGGGCCAAGAAAGGAGGTGAACCTTTTCAAAAAGTCAAATGTTTCGATAATTTCTCGGTTTTTCGGGGAAATTAAGGCCCCAAAAAGGACACTTATTGGGGGAGGTACTTTCCCCGGGTGCTCACGTATGGGCACGGATTGAAAAACAGCTATTCCCCAACCGAGAACTGATTTACACCATCCTCTTGAGACGCTACCGCTCCGGCAAAGAAAGTATCAGATTTTGCAGCATTGCGTATCTATATGATTGTCAAGTGATTGCGTAATTTGGAAATCTGGTTTTTCGCCGTCTGAGCAACATCGTCAGAGTATATTATAGAGGGTGGGGGCGACTGCGTCGCAGTTGTCAGTGCCCAGTCGCTGGCGCTGGTGGTGGAGATGCGGGAGGCTTTGCCGCAAGAGTGAGAAAGGGAGAGAACCTTGCCGGTGGGTGGGTGGCAAAGCTCTCCCTCGCTCAAAATGATGGTGTCAGAGCTTCCTGTAGAGATAGTGCAGATAGCCGATCATGCCGAGGTCTTCGTGGTCTTTTGGGTCGATAACGATGGGGTCATAATCCTCATTGATGGGAAGCAGCAGGATGAGCTTGCGTCTTTCATCTATGCTGAGCTTTTTGAGGGTAATGCTGCCATCGATGCGCACGGCACAGATGCGGCCGTTGAGGAGTTCCCATTCGCTGCTTTTGCGGATGATGACGACGTCGTTGTTGTGAATATCCGGCTCCATGCTTTGGCCATTGACTCTGAGGCAGACGTATTCGGTGATGTTTCCTTTGAGCATGCTGCGTCTGATGCTGACGATGTCCAAGACGGAGTCAGTGGTCTCTACAGCGGCTCCTGCGGCGATCTCACCCATCACGGGCAGATCGAAAGCTTCAGCGTTGATGTTGCTCTCTTTCACCTGCACGAGGTTCATGAGTTCATCGTTGATGAAGGCTTTGAGTTTGTTGAGGCTGCGGTTGGCGTCGTTGCTGCGTTTTTCTTCAGTGTCCATAAACATTTCACCTTTGCCGGTGATTAGCCAGTGCAGGTCTACCTTGAAGTGTTTGCTCAAGAGTAAAAGTGTGTCCAAAGATGGTTTGATGCGGTTGTTTTCCATCTGTGAAATAGCGGATGCGTTGATCTTCAAGGCCGCTCCAAAGCCTTGCTGGTTGAGCCCGAGTTTCTTTCTCACGGCTTTTAGTCGTTCTCCAGTCATTGTTCCTCCTTATTGCTAAAACGGGTGTTAGTTTTAGTTGTTCTGAATTACTGGATCCAAAGTAACTCATAGCCGGCTTTTTGTCAAGCACTATTTTCACCAACACTTTAAAAAAAACTCCCAACACTCACTGATGCAAACACTACGCTCCAGCTTGGCAAGCGGGGGTTTGGCGGTTGGAGATTGGTAGCAATACTTTATTTCACAAAGGGCTGTGGTGCATTCTCCGGTCATCAGCCTGCTTTCAGGTTGGGAAATCTGGAGGCTAAAATAGGGGTAAAAGGTGAAGCAGCGAAAAAGGGAGCGCTATCCGGAAAGACCCAAAACGCGTCAAGCCAGGGCGGTGAAGGTAGAGCTACATGAGTAAGGAGCTGATTTGAGGGTGGAGTTGCCGCCTTGATTTGTATTGAATTGTAAGCCGATTCAGGTGAGCTGCATGGCGAAGATTTGCCACTTTGTCAGAGCTTGAATCTGTGTTAAAAAACGCCGGAATCAAAAAAAGTGATTGACAATAAACGCTCTTTTGAGGGACATGCCTTAAACTACGAGAATTATCAATATCCTGAATGGAGATAACATATGAGACTGTCTAATCGACTGCTGAAGTTGACGTTATTGCTTGCTTTTGCAGTAGCCCTTGGGTTGAGCATAGCAAGCAAAGACCCTGCTTCGGAGCGAAATGTGGTGGAGGACCTCAGAGTAGAGGATCTGCCATCGGATGATGGTTCCGGCTTGATTGTGAGCTGGAAGCCCTTACACCGTTCCAAACGTATCATCGAATACCGCGTCTACCGTGGAGTTCACCCGGACACGCTGTTTTTCACTCAAGCTGTGCCCGTGAACCCCAAAACAGGTTTTGCCGGGGATAGGATGTATTTTTATGACAGCGGTGGTGATTTTATCGATCTAACTTCTCCTGGCAAGCTCAGGCTTGAAAAACAACAACTACCGGGCAGCCCTCTGTATCGTCGGATTCCGCGAGATATGGAGCTGGCGGCGAGGTTATCTGAATGTTATGGCATCTTTTCCGCTGTGGATAGGGGTGCTTTTTACAAAGGTGCCAAAAAGGTCTATTCCGCTGATGAAGCGGACAGCACTGCCTATGCTGGGTTTAAGTTTAAGCATCAGAGTTTGTTTGCCTCATTGCTGGAAGATAAGACCTATTACTACAGCGTGGTTGCGGTGGACGAACGCAGCAGATTCCAGCCGCATGCAAAGGTAGTTTCCGGCAGCCCCAAGTCCAATCCTCCGGAGGAACCTGCCGAACTTTATGGCGTGTGGCTCAGCGATACCAAGGAGTTGCGTTTTGAGTGGGAATATCCCATGGTCAAAGACAACATCATGATGTATCAGATCTATATGGTGAGCGGGATTGAGCCGGAGGCTTGGGAGAGCATCAAGGGCAATCCTGAGCAAAGAGCCGCTTATCTGCGCCCCATCGATAAGCCATATCCTGCGGGTGGAGGTGCGCTCCCTGCCTATGCGACTGTGCCCATGCCGGATGGCATCCCTGAAAATGCCCGCTTTACGATTGAGCTGGCAAACCGTCAAGGCAGCGTCTTTTCCTCCTTGGCAACACCCAGGATACTGACCAGCTCCCACTTGCCGGAAAAGCCAAGCTTCTACGTTGAAGACAAGCCCAACGACAAGGGAGACCGTCTCTGCGTTATCTGGGATCATCCGATCGTATTCATCACCAAAACTTCATCTTTGGATAAAAACAACAGCAGGCTGAAAATCAACTATCAGCTCAATAAGACCGACACTCAGGATGTGAAAAACCTCTATTTTGAATTTACCAAAGTCGATGAAAAGAAGCCCTTTACCACGGTAAAAGAATTTTATCAGGATATGAGCTTCAACATCAGGGTGCCCCAAGGCTATGACTACCGCAAGGGATTCAGAGTGCGCATCACCATGGATGGCAAGAAGGTAGACCGCAAGTCATATGAGCTTGAGCAAGACCTTCGCTGGGATGAAGGCATGATGGCCTTGATGCCAAGTAAAGAGCTCTGGCGCAATGGCGTGGAAGTATCCAGAATCCAAAACGTGGTCTACAGACGTGGCATCAGCTCGGACAAGTATATCAAGATGAAGAACAACACCTGCTTTGACAACAACTTGGACGTCAACGTCCCCTACCCCGCCACGGTGGGCAGACCCGTCTATGGCTTCAGCTTTGTGAAGGGTAATAACCTGCACACTTATATGGATGGCAAGCGCTTTGTGAGAAAGCTCAAACCGGGTGAACCCAGAAGTGCCTATGCCCTCGTCTCACCTGAGATAGACTTTACCTATGACGCTGAAAATGATGCCCGCATCAACCTCAACATCTTCAGAGACGAAGCGCTCAAGCAGATTAAAAACAACAAAAGAGAATTGGCCAATCTCAAAGGACAATTGGCTGAAGCCGACACCCTCAATCCTCAATTGCAAGCTCAGGTCGAAGCCCTTGAAAAGCAAGTAAAGCTCTATGCCACAAACAAGAACGTGATCGATGCCTTGAAGATCAAGGGTCAGAGAGCCTGGGCTTCCTTCATCGCCAAGATCAGGGAGCCGGAAAGCCGTCAGCACAACTACAAAGTGGTGAAGACGGATACCAAGGGCTTGTTTATGGAAGGAGATCTGGACGCTAACAAAAAAGGCGAGCCAAACTTCCACTTCCCCATCTCCAACTGGTTTGCTACGGATAAATATGTCACACTCGTTGCCGTGTTTATCTATGGTGCTTTGGTGGTTACTTTCGTGACTATGGCCAAACGCGGTAAAAAGCTCTATATCCGCCCGATTGCAGGTTTGGATGAGATCGACAACGCCGTGGGACGCGCCACCGAAATGGGACGCCCCATGCTCTACTGTATGGGTCATGGCGGTCTTTCTGACGTGGCGACTTTGGCCTCAATGAGCATCATCACGCAGGTATCCAGAAAAGCGGCAGAATATGATACCAGAATGATCGTGCCGTGTTATGACTACATCGTGCTGCCCATCGTGCAGGAAATCGTGAGGGAGGCTCACTACAGCGTTGGCAGACCGGATACCTACGATAAAAACAATATCTTCTACCTCACCAACTCCCAATTTGCCTATGTGGCTGCTGTGAATGGAATCATGATCCGTGAAAAGATGGCGACCAACTTCTTCCTGGGCTACTTCTCAGCGGAAGCTTTGCTGATGACGGAAACCGGAAACACGGTGGGTGCAGTGCAGATCGCCGGCACAGACTCCGTGACGCAGATTCCCTTCTTCATCACCACATGTGACTATACATTGATCGGCGAAGAGCTTTATGCTGCAGGCGCTTATCTAAACCGTGAACCCATGCTCCTGGGAACCTTGAAAGCTCAGGACTATTTCAAAATCATCATCGTGTTCCTGGTGCTCGTGGGCTCCGTGCTCTCCAGCCTGCAGGTAATGCATTTACTGAATATACTTCCTACTAAGTAATAGAGGACCAACATTATGAAAAAGACAATCCCACTCATCATCGTCATCGCCGGTGGAATCGTGTGGCTCCTGTGGGTGTTTATACCCCATCGAGTCATGGCAGATGACTTCTACTACAAGTTTTACATGCCCTGGGCTCGTGCCATGGCGCCTTTTGCCATCATCCTGGGCGTGTTCAGTCTTTCCATGATGCACACTGCCAAGATCAGGCGTCGTGCACCCAAATGGCAGTATAGCTACTTCTTCTTCGCCGGGTTTATTGCCACCTCACTTGCCGGTTTTATCGGAGGCACGCAAAAGGGCGGCCTCTATATGTGGATGTTTGAAAATATGGCCATGCCGATGAGTGCTACCATGTTTTCCCTGTTGGCCTTCTATATGGCTTCTGCAGCCTATAAGGCCTTCAGAGCCCGCTCCGCTGAAGCCACCGTGCTGCTGCTTGCCGCCATCGTGGTGATGCTGGCACAGGTGCCCATCGGAGTGAAGATTTCCAAGTATTTGCCAAACATTTCCCAATGGATATTGGACGTCCCCAACCTGGCAGCCAAACGTGGTATCATGCTGGGAGTGGGCTTGGGCTCAGTGGCTACCACTCTCAAGATTATGTTAGGCATAGAACGCTCATATCTGGGCGGAGATTAATGGAGGCTTTAGCATGAATATCTTTGAACGCATTCAACAGTTGGATCGCCGCTGGATCTATATCGTGGTGGCTCTGGCCATCGCCCTCCCTCTGGCTTTCCCCTTCAATTCAGACAACATCACCTCGCCGCCTACGGAAAACCTGTATCAGTTTATCGATAGCTTTGCCGGCAGACCGGATCGGGCCATCCTGTTGAGCTTCTATCACGATGCTTCCACGATGCCCGAACTCTTCCCGATGGAAGTCGCCATCCTCAGGCACTGCTTTGAGCGTAATATCAAGGTCTTTACCCTCACCTGGCTGCCTTCAGCCGGCCCCATCATCGACTACGCCATCAACACCGTGAAGGAAGATTATCCAAACATCAAATCCGGTGTGGATTATTGTAACTTTGGCTACATCCCTGCCTCTCTGGCTATGCCAACCGTGCTGGGTATGGGTGATAACATCGCCGCATCGGTGAAGACGGACGCCGAAGGACGCAAGCTGGAAAACTTGGAGATCATGAAAGGTATCACCAACTATAGCGAAATGAACCTGGTGATCGAGTTTTCCGGTAGCTCCGCGGGTGGAATGTGGCTCTTTTATGCCAGACCCAAATTTGGTCTCAACATCGCCGTGGGCGTGACTGCTGTGATGGCTGCAGACGAATATCCCTACCTGCAAACTGGACAGTTTATCGGCATGTTAGCCGGACTCAAAGGTGCTGCAGAATATGAGAAGCTCACCGACGTCTTTGGAGCTTATCGCGAACCCGGCACACCGCTGGATTTGGGAGTGGACGAAGATGGCAACAAAATCCCGCACGGACGCTCCTTCAGCAGCGACATCTTGAGGGACGAGTCCATCCAGAAATACCTCAATATCACCCCGCAACACATCGCCAAATTCAAGCCCAAAGAATATCAACAATTTGTGGACAAACACCCGGAAAAGAAGGCTATCTTTGATAGTCTCAAAGAAGAAAAGGACGGCATGATTGAAATCGATGTTACCAAGGTGACCGAAGCTCAAAAAGATGAGCTGGGATATGTGGCCTTCAACGATCTCAATCGCCTCACCTACAACATCCCCTACAAGTTTAAAGTAGCCCGTATCGGCATGAATGCTCAGTCCGTTGCCCATATCATGATCATCGTCTTTATCGTGCTGGGTAACATCGGTTACTTCATCCAAAAAGCCCGCCAGGCAAAGCAGCAGTAAAGGAGGTAAAAAATGTCATTTGAACTATTTAGTAATCTCGTGGGTGCTTTCTTCACCCTGGCCATCTTCTCCTTCCTTTACAAGGATAACCCCCTGTATCAGATGTCTGAACAGCTCTTGGTGGGCATTTCGCTCGGCTACAGCTTTGTGCTCTCCTACGAGCGTGTGTTCATCCCCTTCTTCTGGCAGCCCATCGTGCTCAAGCACCAGTTTATCCTGATCATCCCTGCGATTATCGGTGCTTTCTACCTCTTCCGCTTCAGCCGCAAGCTGAGCTGGTTGAGCCGCTACCCAATCGCCTTTTCCATGATGGGAACCGGTGCCAGCGTGGCGTTGGCTATGCACAGCTCCATCCTCGTGCAGATGCGTCAAGCCATGGTGCCCATCGAAAACTTCAACCTCTTCCTGATCTTCCTTGGCACCGTCACCGTGTTGCTCTATTTCTTCTTCTCCAAAGCACACACCGGCGTCTACGGCAAGTTTGTCTCGATCGGAAAGTGGTTTATGATGGTGGGCTTTGGTGCCTCCTTCGGACTCACCGTGATGGCTCGTATCTCATTGTTGATCGGACGTATCCAGTTTCTGGTCAACGATGTCTTCGCCAAGATATTCTAACCTTTAGCTTAGTCGCCCTGCCATAGTTTGCTTTGTCAGGGCGGCTACATAGGTAAAGACCAATGAAGAAATACAGCTTATTTGCGGCCATGGTTCTTCTGGGAGTCCTGGTCCTGTTTTCCGCCTCCACACCGGAGGTGGCAAAAGAGGGACAGGTTACCGGATTGATCGCCATGGATGCCCCCTTTGACGATGGCTCCGGCGTCGTGGTGAAGTGGACGCCACTGAGCAAAGCGCATCGCATTATCCAATATAAAATCTATCGGGGCTGCAGTCCAGATACCCTCTTTATGCTCAGCACCCTGGATGTTGACCCCGCTCTGGGTGTGATCGGCAATGAGCTCACATTCACCGATTCCGACTACCAACCGCTATTTGAGTTTGAAACTGCACCCTCAAAGCTGAAAAAGGAAAAGCACCAACCTGCCAATAGCCTGCTGTATCAAGCCGTTCCCAGAGACCCGAAGGTGATCGGCTCTTTAGTGGATCGCTACGTGATGATTGGTGCGATCAACCACAGCGCATTTTACCATAAGTCCAAGCAGGTCAAGCTGGATAAAGACACCCTTGCCGGCTACAAACTCAATCAACTCGACCTCATTTTGGCCAATCCCAAAGCCGGAAATAAGTATTATTACACCGTATTGGCTGTGGATGAGCGGGGACGTCACCTACCCGCTGCAGAGATAGTCTCCATTACACCGGTGGACAACCGTCCTGCACCCGATACAGACGTTTTCGCCACCTATGTGGAGGATACACAAGAGATTGGCTTCGAGTGGAATACACCTGAGTTAGGCAATGATATCGCCCTCTACAGCGGCTGGCTGTTGCCCAAAAGTTCCGTCCCACTTTACAGGGCAGAGCAGGAGCTCAACCTCACAGCCGAATATGAGCAGTTCAACGCCGCTTGGCAAGCATCAGCAATCAAGCTCTTTGATTACTATGTGACCCCGGACGACCCTCAAATACTCTACGAAAAGGTAAATATGAAAGAAGAGGGCATCAGCCTCAGTCGTCCTGCCTCAGACTATCTGCCCGTGCTGACTTACATGGACTATTCCATGTATCAAAACGCCTCCCTGGCGGATACCCTCTACATCCGGAACTCTTCAGAATATCCCAATCTGCCTGCCTTCAGCGTTCATGACAAGAAGAACGATAAGGGAGATAACAACCACCTCTCCATGGGCAAGCCCATCGTTTACATCACGCAGGCGTCTTACACCTCAGCCAAGCACAACAAGCTCAAGTTCAACTATGAGATTCTGGAAAACGAGCTGTATCCGATCGAGCGTCTGCGCTTCACCTTCAAGGAGGAGAGCGGTAAAGAGATCGCTCAGGTCACGGAGTATTATCCGGACAAGCTCATCTACCTGAAGCTGCCCAAAGGCTTTGCAATCAACAAGAACTTCAAGGTGGAGACCCAGGTGATGTTGCGCAAAAACAAGGGCAAGTATGAAGAGCCTGCTGCACATCAGGATATCGTGTTTGAAGAGGCTACGCGCAGGTATCTGGGCAAGCATCTGAGCATTGATGGCAAGCGCTTGGACAGGGTGTATATGGATGTCTTTGTCCAGAAGAAGATAAACTCCTATTTCAACGCTGGCATGCGCTCCAACGGCATGATCAGAGCACTGGATCACACCATCAACTACCCCGACGTGCTCTACAAACAAATCCAGAGATACGATGCCAAGACCCAGAGGATGCTGATTGGGCCATCTGTGTCCATCGCCTTTGATCAGGACAAGCAGGTCAGCTTTGATGCCAATATCTACCGCAGTGTGTTTGAACAGGATCTCAAGGATATGAAGACCGAGGCTGACAGCCTGAACAAGGTGGTGAAAACCATGCAGGCTGCCGGTGACACGCTCAGCGAAGCTTTTCTGACTATCCAATCCGAGGCTACCCACACTCAAGACACCTACGACTTTATCACCAGCCATCCTGCCTATAAACAAGCCCAAAAAGCACGCAGCGAAAAGGCCTGGCGCAAGATACTACTCGCCGAAAGAGACCGCAACACCCGCAGCTTTGCCTATCAGCTTTTGCTGACTGACGGTCACGGCTTCATCCAAAGGACAGACACCTACAAGGACGCCAAGGGCAACCAGTGGTTCTTCCCCGAACCGCAATGGTTTGATACCAGCAAGGTAGCCACCCTGATCGGCAGTCTCACCTTTGGCGTGATGATCGTCTACGCCCTGGTACTCGCCCGCCGCAAGGAGCTCTACATCCGCCCGATCGCAGGTTTGGAAGAGCTGGATAACGCCGTGGGACGTGCCACCGAAATGGGACGGCCCGTGATGTTTGTGCCCGGCTGGGGAACTTTGGGAGATCCCTGCACCATCAGCGCGCTCATGATCCTCAGTCAGACGGCGAAGAAGACGGCCGAGTTTGATGTCCGCCTCATCTCGCCTCACGTGGACTACTTCGTGATGCCTCTGGCGCAGGAAATCGTCCAGACCGCCTACAACGAAGCCGGCAGACCCGACTCCTTCAACCGTGAAGACATCTTCTACATCTCGGATTCGCAATTTGCCTTTGCCGCAGGTGTAAACGGAATCATCATCCGTGAACGTGCCGCAACGGTGCTCTACATGGGCTTCTTCAATGCTGAAGCCCTGCTCATGACCGAGACCGGAAACCAGATGGGCTCAATCCAGATCGCCGGCACAGACGCCATCACGCAGGTTCCTTTCTTCATCACCACCTGCGACTACACCCTGATCGGTGAGGAGTTCTACGCCGCCAGCGCCTATCTCTCCCGCAACATCGAGCTGGTGAGCATGCTCAAAGGCCAGGACTACTTCAAGATCGTGATGATCTTCCTGATCATCATCGGAACTTTCCTATCCAGTGTCCATTGGCACGGACTGCTGCACTTCTTGCCATTTGAATAAAGCTTAAAGCATAGTGACGATCCTGCTCGTTTCACCCACGGCTACCACGGGTGGCCTGGAGATGATGCGCCGAGGCCATCAGGTATATCAGGGGATCCTGTATATAGCTGCCTCGGCGAGGGATGCCGGCCATAGGGCTGTGGTGGTTCAGGCAGATGTAAACAACCTGCACCGCTACATCCGCCGCTACAAACCCGAGGTGATCGGCTTCACCTGTGTGACGGCGGTGTATCCTTTGGTGTGCGAAATGATCCGCTACGTAAAGGAGAAACACCCCGAGATCATCACCGTGGTCGGTGGTCACCATGTGACCTTTATGTACAAGGAGACCTTGCAGGAAACAGGCGTGGATTTTGTTTGCCGAGGCGAGGGCGAGGAAGTCTTCCCCGCCCTCCTTGCGGCTCTGGAAGCCAAAGACCGCTATCCCGCCATCACCGGCATGGTCTACCTGAAGGACGGTCAGTTTTTCAACGATGAACGCATCGTGCTGCTGGATGACATCAACAAAATCCCGCGCATCACCTTAGATTTAGTCGCACCCGAATCCACCTTCACACCCAAGATAGTCTCCAGCAGAGGCTGTCCCTTCAAGTGTTCCTATTGCTCTATCACCGCATTTTACGGTGGTAAATACCGTCAACGGAGAGTGGAAGACGTAATCGCAGACATCCGGGATTACATCTCTTGGGGCTACACCCAGTTTTGGTTTCATGACGACAACTTCACCACTGATGCCGCCTGGCTAAACCGCTTCTGCGATCTCGTGGAGCAGGAAGAGCTCAAGTTTACCTTTGCCTGCATGAGCAGGATAGGCATCATCATCAGAGCACCCGAGCTGGTAGCCAGATTGGCTGCTTCTGGCTGCAATCTGATGAGCATCGGTATCGAGAGCGGTGTGCCGGAAGTATTGGAAAGAATCAATAAAAAGATCAGCCTCCCCCAGATCATGAAAGCCGTGAGCATCCTCAAAAAACAGGGCATCAGCTACAACTTTTTCATGCTCTTGGGCAGCGGTGACGAGTTTGACACGCCTGAGATCCTCGACAAAAACATCGAGTTCTTCTCCAAGCTCCCCGGCCTCATCCTCATCTCTATCCTCACGCCTTTCCCAGGCACAGCCATCTTTGAAAAGCTGAGGCGTGAAAACCGCATCCGCCACTACAATTGGGAAGATTACGACATCACCCACTGCGTCTACAACCCTCTGGGCATGACCTACAAGCAGATGGAAGCTTACCTGCCCAAGGCCTATATGAAGGTCTATTTAGCCAAAAAGTGGAAACTGATCCCCCTATTTATCAGCGCACTCAAGAGCAAATCCATCGAACCGGGAATGATCTTGGGCAGCGCCAAATCCCTCTTCCAAACCTACATCTTGAGAAAGGACTTCCACAAAAGCATCCTTAAAACCAAATAATATAGCCAGTTTGGCTCGTTTAGTGCACATGTTTTGATGCAGCACACTCGCTTCTACACTACCAGCGAAGCGGCTCCCAACTCCCAACTCACTACCCACAACTGCGGCACAGACACTCCGCCCTTGCTTACCCGCAGGGTGATGCCGTGGTGATACTCGGGTTTTTCCCGGGAGGCTCCGAGTAATCACCGGGTGGCTAAGTAAGGGCGGGGTGAGTGTCCATACTTGGCGGCGGCTCGTCGACCGCCCGTACCTGACAACTGTCCAACACCTCCTCACCAAAACTTTTTTCCAAAAATCAAAAAAAGATGGCCTTCCAGCATCTCAATTTTGACAATTTAGACACTTATATTGTAGACACCCGATTTTAAGGAGATTAAAAACGATGAAAAGACTGGGTTCCCCGCCGCTATCTGGCCTAATGCCAGAAAACAAGAAAAATGGAACAGCGCTTGCAAGTAGATTCCAGCGGCACCGCTGTGATCAGAGCTTCAGGTTGAGTTCAATCCTTAGCCATGGTTGCCCAACCGTTGAATCTGCTTTTCGTGAACCTACTCCCCGGCCCTGCCAGATAAATACAGATCGACCGCAAGGCTTGTTTAAGC
>Ga0116178_10001677_pt1 | contig 18191 bp, 8 predicted proteins | sample AD_STIC12_MetaG_FD_89880 | JGI IMG/M metagenome (GOLD analysis project Ga0116178, IMG submission 89880) | Active sludge microbial communities of municipal wastewater-treating anaerobic digesters from USA - AD_STIC12_MetaG | ecosystem: Engineered > Bioreactor > Anaerobic > Digestate | place: USA... | reverse complement strand
TTGGGGCCTTGATACCGGCTACGTGACACATGCGCTGGAGGTGATTTTTCAGGGCGTAGATGCTGCCCGGGTCAAGGATATTGCAAAGGCAATCGCATCATTTCAGGCGGACAATCCCGACTGTAATCCGCAAGCCATGCAGGCGGAGTTGATGGCCTTCCTGTGCGAGGTTGCCGAGGCTGATGGCAAAATGGATGAACGCGAAGAACTCGCCCTGGATGCCGTTGCCCGCGTGCTGGAGGAAGAAAGCGCCTTCAGCCTGCAAAAGGCCGGTCAGACTGTCTCGGGATGGGCCAAGGATGCGGCACAATCAGCGGGCAGCCTTGCCAGCAAGTTCCCCTCCTTGAACCTGAAAAGAGGCCAGTGACACACCTCTGCACCCACGAATGGGGCCGGGTTGCTGTTCACAACGGCACCAGTCCAGCACCTGAACGGGCGTTTACCCGCGCCCAAGCGAATGCCCTGTTGCTGGCCGCTCGATCACACCCGTTGGCGAACCGTTCCGGGACCAATATTCTTGTAGATCGCTATACCGAGATATGGGCGCAGCAGGTTGTCGGCGTGATTGCCGCGCCGGGGTGCAGCCTTGAGATTCTGCCGAAGATCGATGCTACGTCGGATGAGAATGATGAAACTATCCGCACCAGCCTTGTTTCCATGCTCGACGTCGCGCTTGGTCTCAAACTCGGCGATGGACAGGCTCTGGCTATGGCACACCAAAAGGAAACCCTGCTCGACATCCTGATCCGCCTGTTTGCTGATCGCCTGCTGGCTGAGGCCCGGCGCGGTCTTCCCCTCGCTTACATGGCGCAGGAAGAGAATCTCGCCGCGTTGCGCGGGCGGCTCGATGTCATTCGGCAGTTTACACACAATGCGGTCCGACCGGACCGACTGGCCTGCCGTTTTGACACACTGATGCCGGATACGCCGTTGCTGCGTGTCATGAAGGCCTGCGTGCTCATGTTGCGCCGCCACGCGCGCGTACTGGAGACACAGCGACGCCTTGATGAGTTGCGATTTCTCCTAGCCGAGGTGAGTGACGTTCCGGTCAATGCTCTGCCTTGGGCGCAAGTGCGGATAGATCGGACCAATCGTCGCTGGGAGTCGCTCTACGGGCTGGCAAAGCTGTTTTTGAAACGTGAATGGCAACGCACCAACCACGACGCAAAGGCGGGCCAGGGGATTACCCTGTTGTTCGCCATGAATGACTTGTTCGAGGCCTATATCGCCGCACTTGCGCGGCGTGCGCTGCTGGGTAGCGATCTGACGGTCCATTCGCAGGGCGGATTGCGCTATTGTCTGATGGAGGAGGTTGATGGCGGCAAAGAACGCTTCCAGACGACACCGGACATTCTCATCAAGCGGAATGGGCAGGTCGTGATGGTGATCGATACCAAATGGAAGCTGATCGGCCGAAATCCAGAAGACAAGAAGCGCGGCGTTTCGCAGTCCGATGTCTACCAGATGATGGCTTATGCTCGTCTGTACCAGTGCAGGGAGGTGATGCTGCTCTATCCTCATCACGCCAGCCTTGGCAGTGAGGCGCTGGATGCAGGTTACGGCATGATGGAAGGCGATGAACGCCTGCGGATTGCAAGTGTTGATCTGGTTGTTGGCAAGAGAGCGGTTGAGCAACAACTGGAGGGGCTGATTGCACCTTCCACGGTCACGTCATTGGCTGCGGCTTGATTCGGTTTTTCACCGCTCTCAGGCGGGAAATCGTCGGCAGGCCGCAAAATAAATTTTGGTGTCGCGGATTGATCCGAAATAGATCGTCCGCAGCGATTTGAGTCCTCATCGAGGACCAACGCCGATGCCAAGACGGTATTTTCGACGGTATCGAAAATCGAAAAATCGCAATAAAGCATTGCGATATAACGCTTTGTCGACACATCACGGTCCCTCTTCTGGCACCAGTCAACCTCTTTATCGTGTTGTTTTTACACGATAAAGTGGGCTTTCTGAAAAATGCGCTCCCACATTGCTTCCCACATTTTGTGTGGGTTGGAATGAGCCTTGTCGGCCCTTGCTGGGACGCCAACTCAACTTGGCTGATCCCATCATCTGCCCTTTGGCTGTTGCGCCGCACGAATCCTGACGGTGCATCGAACCGGCTGTCGCAAGCTTGCAGCGGACTTCCGGCAAGCGTCAATGGCATCACGATTGTCTCGCTGGATGTCAGCGGCCTGCACCAGTGCATTCCATGCTTCAGGGCTATCGCTTTGCATCAGCCGAGCACCCGCGTCCCAGCGAGAGGATGCGCCCACCAGCCGCGCGGCCATACGCTCCGGCCAGTGCCAGCTCTCGGGCATGACACGGGCAATGGTGCCGGGGATGAAAGACCATAGCAGGATGCCCGCCAGCAAGGCTCCGCCAGCGACCTGGTAGAGCTGTTGCCGCTGCTCAGCGGCAGTGCGTGCATGGTCGGTGACATTGCGCATCGCCTGGACTGCATTGTGCAAATCGTCCCGTGCCTGGCTGATCCGGTCCTGATCGGTGCGCCGTGCCGCTTCTGCTGCGGCCGCGATCCGATTGCCCATGCTTTCAGGCGTCATCTGCATCGCCGGATGACCAGCCATGCCCTTCAGGCTCTCGCTGATCGCGCCCATCCGCTTGGCCATGTCGGTCAGGGTCGTGCCGTAGTCGGGAATGACAATGTCTGCGCGTTCGGCGGCAAGGTGCTGAACGGCCCGGCGCATGAGGGCCAGCTCGCCTTCAAGGCGGGCAAATGCCTCAGCGGCGGGATCGCCTGCGGCCTCCGGGGCGGGCGGGTCAGGCTCCGGCTCAAGGTCCAGTTTTAGGTCCATATCATCGGTATCCATCGTGCTTCTCCTAAAGGCCCATGCCGATTGACCGGCTCCGCTCCATCGTGATGGAAGTGGCCAGGTCACGGGCCAGATCGCGACCGAGTTCTGTCTTGATGCCAAGTTCGCGGGTGCGACCGCGCAGCAGGGATTCGACTTGCGCGTCGCGCTCCAGGCTCTTTGCCATGTCCGTCATGCGGTTGGTGAGCCTCTGCGCGCCCCTGGTGTCGCCATCGCGCTGCATGGCCTGACGTGCCTGCCCGAGCCGCTGCCAGTCGCTGACAAAGCGTTCGGCGCGCTGCGCGGGGTCGATGCGGATTTCCGCTTCAAGCTGCATGGCGCGGATCGCGCCCTGGCTGCGACCATCGGCGGCCTCACGGGCCAGCGAGGGCTCGCGCTGCAAGGCGCTGGCGAGGTCCGCTGTGCCATGCGGCCGGATCGCATCGAGCGCCTTCCCGGCCTTCTCCAGTGCGTCGCGCTGGTGGGGCAGGACCGGCAATCCCTGTTCGCGCATCTGCCTGATATCGGTGGCGGCGCGGGCGTAGCGTTCGACCGCTCGGCGCTGATCGGACAGGCCAGCCTGATCGGTGGGCAGAGCTTCGAGCCGGTTAGCCTGCGGGCGGAAACCGGCGAAGATCGACTTTGCTCGCTCCGGCAACTGCCGTGCGATTTCGACAATCCGCTCGCGGAAGGTGATGCCAAGACGTTCGGCAAATTGCTGCTCGGGCTTGTAGTCGCTGGCCATGTCTTTGCCGCGCTCGCGGCTCAGTGTGCGGACCAGCTTTGACTGAGCGGCGAAGTCATTGCGGCCATAATGCAGGGCTACGCCATCACGATGGCGCGAAAGCGCGACATAGGCGCCGTGGCTGTCCATGCCTGGCGTCGCCAGCACGTGTGCCCGGTCCACCGTCATGCCCTGCGCCTTATGGATCGTGGCGGCATAGCCATGATCGATGTGCGCATAATCCTTGGTATCGAATGCCACGTTGCGGCCATCGTCGGTGCGCACGGCCATGCGTTGCGGCGTCACCTGCTCGACGGTGCCGAGTGTGCCATTTTTGACGCCCAGGCCCCGCTCATTGCGCAGGAAAATGATCCGGTCGCCGCTGGCGAACTGGCGGTCGCCACGCTCCGCGCGGATGGCCACGTCATTGCCCAGCTCACCACTGGCGCGCAGCTTTCCGCGCGCCGCGTCATTGAGTTCGCGCACCTCGTCATTGGTGTGAGTGAGAATGATCCGCGTATCGCCGGGGCTGGCCTGTCGGTCGCGATCCCAGCGCTCGATCAGTTCGCCGCGCGCTGCCTCCCGCGTCTCGGTAACATGGACCATGCCGCGTTCGCCATAGGCATGAATGGCAAGGCCGGTGCGCCCGGTAGCGAGATGCCGCGTGGCCTCCTGCTGCCAGCCATTATGCTGGCGGCGCACTTCGCTGATTTCGACACCGCCGTGCCGTTCGTGGATCGCTCGGAAGGCGGCTCCGGCTTCGATGGCCTGGAGCTGCTGCGGGTCGCCAACCAGGACAACTTTCGCGCCTGCATCGGCGGCATGGGAGAGAACGCGCTCCATCTGGCGCGTGCCGACCATGCCCGCTTCGTCGATCACCAGCACGTCGCGCGAGGTGAGCATTTCGCAGCCCTGACCCCACTGATATTCAAGGCTGGCGATGGTGCGCGAGGCAATGCCGGAACCGTGCTCCAGACCCTCGGCGGCAATGCCGGACAGCGCCGCACCGCGAACGGTATAGCCCGCGCTCTCCCAGGCCTCGCGCGCAACGCCCAGCATCGCACTCTTGCCGGTCCCGGCATAGCCGACAACGACGCTGAGGCCTCGCCCGTCGGTCACATGCTCGAACGCCGCGCGCTGCTCGCCGGATAGCACCAGCCCGCGCTCCGCCGCGCGCGCCAGAGCGCCTTCCCGGCCACGATCTTCGACCTGATGCCGCTCGCGTTCTGCCAGCAATTCCGATGCGCGGCCAAGCCGCTGTTCGGTCTCGATCATCTGCCGCGATGTGAACCGCTCTTCGCCGCGTCCGTCCTTACCCAGTGCGATCAGGTCGGACGAACCGCGCACGGCGCTCATGGCCAAATCGAACTGCTCTTTCCCGTCGCTGTGCCGATGCACGAACATGGCAAGGTCGCGGGGCGTGAACGTTGCCTGGCTGTGCGTGATCGCATTCAGCGCGACAGCGGGGTTGGCAATGATCCGCTCGCCGTTTCGCTGCGCGACGGCGCGATGTTCCTCGATGCGTTCGGCCTCCAGCCCGCGCACACCCATGCGCGAAGCGGCGGGGCCGATCTTGTCCTGCGGCTCCAGCGCAATGCCCTGCGCCTCCAGGCTGCGGTGATCGATCCGCGCGTCGATATCGAGTTCGGCCAGGCGCTGATTGACGTGATCGGCCCAGCGCTCGCGCCACTGCTCGACCAGTCCGGCCTTGTTCCACTCGCGCACCTTTGCGCCGAACCCGTCTTTGCCGACTTCGCGCATGGTGAGCATGACATGGGCGTGGGGTTTGGGCTGGCCGTCCGCGCCAATATCCCAATGGACATTGAGGTCGGCGATCATGCCCTTATCGACGAACTCGGCTTCGGCAAACTCCCGCGCCAGCTCGATGCCCTGTTCCCTGGTCAGCTCGCGCGGAATGGCGAATTCGACCTCGCGGGACAGCTGCGCGTCCTTGCGCTTCTCGGCGGCCTCGACTGCATTCCAGAGCTTTTCCCTGTCGGCGAATTCCTCCGGCGCGCCTTCGGGAAGCATCACTTCGGAATGGACGACGCCGTCCTTGTTGGTGAAGTCGTGGTCGCGGTCGAGCCGATCGTCGTGCAGCCGTTCGGCCCCGCGATAGGCGGCTGCGGCCACAGCGCTGCGCCCGCTCGACCGGCTGATGACTTTGACGGAAAGGTGGAAGATCGCCATGACGACAATCCATCTACGCCATGAGCGCGACGTCGGCACGACGTATAAGCGCGCCCTCCCATGATAAAATCCTGCTCGGGACTATGCAGTATCAGGCCATCTCGATAACTCTACAGCATTGGGAGAGCATCGATATTATCATCTGCGCATCACCTCTCAATGGAGAACTTCGATGCGCAAACCCCGCGACTTTGATTCGGAACTGAAGGCGCTCGCCGACAAGGCCAAGCAACTGAAGGAACGTCGCGTCCAGCAACTCGGCGAACTGGTGATCGCCACCGGGGCCGATGCGACCGATGCGGAAACGCTGGCCGGTGCGCTGCTGGTCATTGCTGAAACCAGCGAAGCCCAGAGGAAGGAGGCGTGGCGCAAGCGCGGCGCGGCCTTCTTTCAAAGCAAGGCGCGCAAGCGTGGCGACGGAACTCAAGACCAGCCGGATAGCACTCTCCCGCTTGACGGCGGCGCGGCATCGGCTTGAGGCACGAAAGGCGCGAACCGACATGCGCGAATGGCAGGTCAAACGCCGCGAACGCACCCGGCAACTGATCGAGCTCGGCGGCCTGGTTGTGAAGGCCGGGCTAGTTGAACTGGCCGATGATGATCGCGCCACGCTCTACGGCGCGTTCCTTACCGTTGCGGCCAAGCTGCGCGGCGAGGAACGGGAACAGGCGCTGGTGCTGTGGAGGCGCAAGGGCAAGCGGGCGTTTGAGTTGGAAAGCAACTGAGTACGGTTCAGTCCGCGATTTCTCGCAGCAGGTTCCCGCCTGCGCTAGAACGGTCTGAACCGCGTCGTCGGCAATGACAATGTTTCGCGCCGGTCAGGCAGTACCGGAAAACTCTCTGCGCACTTTTCAGACGAGAATTTCTGCATGCTTGAGAATGCCACTCCTCCAGTTGCCTTGTCGAGCAGTCGCTCTGGGTTGGCGCGATTGCCTCCCTGTTGCCGGTTCTGGCAAATCAGGTCACGGCAAAGGGAAACGTGTCGAAAAGCCGATCGTCGAGGTCATTGCGGTCGGCCAGCACAACAAGCGTCAGATTTTCCAGCGCCTGCGATCTCACCGCCAGCCCTGCGAAGAACGCCATCAACAAACTCATGCCCGAACCTTGCGTATGCCAGAGGTGCCGTTCTTGCAGGCGTCATCTGGTTACGTTGCTCCCCCTGCATGCCGAGCCGCCTTCTGTGCAGCATCGAACTAGAGCCAAATTCTAACGCAAAGCGGCAAAGGCCGTGCGGGCGGATGATAGGGCCCGTGTGGCCATCAGATAGTCCAGCACCGGAGTCAATTGCTCACCCTCGTCCACTTTCAGGCCGTTGGCGCGGCCACCCGCCGCGATCATCGCTAGGGCATGATCGCTCGGCTCGCCCTCAGCCGGCAACATCCGAGCACCGAACGGGGCATAGCGTTCCATGGCCACGGCCCACTCTGGGCCTTGGCGAACGGCAATCTGGCTCACTTTGCCCAGACTGATGAGGTATTGCATCGCGGCGTTCTTCTGTGCGTCAGACCAGCGATTGCGCCCGCTGCATTCGGTCAGCACGCGCGTCATGTCTTCAGACGCCTGAGCGCTGCCTTGCGGCGCCTCCCGGGCTTCCTGCGGGTCATCAGTTTGCGCGGCAAACAACGAGGCAATAGCCGCCCGCTGCTGCTGGCCGAGCATGTTGTCAACGCAGCTCAGTTGGTCGGCCGGCGCTGCGGCCACCGACGTGACCTGGGTGACAGTCGGCGCGGCGTTAGCCACCTGACCAAGACCGATCACCCCGAACACTGCTGCCCCCAGCACCATGCCAACAGACAGGACACGCATCCGCATTTCTCCGTTCACCGCGATCAGAACTTGCCGAGCAGGTTAATGAAGTAACCCTTGCTCGTATAGCTCTGGTCACCCAGATCGCTGGAGAAATCGGAGAAGCTGTAGCCCACGCCAATCTTCACGTTCTGGTTGATGTGGCGGTAGATCGCGGCCAGTCCTCCCCAGCGATGGTCGCTGGCGCGGTCGTTCGACAGGTAGTGCCCCTCGATCAGCGCGTCCCATTCCTTCACCACGCGCCAGTCGGCGCGCAGCACGCCAAGCTGGGTGTCGCTGGAGATGTAGGTATCGCTGTTCCGGCCAAGCGAGACGCTGCCCTTGCGGAAGGCATATTTGCCGCCGATGGTCAGCGTCTTGGTCAGATCGTAGTTGGCGTCGATAGAGAAGATCTGGCTCTTCTGCTTCGGGCTGGCGGTTTCGCCACCTTCGGTCACCTGGCCAATCGGCCCCATGTCCTTCAGGTAGGTGTAGCGCGTCAGCAGGTTGAGCCGATCATTGAGCACCGGGCGATAGGCAAAGCCGATGGTCCCTTCGACAAAGTCCGCCGCACGCTCGTTGGGCGTGTTGTTATCGGCAATGGCAAAGTTCAGCCGGCCCAGCGCCCGCCAATCGGGATTGAGATTGACCGAGGCCGAGTTGCGGAACAGCCACACGGTCTGGTCACGCCCGACGCCCTGCTCGAAACGCCCTTCGACGTTGGTGGCAAAGCGGACGGTATCGCTGGTGTAGCCGACGCCAAACGTGGCGGCGGTACGGCGGAAGCGTCCGGTATCCTCGTTATCGACGTGGCCGTTCTCGAACGAGACCGAGACAGACCACTGTTCGGTGGGGTCCCAGTCCAGCCCGAAGCTGCGCATCACGCTGGGCGCCTGCCCGCCATGGCCAATCTTGTTTTCGCCATGAATGCTGAGCGCGGAGGAGAAGCGGTGGCGCGAACCCACCGTCAGAGTGCCCCGGTTGGTCCGGGTTAGCCCGCCGAGCGGTTCCAGCCCCTGATCGGTGCGATCCGTGACCAGCGTATAGCCCAGATAGTTCTCCGAGCCGTTGCCGTAGCGGTGGCTCAGTTCAACATTCGAACCCAGCCCGCCATCGCCGCCCGACACTTCGGCAGAGGCGGAAACGCGGTCGGTGATTTCCACCTTGCCGCCCACGCCGCCACGGTTGTTGCGGCGGCGGGTGGCATCGCGGTCCACCGTGAGCTGACCGAAGGCGTAGGTCGACCAGTTCTTGCCGGTGGGCGCATAGCCCAGTTGCACGGCAGCATCGGTGCGCTTGCCGGTCTCCGTCGAATTGCCCACCAGCCCGATGGCCTGCTCGTCATGGCGCACGCCGGCAGTCAGGGTCAGTTCCTGGCTGAGCTTTTGCGCCACGTCGCCCGAGGCAACCGTGCGGCGGCCGATGGTTTCGGTGTTCAGCCGTTCGAACTTGGCCGAAACGCGCGTTGCATCAGACAGCGGCGCATCAACCGCAAGACCCCAGCGCTCGGTCTGGTTCGGGGTGAGCTGAGAATTGGCGCTGAAGCCGGCATCGAAGTGCTCATAGAAGGCAGATGCCTTGCCATGATCGCCCGTCAGCCCGCGCAGTTCGGCCAGATCGACCGCCACTTCGCCGCGCCATGCCTGCGCCTTCTCACCCACCCGGCCAGTGGCCAGGCGATTGGTGAAGGTGAGGCCGCCATCGACCGAATTTGTCTGGCCGAAGCCAGGCCCTTCGGATTGCGCGACTTCCGCCTTCACATAAGTTCCGGCGTGGGCACGCACGGTCACATCACCACCCAGCAGCGTCTGATCGGCGCTGTCGGTCGTCTCACGCTGGCCGGTCACGCCCAGGCGCACCTTGTCGCCCAGCCAGGCAGAAGCCCGGCCACCAACGGTATAACCGCTGATGTCGCCAACCGCCGGAGTATATTCATAGCGCGCCACCAGCACCGGCACATTGCCGCCGCCAGTATCCTGCCGCACCAGATCGCCGTCAGCCGCCGTCGAGGACAGCGGGCGGAGTAGCGTTACCCGGCCCTGATAATAGTCGATGTCATAGTCTTCCTGCGGCGACAGATCGCGCCGCGACAGGACCAGCCCGGTGTCGCGATCACGCACTTCCACGCTCAGCCTTTCCGACCCGACAGTCAGATCGCGGCGATTGAGGAAGTAGAGCGAGCCGCCGGTGCCGCGAAATTCATCGCGCCCCGGGATCGTGCCAGGATCAGAAGCAAAGGCCGTAACCTGAAGCTTGTGCTCGCCGAAAGAGGTGGTGCCCATGCTCTTGTGATCGACAATCGCGCCAAACACGCCGCGATTGAGCTGGGCCAGCTCGGCCTGCTGGATGTCGGCCACAAAATTGCCGATCAGCAGGCTGGACTGGTCCTTCTGCACCTTCAGATAGAAGCGGCCCTGCGTGGGGGCATCCTCCACCAGCGTCGAATCGTCGCCATAGGTGGTGTAGTACTGGTTTGAGTCCATCCGGCGCAGCAACTGGCGCGGATCCTTGCGATCAATGTTGCTGAACAGATCCTTCAGCAGCGTTTCGCCGGTATCAAGCGAACTGGTGATCCTGATGCCGTTGGACAGGCTGCCCTTGGCATAGAAGGCCGCGCGCGAGGTGAGATAATCGCCATCGGCAAGCTGGTTGCCGCTGACTTCCACCGCCGGCCCTTCCCCCCGGTTCGAAACGAAGGTCAGGTCGCCCTGGCCAACCACGAACCAGTCGCTGCGCGGCGCTTCCACATCGCGCATCGCGGTATAGCGCGCATGCTCGCCCTGCCCGACCGTTACCCAGACCTGCCGCGTCTCGCGCGCCATGATCTGCTGGCTGACAAAGCGGCCATCGGCCTGAAGCGGCACCATCTGGCCCGCCACGCGCACCATCTCGTCGCCTGGCTCGGCGGCGCCGGTAACGGTCACCGTCACGCCGCGATTGAGCGGAATGGTCCGGTGCGCGGCTTCGTCCTTGCTGCCAAACAGCGGACGCACCGCCGGGGTGCCATGATCGAACGGCTTGGCCAGCACAGTCAGTTCCTGCGGCTGGGTCTCATCGAACCGGCCTTCGGCGTCATAGACCCGGTAGGTGTAGAACAGCTCTTCCCCAGCATCGGCATTGGCGCTCCAGCGAGCGACGCCGTCCTTGCCCGCTTCAACCACCACGTCCGGCTGTCCATCGGCAGAGGCACCGGCGCGGAAAATCCGCACTTCGCCCCGCGCGATGTAAGAGGGATAGTTGGTGTAGCTGACAAAGGTGGCGGCCTCACCGGCAACCACGGTGCGCTCGCTTTCGACAAGGCCCACCGCCAGCACCGGATCAACGTGGGTCGAGTCGGTCCGCACCTTGATGCGATAGGGATTGTCGATCACCGGCTGATCCTGCGGATCGATGGTGATCGTCAGCCCGTCCGCCGAACGCGCCGGGCCAGCAGCCTCTGCCGCAGCGAGCGGGATGACGCCCGCGGTCTGATCCGGGGCTGCCTGACGATAGACCGGCACCTGCCAGTCAGCGCGCGGCACCGCGGTTTCGCCGGAGACCCCGCAAGCATCCGTCGTGGTGACAGACAGCGCTGCACACCGCGACGGAACGATCTGGCTGACGGCAAAATTCCCGTCAGCTTCCACCGGCACGATCTGGCCAGAGACGCGCAGCAGGCTATCGCTAGGCGCAAGCCCGGCGATGTCGAGCGAGAGCGCCCCGTGCATGGCAATACCGCGCACCATGGCTGCATCCACCCGGCCAAAATCGGCGCGGACCGGACTGACATGGGGCAGCACATGCGCCGCCGAGAGCACCGTCAGGCGCTGCGGTGCAGTTTCATCATAGCGGCCCTTGGCGTCATAGACGCGGTAGGCATAGTCCATCTCATCAGCGGCATCGGCCCCAGGTGTCCAGCTCGCCACACCATTGCAGTCCGCCCCGATAACCGCCAGCGGCGCGCAACCAGAGGCTCCGCCCGCCGGATAGAGCCGCAGCTCCGCTCGGCTGACGAATGCGGGATAGTTGCTGAACCCCAGGAAGTGCGCCGGCGAACCGCGTTTGACGCTATCATCCGAACCGATCAGGCCTACCGAGAGCACTGGCGCGGGGGGCGACGGCATCGCCGTGACCGAAAGGTCATACACAACCGCCGGGTTTATCGCATTATGCGCCACGCTGGTGGCCTGGTCGCTGGCGCCAAGCGCCAGGACTGAAGCCTGCGCAAACCCGCTAGTTTCTTTGGCCTGGGCCGGAGCGGTCAGGCCAAGGCCTGCCATGGTGGATACGCCGGCCAGCAACAGGGCATGGCGCAACTTACCCGAGGTGTTGCCCGAATGCTTGATTGCGGGCGTGGTGATGGACTTGCTGTTCATCGAATTTACTCCCGGCCCTGGGCGCGCAGAGCGCGCACCATGTTGGCCTCGATCACGGGCGGCGGACCGTCCCATCCTGTGCGGAAGGTCGCTGCAACCTGTTCCCTGATGCTGGCGAGGCGGGCCTCGACCAGGCTGTCGGCTTCGTTGGCATCCGCGCCATAGGTGATCTGGATCACCAGCCGCTGGGCTTCGACGGTCTTGAGACCTTCGATCCGCTGGGCAAAGGCAGGCTGCAACTGGGCCGAACCGTTCAGGAAGGCGCGGGCATCGACGGCGACGCTGACGACACGGGCTTTCTGGACCCCGAAGTTCAGTTCGCTGATCTTGCCGCGCGTCAGGCGGATCGACTGCGGGTTGTCGGACGTTGGCGCATAGCCTTCCGGAATGGTTCGCGTATCGAGCTTGAGCACGAAGTTCGAACCAATCTGGGCATCAGGCACCGCGGCGCAGGTGATGTGATAGCGACCATATTCGTCCGCCGTCACGAGCTGGCCATTGACCGTCGCCACGCGGGCGGCAGGAATGCCAGGTTCGCCGTTATCCTGATAGCCATCGCCATCCTTGTCATCGAACACCTTGCCGATGATCTCCGCGCAATCGAAGATGGCGCTGGGGACGATAGACACGATGGCCTGCGCCCGGTTGGAGATTTCGGCTGCCGTCACGCCACTGCGGGCAACGGCGGTGTTGATACGGTCACCCTGGGTCACACCGGCACCAACCACGGTCACGATCTGATAGGTCGTGGTGGAGTTGCCCGCCAGCGTCTGCGCATTCCAGCGCAGCTCGCGATCAGTGACGACAGGTTCGGCCGCGACGTTGTTCACCCGTGCCGTACCAGCCACATACTTGAAGCCGGGGGGCAGAAGATCGACGACGCTGACCGCTGCACGCGTAGCACTTTCCGTGTTGCGCACAGTGATCGTGTAAGGAACCAGATCACCCGTGTTGGCCGTACGCTTGTCGCTGGTCTTGGTGACGAGCAGCGGCGTGCGGGTCAGGAAGGGATCGAGCGGAATGTGGTTGTTGACCACGTTGCCGTCACCCTGGGCGATCAGGAACGCCATGTAGTAGGTGGTGGGATCACCAGCCTGCGGAGCCGAGGGCTTCGCCACGACCGGGGCGGGGCTACCGCGTCCGGCTGCATTGAACCCGCCGGTTTCGGCCGCAATCACGGTCGAGATCGGATCGGCATAGCCCGTGGGTGCCGTCACTTGCAGGCGGTATTCCGTCCGCGCGGCGGGGCACTGGGCAGCCGCACCGGATACGATGTCGAACTGGTAGAACCCGTCCGCCCCCGTGATCTGGCTGGCCTGCGAGGGATCGATGAAGCACGCGGCAGGGATCGGCGCACCATTGGTGTCGACGAGCCTGACAAGCGCTCCGGTGACCGGCTGACGGGTAATCGCGTCATAGACCACGCCCGACGGATCGACCGGCAAGTTCTGGTTCGCCAGGGTGCCGTTGACCGGCAGCGTGGCGTTCTCGATCTTGCTGTAGACCACGTTGTTGGACGGATTGCGGAACACGATGGTGTAACCGGTGCCGCTGAGCAAATCGGGAACCGAGTAGAAGCCCTGGGCATCGGTGCGGGCTGTGCCCACCACCACGCCGCCCCGGCTGACTTCCACGATCCAGTTTTCCAGCAGGCGTTCACCCGTTTCATGCGCGCGGTTCATATTATCGTCGAAGTAGACGATACCCGTCAGGTTGCTGCGCGGCGGGACAACGGTAACCGTTATCGTCGCAATCGTGCAGTTCGTGGGGTTGAGCCGTTCGCACAACTGATAATCGAAGCTGTAGGTGGCCCAGGGCGTACCCGGAGCAACCGTGACGTTGCCCGTCGCCGGATCTAAGGTGAACCCGACCGGCAGGACCGCACCCGGCGCGAGCGTTACCGTCGCGTTGGTGGGCGTGGCCGGCTGGCCGTTGATGGTATCACCGGTGAAGGCGTTGAGCACATTGGTCCCGCCATTGGCGCTGTTAACGTCGCCGCTGGTGTCATTGACCGCCACGATGGGCGACGGGATCACCGTAACCGTGGCCTTAGCCGTGGCACAGTTCGTCGGGTTCAGCTTCTCACAGATGGTATAGTCAAAGCTGTAGGTGCCCGCCGGCGTTCCTGGATTGACCGAGACGTTGCCGGTGGCCGGATCGAAGGTCAGCCCGGCGGGAACCGTTGAACCGGCAGCCAGGGTGATGTCCACCGTGGCCGTGGTCGCAGGCGTCCCGTTGCGGGTGTCTCCGGTCAGCACATTGAGCACGTTATTTGCTCCCGTGGCACCATTGATGCCGGTTGCAGTATCGTTGGTGGCGGCAATCGGGCCGGCGGTGACCGGGACAGTGATCGTCGCCGGGGCACAGTTGGCCGGATTGAGCCGTTCACAGATCTGATAGGCGATGGTGTAGGTGCCCGCCGGCGTATTGGCCGGGACAGTCACCAGACCCGTCGCCGGATCGAGCACCGGCACCGGACCGCCAGCAATCGGCGTGGCCGGGGTCACAACCGCAACCGTAACGGTGGCGATGGTGGCCGGAGCGCCATTCAGGTTGTCATTGGGCAGGGCATCGATCACCGCGGGCGCACCCGTGCCGCCGTTGACCGGGGCCGTGGTATCATCCGTCGCCGAGATCGGCGCCGCGACAACCGTCACCGTGGCCGTGGCCGTGGCGCAGTTGGTCGGGTTGAGGATCTCGCAGATCGTATAGTTGAAGCTGTACGCGCCGCCCGCCGTCGCCGGCTTGACCGAGATGTTCCCGGTAACCGGATCGAAGATGAGCGCAGGCGGAACCGTCGAGCCGGCAGCGACCGAGATGGTCACCGTGCCCGTCGTGACGGGAACGCCGTTCAGCGTATCGCCCGGCAGCACGTTCAGCACATCAGTGCCACCCGAGGCGCCGTTGATCCCGCCGACGCTGTCATTGACAGCAGCGATCGGGGCCGCGACGACCGTCACCGTAGCCGTGTCCGTGGCGCAGTTCGCCGGGTTCAGCTTCTCGCAGATGGTATAGTTGAAGCTATAGGGACCGGCAGGGGTGTTCGGCGAAACCGAGACATTGCCCGTGACCGGATCAAAGGTCAGCCCGGCGGGGACCGTCGAACCGACGGCCAGCGTGATGTTGACCGTAGCCGTGGTGGCCGGCACGCCGTTCAGCGTGTCACCACCCAGCACGTTGAGCACGTTGCTGGCACCCGGCAGGCCATTGATGCCGCCCTGGTTGTCATTGGCCGCCGTGATCGAGGCAGACACGACCGGAACGGTGATGTTCGCCAGGGCACAGTTGGCCGGATTGAGCTTTTCGCAGATCTGATACCGGATCACATAGCTGCCCGAAGGCGTGCCAGCCGGTACATCGACCAGACCCGTGGTGGTGTTGAGCACCGGCACCGGAGCACCGCCAATCGGCGTGGCCGGAGTGATGACAGTGATGTTGAGATCACCGATCACAGCCTGCGAGCCGTTGAGCGTATCGCCGGGGATGGCATCAACCACACCCGTGGCACCGCTGGCACCGTTGACCGGCGCAGAGGTTTCATCATCGGCGGTGATCGCACCGGCAACAACCGTGATCGTAACCGTTGCGGTAGCGCAGTTGGCCGGATTCAGGATCTCGCAGATGCGATAGTCGAAGGTATACGGACCGGCAGCCGTGCCCGGCGAAACCGAGACGTTGCCCGTGGTGGTATTGAACACCAGACCGGCAGGCACGGTGAACCCTGGCTCGACGATGATCGAGACATTGCCCGTCGTTGCCGCAGCGCCGTTCAGCGTATCACCGGTCAGCACGTTGAGCACATCGCTGGCCCCGGCTGCGCCGTTGATGCCGCTCTGGCTGTCATCGACAGCCGTGATCGGCGCGGCAACAACCGTCACGGTTTCCGTGGCGTTGGCGCAGTTAAGCGGATTCAGGATCTCGCAGATGCGATAGTTGAAGGTGTAAGGACCAGCAGGCGTGCCCGGCGAAACCGAGACATTGCCCGTGGCGGTATCAAAGGTCAGCCCGGCAGGAACCGAGAAGCCAGGCGCAACCGAGATGGTCACGTTGCTGGTGGTCACGGCAACCCCGTTGAGGGTATCGCCGGTCAGGGCGTTGAGCACATTGCTCTGACCCGTCAGGCCGTTGATCCCGCCAATCGATTCACTCACCGCTGCGATGGGGGCGGCAGATACCGTCACCGTGATCCGCGCAGGATCGCAGGTGCTGGTGTCTGCCACGTCGCAGATCTGATAATCGATCGTATAGGTGCCCGCTGGCGTACCCGGAGCAACGGCGATCTGGCCGGTGCTGGTGTTAAGCGTCACACCGGGATTGGTGGCCGGAGTGATGACGGTCATTATGATCTGGGCCGGCAGCACCGCCGCACCATTGAACTGATCGTTGGTCAGCGCATTGGCAACATTGCTGTTGCCGGTCAGGCCGTTCACCGTGAACACGCCGTCGTCGTTGGCGACGATCACGGCCTTCAGGTGATCCTGGAACACATAGCCGGTGCCATCGGTCTGCGCAGGCAGGACGATGCCGCTAATGGTGTTCTCTACAGCCGTGTTGCCATAGGCAGCGTTGTTCACCGTGCCGCCCAGGCTGCCCGCGGTTTCATTGCGGTCATAATGGGTGGCCGGCTGGGTTTCGACGATGGTGTAACCGGCCGGGCCGGACGGCGGCAGAACCGGGAAGGTAAAGCCACCACCGGCAACCGTCACCGCCGTGGCGTTGACCGCATTGCCATAGATATCGGTGCCGGAAAGCGTGACGGTAACGCCCGCCATGCCCTCACCGCCATCGATCACGGCGTTATCGTTGTTATCGGCATAGACTGTACCCGACAGGCTCGCGGGGCGGATCTGCACGACGGCAGTCTGGCTGTCATTGGCCGGAACGGCATCTTCACTCAGCGGATCGCCAAAAGCGTCCAGTCCGGGCGTGATGGTGGCCGTATCGGTCAGATCGGTGGGAGCCAGCGGCCCGCTGTAGGGAGCCTGAGCCTTGGCATTGACGGTCAGATCGACGGTGTTGGTCGCACCCACCGGGAAGCTGCCATCGATGTCGCAGGTGATCGTCGTGGTGCCAGAGCAGGCAATCCCCGAAACCGTGGCCGCACTGCCGCCCGGAATGGAGCTGCCTGGCGCGGGCGACGGCGCATAGACGAAACCAGCCGGCAGCGTATCGGTGATCCGCACGCGAGTAGCGGTCGACGGACCGTTGTTGCGGAAGCGGATGGTGAATTCCACCGGTTCGTTGACGTTGCGCAGCAGCGCGCCCGTGCGAGTCTTGCTGACCACTTCAAGGTCGGTCGACGGACGGACCGTGGTGGTCTGCGTCGCACGGTTGTTGGCAGGGGCCAGATCGGCACCGGCACCGTTCCACACCGGCTGTTCGGCTGAAGTCAGCTCGGCAGCGTTGGTGAAGGTGGTCGGAGCAGAAGGCGGGGTTCCGCCCATGGTAAAGACGAGCCGGAAGATCACCTGCTTCAGCGGGTCCAGATAGTTCTGGGTGGCGTCAGCCTGGTTGATCTTACAGATGTAGTTCGGACCGGACGCGGTACAGCCGGCGCTCGGCGCAGCCTGAAGGGTCAGGCCACCGTTGGCGGCAACCGGGTTGATCACCACAGAGCTGAGCGTCATCGTCAGGCCCGGCGGCGGTGCCGGAATATCAGTGACGACAATGTCGGTCGCACGCGAGGGGCCAAAGTTCGAGGCGCGGATGTCGTAATTCAGCGTTTCATCGAAGCGCACCGGATCATCGGTCGCGGGATTCGATTCCTGCTTGGTCACGGCCAGATCGAAGCTGGGCGCTTGCATGTTGTGGTTCAGCGTGAAGAAGTTGTTGCCGGCGTTCGGGTTCGAACCGCCATTGGTATCAAGCGTGGACGTCGTCACGGTCGCGCGGTTGACCTGGGTGGTCGGCAGCGTGGCCATGGTCTCGGCCCCGAAGGGATACTTAGGCAGAACCGTGACGTTGATCTGGCGCACTTCGGTGCGAACGAACTGCCCCATGTCGCAGGTGACGGTTCCCGTCGCGACCACCACCGAACAGGTGGCACCCGGCTTCGTCGTCGTCGGCGTACCGATGATTTCAAACCGCGCGGGATCGATCACGTCGATCACCTGAACGGTGTCAGCCGGGTTCGCACCATCGTTGCGAACGCTGATGATATAGGTGGCCGGCACACCAACCCGGGCCGGGTCAGGCGTAACCGACTTGCTGTTGATCGTCATGTCGGCGCGCGGCGTAATGGTGTACTGCGCCGTATCGCTGTTGTTCAGGTTGTTGGTCTCGGTCGTATCCGACGAATAGACCGACGCGTAGTTGGTGAAGCTGCCGCTTTCG
>Ga0116178_10001671_pt1 | contig 18230 bp, 20 predicted proteins | sample AD_STIC12_MetaG_FD_89880 | JGI IMG/M metagenome (GOLD analysis project Ga0116178, IMG submission 89880) | Active sludge microbial communities of municipal wastewater-treating anaerobic digesters from USA - AD_STIC12_MetaG | ecosystem: Engineered > Bioreactor > Anaerobic > Digestate | place: USA... | reverse complement strand
GGGCCCGGGCGGCCCTCCGGGGCCGCCGGCCGGGGCGCCCGGCGGGCCGGCCGCTTCCCCGGGAGGGGGCTCGGCCTTTTCGGGGGCCGTTCGCGGCTGGGCGGCACCGGCCGGACCGGGCCTTCCGAGGGCCTCGGCCGGCTCGGCGGCCAGGCCGCGGCCTCCGATGACCTTGGGGACGGAAACCTTGAGGGGCGGGACGAGGACGACGTCTCGGACCTCGGCCTTCCTGTCGATGGGCAGGACCTTGACGACGAAGCGGCCGTGGTAGACGAGCAGACCCAGCAGGCCGTGGACGGCGAGCGTGACCAGGGCGCCGGTCAGCCGGTCGCGGCGGGTCCTGCCGAGCCGTTCCGCGTCGGCGAAGGAACTCTCGAACAGCCGGGGACGGTCCATTTGGCGTATTATAGTACAATCTCCGGCGCCCCCGAAGGGTTGCGCCGGTCAGCGCCCTCCCGTCTTGCCGACCTACGGCCGCGGTGAAACCTCACGCCGCCCCGGTCCGGAGCCCGTTCTTGGGTCTCCGTTCCGATGACGGCCATTTCACCGCTCGATGCTCGTTCCGGGGAGGCCCCTCGGCGGTGTTTCCGAGGCCTCGGAGGGGATCCCCGTCGATCGTCCGGTCAGCGGGGGGGCGTGACCAGGACGAAGAGGAGGACGAGGGCGTTGAGGACGACGAGGCGGAGGACGAGGGCGGGGACGCCGAAGAGAGGGATGAGCAGGGCGGAGGTCAGCGCCGCTCCGGCGAAGGAGGCGATGAGGTCGACGCCGTAGCCGAGCCCGAGGTGCGGCGTTTCCCGGAGGAAGAACCTGTTGGCGGCGATGAAGAGGAAGCCGCCGAGGAGCCCGAATCCGGCAAGCAGCAGGAAGGGCGCGGCCTCCCCGCCGGCGCCGGGCAGGGCGCCGTAGGCGGCCAGGAGAAGGAGAACGAAACCCGCCTGGACGAACGGCAGGTCGGCCCGGCCCGGGCGCTTGCGGCGGCGGCCCAGGGCCGCGCCGAAGACGAGTCCGGCCATGAAGGCGCCCAGGAGCAGCGGGACCTTGCCGTAGACGTAGCCGAAGTTGGCCTGGAAGGCGATGAGCACGGCCACCTCGACGACTATGGTCGTGAAGCCCATGGCGGCGACGGGGACGAGGAAGCGGGAGGAGGAGCGCTTGAGGGACCGGGCCAGGAGGACGAGCGCCAGGGCCGCCCCGGCCAGGGGCAGGTCGAGGAGCCACAAGGCGCTCGTTCTTGACGCCGCGCGGAGGAGGCGCGAGCCGGGGCCGCCGAACTGGCTGGCCCAAAGGATCGACTGGAGAAAGCAGCTGACCGGGACGAGGTCCCGGTTGATCTTCACCTCCGCCCCGGCCGCCGACAAGGCCCCGGCCAGCCGCGAGACGCGTTCGGGTGCCAAGCGGAAGGGCAGCATGGCCGGGCTGACAAAGGCCGTGGCCAGGCCGAGCCGTTCGATCCTCGCCGACAGGAACCCGGGATCGATGTCGAGCGGGCCGTCGGAGGCCAGGACGACTATCGTCGAACCGGGGATGACCTCGTATCGGAGATCGAAGACACCGGCAAGGGTCCGGACGACGGAGGCCAGGAGCCGGGCGAGCGTGCCGCTGACGTAGTTCTCGGCCCCGGGCAGGACGAAGGAGAAGACCCCTCCGGGCTCGAGCTTCCTCCGGACCGCGGCGAAGAACTCCCTCGTGTAATAGCGGTTGACCTGGATCGTGGCCGGGCCGGGCAGGCTGAGGAGAACGGCGTCGTATCGCCCCGGGGTCCGTTCCAGAAAAGTCCGGCCGTCGTTGAGGACGACGCGGACGCGCGGGTCGTCCAGGGCCGCCAGCGCGCCCGCGGGGAGGTGCTTGCGGGCCAGGACCACGACCTCCGGATCGAGCTCGACGCAGTCCACGCGGACGCCGGGGTATTTCAGGACCTCTTCGACGCAGCCGCTCGCCGTCCCACCGATGAGCAGCACCCGTCCGATCGCGTCCCGCTGGAGCATGGCGAAATGGACCGCGTCCTCGGCCGCGCCGACAGCGGGGCGGGTGAAGACGGGCAGGCCGTTGTCGTAGAGCGTCGCCTGCTCCGCGTTCCGGACGACCGCGAGCTTTCCGTACGGCGTGTCGGCGGCGTCGACGAGATCGAGCGGCTTCCAGGCCGCCCGGAGCGCCGGCCGGTCGGCCGCTGCCAGCCCGGCCGCGGCGGCGAGGGCGGCGACGAGGAGGGGCCTGGCCCGGCCGGGCCTCAGGAAGACAAGAGCGGCGAGGGCGGCGCCCCCGCCGACGGCAGCCGCCCCCGGCCAATTGGAGAGACGGGGGATGAGGAGGAAGTGGACGGCCAGGGCGGCCGCCGCCGCCCCGGCCGATTCCATCAGGTAGACCCGCGGAACATCCCCGCCGAGCAGCCCGGCGTTGAGGACGAAGGCGTGTCCGAGCGGGAAGCTCGTGAAGAGAGCCAGGACGAGAGCGAAGCCGAGAGCGGGAAGAAGGCCGGTCGTTTCGGCCGGCGAGACGCGCAGGACCTTGTCGGAGAACCTCAGGAGAACGAGCCCGCCGCAGAAGAGGATGACCGCGGCGCCGTAGAGCCCGGCCAGGCGCGCCGGGCCGCCGTCCGGCCGGGGCCGCGGCCGGACCAGGCTGCCGATCCCGCCCCAAAGCAGCCAGGAGCCGAGGACGAAGCCGAAGGTGAGCTCGTTGCCGGTGAACGCGGCCGCGAACTCCCGGATGAGGTAGATCTGGAACGAGGAGGCCATGAAGCCGAGGAGAAAGGCCGGAAGCCAGGCGCTCAGGCCCAGATCCCGGGGATGGCCGTCCCGCACGACGCGCATTGGCCTTTCTTGAGACGGGAGGTGTCGACGGCGTAGCCGAGCCGGCGGATGACGGTCTGCCGGCAGCCCGGGCAGACGGTGCTCTCGGCCTCGTGGCCGGGCACGTTGCCGATGTAGACGAAGCGGAGGCCCTGGGCGAGGGCCGTCTCCCGGGCCGCTTCCAGGGTCGAGACCGGCGTCGGCGGCAGGTTCTTCATCAGGTACATCGGATGGAAGCGGGAGAAATGGACGGGGACGTCGGGGCCGGCCGTATCGTGAAGCCAGCGGGCCATGGCCCGGAGGTCCTCCGGCCGGTCGTTGAGGGTCGGGATGACCAGGTAGACGACCTCCAGCCAGACCTTCGAGGCGGCCACGGCCCGGACCGTCTCCAGGACGGGTCCGAGGGCGCCGCGGACGTAGGCCTTGTAGAAGCCCTCGCTGAAGCCCTTGAGGTCGACCTTGACGGCGTCGACGACGCCCAGGAGGTCGGCCAGCGGCCCGGGGTTGACGTAGCCGCCGGTCACGACCAGGCTCCGGACGCCCCTGCTCCGGGCCTGCCGGGCGGTGTCGTACATGTACTCGAAGAAGACGATCGGCTCGGAGTAAGTGTAGGCGATCGAGGGGCAGCCGGACGAGACGGCCTTGGCCGCCGCGGCCTCCGGAGAAAGGTGGAAATGATCGACCTGCTCGGGCCGGACCTGGGAGATCTCCCAGTTCTGGCAGAACTTGCAGTTGACGTTGCAGCCGGCCGTGGCCATGGACAGGGCCGTCGTCCCGGGCAGGACGTGGAAGAACGGTTTTTTCTCGATGGGGTCGACGTTGAGCGTGCACGCTTTCCCGTAGACGAGGGTGTAGTAGGCCCCGCCCTGGTTTTCCCGGACGCCGCAGTAGCCCCGTTCCTTGTCGCCGAGACGGCACGAGCGCGGGCAGAGGCGGCACTCGATCTCGCGGTCGGGGAGCTTCACGTAGTAGCGCGCCTCGACCTGGGACGGGGAGGGGCCGGCGGGCGAGGCGGCCGGCCGCAGGCGGACGGCGGGCAGCCCGGCGCCGAGGGCCAGCCCGGCCCCGGCCGCGCCGCGGAGGAAGCTCCGCCTGTTCACGGCCCGGCCCCCACGACCGTCTCGACCACCTCTGCCGCGGACGTCCCCAGCCCCATGCGCTCGGCCGTCCGGAGGTAGGACGGCTCGCGGCCTTCCGCCTCGAGCGTCGGCAGGCCCGCGTCACGCCGGAGCCGTTCGAGGACCGCCCAGCCCGCGTGGTCGGCGGCCACCGGGTCACGGCTGAAGATGAGCCCGCCGAACTTGGCCGCCCAGCGGGCGTGGTAGGACGGGCCCCGGTGGAACTGGACGGTCAGGGCGTCGACCACGGTCAGCCTGTGACGCGACTTCACCGGCGGGGCGTCGAAGACCTGGGCGACGAAGGGGTCGCAGCCGTCGTCGTGGTACTTGTTCGGATTGTGGATGGCCCCGAAGTAGTTCTTCATCCCCGCCGTCAGGCCGGCCAGGCCGTGGTCCTTGAGGATGGCCAGGGAGACCGAGGCGTCGACGAACTCCGTCAGGATCCGGGAGAAGAGGCTGCCGACGTCGAGGTGGTCCGTGAGGGAGTTCTCGTAGCCCGCGCCGCCGGCGTCCGTGCCGAAGACGCGCACGTCGGAGCGCCCCGTGCTGATCGCGTAGCCGGCGTCGCGGAGCTCCCGCGATGTCCGGTCCCAGACGAGGATGTCCCGCCCCGCCGTTCCGCCGCCGGCGATCCAGGCGGCCAGCGCCCGGGCGACCTCGGGCCGGGTGCTGATGGCCCGGCCGCCGATGGTGTTGACCTTGATGCCGACGCGCTCGCCCGGCCGGAAAATGGCGGCCGCGGCCTGGGCGCTGTCCCGCTCGCCGGTCAGGTCGGCCAGGCCGCGGGCGAACATCCGGGCCAGGACGGCCGGATCGAGCGTCCCGGCCGGGGTCCAGACGGCGGAGGACTTGACGACGACGACGCGCGGCCGGCCCATGGCGCTCCCATGATGGCCCTTTTGGCGGGCCCTGTCAAACCCGCGGCGGCCTCCGGCGCTTGCCATTCTCCCGGCCCTCCGCTATAGTACTCGCGAGGTTCGAAGGGAGGCCGTCCATGCGGAAAACCCGCGCGCTGGCCATCGGGTTGCTGGCCGCCGCCCTGGCCGCCCCGGCGGCGTCCGGCCAGGCGCCGGAGGCGCAGGCGCGCCGGGGCAGTCCCGGGGTGACGGGACTCGTCCCGAAGCTCGACGGCTGGGCGCTGACCGAGGCCGTCCGGAGCTTCTTCCCGGACGACCTGTTCGAGTACATCGACGGCGCGGCCGAGAGCTACCTCGGCTACGATTTCCGCGAGTTGGCCGTGGCCGACTTCGAGAGGGCGGGCTCGGACGCCGCGTTGACCGTCGAGATCTACGACATGGGCACGGCCCTCAACGCCTTCGGCATCTTCGGCTCGGAGCGCTACCCGGGCAACGAGGCCGTCGGCGTCGGCGAGCTCGGCTACCTCGAGGGCGAGGCCCTCAATTTCCTGGCCGGGCGGTTCTATGTCAAGATGCTGGCCTTCGGGCTGGGGGAGGGGACGGGACCGTTCCTCCTCGGGGCCGGGAAGAGGATCGCCTCCGGGATCGAGCCCGCCGGCGCCCCGCCGGCGCTCGTCCGGGCCTTCCCGAAGGAGGGGCTGGTCGCCCGGAGCGAGAAGTACATCAGCCGGAACTTCATGGGCTACGGGTTCCTCCGCGACGGCTATGTCGCGTCCTACCGGGCCGGGGAGCGTGAGATCGAGGGCTTCTTCATCGACGGAGGGAGCGAGAGGGAGGCCGAGGCCATGAGAGCCAGGCTCGTCGAGGCCCTGGCCGCGGACGGCCAGGCCCCGGAGGCCCTCCCGGCCGGGACACGCGTCCGGAACCGCTCCGGCCAGACGTTCTTCGTCGGCCGGGTGGGCGCGGTCGTCTGCGGGGCCATGCGCGTGCCCGCCGGGCTCGAGGCGGCCGGGCAGGCCCTTCTCGATTCCCTGGCCGCGGCCCTGGCCGGGACGAAGCTCACCATGTGAGCGACGGCCGGGGCCGAGGCGGCGGGAGGGACATGGACGACAGGAGGTACTTCGGGGCCGCCCTGGCCGTCGTCGCCCTGTTCCTCACGGGCTGCGTCCTCAAGATCGCCCGGCCGGTCCTCATCCCCTTCATCCTGGCCGTCTTCCTGTCCTTTCTCATCGACCCCGCCCTCGGCCTGCTGACCCGGTGCCGCTGCCCTCGGCCGTGGGCGACCGCCCTCGTCCTCGCTCTCATGTTCGTGGCGCTCTATCTTTTCGGCGTTCTGGCCTATTCGAGCGGCAAGGCGCTCGTGGCCGAGCTGCCGAAGTACCAGGGCCGGCTGGCGGACATCGCGGCGTTCCTCGGAAAGGGCCTGGGCCCGTTCAAGGTCGACCTTTCCGCCGCGCTCCGGAACCTCGATATCGACAGGGCCGGCGCCCTCATCCTGGGGGCCATCGGCCCTTTCCTCGGCCTCGTCGGCAAGCTGCTCCTGGTCTTCCTCTTCCTCGTCGCCATCGTCGCCGGCCGCGGCCGGCTCGGCCCGAAGATCGCCGCGGCCCTGGGCGAGGCCCGGGCCGGCCGGGCCCGATCGATCCTGGCCTCGATCGACGCCCAGGTCCGCAAATACCTGGTCCTCAAGACGGCCGTCAGCCTGGCCAACGGCGTGATGGTCTGGATCGTCCTCGCCTGCTTCGGCGTCGATTTCGCCGCGTTCTTCGGCCTGGCGGCCTTCCTCTTGAACTACATCCCCAACATCGGATCGGCGATCGCCACGGTCCTCCGCGTCGGCTTCGCCTTCTTCCAGTTCGGGACGTTCTGGACGCCGTTCTGGGTCCTGGTCGTCGCCAACGGCCTGGACCTCGTCCTGGGGAACGTCGTCGAGCCGCGAATCATGGGCAAGGGCCTCGGGCTCAGCCCGCTCATCGTCTTCTTCTCGCTCGTGTTCTGGGGCTGGCTCTGGGGGATCCCGGGGATGATCCTCTCGGTGCCCCTGACCGCGCTGGTCAAGATCGTTTGCCAGAACGTCCCGGCCCTCCGGCCGGCGGCGGTGCTGATGGGGTCCTGAGCGGCGGGGGGAGAGGGTCAGGGCAAGGACAGGTCGTCGGCCTCGATGACGAAGGCCTCGGCGGACAGCCGCTTGAACTTCCGGCCCAGGAACGCCTTCAGCGCCTTCTCGGCGGCGGCCTGTTCGGCGCTCTTCTTGGAGGCCCCCTTGGCCTTGGCCCGGGCCCTGTCCCCGACCCGGACCTCGACGACGAAGGTCCTGTCGTGGGCCGGCCCCTTTTCCGAGAGGACCCGGTACCCGGGCGCGGCCAGGCCGGCCTTCTGGCAGATCTCCTGGAGCGCGGACTTGGCGTTGTTGATGGTCTGGGAGCCTGTCTTGATGGGCTTCAGGGACGGGCCGACGTGGGCCGAGACGAAGCGCCTGGCCGCCTCGAACCCTCCGTCGAGATAGATCGCCGCGGCCAAGGCCTCGAAGGCCCCGGCCAGGATGGACGGCTTCTTCCGGCCGCCGCCACGCTCCTCGCCCCGGCCGAGCCGGATGGCCTTGTCGAGCTTGATCGCCCGGGCCCGCTCGGCCAGGGCCAGCGTGCTCGTCGCCGAAGCCTTGAGCTTCGACAATTCGCCTTCGTTCCGCCCCGGGTAGGCGGCCAGGACGTATTCGGCGGTGAACAGGCCGATGACGGAATCGCCGAGGAACTCGAGGACCTCGTTGTCGCCGGCCGTCCCCGATTCGGCCTCGTGGGCGCTGGAGCTGTGGGTCAGGGCCCGGAGGAGACGGGCGCGGTCCCCGAAGACGTGGCCCGCGGCCTTCTCCAGGCGCGCGAGCGACCGTTCGTCCGGACCGGCCCTGCTCAAGGCCGGCCTCCGCCGTCGAACGGGAAGACGACCCGGCCGCCGACGATGGTCATGACCGGGGCGCCCTTGAGCGCCCAGCCGTCGAACGGGGTGTTGCGGCCCTTGGATTCGAACCGGGTCTTGTCGACGGCGGCGTCCCGCTCGAGGTCGAGCAAGGTCAGGTCGCCGTCCGCGCCGGCCGCGACGCGGCCTTTCGCCCGGAGGCCGAGGAGACGCGCCGGGGCCGTCGAGAGCGCCGCGACGGCCCGGCCGAGCGGCAGGAGGCCCGGCCGGACCAGCCGGTCGAGGACGAGCGGCACGGCCGTCTCGAGGCCGACGACGCCGAACGGGGCCTCGCGGAAACCGCGGGCCTTCTCGGCCTCGGTGTGGGGCGCGTGGTCGGTGGCGACGGCGTCCACGACCCCGGCCCTCAGGCCTTCGCGGAGGGCGGCCGCGTCGGCCGCGGTCCGCAGGGGCGGGTTCATCTTGAAGTTCGGGTCCGGCGTCCGGATGTCCTCGTCCGTCAGGAAGAGGTGATGGGGCGTTGCCTCGGCCGAGACCCGGATGCCGCGGCGCCTGGCTTCCCGGACCGCGGCGACGCCGCCGGCGGTCGAGAGGTGGGCGATGTGGACCCGGACGCCGAGCTCCTCGGCCAGGGCGATGTCCCGGGCGACGGCGACCTCCTCGGACGAGGAGGGGATGCCGGGGAGGCCCAGCCGGGCCGCGGCGGCGCCGGCGTGCATCACCCCGCCGGCCGCGAGGGCCCTGTCCTCGCAGTGGTCGATGACCAGGCTCCCGGCCGCGGCCGCCGCGAGGAGGGCCCGGCGCATGATATCGTCCGAGGCGACGGGCCGGCCGTCGTCCGAGAAGGCCACGGCGCCGGCGGCGGCGCAGGCGGCCATGTCGACGAGCTCCTCGCCGCGGCTGCCCTTGGTGACCGCGGCGATGGGAAAGACGCGGGCCAGGCCGGCTCGCTTGGCCCGGGCCATGATCCACGCGGTCGTCGCGGGGCTGTCGTTGACGGGGGCCGTGTTGGGCATGGCGCAGACGGCCGTGAAACCGCCCCGGACCGCCGCCCGGAGGCCCGTGGCGATCGTCTCTTTGTCCTCGAACCCGGGCTCGCGGAGGTGGACGTGCAGGTCGATGAGGCCGGGGACGACGACGAGACCGGACGCGTCGACGGTCCGGCCGCCGGGGGCGGGGGAGAGGCCCCGGCCGACCGCGGCGATGGCGCCCGCCACGATGAGGACGTCCATCGGGCCGTCGGTCCCGGTCGCGGGATCGACGACCCGGCCGCCCCGGACGAGGAGGCTCGTCGCTTCCTCGATGTTCTCAGGCATGAGACCGCTCCTTGTTCTCGGGCGACGCCCATGAACATGCCCGAACGCCGCCGAAATGTCAATGTCGGCGGGAGAACCAGGCCCGGGCGGCCTCGCGGTCCTCGCGGATCCGCGCGGCCAGGGCCGCGGCGCTCCGGAACGTCCTCGTCGGGCGCAGCTTGCGGAGGAAGCGGACGGCCAGCTCGGCCCCGTAAAGGGAGCCCCGGAAGCCGAGGAGAAGCGTTTCGACGGCCAGCGGGTGCGGCCCGAAGGTCGGGTTCGTGCCGATGCTCGTCAATGACGGATAGACGCGCCGGCCGCGCGCGGCCTCGGTGATGAAAACGCCCCGGGGCAGGATCTCGCTGGCCGTTTCCAGGTTGGCCGTGGGGAAGCCCAGGCGCCGGCCCCGCCGGTCGCCGCCGACGACCCGGCCGCGGACTTCGTAGGGCCGTCCGAGCAGGCGCGCCGCCTGGTCGACCCGGCCCGCCTCGAGCAGGCGCCGGACGGCCGTGGAGCTGACGACGCGGCCGTCCAAGCGGGCCGGGGGGACGACATGGACCCGCAGGCCCGCCGCGCGGCCCAGCTCTTCGAGGCGGGCCGTCCCGCCCCGGCGGCCCCGGCCGAACCTGAAGCCGGCGCCGACCACGATCTCGCGGGCGCCGAGCCGGGCGCGGAGAACGCCGTCGACGAACTCCCGGCAGCCGAGGCGGGCGAAAGCCGGGTCGAAGGCGGTGACGACGACGGCGTCGACGCCGGTCTCGCGGAACCGGTCCAGGCGGGCTTCGGGCGTGTCGATCATCCGGACCGAGGTCCGGCCCAGGGCCCGTTCGGGGTGAGGGGAGAAGGTCAGGACCAGGGAGCGGACCCCCGCGGCCTCGGCCAGCCGGCGGAGCCGTCTCAGGATCTTCCTGTGGCCCAGGTGAAGGCCGTCGAAATTGCCCACGGCCACGGCCGAAGGGCGGGGGAGGAGGAGGGGGTCGTCGACTCCGTGATAGACGATCATGTGCCTACATCTTCAAGCCCTCGGCTTTCTGGAGATAGGCCAGCTTGAGCTGATCGAGCGCGCCCGCGAGGAACTTCTCCTCGTCGGGCTCGAGGTTGCCCTTGGTCCGGTCCTTGAGGAGGTCGAGGAGGTCGATGTTCCTCTTGGCCAGCCCGAGGTTCTCGCGGACCTCGCCCGTCGCCGGGTCCTCGACCAGGCCGAGCTGGACGAGGGCGGGGAAGTAGAGGAGGAGGACGACCGAGCTGAAATCGAGGGGCGGAAGGAACTCCTCGCCCCCCGGGGCGCCGGCGCCGTTCTTCGGTTTGGTTTCGTCTTCTGTCATGGGCCTGCCTTCCTCGGGGCCAACCATGTTACCGCTTCGGCCGCGCGAGCGCAAGGCCGCGCTCCGGGAGGCGCTCGGGGGCCTTCTGAGCGAGGCCGAGGTCCGGGCCGTCCTGGCCCGCCGGGAGCTCCTCCTTCGCGAGGCCCGGCGGATCGTCGAACGGCTGGGGGAGGCGAACGTCCTTTACTGAGACGGCCCCCGGCCGTCCGGGGCCGGGGCGGGGGGCTCTGCCGACCCGCTTTTCTTTCGGAGAACGAGCGCGGCCTTGACGAACTCGTCCAGGTCGCCGTCGAGGACGCTGTCCGTGTCGCCCGTCTCGACGCGGGTCCTCAGGTCCTTGATCATCCGGTAGGGGTGGAGGACGTAGGAGCGGATCTGGTTGCCCCAGGCGATCTCGGACTTGGCGTCCTCGAGCTTTTCCAGCTTGGCGTTCCGCTTGATCTTCTCGAGCTCGTAGAGGCGGGCTTTGAGGATCTTCATGGCCATGGCCTTGTTCTTGTGCTGGGAGCGCTCGTTCTGGCACTGGACGACGATGCCCGTCGGGATGTGGGTGATGCGGACGGCCGAGTCGGTCCGGTTGACGTGCTGGCCGCCCGCGCCCGAGGCCCGGTAGGTGTCGACGCGCAGCTCGTCGGGATTGATGTCGACTTGGATGTCCTCGTCGATCTCGGGATAGGCGAAGACGGCGGCGAAGGAGGTGTGGCGGCGCTTGTTGGAATCGAAGGGCGAGATGCGGACCAGCCGGTGGACGCCCGCCTCCTGGCTGAAGGTGCCGAAGGCGTAGTCGCCCTCGATCCGGACGGTGGCGCTCTTGAGGCCCGCTTCCTCCCCCGGCTGCTGGTCGAGGACCTCGGTCCGGAAGCCCTTGCGCTCGGCGAAGCGCAGGTACATGCGCAGGAGCATCTGGGCCCAGTCCTGCGACTCCGTGCCGCCGGCCCCGGGGTGGATGGTCAGGATGGCGCCGCGGGGGTCGTCCTCGTCGCAGAACAGGGCCTGCAGCTCGGCGTCCTGGAGGTCCTTCTCGAACCGCCCGACGGCGGCCTCGATGTCGGCATCGACGCTCTCGCCCTCGGCGGCGAGCTCGGCCAGGACCTCGAGCTCCTCCTTTTGGGCCAGGAGGCGGCGGAAGAACCGGATGTCCTTCTCGAGGAGCTTCTTCCTCTGCTGGAGGGACTGGGAGGCCTTCTGGTCCCGCCAGACCTCGGGCGAGGCCAGCCGGGCCGCCGTCGCTTCGAGGTCGGCCGCCTTGCGGTCTAGGTCAAAGGAAACCCCGGACCTCTTCGACTTTCTCGAAGAGGCCTTGGAGTCGGGCCCGGAGATCGGTCAGGCGGTCGGTCGGAGTCATGGCGTTCGTTTCCCTTCAGGCGCGGCCGCGCGGGGGGCGGCCGCGGTCAATTCTGGACGACCCAGAAGTCCGTCTTCCCCCCGGCCGCGGCGTTCAGCTTGTTCCGGAGCTCGACGGCCTTGTCGCGGCTCGGGAACCCGCCCAGGCGGACCTTGTAGTTCTTGTCCCCGGGCGGGGGGTCGACGACGACGGCCGTGTGGCCCTGTTTCCGGTAATTTTCGGCGGCGGCCTGGGCCTGGGCCCTGTCGGCCACGGCCAGGACCTGGACGTAGTAGAGGCCGCGCGGCGGCGCGGCGGGAGCGGCCTTCTTGGCCTCGGTCGGGGCCTTGGGGACAGGGGCTTTCACGGCCGCGTCCTTGGCCGGCGCCTTGGAAGCCGGGGCCGCGGCGGTGGGCGCCCCGGCCTCCTCGTTCTCGGCCTCCGTCGCCCGGACCGGCGGCTCCTTGACGGGCTCGGGGATCTGTTGGGTGACGATCCGGGCCGGGACCGAGAGGCGGGCCTGATTCTTGCCGACCGAGACGCCCAACAGGAAGATGAACACGCCCAGAGCCAGGACGCCGAGGAAGATGACGACGAGCAGCGAGCTCGAGACCTGGATCTCGCGGAAGTCTTTGGCGGCCATCAGCTTTGTTTCTTCTCCTGGCCTCTATCATAGGTGAAGGCCTTCAAAAGCTCAAGGGGCAGGGGGAAGACGATGGTCGAGGTCTTCTCGGTGGCGATCTCGGTCAGAGTCCCCAGGAAGCGGAGCTGGAGGGCCTGGGGGTTGCGCGAGATGATGTCGGCGGCCTGGGCCAGCTTCTCGGCGGCCTGGAACTCGCCGTCGGCGTGGATGACCTTGGCCCGGCGCTCGCGCTCGGCCTCGGCCTGGCGGGCGATGGCCCGGATCATGGCCTCGGGCAGGTCGACCTGCTTCATCTCGACGAGATTGACCTTGATGCCCCAGGGGTCCGTGTGCTGGTCGATGATCTCCTGGAGCTTGGCGTTGAGCTTGTCGCGCTCGGCCAGAAGGTCGTCGAGATGGACCTGGCCCAGGACGCTGCGGAGGGTCGTCTGGGCCAGCTGCGAGGTCGCGTAGAGGTAGTCCTGGACCGTGACCACCGACTTGAGCGGGTCGTCGACCCGGAAATAGAGGACGGCGTTGACCTTGACGGTGACGTTGTCCTTGGTGATCACGTCCTGGGGCGGGACGTCCATGGTGATGATCCGGAGGCTGACCCGGACCATCCGGTCGATCGGGGAGAAGACCAGGATCAGCCCCGGCCCCTTGGGCTGGGGCAGAAGCCGGCCGAGGCGGAAAATGACGCCTCTCTCGTACTCCCGCAGGACCTTGATGGAATTGAGGACGTAGAGGACGACGACGATGATGACGATGATCGGGAAAGTCAGGAAATCCACGGCTCCCTCCTTCTTGATCTCGGCCGGTCAGGCCTTGTCGACGAGTATCTTCAGGCCGTCGAGGACGGCGACGACCTTGACCTTCTCTCCGGCCCGGACGGGCGACGCCGCTTCGGCCTTCCAGAGCTCGCCCTGGACAAAGACATACCCGGTGGGGGAGAGGTCGGTCCGGGCCGTGCCGGTCTCGCCGATCATGCCCTCGCGCCCGGTGACGGGGCGGCGGAGGTGGGCCTTGAAGACCAGGGTCAGGAGGAAGATCACGATGGCGGCGAAACCGAGGACGACCGGGACGACGAAGCCCAGGCTGGGCCGGAGCTCGGCGATGGGGGCCTTGACGAGCATGAGCGAGCCGATGATCATGGCGGCGATCCCTCCGACGGCCAGCATGCCGAAGCTCTGGACCTTGATCTCCAGGACGAAGAGGATGATGGCCAGGAAAATGAGGCCCAGGCCGACGTAATTGATGGGCAGGATCTGGAAGGCGAAGACGGCCAGGAGGAGCGAGATCCCGCCGAGGACGCCCGGAAGGATGGCCCCAGGGTGGGAGAACTCGAAATAGAGGCCGACCAGGCCGATGAGGAGAAGGATGTAGGCCAGGTTGGGGTTGGCGATGGTCAGGAGGAACCTCTGGCGGAAGGTCATGGGCCGCTCGACGACGGGCTTGCCGGCCAGGGCGAGCGTCCGTTCGGCGCCGTCGAAGCGCTTGACCGCGCGGCCGTCGAGGCGGGCGATGAGCTCCTCTTCCGAGCCGGCGACGAGGTCGGCCAGGCCGCCGTCGACGGCCTCGCGCTCGGTGTAGGAGAGGCTCTTGCGGACGGCGTCCTCGGCCAGGCGGACGTCGCGGCCGCGCTTCTCGGCCAGCGACCGGACATAGGCCGCTGCGTCGTTGACGACCTTGTCCTCCATGGTCTTGTCCATCCCCTGGCCCGTGAGCGAGATGCTGACCGGATGGGCGGCGCCCGTGCTCGTGCCCGGGGCCATGGCGAAGACGTCCGCGGCCAGGGCGATGAAGAACCCGGCCGAGGCGGCCCGCGACCCGCTCGGGCCGACCCACACGGCGACCGGGGTCTCGGCGTTGAGAACGGCGGAGATGATCTCGCGCATCGACGTGTCCAGGCCGCCCGGCGTGTCCAGGGTCAGGACGACGAGGTCGGCGCCCTCGCGGTCCGCCGCAGCGAGGGTCCGGACGATGTATTCGGACGAAACGGGATGGATGGGGGCGTCGACCTTGATCTTGATGACCGCCGCCGAGGCCGTCAGCGGCCCCCAGAGAGCCAGGGCCAGGAAAGTTCTTGTTCGCACCGCATCCCCATTATAATATCCTTGACATTTTATTTTCAATAAATTAAATATTGTAGTCGGTTTCGCGGCAAGGAGCCCTCCTGATGATCAAGAATGACATCGCCTTGGCGATCGAGAAGAAGACGGAGTTCAACAGGGCCAAGTCGCTGGCGATCGTCGAACGCGTCCTCGAATGCCTCAAATCGGCCCTGGCCAACAAGGAGAAGGTCGAGATCCGCGGCTTCGGCAGCTTCAAGGTCGTGCCGAAGAAGACGGGCTTCGGCCGCGACATCCGGCGTCGGAAGCAAATCCGCATCGAAAAGGGCCAGCGCATCAAGTTCCGCCCCGGCCAGGAGCTGAAGACCCTCCTCTCCAAGAAGGGGTCAAACCTTTAATTTTTTAATTTTCCTTGTTTGCCGCTCGATAGGCTCCGGCAATTTTTAAAGAATTAAAGGTTTGACCCCATGAGCTGGGCGTAGAGGCGCTCGGCCTGCTCCACCGTCGAGGCGAGGGTCCCCGTGGCGGCGATGACGTGATCGGCCCGGGCCAGCTTCTCCTTGGCGCCCATCTGCGATCCGATCCGCTTCAGGGCCTCGCTCCGGCTCAGCCCTCTCTGACGCAGGCGCCGAACCTGCTCCGCCTTGGAGCAGTGGACGACCACGATCCGGTCGAAACGATCCGCGTAGCCGGCCTCGATGGCCAGGGCGGCCTCGACGACGAGGATCTTGGGTTTCCGGCCGGCCCGGCGCTCCAGCCGCCGGGCGATCTTCTCGTGTTCGGCCATGACCAGCGGATGGACCAGCCGGTCCAGCCAACGCCGGGCGGCCGGGTCGGCGAAGACGACGCGGCCGAGCCGGGCCCGGTCGATGGTCAGGTCGTCGCGCAGGATCCCCCGGCCGAAGCGGGCGACTACGGCCTTCCAGGCCCGACTGCGGGGAAGCATCAGGGCGTGGGCGGTGGCGTCGGCGGACAGGACGACGCAGCCTTTCGCTTCGAGGATGCGGGCGACGACCGACTTGCCGCAGGCGATCCCTCCGGTCAGGGCGACGCGGAGGACCCTATTTCTTCTTGGGCTCTTTCTTGGCGGGGACGACCTTGAACATGTCATCGCTGAACCGGACGGCGACGCCCTGGCGCTTGGTCTTCTTGTCGGGCTTTTCCAGCCGGACCGTGATCCCCCCGACGCGCATGCGGAGCCTCTTGCCGTCGGCCAGCTTCTCCGGGAGCTCGATGTACAGGTTCAGCTTCGAGCCGACGACGACGCCGGAATCCAGCGTGAAATAGGCCCCGCCCGAGGAGATGTTCTCGAGGTGGGTCTGCTCCTGGAACTTGATCCCGTCGGCCAGGCTGCCCTCGATGAGCGTCTCCAGGGGGAAGTCGAACCGCCATTCCCGGCGGCGGTTGATCTCCAGGTCCTCCGGCAGGGTCTTGGGCTTCTTCTTGAGACCGGCTTTCTTCTTCGGGGCGGGTGTCTTGGTCATGTCGTCCTCGCTTCCTGGCGTTAGAAGAGGGCCGAATTGATGGCGTAGAGCGCCAGCTGCAGCCGGCTGTGCGTGTCGAGCTTGGCGTAGATGCTCTTGATGTGCGACCGGACGGTGTTCTTGCTGATGAACATCAGCTCGGCGATCTCGTCGTTGCTCTTGCCCTGGCCGATCAGGCGCAGGACCTGGAACTCGGTCGGGGTCAGCTGGTCGAGCGTTTTCTCCTTGAGGTCGCGCCCGACGACCGAGATTATCCGGTCCATGATGCTGGACATCTTGTCGCGGGGCAGCCAGATCTCGCCCTTGTGGATGCCCCGGACCGCCTCGGGCAGCTGGGTCGAGGCGTCGTTGAGGTCGAAGTAGCCGCGGGCCCCGGCGTTGATGAGGTTGACGATCTCCTCGTGGGCCGGGATGCTGCCGAGGAGCAGGAGCTCCGACTTGCCCTGGGCCTTGGATATCTCGCGGATGGCCTTGCAGATCTCGCGGAGGTTCGGCAGGGCCTCCATGTGGGCGAAGAGGATGACCTCCGGCTTGAGCTTCCGGATCGAATCCATGAAAGATTCGATGGTGTTCTTCTCGATGTTGAGGATCTCCAGGTCCGGGTCGGCCTCGAGGGCCCTCAGGATGCCGGCGAGGATGATGTCGGACGGGCAGAAGACGAGGAGGGTGATCTTCTGCGGACTGACGGCGGCTTTCTTTTTCTCCATGCTGGCCTCGGCCCCTTTCAGCGTTGTGGTCGGCTACGCGGGCTTGTCGCTCAGGGAGCGGCCGAATCATAGACAATCGCCGGAGGCTTGTCAAGCCGGGGGGTGAGGGGGGGGGTGAGAAAGGCGGGCCGCGGCTAGGCCGGCGGCAGGCTGTTGGGATGGAGGCGGAAGCTGCGGTCGAGCCGGACGACGACGTGCTGCGGCTTGTCGCCGTCGCCATCCAGGCGGACGTACACCACCGCCCCCGACAGGACCATCCGCAGAGGGCTCTCGAGGATGAGGGTCCGGGGGATGTCGAGGAACAGGGTCACGCGGTTGTCGATGCCGAGCTTGGCTTTGAGCCGGAACTGGGCCTCCTGGGCGCTGATGCCGCAGACCGAGGTCCGCTCCTCGAACTTCCGGCCGGACGCGTCGAGCCCTTTGATCAGGGCCGGGAGCGAGAGCTCGAAGGAACGCTCCCTCTTCCCGGCCCTGGCCGCGCCTTGGGGGGAGGGACCATGAAGAGACTTGGCCATTTCCATGTCGGACGGCATTGTCGCCGTTCCCGGAGAGGCGGACAATCCCTTATCGTGAGGAATCACGGGGTCATATTCCGGCCCCGGCGCTCACCTTCAGAGGCTAGGCGCGTCGCCCGGCGGGACGCTTCCGGAGGCCGCCTCGCCGGTGTCGGCCTGGATGATGTATCTCGACTCGAGGCGCAGGGCGACCTGCGGGGGCGCGCCGTCCCCCTGTCCGGGCTCGACGTCGACGATGGTGCCCTTGACCACGAGCTTGAGGGCCCGCCTCTCGTCCAGCTTGGGCGGCAGGGCCACGGCCAGCTTCAGCCGGGAGCCCAGGGCGACGGCGTTCTTCAGCGGGAAGAGCGCGCTCTGGTGGCTCATGTAGGAGAGGGTCGTCTCCTCATGGAAGAAGGCCCCGTCGGGGTCCGGACCCTCGACGGTCATCGGCAGGGCGAGCTTGAAGCCGCGCCCGGCCGGACGGCTGCGGGCGGGCCTGGCGTCCCAAGTGAACCGGCTCAACATCGCGCTTCCTTTTCCTTTGACTTCCTTCGAGCTTGGCGTCCCCAGCATCCCACGGGACGGTCCGGCCGGTCAATCACCCCTGAAGATGAACCAACGGGGGATATTCCCGGCCCCGCGGGCGGACCTTCCTCCGGACGACCGGGACACGTTCTCTTTCCCGGAGAAAAAAGACCGCGCCCCGGGTTTCCCCGGGCGGTTCCTTGACAATCCGCCGACCCCCGGCTAGAATCCTAAAACGCTCAAAGACAAGGAGATGCTGTGAAAGAGAAGGACCGGACGATGAAAGAGCTCACGCCCAAGAGCGAGGACTTCTCGAAGTGGTACGTGGAGGTCGTCCAGAAGGCCGAGCTCGCCGACTACACGCCGATGAAGGGCATGATGGTCATCCGTCCCCACGGCTACGCGGTCTGGGAGAACGTCCGTAACGCGCTCGACCGGCGCATCAAGGCCGCCGGTCACGTCAACGCCTATTTCCCGCTGTTCATCCCCGAGAGCTTCCTCCAGAAAGAGGCCGAGCACGTCCAGGGCTTCTCGCCCGAGGTGGCCTGGGTCACGGTCGGCGGCAAGGAGGAGCTCGAGGAGCGACTGGCGGTCCGGCCGACCTCCGAGGCCATCATCGGCCACATGTACGCCAAGTGGATCAAGTCCTGGCGGGACCTCCCGGTCCTCATCAACCAGTGGGCCAACATCGTCCGCTGG
>Ga0116178_10001670_pt1 | contig 18231 bp, 10 predicted proteins | sample AD_STIC12_MetaG_FD_89880 | JGI IMG/M metagenome (GOLD analysis project Ga0116178, IMG submission 89880) | Active sludge microbial communities of municipal wastewater-treating anaerobic digesters from USA - AD_STIC12_MetaG | ecosystem: Engineered > Bioreactor > Anaerobic > Digestate | place: USA... | reverse complement strand
GTTTCATAATTTCGTCAATGTGTATAACTAACACAATAGTATCAATTTTGTATTGACTTTTCAATAACACTCTATAGATTGCCAAAACAATTCGACCGATTACCCAGCGTGTAGCATCGGGTTGAATAAATACTATGGATTCTAAGCTTTTAAAGGACTTTTATAACCGGGGTGATCTGGTATTTCTATCCCACGTCTCGGTGGATTGTGTGATATTCGGTTTCCACGAAAACCAGCTCAAAGTACTCTTGCTCAAATGGAAGGATGGTCCCTGGTGCTTGCCGGGTGGTTTTGTTAAGCATGAAGAATCAGTGGATGATTCAGCCGTTCGGATTTTACAGGAACGAACCGGCCTGGATAATATTTATCTGCAACAATTTCACACGTTTGGCGATCCTAAGCGAGAAAAGGGAAAGAAATCTCCGGATGCTAAAAGCTGGATGAGCAAGCGTTTTATTTCGATTGGCTATTATGCCCTGGTAGAGTTTTCGAAAGTGAATCCACAACCCGATATCCTCAGTAACGAATGCCGATGGTGGGATATTGATAAAGTTCCGACACTGATTTACGATCACAAGCAAATTATGGACAAGGCTCTTGAATCCCTACGACTGGACTTGAATGATCACCCCGTTGGTTATAATTTATTGCCCACTAAATTTACGATGCCTGAACTGCAACGGCTTTATGAAACCATTCTCAATGCTGATTTGGATCGAAGGAATTTTCAAAAGCGAATGCTAGCGCTTGATATTCTTGAAAAACTAAAAGAACGTAAAACAGGGGGTGCTCACAAAGCCCCATTCCTGTATCGTTTTGATAAGAAAAAATATGCGGAAGCGTTGAAACAAGGTTTGAAGTTGGGCTGGTGATCTTACTTTCGCTTAAGGGCGTCAGCAATGGCTTGCTCTGCGAGAGGGGCCATCACTTTATATCCCTCCAGGTTAGGATGTACGCCATCATAACCTAATTCTTTTTTCAATCCATTTCGTTCATCGGCCATCGCTGAAAAATAATCGAGGTATACGATTTTGTTTTTATCCGCATACTCTTTAATCATTTTATTAAGATCTACTACTTTATTGGCTGGCTCCATCCCAGGTCGCCACGGAAAATCATAGGCAGGAATTACAGAAGATAACACAACTTTGATTCCATTGGCTTTGGCAAGTTGCGCCATGGCGATAATGTTATCCCGGGTCTGCTCGAGTGTCATCGGGCCTGTATTACCAGCAATGTCATTGATACCGGCAAGGATCACCACCACTTTTGGCTTAAGATCAATTACGTCTTGTTTGAAGCGAAGTACCATTTGCGGTGTTGTTTGGCCACTGATGCCGCGATTGATGTATGGTTTACCTTCAAAGAAAGCGGGGTCTGTTCTGCTCCAGCCTTCGGTAATGGAATTGCCCATGAATACCACACGATTTTCGTTGGCTTTGGGTAAGCCTGCCTTTTTGTTGTCTTCCTGAAATCTTTTCATATTCGCCCAGTCCATAGGAGGTTGATCAAAATTTTTCTTTATCCATTGCAGGCATGCATCCATCCATTGCTCTTTTGCAGCTGGATTAATCATACCAAAACCATGTTCTCCTTTGCTATAAATAAATGTTTCTACCGGCACTTTATTCTGTTGCAAGGCGGCAACAAAAGCAAAGGTGTTTCCAACGGGAACTGTTTTATCAGTTAAGGGTGCCGTGATAAATGTAGGTGGAGTTTTGGATGTTACCTGTAGTTCGTTGGAATAGTTGATGACATCTTCTTCCGCCATTCCGAGTTCTTTGTATTTAGTAGAGCCATTAATAATGGAGGCTGAGGTCTTGCCACCAATCAGGATGATGCGTGAGCCATTGTGGGTAAGGCTATCGGAAAAACTAATCACAGGATAATTCAGAATCATGAAGTCGGGGCGAAGATTTGTATTGTTCGGATTGTCAATTTTAGCAGTTTGAAAATGAGTTCCAGCGGTAGAGGCGAGATGCCCACCAGCAGATGAACCCATAATGCCTATTTTGTTTGGATTGAGATTCCACTGCTTTGCATTCTCCCTTACCAATTGAATAGCGCGCTGTGCATCCTGCAACGGACCAATACTTTTGTCTTTCATGGTTTCCTTCCGGGGAAGCCGATACTTTAACACAAAAGCAGCAATTCCTTCTTCATTGAGTTTCTTTGCGATATCATATCCCTCATGACTCATCGCCAGAATCTGGTAGCCGCCACCCGGACAAATAATAACCGCAGAGCCTGTTGCTTTGGAAGGATCCGGGAGAAAAATGGTTAAAGTAGGACGAACAACCCCTTTAAGAATTTCTATTTTGTTGTCACCTGTTCCGTAATATGTGGTGGAAGTATCGATAGGAACAGTTGGCTTAATTGAGTTAGGTATTTCTCCTTTATATAGTGGTATTTCTTTCTGTGCTAATGCGAATTGTGACACAAACAGGAGCAGAACGAATAGATTTTTCATTGCAATGATTTCGTTAAATATAAGATGTTCCTTTTATCTGCCCAATGATTCTTTTACGAACGAGTTTACCTAAACAACAGAGGTGCAAACTCCAACAGGTTATGTCGCCAGGTAATGAAGGTATGACCAGCCGGATAGTCATTCGTTACGTACTTGATTCCATACTTATCAAACATAGCCAATACATTCTTGCCATTTTGATAGGCAATGTCTTTTTCTCCACCCATGGCAATCCAGAAAAGTTTGAGTCTATTAATTTCAGGATTCTTCAATTGAGTGCTGTATTTTTCTTCGATCGTTTTTAGTTGTGGCGGAAAGTAACCAGTACTTAATGGAAGTACATAGCCAAATTTATCAGGATTGAACAACGCAATGTTTAATGCCTGCAGCCCACCCATCGAAAGCCCGGCAAATGCTTTGTCCTCGCGTTTTGCAGATACCTTATAGTGCGATTCGATATAGGGCATGATTTCATTAAACAGTTGCTTATAATACGGATCTGCATCGGTGCCGGGTTCCAAAAGAAAGCCAGGTGCGGGATGTCCCATTGGCATGACCACAATCATCGGTTTGATTTTTCCCTCTGCGAGCAGGTTATCAAAAATGAAATTTGCTTTTCCTGCAGTTATCCAGGCTGCATCATTGTCGCCACCACCATGCTGTAGATACAAAACAGGCAGAGGACCTTTCATTTTCTCATAACCGGGAGGTGTATAAATATGGAAACGACCTGTTGTATTTGTCACAGACGATGAAAACCAAATCTTTTCTACTTTTCCATGCGGTACATTTTTAACTGCACAATAATCTGCTTCTTTACCGGGTAATTCGAAAATGTTGGATAGCCCGTTTTCGCCCTCCTTGTATTGAGCATTTTTTGGATCGAATGTCTTAACTCCATCCACCGCAAAATCGTACGTGTAGACATCGGGTGTAAGATCACTCACAAGCACAGACCAGACACCTTGTACCCCTTTGGTTAGCGGAAGTGGTTTGTATTCTTTTAGAAAATCACCTATCACCGTTACCTCATTGGCTTTAGGGGCGTAGATACTAAGAACTACTTTACTTTCACTTAAAACACGAACCGACTTCAATGTGTCATTAGGAGTTCGGATTCCACCGAAAGGTTGGGCGGCCACTATTAAGTAGCCAAGTAGAAATGTAACAGTGATTAAGTATTTCATTTTGTATCTGATTTAGGTGATTGCACGATAAATCTCTTCAATTCGATTCAATAAACTGTTATGTCATGTCCTGAATTACACAAAAGGTTTTAGAAAGCTTATTACTATTTTTGTGGGCTTCAAAGTCTAACCAACATGAAAATCAAATACACATCCGCCCTTCTCTTGTCAGGATTGCTATTGCTTACCTGCAAGCAACCCGAAACAAAACAGTTAACCTGGTATAAAGGCAATTTGCATACCCATACTTACTGGAGTGATGGTGATGAGTTTCCCGAGATGGTGCTGGACTGGTATAAGTCAAAGGGCTATGATTTTGTTGGACTGTCCGATCACAACACGGTGGCACAGGATGAGAAATGGGTAGTAATTCAAAAGAGTCCGTTGTATGAGACAGGTTTCCAAAACTACCTCAATAAATTTGGTGCGGATTGGGTGCAGTATAAAACGGATACTGGGCGCATACAGGTTAAATTAAAAACGTTCGAGGAGTATAAAAAGAAGATGGAAGGCGATGGTTTTCTCATTATTCCATCCGAAGAGATTTCGAACTATGTAGATAAAATTCCTGTGCATATTAATGCAACGAATATTCAGAAATTGATTCCTGCTCCGAACGGAAAAACAGTAGCCGAAGCCATGCAACAATCTGTCGATGCTGTATTGAAGCAACGCGAGCAAACAGGTGTGCCTATGTTTCCCCACATCAACCACCCCAATTTCAGATGGGCAATTACTTTGGAGGACATGATTAGTCTAAAGGGAGAACGTTTTTTTGAAGTGTATAACGGACATTTTCTGGTAAACAATTATGGTGATTCAACACACATGAGTACCGAAACGATGTGGGATAAAATTAATATTGCGTATGCCAATAGAAATCAACCGTTGATGTTTGGATTGGCCACCGATGATAGTCACAATTATCATCAATATGGAAGTGAATTTGCCAATGCAGGCAGGGGATGGGTAATGGTGCAAGCAGAAAAACTTGACGCTGCTTCACTGATAACCGCTATGGAAGCCGGAAGATTTTATTCTTCAACAGGTGTGAGTATCAATCTTGTTGAATTTGAAAATAATGAATTGAAGATTAAAGTAGCTGCCGAAGAAGGCGTGACTTATAAAATTGAATTCATGGGAGTTTTAAAGAACGAAAGTGAGCCGCGTGTAATGCATGCAGTAGACGGAACTGAAGGCAGTTTTGTGGTGACCGATGAGTATCTTTTTGTGCGCGCTAAAATTACGTCCAGCAAACTTCAGACTAACCCATTTTATGATGGGGATTTTGAAGTGGCATGGACGCAGCCTGTAGCTGCCAAATAAATTTTATTCATTCTTCAGAACTTCTGTAGGATTCAGTGCAGAAGTTTTTCTTACGAGGAAAAAAATAGTCAGCAATGAAACGGCAATGATAATAAAGCCGGCACCTGCGAAATTCCATAAATCGATTTCGATGTGATAGGTGAAATTCTGTAACCACGATTGTATGAGCAGGTAGGCAAGGGGTGAACCAATCAACAGCGCGATAAGGATAAGTCGGCCTATGTCTTTTAGCAACAAGGCTTGTATCCCAAAGGTACTGGAGCCTAACACTTTGCGTACGCCTACTTCTTTTTCGCGCACCTTAAAGTTCACAATGGCCTGCCCTAGCAACCCCATACAGGTAATCAAGATGCCTGTTACCGTGAAGAAAATGAGCACCACACTCATGTGCTGTTCTGACTGATATTGCTTATCGAGCGTTTCATCGAGGAAGAAATATTCAAAGCCAAACCCTGTGTAAAGTCCTTGCCATTTAGTTTGTATTGATGAAATAATTTTTTCGGGTTGGCTCGCGTCCACTTTCAGGAGTACAAAATTGTAATGTTTGATAGGGAAGAAGATTAGCGGCTGAATGGATTTGTGCAACGACTGGAAATGAAAGTCCTTTACAACGCCAACAATGGCACGCTCCCAGTATTCGCCATCGCGTTTTACACGGAGTCGCTTGCCAACAGGATCGACCAAACCTAATTGATGAGCTGCTGCTTCGTTGATAATAATTGCATCAGCCGAATCAGCACGACTGTCTTTTAAGAAGAAACGACCTGCAGCCAGTTCGAAGCCGAGCGTTTTGGCTAGGTTCTCATCCACATAAGATTCAGAAGCATCTACTTCGTTTTGTAAATCATCGATTTGAGCAATGGAATGCTGATTAAATTGTTTACCGGGAATATTAGAAGAAGCAGAGACTTCTTTCACACCTGGAATATTTTGTAGTTCGGTGCGGATGGCATCGAAAGAATTGGCCAGGAAATCAGAACGAAACGGAATAACAACCACCTGATCCTTATCAAAGCCAAGTGGTTTATTTTTTAAATAATAGATTTGTTGCACCAGTACAAAGCAACCGCAGATCAGCATCATCGCCAGTGAAAACTGTGATATCACCATGGTGTTTTGTAAAAATTTGCCGCGCATGGAATTCGAGAATTTTCCTTTTAACACCAATTGAGGTTTAAGCGAAGCGAGGCTGATGGCCGGGTAGAGTCCTGCCAATAATCCGATGATAACACCAGCAGTTGCTAAAAGCAACATGTCACTCGCGTTAAGCGGAAGATGCTTTTGAGTGAGAGAGTTGAAAATAGGTAATAACAACTCAACTACGACAATGGCGAGTATGACAGCAGTCAGTGACAATATCAGGGCCTCGCCCAGAAATTGTGTATAGAGTTGTCTGCGGTCGGCCCCCAATGTTTTTCTAACCCCAATTTCGCGCGCACGGTCTACTGACTTGGAGGTAGACAGTACAATAAAATTCAGACAGGCAATGATGAGGATAAAGATCGCTGCGCCACCCAGAATGTAAATGTATTCCATGTTTCCGTTGGGCTCTAATTCCCAGCGGATGTTAGAATGCAAATGAATATCTTCGATAGGCTGCAACCGAAACCGATCCTGGCTTATCATTAATCGCTTGAATTCTTCCTCCGGAATTACAATGTACTTATGAATCCAATTCATGAGTTGATCTTCCAGTTGTTTCGGAGAGGCACCTTCGCGCAACTTGATATAATTAAAATGGCCAAAGTCGGCCCACGAATAATATTCACTTTCTGGATTTTCATTGGCTTTCATGGTTACGTAGCTCACCAGAAAATCGAAGTGAAAATGTGTATTATCTGGCACATCTTTGAATACGCCTTCAATTTCCAACACATTGTCGTTACGATTGACTGCCAATCGCTTGCCAATAGGATCTTCATTTCCAAAGTATCGTTGTGCAGTGGACTCTGAGATCACCAGTTTATTGGGTGTTCGAAGTACTTTGTTGATATTTCCTTTAGTCAATTCAAATGAGAATACCTCAAAGAAGGTGCTGTCCACACTGAGGATTCCAGCTTCATTGAAATGGATATCTTTTTCAAGGTTTTTTACTTCAAACGTCTGGCGGGTAAGCCCAGATCCCCACAGCGGTGATAATGTAACTGCGCTTTCTACTTCCGGAAAATCACGAACCAGTGCCTGAGCCATGGGATGAGGAGTACGCGTCTGTGGGTTATCGCTAAACCACGCAATGCGATAGATCCGATCACTACTTTGGATATGCTTGTCGTAACTCAATTCATCCCGGATGAACATGGTAATGAGAGTAACGCACACCATACCTGCTGTAAGACCAGCCAGGTTGATAAACGCGAAGACCCGGTTTTTTTGAAGAACCCGAAGAAACAGGATAAAGTAATGTCTCATGATTATGGAATGATTAATACCTTATCCAAGAATCAAACCAATGCATATTTTGGTATAAATGAGCGGTTTCTTAAGTTTTCATTGTGCGGTTTTGACCGGAAACGTTCGGATGCGGACGTATCAGCAAGCTTCAACTTTGCTTGAATTCGCTTGATTTAGTAAAGGAAATAATCAAAGGATAAAACTACTTCTTCACTTGAAATGAATAAATACCAGAGCCAGTTTCAATCTTGATATAGTTACCCTCGTTTCCTTTCACCGAAATCTCTTTCACTGTAGTAATTGCTTTACCTCCTTCTGAAACTGCTCCTGCAGAACCTGCAGGAATATAGATCGTAGCCTTTGTATTGGCAGGAACTTCAACCTCCAGGGTAATAGCCTGATCCGTGGTTTTCCATGCCGACTTAATCAACCCATAACCTGTTTTATATTCTGAAGAAGCGTGAGTTAATCGATTATCGAGATGAGGTTTGATCACAATCGACTTATATCCGGGTGATGATTCTTCCGTGTCAATACCTGTAACAATTCGATACATCCAATCGCCAATGGCGCCATACGCATAATGATTGAATGAATTCATACCCGGAGTCTGGAAAGTGCCATCCGGTTTGATGCCATCCCATCGTTCCCAGATCGTAGTGGCTCCCATCTTTACAGGATATAGCCAGGATGGATAGGATTCCTGCAATAATAATGTATAAGCTACATCATCATAACCAAATCGAGTGAGGACGTGACACAAGTAGGGGGTGCCCAGGAAACCAGTAGTCAGGTGATTGCCATAACTTTTTACATTCTCCACTAATTTCTCGGCCGCGTAGGCGCGAAGATTTTCAGGCAGCATATCAAAATTCAAAGCCAGTACATAAGCGGTCTGGGTGCTGCTCACCAATCGACCATTAGCAGTCATGTATTCTTTCATAAACGCATCCTTCACATTTTTTAGCAAAGCAGAATACTTTGCCACATCATCTTGTTTACCCAATACGTTGGCAGTCTTAATAACCAACTCGGTGGAGTGGGCAAAGAAACATTGCGCAATGAGATATTTATCAGTTACAGCCGAACGGCCATCATTATCATCAAAAGGACGATAGAATAACCAATCACCGAAATGAAATCCTTTGTTCCATAAATAATTGGTGCTGTTGCGTTCCATAAAACCAACCCAGGCCTTCATGCTATTGAACTGGTCTTCCAATACTTTTTTATCCCCATAAACGAGATACATATTCCATGGAATGATGGTGGCGGCATCGGCCCACCCTGCTGATCCTGCTGCACCTTGCCCTAACACATTCGGAACCACAAACGGCACACTGCCATTGATCTGATCAGCCTCTACATCTTTCAGCCATTTAGAAAAGAAGTTGTGCACATCATAGTTAAAGGTGGCTGTTCTTGCGAATGCCTGTGCATCACCTGTCCAGCCTAAACGTTCATCGCGCTGTGGGCAATCGGTAGGCACATCTAAAAAGTTTCCGCGCTGGCCCCACTGTATATTGTGTTGAAGCTGATTGATCAATGGATTGGAACTGGTAAAGGTTCCGGTGGGTTGCATATCCGAATACAAAGTAATTGCAGTAAAATTCTCCGGATTAATTTCGCCTTTGTAGTCTTCAATTTTTATGTAGCGGAATCCCTGGAATGTAAAATGTGGTTCAAAGAATTCTTCGCCATTTCCTTTTAATATGTACTCATTTTTCTGTTTTGCAGGCCGGAGATTTTCTGTATAGAAATTTCCTTCTTTATCTAACACTTCTGCGTGATAGAGGGTGATCTTGTCACCCGCACTCCCTTTAATCTTTACTTGTACCCAACCCACTAAGTTTTGTCCGAAGTCCAGTACCCTTTCACCTTTAGGGGTGGTGATTGATTTTACTACTTTAAACGTTTCTTTCTTCCGTATTGGTTCGTTATAAGTTGCGATCAGGGGCGGTGCGCTGCTTGTTTTAATTTTTACTCCTTGCCAATCTGTATCATTAAATGATGAAGTATTCCATCCTGACTTTTCCTTGCGGGCATCAATGGTCTCGCCATTATAAATTTCAGAGGTAACAATAGAGCCGGTTGATGATTTCCAGGATTCATCGGTCACGATGGTTTCTTTAGTACCATCGGTATATTGAATTTCTAGTTGAGCCAGCAGTGCAAGCTCTTTTCCGTAAAAATTCTTTTGACCGGAGAAACCGATAAATCCGCGATACCAGCCATTGCCAAGAACAACCCCAATCGCGTTATTGCCTGAGATTAATAAAGTTGTTACGTCATACAGTTGATATTGCAACCGCTTATTGTAGCTAGTCCACCCCGGAGTAAGATATCCATCACCAACCCGTTTACCATTGACAAAGGCTTCATATAATCCTAATGAAGTAATGAAAGCAGTAGCAGAAGCAATCTTCTTCGAAGTATTGAATGTTTTCCTGAAGTAAGGACTAGGCTGATTAATCGTGTCTTCTTTATAACCGGGTTGAATCCATTTTGCTTTCCAGTCGGATGCATTCAATAGTCCCATTTGCCAGAAGTTCGCTTCGGTCCAGGCTGAAGCTTTTCCGGTATTATCCCAAACTCGCACTTGCCAGAAATATTTTTTTCCCGACTCAAGAGGTTTGCCACCATAAGGCACGAAGAGCGATTGATCCGAGTTTACCTTCCCGCTGCTCCAGATATTTCCTTTGGAGAGTGTAGTGATAGCATCGCTTACGCGGATTTCATAGGCAGTTTGCATCACATTTCGTTTCCCGGAAACAAGTTGCCAACTGAAACGAGGAGTAACATCCACACCCAATGGATTTCTCAGATTTTCTATCAGTGGATTTTTTAGTGTAACCTGACTAACGCTCACCAGGGCCATTGACACCAGCAAAAGGAGTAGATAGATTTTTTTCATAGGGAGATTTAATTTAGATGTAATGAGGCGTTAGATTGCTTCGGAGTGATCATATGCCTGAAATAAAGTTATAACTTTTTAATAGCAATGTTTCTATATCTATGGGTAGCACCTGGCCGCCAGGAACTCAGCGGCATTCCTTTACTTGCTGCAGGAGAGTAGACTGCAGTCCAATGACATTGCAGGGCAATCATACCTTCCGTTGCCCCGGCAATGAAATCATTTTTGGTTTGTATTACATCCCACATTTCTACTCCGTTGATCCAAAGTGTGATATGCGGTATTTCACCCGTCATTCTGATTCGAAAGGAATTCCAATCACCAGCTTTCCATACTTTCTCCCGATTTTTTGCCTCGGCAGGTACACTGACGGGGATTCGCTCACCTACAAGATCACCCGTGCCCCCGGGTAGTACCAACTCTACCTGATAGGCTGAACCACCTTCATTGGAGCGAAGAAAGATTCCGCCATTCGCAAAGGAATCGATTTTTATTTCAAGGTATAATTCGAAATCCCGAAAGATCTGATCGGTCATCAATAAACCGCCTTGTCCATAAGGTTGTTGACTCGCAACAATTGCTCCATCTTCAATATGAAAGTTTGGAGTTGTACCCTGGTGCGTACTGCGGCTCACATGCCAGCCCTTTAAATTTTTACCATTGAAGAGTGGAGTGAATCCATCGGGAATCTGCGCACAACTTGCGGCACTGATCAAACTGAATGCTATTAGAGATACGAATTTCATTTAATTGTTTCTTGTTGCTGGTTACCCGCTACTGGTTTATAACCCACTCCTTTTGATTACTGTCCTACCATCTTCCTATTTAAGTTCCATCAATAACCTAAACCCTACATCATACTTGCTTCCCGGCCCACCAGCATGAGTCATGTAGGTAGCGTTTTTCACATCACCATAAAAGGGAGCCCCTTTCAGTACATGTTCTTTCCCTTTCTTAGGCGGAACAGGATCAGCAAATATTTTCTCATTGTAGTAATCATCTACCCACTCCCACACATTGCCCAGCATATCATATAATCCCCATGCATTTGGCTTTTTCTGTCCAATAGGCTGTGTAGTTAGTTTTGCTATTTGCGCAGAGGCATTTATTTCACTCCACGAAATATCATCCGTGGCCCCGGCTCTTGCAGCATACTCCCATTCAAACTCTGTGGGCAACCGATAGCTTGCATTTCCTTTTTCGAGTTTGTTTAGTTTTTTGATAAAGGCTTGTACATCGTTCCAGGTTACACTTTCTATCGGATGTTGATCTGCATTGCTTACTTTGCCCTCTTGAAAAAAAGAAGGATTTGTTCCCATTACTTTCTTCCATTGGGCCTGCGTTACTTCAAACGTGCCTATGTAATAAGATTTACTAATAGTAACTGTAAATCCAGGTAAAGCATCTCTTTTAGAAAGTTCTTCGGATAGAGCATAGTCACTATCTGGCAAAACAGGAATTCCCATATCGCCCGATTCTTTGGTCATGTATTGCTCAATAAAACCAAACTTAGTGGTAGTGGGCTGAAATTTACCTACTACCATACTTCCGGGTTGTATCTCAATAAACTCAATTCCAATACTATTGACATAGGTCTTTTTCTCCTGCGCATTAAGTTGATTTGCGATCAACATGATCTGTGCAAAAGCAATAGTGATTTTATTAATCGTGGACATGTTTATCTTTTAAATTCAATGGATGATAAAGGGAATAGTGACTCTTCAGGTTTCGCTTTATCATTCTTGAATACGAAGAAGATGGTGTGGAATTCGTCTATCGCTTTCTTTAGCTTAATCACCGATGGAATAGTAAAGGAGCTTTTATCAGATCCGGGTCCAAAGAATTTAGACATATCCAATGGAGGAAGTGTTTTATCAAGAGGTACTGCTTTTTCAGCACTGCCAGGAGGCGGAGCAAACGCACCGCGAAAGCGTACATTAAATTGGTTAGGCATCAATTCAGTTTCACCAACAAGTTCTCCATTCTCTGAATCCAATCTAACTTCAATTTTACCACCCACGTAAATGTCATAAAGATGCCAGTTGGGTTGAAAGGAGATTTGATTGATTCCGGTAAGATCGAGGTTATTAAATGCGATAAATGAATTGGGCCTTGCGGTGAGAAAAGTATACTCATCCAATTGATCGCGAATGGTGCCTTGTTGTATTTCAGCATTAACCGGAATCAGTTTGGAACTTTTAAGAATTATAACCGATTCAGATGCCAACGAAGGCAAGTCGTCATTTCCTTTATCTGCATAAGCAGCCCTTAGTATAAATGAGCCAGTTCCTTTGTCCTGACCCGGAATCTTGAAATTAAATTCTCCTGTAACAGGTAATCCTGTTTTCTTTTCGTGATTCAAAATATAATTAATAATCACCTGCGCATTGGCTGGTGTAATTGTAGGGTGTGCAGGCATGGCAGTTTCCAGATTCCACGTACCAGCACTTCCATTTCGTATTTTGTCAACCAGAATTTCAGTTGCTTTAGAATTTTGATTATATCGTTCAGCAATTTGAGAAAAAGAGGGACCAATGCCTTTTTCTTTTTCATTATGGCAAGTACGACAATCACTTTGTGCCATTAAGGATTTAGCAACAGCAAATCTCGAAAGTTCGGATTGTAAGACTGCAATAGCGGGGTAATCGAAACCTTCTGACAAATAATCAATGCTAATGGCAACCTCTTCAGGCTTTATATTTTTACCTTCCAGGCTTCCATCTTCATTGTCAGAAACAATAGTCTTATAAGTTTCACGTTCCCCGGAAAAAAAGAAGCTTTGGTTTCCACGAATCACTAATTCGACTTTTGGCGGGTCGTTCCCTGCCACAATCTGAACTGACGCTGTATTAGTCAATTTCTTTGAATCAGTAATTGTAAGACTGGCAGTATAAATACCCGCCTGGTCTAACGTAAACTGAGGATCTCTTTCTTTAGAATTAAAAGTTTGATTGCCAGAGGAAATTTTCCATTCATAGCTGAGTTCATCACCATCATAATCAACCGTACCTTCGGAAGACAATTGCACAGTGAGCGGAATGCTTCCACCGCGCTTATCGGATTTGATTTGAACTACTGGTTTGCGATTGCCTGCGTTGTACTCAATCCGAACAAGTTGTGATTCAACAGGTGAGTTGGCTGTGTTGCCTCCGTATTCCAACACATATAAATCGCCCGTAGGACCAAACTTAATATCAATGGGTTGACGCGGATGGTAGTTAGGAGCAAATCTTTCCATGCCAACGTAATTTCCTTGTTCATCAATGGTAATTGCCATAATCCAGAACCTTGATAAATCTGCCGCCAACCATTTACCTTCAAAGTAGGATGGGAAAGGCCGCACCGGATTTTTGAAATCTGAGCGATGAAAGATAGGGCCACCAATCGCACATCGAGAACTTGATCCGACCAGCGGAAATTTTTCAGAAGGCCGATACGGATAGGAAATGAAAGCGGGTTGTGCTGGGGGTAACTCAGTCAGGCCAGTGTTGTTTCTTGATTTGTTAACTGGTTTTGCAGGGTCTTGCACCGGGCCAAGCGTGTTGGTGATAAAGTCATACATCGGATACCCATAATTCTCACCAATAAAATAGGGCCAGCCAAAAAAGCCAGCTTGCTTTGCCTGGTTCAATTCATCATACCCCATCGGACCTTTTTCAGAATCGCTGTCAGCATCAGGGCCAACCTCTCCCCAGTATAAAAATTCCGTTTTAGAATCTACCGAAACGCGCCAGGGATTTCTGTTGCCCATAACATAGATCTCGGGTCGCGTTCCTGCTTTTCCTTTCGGGAATAAATTGCCATCAGGAATTGAGTAAGTGCCATCGGGCTCAGGATGAATTCTTAAAATCTTTCCTCTAAAGTCATTGGTGTTAGCAGCACCGCGCTGGTCATCAAACTGAATCCGATCCGGACGCTCATCGGTTTGTGAGAATAGCGAGTTGCCGGTATTGTTGCCAATCGTGAGAAACAAATTCCCCTGGGCATCCCAGGTCATACCGCCACCGGTGTGACTCGTATCTTCACGATCGCTGGGTACTTCTAACAATATTTTTTTACTTGATGCGATTAGAGAATCGTTTACCAAATCCCATCGTGTAAGGAAAAATTTACTAATGGATGCGTCAGCGTAGTAAAGATAGATCCAATGATTTGTATTAAAGTTTGGATCGATGGTCATGCCCACCAGACCTTGTTCACTGTGGGTGAAAACAGGGATTTGATAAATGGTTTTCATGGTTGTAGTCTGAGCATCCCACTTTTTTAGAACCCCACCACGCTCAATGATAAGTACGGATTCATCATCGAGAACTTCAAATACCATGGGTTCATTTAATGAACCGGGGGCTGTAACGATTACAGATGTGAACCGATTCTCTTCAGGTTTTGAATCCGGGAGTGACTCCTTGCTTTGCTTTTCTGTACAAGTACTTAGAAGTAAAGTAAATAGTAAGATGCAACTTCTTCCGCTTCTTTTAATCATTGATTGCCTGATATACGAGAACTTTAAATGCCTGGTCTACCGTGTCATCATGCGATCCCCACATCTGGCGATAAAGAAGAACAACCATGTTTTCTTTTGGATCAACCCAATAGGTAGTTGAGAAAGCTCCGCCCCATGAATATGTTCCTGCCTGATGCGGCATCATACTACTTCCTTTTTCAGATACAATGGCAAAGCCCAGACCAAACTTATTGTCACCAAGATTCAAATCCCCAATCTGATTCATCGTCATCATGCGCACGGTGTTGCGACTCAAAAAACGTTTGCCATTGTATTCTCCGCCATTGAGCAACATTTGAAGGAAGACCGCATAATCATAGATTGTTGAAGATAAACCACCACCGCCTGAGAAATAAGTCTTTTTGCGAATTGGAAAGTTCATGTCCCCGCCCAGGGCTTTTTCAAACTTTTTAAGACCGGTCGAGTCTTCCATAAAAAAGTTGACTAAGCGGTTTGCTTTTTCTTCCGGCACATTGAAGTAGGTATCCTTCATATCCAATGGTTTGAAGATCCGCTCATTGAAAAATTCTTCCAGGGTCATGCCCGACCAGATTTCTACCAATCGACCTAGCAAATCAACATTTAGTCCATATGTCCATTGCTGCCCAGGCTGGTGCATCAAAGGCAATGTGCCTAATCGGGTCATGGCATCTGCAAGCGTACCTTCATACACATCCAGCCCGGCTGTAATTTTATTTTTAGCATAGATGGAATTAGCTTCTTTGCTTCCAATTTGTGCATATCCAATTCCGGATGTATGAGTGAGTAAATCCCGAATGGTTACTTGTCGCTTGGCAGGAATAGTTGTGTAGGTAGTGTCTTTATCATTAAACTTGTCAAGTACCTGTGCGTTAGCGAAACTGGGAATAAATTTTGACACCGGATCCTCCAATAAAAATTTACCTTCTTCATAAAGCATCATTACCGCGACACTCGTAATGGCTTTGGTCTGCGAGGCTATCCTGAAAATTCCTTCTTTATCAAGCGCTGTTTTCGTTTCGAGATCATTATAGCCAACCGATTTATAATGAGCGATTTTTCCATTGCGAATGATTAATCCCACAGCCCCATTAATCCAGCCTTTATTCACCCATTCATTCATTGCATTATCCAATCTGGCTAATCGGTCCTTAGAAAATCCCGCTGATTCGGGAGTGCCATTGGCAACGACACTTGATTTTTTTTCAGTCGGAGTGCTGCAGGAAAAAGCAACCAATAGAATTAGCAGAGTAGTATAACGCTTCATGATAGTTGGTTTTAGGGTATCGAATATAGCTTTTTATTTTGATTGATTATCGTCTATCCGATTCACGACTACAGGACCTATTAACCCCGATTCTAGTAATGCGTTGTTGCTCCCACCAAACCTGAGACCGCTTCCTGACAATACTTTTTTGTCAGGATTGAGAGCATCGCCCGTGATGCGGTTGGTCCATTGATTGGTTACTTTCACTTCAATCTTATTCAATCCTTGTTTCAGGGCAGTGCTGATGTCAATTTGATAAGGCAATTTCCATAGTGTGCCTATTGATTTTCCATTGACGCTAACCTCCGCGATGTCTTTTACAGTTCCTAAATCAAGAATGAATCTGGAGCCGGACTTAAACCAATCCTTACTTGCAGTAAATTCTTTGGTGTACATAGCGGTGCCACCAAAATATTTCACACCATCTTCACGGTGTTCAGTGAGTGAAATTAATTTATCGAGCGTTATTTTTTCAGGTGCACCCAGGTTAGGAGGAAAGCTTATATTCCATGATTCATTCAAAACAGTAACTTGTTTGCTGATGGATTTTGATTTACTAAATGAAGTGGCGGAAGCGGGTTTAGTGAAAACAACAAACACAGATTCTTCCGGATTGAACTCGTAAGAGACCGAAGTGATTCCTTTTTCAATTGTAAAGTCGGCAGGTTCAGTCGTGCCGCTATCGGCATGCCATAGCTCAGGTGCTTTACCTGTGATTCTAAATTCTAATTTTGCATCTTCTTTCTGGTTGCGCAAGTTTGAGATAAAGTAGATGTCGGCATCAGCAGTTTTGCGATGTATCCAGCTTAAATACGTATTGGTATGTGGCCGGGTGTACTCAACATCTTTGATCACCTTTTTCTCGGCCAACACTGAATTCAACGGTGCTCCCCAATACACATGTCCTTTTCCGTATGCATGATGAAAAATCAACTGGCCATCGGCATCGCCCCATACTTCATTCGCCATGTGAGCAACTTCGCTATCCACGGAAGGATAGCCGGAAAGACCAGACGACTTAACCGGCTTAGGGCCAACGATGGTAGCGCCTTGTGAAACCAACTCTTTTATCTGCTTTAATACAGGCAGTGTCATTTCATTTAGCTCAGGCAACACCAACACCTCGTACGTCATGCCACTTTTTAATACAATTTTTCCTTCTTTCACAATGGCATCGTCAAGCAAGACATCGGTGCCGAGGAAATCATAATCATACCCTGAAGGAGGTTCTGGTTTTATTTTTTTCCAGTAAGGAACCGAGGAGGGGATACCTTCGCCTAAGTAATAGGCAATATCAGCCACAAAATTTCCTTGCTGCAGCATGAAGCTGTTTCGCGAGAGATAGGTAACAAAGGGTGCAGCTTGTTCGGCCCAGGTTATATTGCGATGAATGTGTGTGCCCACCATCGAGTTGCCAGGTTTGGTATCTAATGGCTGATGCGTGGAGGTGTGGAATATAAAGCGATTCACACCTTGCGTATTCCAGTAGTCACCAATCAGTTTCATGGATGCAGGAGCTTCGAATGCACCACCAGTCCACGATTCGGTGGCTACGAATTTCTTTCCGTATATGTGTGAGGCTGATGCCGCTTCGCGAATATCGGATTGATGTGCCTGCAAGCGATCACCGGCTCCGCGATACGCGTGATCATCATCAAGATCACGCGGTGATTTCCAGCTGCTGCTTTCCGCAGAGCCCAATCCTTGTGTCATTCCAAACTCGGCCATCGGGATGTCCAGATATTTTTTATTCAGCATGGCATCCTGAATGATAGGCAACGAAATTCCTGCCGATTCTCCATATAACTTTATTCCTTGTGCTCTTGCCATGTCGCCTAACGCTTTGTAATGATTGTCCGCCAGCAAATCGGCAATGGTTCTACGGAAGTCCCAGAGGAAGCGATCACTTACATCAGCATTTTTTACAATACGTCCGCTGAGCACGGGTAAATAAGGAGTCATGTCATAGCCTCTTCGTTTTAAAAACTCTGCAGGAAAATCTTCCGTCCAGTTTTGTGCATCAGCTTCGAAGCTATCGGTGAGCCAGTATTGCATGCGCTTGCCATACAATGGGCCCAGCGCCTGTGCAAGCGGATTGGTGTAATTCTTATAATATGATTCCAGATGTTTCTTACTAAGCTTATCCACTTCATAGCCAATGCCTGCTGGCACTGCGGGACTATTTTTGGATCC
>Ga0116178_10001667_pt1 | contig 18245 bp, 15 predicted proteins | sample AD_STIC12_MetaG_FD_89880 | JGI IMG/M metagenome (GOLD analysis project Ga0116178, IMG submission 89880) | Active sludge microbial communities of municipal wastewater-treating anaerobic digesters from USA - AD_STIC12_MetaG | ecosystem: Engineered > Bioreactor > Anaerobic > Digestate | place: USA... | reverse complement strand
TTGGTCGGTCCGGCGACCGACCCTACCTCTTCCTTGCTTAGCCGTCCGGTGATTACTCGGTGCCTCTCGGGAAAAACCCGAGTATCACCACGGCATCGCCCTGCGGGTAAGCAAGGAAGAAGTGGAGGAAGAGGGAAGAAAGCTCAACTTGGGGAAATGGACTGCTGCATTATTGGGGCTTAATTTGCTTTCAAAAACCAGATGCTTGCCTCAAAGGTTGCCTTTTTGAAAAGGTTCACCTGTTCCTGAGCGTCTGCTGTGCCCAAACTCGTAACCTACTGCTATCCTATGCCATTCCTGCTCAATGTAGGAGGAGCCGAGCAGGGGCGGGGCAGGGACGCCGCATGAACAGCGGCTTTAAGGGGGGTCTAAAATGGCGTTTTCCTGTTACAAAATTCCATGCACAGGTCAAATGTTTCATAAAGCCTTACCTTTTCCGGTGCCCGATCTCGGTGAGGAATTCCTACTAATTTGGTAGGAGATTGGCATTTTTGGCAGGAGTTTTTACATGAAAACATGGCAGGGATGAAAAAAGGACACTTGACAATTATCCCACTTTTAAGGTGTTGTAACTCACAATGAGAAAAATCGCATGAAAATGACCAAGATACTGCTGCTTTTCATCTTGCTGTTGGCAAGTTTTCAGATGCTGCTTAGGGCGCAGGCGTCTGAGGAGGTCGCTGTGGCTGCAGAAAAGGTGGCTTTGTCGGACTCTGTAAACGTAGCCATCATGGACAGCCTGATCTATGTGGCGGATAGCTTGGCCTATCATCATGTGGATGAGCGTATCTATCTTTGGCACAACAGTGCGGTCTTTTATGAGGATTCACAGATTTCGGCAGACAGCATGTATATAGATCTGAAAAAAGAGCAGGCTTTCACCTATGGGCCTACCACGATGAAAGACGGCGAGCAAGTCCTCTTGGGACGTGATGTTGCCTATGATATCAGGAGCCAGACCGGCTTTATGTGGGATGGTCTGAGCCGCATTGAGAAGTCCTATTACGGCGGTGAGGAAATCCGCAAGGTGGGGGCTAAAGTCTACGATGTAGACAGGGGGCGGTTTACCACTTGTGATCTGGCGGAGCCGGATTTTTGGTTCACGGCGGGGAAGCTGAGGATCTATCAGGGTGACAAACTGGTGGGCAAGCCTGTAGTGGCTTGGGTAAACCATTTGCCTGTGTTTTACTTTCCCTTCTTGGTGGTGCCCATCAAAAGAGGTAGACATCCGGGGTTTTTGATTCCGGAGCCGGGCTATAACAACGTGGATGGCAAGTTCTTGCGAGAGATTGCCTGGTATTATCCTTACAAGGATTATGCGGATATCATCCTGAGCTTGGATTTGATGGAGAAAACGGGTTGGAAAGCCAAGTTAAATACTACATACATAAAGCGTTATCTCTACGATGGCTTTTTGAGGCTGGCATATCAGAGGCAGAGAAGGGACTTTATCACAAGTTATGATTGGTCGCTGCGGGCGCGGCATCACCACGATCTGGGCGAGCGGGCAGCCTTCGATGCAGACCTCGATTTTATCAGCAACAAACGCATCTGGGAATCCTCCGGCAGTTTGGATGAGAATCTGGCGGAAAGGCTGAGCTCGTCTATGTCCTATCGTCAGCCGCTCTTGGGTTCCTATCTGAACGTGGGTGCGACCTATACGCAAGACCTTGTTAACGATCAAGTTGCGCTCTCGCTGCCCAGTGCCAGTTTTTCCATGCCGAGCAGGCCGGTGTATGAGCTGTTTGGCTTTAAAGGACGCAGTCCGGCAGCTTGGTTTGCAAACTTGAGCTACAGTTACGGCGTCAGGCTGGATCACACGGGGTCTATTGATGCTGCAGACAAGAGCTGGCGTGATTACTTTTGGAGCAATAGGAGTGATTCCACTCAAGTTTTGAGTGAACATCATGCGGGAATCAAGCACAACCTGGGTTTGAGCTATAATATCAAGCCGCTCAGTTGGCTGAATACGAGCCAGAGCTTCAGTTATGGCGAGGCGTGGTTTGATCGGGATAAAGAAGGTAAAAAGTGGGTGAGAGGCAGCGACTATAGTTTCAGCACTGCGGCCAACTTCAATATCTATGGCATTCGGAACTTTAGCAAGGGCAAGATCACCTCCATCCGGCATATTGTGACGCCCTCCGCCAGCTTGAGTTATCGGCCGGATTTTGAAGAAAATAAGCGTTTCTATAGCTTTGGTGGTATTGCAGTTAGCCAAAGCAAAGCGATGCTGCCGCTGAGTTTGGGCATTGAACAAAAGTGGCAGCTCAAGTATAAATCAGGCAGGGAGGAAAAGCGCATCGCTGAAGCATTTAGCCTCAGTAGCAGAGCCTCGGCAGATTTAAAATCCAAGCAAAAGAAATTCAACCATCTGGCGCATAGTTTGGCTTTCAAGCCCGGAGATGTGAAGCTGGGTTCCTTCAGGATTCCCGGCACCAAGAGCGTGCTGAGAGACGTGGGGTTTACCTACGATGCGCAAGTCAGTTTTAGCCATAATCCTTACGACATCACCTGGCAGAGCTTGGCTTTGAAAAACCAGTATTTCACACACAAGCTCCAAGTCTCTGGTTCTGCGGCCTATAAAACTTGGTTTACCAGACCCAAGAATAGGTTGTTCAGCTCGCTGGATGGTAGCCAAGACGATTCTTCCGATGGTAGCCACAGCTCGGGCGAAGGCTGGAAGCTTTCCCTGAGCCAGGATATTTCCGCTGCCAAAAACCTGTTCAAACCGGAGAATAGCAACCTGCACTTTGATGCCAGCCTGAAGGTGAGCCAAAACTGGCAGATGAGTTACTCCAACTATTTTGACCTCAAGAAAAGCAAGCTGTTAGCTCAATCCATCTCACTTTCGAGGGATTTGCACTGCTGGAAATTGGAGCTTAGCTATTCCCGCCGTAACGAATTGTGGGAATACCGCTTGGCGCTCTTCAATATGGCTCTGCCAGAAGCTTTGAGATTTCAGACACGTGACAGTAAACGCTATTAGAAAAGCCGTCTTTTTGGATCGGGATGGCTGTGTCAGTCCAGATGAATATGGCTACATTTCGGATGCTTCCCAATATAAGCTCTATCCTTATACACCTGAGGCGCTTAGGCTGCTTAAAAGCTTGGGTTATTTGCTCTTTATCGTTACCAATCAGTCGGGGATTGCCAGGGGCTATTTTGGCTTTGAGGAGCTGAAAGAGGTGCATAATCGCTTGGAAGAGCTGCTCAAGGCGGAGCAGGTAGAGCTGGATCAAATCTACTTTGCGCCTTATTATGCAGGTGGAAGTGTGAGTCCTTGGAATGTAGAGCATCCGGATCGGAAGCCTGGCCCGGGGATGTTTCAAAAAGCGCTTAAAGAGCATCCTTTTCAGCCTTCTGCCTCTTGGATGATTGGTGATAGGTATACGGACATCGCCTTCGGTAAAACCAACGGGCTCAGGAGTATACTGCTTTTGAGCGGCAACGGTATGGAAGAGCTGAAAGGGGGCGTAATGAGCTGGGATCACAAACCGGATTTTATCTGTGAAGACCTGCTCACCGCTGCCAAGGTGATTCGGTATTTCAGCAAATGAGGCTTTCCGATATTGAGCGTTCATGAAAAGCATATTTAGCTTCCAAGAACAGAAATTTAGGGCTTTAAAGCCGGCAAGGCAGATGCAGCATCTGATCAGCACTATGCAGGAGCTGGAACATAGGGCTGTCAACTCACTGGACTATCAGGAGTTGGTGGTTTTGCTGCGTGATATGCAAGGCTGGATGTCTCAAGATTTGAGGCTTCCTTCTTTTGATTTGGAGGTGGATGAACCGAGAAGAGTGGCTTTGAAGGCGGCGGCTTGGCTGCAAGAACATGCTGAAGCATATAGAGATGCGGATATAGTTGTCCTCAATCAAGACGGTCTGAGAAAGCGGGATGACAGCCTCTATCAAAATGCGCAGGATATGGTGGTGATCTTGGAGGATTTGCGCTCCAGCTTCAATGTGGGCTCAATCTTCAGGACTTCGGAGTGTCTGGGTATCAAGGAATTATGGCTGTGTGGTATCACCAGCAAGCCGGGAGATAAATCATTGGCCAAAACAGCGATGGGGACAGAAGGCAGAATGGCTTGGAAGACCTTCGATTCGGCTGTGGAGGCGGTGAAAGCGGCTAAGAAACAGGGGAGACGTGTCTACGCTTTGGAGACGGTGGAGACAGCGAGGAGTGTGTTTGAAGCGGAGTATGAGTTTCCCTTGGCTTTGGTGGTGGGCAATGAGGCTTTGGGCATTTCCCAAGATGTGCTTGCGCTCTGTGATGAATGTATCTCTCTCCCGATGCAAGGCTGGAAAAACTCGCTTAATGTGGGCGTGGCTTTTGCGGTGGCGGGATTTCACATAGCAAGGAGTGTTGGGCGCTAACATTGCAACTTGGCAGGTTAGCCACGGGTAAGAAGGATAAACTTGATCCTTGCCTCTCAGTTCGCCGGCTTATTTCACGTTATTTTTAAAGGAATGCTTGACAAATAATGGCTATCCACAAATATGATCCTATCCTCAGAAGAAAGTGAGAGAATGATGGCTACATGGGAAATGATCGTCAGAGGTAGAGTCCAAGGAGTTGGATTTCGCTGGTTTGTAAAGCGCCTTGCTCTTGAGCTTGGAGTTTGTGGTTACGTCCGCAACTTGCCAGATTCCACTGTCTTCATCATAGCCCAGGCTTCACAGCCAGTTCTGCTGTCTTTTGTGGATCAGATCAAGCTTGGCAGTCATCGCAGCACGGTGCTGAATGTAGATGTGTCGCCGCTTGAACATGCAAGTGAGTATTATGGTTTTGAAATCAGATAGAAATAAAATACAGTTAAGGCAGACGGAGAGAGCCTCTGGAGCTTGCTCTAAGCTTTCGGGGTGGCGCATATTCTTGTTATTTGGCCTGTTTTTGCTACCCATCTTCCTGTTTGCCGAATACCAATATCACACCGTAAGGAAAGGTGATACGCTTTATGCGTTATCCAAGAGGTATGGTGTGAGCGTAGCTGATATCCAAAAATTGAACAATATGAGCGGGACGAATCTGAGCATTGGGCAGAAGCTCAAGATCAAAGAAATCCCCAAATCTAAACCCAAACCAAAGCCGCCTGCTACACCTCCGGTTACCATCACTCCCGATCCGCCTCCAGCACAAAAGCCTACGCCTGTGGAAAAGCCGCCTGCGGTGGTAGCCGATCCAACTGTAACCAAGCCTGTAGCGCCAGTTTCTCCGGAGGCTGGTGAGCTCCCCATTGAGTATTATCACATCGTGAAGGCGGGCGAAAACCCCTACCGGATTTCGCAAAACTATGGCTTGAGTTCCAAAGATTTCTTTGCCTGGAATGGCAAGAGTGGCTGGGATGAATTTGACATCCATCCCGGCGATAAGATAGTGATCAAAAACCCCACCTCATATGTGGCGCCAAGCGTTGCGCAAGAAGAACCACAGCAGAGCACCATAGCTCCAGAGCAAAAAGCTGTAACGGAAGAGCCTGTGGTGGTTTCCAGCACTTACATGGTGAAGAAAGGAGATACCCTCTTTAGCATCTCCAAAGCACATGGCATCACTGTGGAAGACCTCAAAGCCCGTAATAACCTCACCTCAAACAGCATCTTTGTGGGTCAGACTCTGTATATTGTAGGCACACCGGGCAGCACGCCCACGCCTTCCGTAACCCTCTCGGATCTGGAAGGTTCGCAGATGATCCGAGACGATCTCTTTACCCCTGTACAGGGGAAGGTTACCTCAGAATTTGGGCTGCGTAGAGGCAGACCTCATAAGGGGATAGACATCGCTGCAAAATCTGGAACACCCATCTATGCGGTATTGGATGGAGTGGTGGTGTTTTCCGGCGTGCAAAGCGGCTATGGCAATGTGATCGTGATCGAGCATCCGGATTTTGTGATGACAGTTTATGCTCACAACGAAAGAAACTTGGTGTCTCTTGGTGACGAGGTGAAAAAGGGTCAGCAGATTGCTGAATTGGGAAACACAGGCAAGTCCACCGGCCCTCATCTCCATTTTGAATACCGCATCAAGGGACAAGCTATCAACCCCCGCAAGGTATTGAATCTTTAGGATGAATGGGTAGGGGTATGCCAAGACGCAGACGGGAAAACGTTTTTGCCGACAAGGCGCTGCAAAACTATCTGAAGCAGATTTCGAAATATGAGCCACTCACCAGGGAAGAGGAGCGTGAGCTGGGTATCCGTGCCAAAAATGGCGATAATGAAGCGATTGAGCGCCTGATCCAGGCAAATCTGAAGTTTGTGGTCAAGATCGCAGCTCGCTATCAAAACCGCGGGCTCAGCCTTTCCGAGCTGATCAGTGAAGGCAATATCGGTTTGATCAAAGCTATTGAGCGTTTTGATCCCAACAAAGACATCAAGCTCATTTCCTATGCTATTTGGTGGATCAAGCAGCGGATTTCTCTGGCGGTGAGCGAAAAGAGCTCTATGATCCGAGTTCCTTTGGGCAGAGCCAGCACCGCTTTTAGGATCAAGGCGGCCAAGGAAAAGATCTACTCCCAATCTGGCGAAGAGGCTACCAACAAAGAGCTGGGAGAAGCTACCAACCTCTCGGAAAAGGCGGTGGAACAAATCATGGAGCAGATGCCGGAAACCACCTCCTTTGACGATGTCATCAAAGGAGATAACTTTTCTGATTTTACCACCAAAGACCTCATGGTGGATGATGAACAGATGGATCCGCAACAGCTTTACTACCGCGAGCGGATTCACGATAGGCTATATGATGCCATCGACCAGCTTGATAGCCGTGAAGCTGGCATTATCAGAGACTATTTTGGCTTGAATGAGGAAAACGAAGCCCAAAACTTTGCCCAAATCGCAGAGAGGATTGGCCTTTCCAGAGAAAGAGTGAGGCAGATCCAAAAAGAAGCGCTGCGCAAGATGACCGAGATACTCAAACCTGAAGAAGACTCCTTTGTGGATGAGTTTTTGGATAGGTATAGCATATAATAATAAGGATGATACGAGATGTTTAAGAATTTTGATGAGATGAAAGACTTTGTGAAAAGTAGACGCAGAGGACGTGCAGTGATTGCCGCAGCACAGACGACCAGCGTGCTGGATGCCGCTATTTTGGCCTATAGAGAAGAGCTTGCAGATAGCACCCTGGTGGGAGATAAGGCTGCCATTATCGCTCTCTTGGAGGAGTTGGCTCCCGAACTGATCTCCAAATTTGAGATCATTGATACGGGTGCTGATCCTTTGGCTGCTGTGCATAAATCAATAGATTTGGCACACGAAGGCAAGGCAGACCTAATCCTCAAAGGAAAGACGGAAAGCGCGACGATCATGAGAGCCGTTTTGGATAAAGACCATGGGCTCAGGCAGAGCGAGGTCGTTTCAGACGTTTTGGCTTACGAGCATCCGGATGGCCTCCGCTTGATGAGCGATGGAGGCGTCAACCTGTGTCCCAATCTAAAAGAGATGATCGCCATCGTCCAGAATAGTGTGAAAACCGCTCATGGCATGGGATGTGAGCTGCCCAAGGTTGCTCTTCTTTCCGCTATAGAAGTGGTGAACCCCAAGATGGAATCCACTGTCAATGCCGCTATCATCAGCAAGATGAATCAGCGGGGACAGATTCCGGGCTGCATCGTGGAAGGCCCGCTTGCTTTTGATGGTGCGGTAGATATGGAAGCAGCAAAGCTAAAAGGGCTCACCGACAGCGGCGTGGGTGGCCAGGCAGATATCATCATCGTGCCAAACATCGAAGCTGGCAACCTCTACGGCAAAATAGTCTCCCTCTATTGTGGCTATCGTGTAGCTCACTTTGTGGTGGGCACCAAGGTACCCATCCTGATCCCTTCCAGAGCGGATGATGGCGAAAACAAGATGCTCTGCATGGCGATGGCGCTTGCCTGCATGGTGCGCTAAACGATGAATCTGGGGCTGATTCAGTTTGGTAAAACCAAGGATCGCTGGCTGCAAGAAGGCATAGACGAATATCTCAAGCGCTTGGAACCTTGGCACAGGGTTCAGATCATCCAATTGCCGGATGCATCGATCAAAAACAGCTCTGATACCAATGCTGTGATGCAGAAGGAAGCGGAAGCAGCTCTCAAGGTTATCCAAGCTGATGATTATGTGATCGTGTTGGATGAAGCGGGAAAACAGTATAACTCCCTTGATTTTTCCGCATTTCTGACTAACTTATCTGAAAAACGAAGAGTGCTCTTTGTGATCGGTGGAGTGTTTGGCGTATGCGAGAGCCTGAAAGCACGTGCTGATGAGCTCTTGAGCCTATCGCCTCTCACCTTTACCCATCGCATGGCACGCTTGATACTGATCGAACAAATCTACCGCGCCTGCATGATTCGCAGCGGTAGGAAATACCACATCTAAAGGATATTAACCATGTTTCAACTGGACGCAAACACGATGGAAAACTTCCTCTGGGCCTTGTATGTCTTGGTGCAAGGCATGGGAGGGGTGTTCCTGTTTATGGGTGTCTTTTACCTGTTGATCTGGACTTTGGAGAAAATCTTTAAACAAAAAGCACGACCATGAAAAAGCTATATACCTTGATGATCCTCTTGCTGGTTGCCCTTTCGCTGCCGGCTGCCGTAACTGTCCTTTCCTCTGATGGTTATCAGATTCAGGTGGAGTTTGCCCTGGGTGATTATACCATTAAGGAGATGGATGGCTTTGTCAGATTCAATGCTGATAAGATGATGTATCCGCATCTTCCGGGAGCACCGGAGCTGCCTTTTGAAGAGTTTAAGATTGCACTGCCTCCCTCAGGCAATATCGTGTGGAGCTTCACCATCCTCGAAGAGGAGCGTGTGTCCCTGAACCAGAGAGTGTTGCCCATACCTCATGTTTCAGCGCAAGAAAGCGGTATGAGCCAATACCACTTCTTGGTGGATGAAGACCTCTATGCAGGTTCCCGGGGCTCATATATCACGGAGCTGGAGCCGGATATCTTTCGGGGCTACAGCTTTACTTCCTTGAGGGTGAATCCCTTCCAATATGATGGACAGCAGAGTGTTAACATCCTCAAACGTGCTGTCATCAGCGTCAAGGTCACCGGTGATGTTTCCTATAAATCTGCAGCGGCACAAGATGACCTGAGTGATCTCTTTTTGGATGCTGTGATCAACCCCTCGCAAGCCAGATACTGGCAACAGCATTTCAGATCCAGCATCAACTATGCGCCCTTTTCCAAGGCAGATTATTGGCTGAAGATCGAGGTGGACAAGCATGGTATGCAGCAACTTGGCAGACAAAACCTCAGCTCGCTTCCTCTGGATGATGTTGATCCCCGCACGATCAGGGTCTTTACCACGGGCGGTGCGATTAACCCATACACCGTGAGGTCTGCCGGGCCAGAGTTTAAAGAAATCCCCATCAAGGTGATGGGTGAAGAAGATGGGCACTTTGATGCCTCAGACAAGGTTATCTTCTACGGCGAAAACCGAGACGGATTTGATAAAACTGAGAAGTTGAACATCAAAACTGTCCACAATCCTTACAGCGCAAATGGTGTTTATTGGCTCACTTTTGGTGGTGACTTTTCCACTCCACCTCTGAGGATACAAATGCAGGATTCGCAAAGTGCGTATGACACCTCAATTAGCACCCACAAAACCAGCGCTCGCTTTGAGAATGAGACCTATCGCGTCGATCCCTTTAGCTTTGAATGGTACAGTTCCAAGCTCTTCGGCACACAAACAGCAGATTACCGCTTCTCTCTTGATCTAAAGGATGTAGATATAGACGGTGCCAACAATCTTACGCTGACCCTGCGCCATGAGTCAGTGGCGAGATATGACACTCTCAGCCATAAAATAAGGATCTGGGTAAACGATGAAGAAATTCCGCCTCCCAGCGTGGGCTATTTTAGCTGGGCGGGTGCATCATATTATACTCTGACCAAAAACGGAGTAAACCTGCGCGAGGGTGAAAACCAAGTGCGCATCCGTGTGTTGAGAACAAAGACAGTAAACCTCTTTCTGGACTTCATCCATATCAATTATCAGCAACAGCTCAAGAAGGGTGCGGGACAGTTCATCATCAACGCACCGGATAGTGTGGCAACCATCAATGTAGCCTATCATATGCAGACAGGTAGCTCAGGTATAGAGATTTATCGCATCGGCTCCTTTGCTGATGTGCAGCAGGTGCCTTGGCAGAGTGGTGGTGGAGCAAATTGGTTTGTCTCATCCAGCAACCACAAGACGAGGTTTGTGCTCACTCAAGCCAGCGAATACCACAGCCCTGCTTCGGTAACCTTAGTTGATACCAAAGACCTCACTTTGGATACTTCTCAAGTAGATCATATCATCATCTCTCCGGGAGAGTTTCTGGAGCAAGCCCCCACCTTGGCGTCCATGTATCAGGAGTTTTTCGGGCTCAACGTCAGGATTGTTGATCAGGCGGATATCTTCAACCAGTTCAACGGAGGACATCCTGATCCCTATGCCATACGTCAATACTTGCGCTATGCTTACAAAAACTTCTCCACACCCAAGCTTCAGGGTGTGACCCTGTTGGGCATAGGCACCATGGATTGGCGCAACAAATCCCGCATCTCCACTCCCAAAAACAAGATGATGGTCTATCTGGAAGCCCAAACTACATCCGATGATTTCTATGTCATGATGGATTCCAGCAGCTATCCCGAATTGATCATCGGCCGCTATCCCGTTCGTACCACAGCAGAGCTCAATACAATGCTTTCCAATTATCGTGCTTATGTGAGCGAGCCTACACCCGGCTGGTGGCGCAATTCCATGGTCTTCTTGGCAGATGATCTATACAATGGCAGCGCCCCGGGTGCCGAATCTTATCATACACAGCATATGGAAAGGACTTCCAACAGAATGCACAAGAGCGTTAGAGTAAGGAAGATCTTTGCTTGGGAATATGACTATGATGAATTTCAAAACAAACCCGCTGCCAGAGACGACATGCTGAGCGCCGTCAATGATGAAGGAGTGCTTGTGTGGTATTATGTAGGTCACGGTAGCTATGATTCCTTGGGTTCGGAAGACTATTTCAATGGCGCTACAGATATGGGTAGGCTCCGTAATAACGGCAAACTGCCCTTCTTTATCGCTGCTTCCTGCACTGTGTCACAATTTGATCACTGGGGCTTTGATAGCTTGGGCGACAAGCTCGTTTTATTTGATAACTACGGCTGCATCGCCACTTACGGTGCCACCCGCAGGAGTGGTGGCGATGCAAATTCTACCTTGATGGAATTGCTGTTTGCGGAGATGATTGATAAACGCCATCCCTTGGGTAAGAGCATTATGGCGTCCAAGCTCCGTTCTTCCAGTGATGCCAACGATCACTATTATGTGCTAATGGGAGACCCCACCCTCAGGATCAATACTCCCGTCAGAGATAGCCTGCTGAGCGTGGATGGCAGCACCACTTCAGCGGTATTGCGTTCACGTCAACAACCTCAAATTGAAGGCTCCTTTGGAGCTTTTACGGGTAACGGCACAGGCAGTTTACGCCTTTTTGATAGCGGTAGAAGCTATTCCTTGGGCAGTGTCTCCGTCAGTCAACCGGGCGGTATGCTCTTCAAGGGTGATGTATCAGTGACTAATGGCAGCTATCAAGGCAGCTTCATCGTTCCAGATGATATCACCAATGGCAACACTGGTTCCATCATGTGCTATGTCTGGGATGATGCAACAAAGCAGGATTATATAAACTATTTTTATCCCGTCAATACGAGGGACAGTGCCGTTGCCGTGGATAACGACGGGCCACCCAGGATAGAGCTCTTTTTGGGCACCATGGATTTTAGGGCTGGAGACGAAGTCCCTACCTCCACCACGCTGATAGCCAAGATTTCAGATGGGAACGGCATCAACATTACCGGCAGCGCAGGGCACCACATTTTCTTAGTGATTGATGATGCTGCTCAACCTATCACCGTCACGCAGTATTTCGACTACAACAAGGATTCCTGCACAGAAGGCATCCTGCGTTATCCGCTTCCCAAGCTATCTGAAGGGCCCCATACCGTGCAGGTGATCGCTTTTGACAACTTCAACCTGCCCTCGGTCGCCAACACTCACTTTGTCGCCAAACAGAGCTCCGAGCTCTCCATCCAGAGGCTGCTGCCCTACCCCAATCCCATGCAGGATGAGGGCTATCTTACTTTTGTCCTCAGCGAAGAAGCTTCTTTGGACATCGGCATCTACACCGTCACCGGCAAGCGAGTCAAACGCATCAAGACCTTGGGAAGAGAGGGCTTTAACCAGATTCCCATTGATGCCAAAGACAACAACGGAAACCGCCTGGCAAACAACACCTACTTCATAAAAATCAAAGCTAAAGCCGCAACCAAGAGCACAGAAGCCACCGAGCGGCTGGTAATATACAAATAGGAACTAAATCTCGCATGCTCATTTACAATACTGCCACCCACAAAAAAGAGACCTTCGTCCCGATCGAAGCAGGCAAGGTAAAGCTCTACGCTTGCGGCCCCACCGTCTATGACTTTTTCCACATCGGCAATGCCCGTGCCTTCCTCTTCTTTGACGTGATGCGAAGGTATTTTGAATACAGAGGTTACGATGTTACCTACGTGCAAAACATCACCGATATTGAAGACAAGATCATCGCCCGCTCGATTGAGGAAGGCATCCCCTACGACCAATTCGCCTCTCACTATGCAGATGCTTTCCTGCAGGATTCCAAAGCTTTAGGCATCAAACCACCGCATCACCAGCCCCGTGCCACTGAGTTTATGGCAGAAATCATTGCCCTCATTGAAGAGCTGATCAAGCGTGGTTATGCCTACGAAGTGGAGGGAGACGTCTATTTTGACACCTCCAAGCTGCCTGAATACGGTTCCTTGAGCGGCAAAAGGATTGAAGACCAAAAGGTCGGTGCCCGCGTAGCGGAAAACCTGCTCAAGCGCAATCCCACAGACTTCACGCTCTGGAAACGCAGTAAACCCGGCGAGCCCGTATGGCAGAGCCCCTGGGGAGAAGGACGCCCCGGCTGGCACAGCGAATGCGTAGTCATGAGTCAACACTATCTGGGAGAAACCTTCGACATCCATGGCGGCGGCGTTGACCTCGTCTTCCCGCATCATGAAAACGAACTTGCCCAAGCCAGAGCCATCTCCGGCAAGCCTTTGGCAAACTATTGGGTGCACAACGGCTTCCTCAATATCGAAGGCGAGAAGATGAGCAAAAGCTTGGACAACTTCTTCACCGCACGTGACATCCTCAGGCAACACAGCGCCGAAGCTATCCGCTTCTTCTTCCTCTCCAAACACTACCGCAGCCCCATAGACTTCAACCGCGAGATCATTGAGGAATCCGAGCGTGCGGTTGGCAACTTCCGTCAAAGTCTCAAAGAGATAGACTTTCTCTCGCTGGATGAATCCTTCGAACCAAACGACCAGCTCCAGAAGCTGGAAGCAGAGTTTCAGGCGGGCATGGATGACGACTTCAACAGCGCCAAAGCTATCGCCGTGCTCTTTGAGATCAACAGCCTGATTCGCAACCGCCAGCTTCCCACCCCAGAGCGGCAAAATGCAGCCAAGATGCTGGTGAAGCTGGGTAGAGTGCTGGGCTTTTTCCAAAACCTGGAAGCAGCGGAGGAATTGCCAGATCAAAGCAAGCAACTGATCGAACTGATCATCAAATACCGTGCTCAAGCCAGAGCAGACAAAAACTGGGCTCTCTCAGATCTGATCAGAGCCGATCTCGCTGCCTTGGGAATCGAGCTCAAAGACACAGCCACCGGCGTCGAGTGGTCTTACAAGGAATAATTCATGAAAAAAGCCTTTAAATCTTACCTAATCATCTCCGTTCTCATCCTGATCGGGGTGCTCGTCACCCTCTTCTTCATCTTGAGGGCGCAGCCCAAGCTCAACAGCCCCAAGAGCATCACCTATGATGCCTTAGGCGAAAGATTCCTCATCTCCAATCTGGGCAATCACACCATCATAGCCATGGACACAGAAGGTAGGCTCAGCAAAGTGATCAAAAAAGGGCTCAACAACCCACGTGGCATCACGATGAGAGGTCAGGAGCTATTGGTGGCAGATGACGACAAGCTGCACATCATAGACCCGCAAGCGGGCGTCATTCTGCAGAGCGTAACCATCGATGGAGCCAAGCTGCTCAACGATGTGGCAGTAGACGAGCTGGGCGCAATCTATCTCACAGATACTGATTCTGAATGTATCTGGAGGCTGGACAAGCAGGGCACCAACCCCACCAGGTTTACCAGCAAACTGATGCAGCAACCAAGCGCTCTCTTCTTTGATAAGCCGCGGCGCCAGATGTTTGTGGTGAGCATGGGGCAGAGGCAGCCCATCATCAATTTCAGCACCAAAAGCCATGAATTTAGCATCTTCAAAGACACCATGTATTCGCAGTTGGATGGGATACAGGCGGATGATCTGGGGCGCATCTATTTCAGCTCTCGCCAAGAACAAGCCCTCTTCATGATCCCGCAAGCCCAAAACCGCTATATCCTCCTTGAGAAAAACCTAAAGTCGCCCGCAGACATTTATTGGCACGAGCCCACCAACGAGCTTTTGCTGCCCCTGATGCAGGAAAATAGAATCTTAAGATTAGTCCTTGAAGATGACTGATTCTTGGCACCATAAAGGGAGATTCCAATGGAAATAATCACTCGTGGCCTTGCCCTCCTCACTTGGGAACAAGTAGTGATGATGCTGATCGGAGTGGTGTTGATCTGGCTGGCAATCGCCAAAAAGTATGAACCCGCTCTTTTGCTGCCCATAGGCTTCGGCACCATTTTGGCCAATATCCCACTTTCTGCTGCCGTAGGCGAAAGTGGAGCCCTCACCGTGCTCTTCAATGCCGGTATCCGCACTGAGCTCTTCCCACTGCTCATTTTCATCGCCATCGGTGCCATGATCGACTTTTCTCCGCTCTTACAAAACCCATCCATGCTGCTCTTTGGTGCAGCCGCTCAACTGGGAATCTTTGTCACCATCGCTCTGGCCACCCTCTTTGGCTTTTCCCTGCAGGAAGCAGGTGCCATCGGTATCATCGGTGCTGCAGATGGCCCCACCTCCATCTATGTGGCCAACCGCTTTGCTCCCTCATTGATGGGACCAATCTCCGTTGCGGCTTACTCTTACATGGCTTTGGTTCCCATCATCCAGCCTCCCATTATCCGCCTGCTCACCACCAAAGAAGAGCGCAAGATCCGCATGGATTACAGCAGCAGCGATGTCCCTAAGATCGTGAAGATCATCTTTCCCATCATTATCACCCTCATCGCCGGACTCTTGGTTCCGGACAGCGTGTCCTTGATCGGCTTTCTCATGTTTGGCAACCTGATCCGTGAATGCGGTGTGCTGGAAAGCCTCTCCAAGAGTGCCCAAAACGAGCTGGGCAACATCATCACCATCCTGCTCGGCATTACCATCGCCTCCACCATGAAAGCGGAAGCCTTCCTCAGAGTGCAGACCCTCTTCATCCTGCTTCTGGGCTTGGTCGCCTTCGTCTTTGACACCGCTGGAGGCGTGCTCTTTGCCAAGCTGCTCAACTTAGTGCGCAAAAACAAGATCAACCCCATGATCGGCGCCTGCGGAATCTCTGCATTCCCCATGAGTGCCCGCGTGATCCACCAGATGGGGCAGAAGGAAGACCCCTTCAACTTTCTGCTCATGCCTGCAGTTAGCGTAAACGTAGGCGGACAGATAGGCTCCGTGATCGCAGGTGGCCTCGTCTTGGCTCTTTTATCATGAGGCGTTGGATGAATAAAGACTCTCTCTTGGAGCTCTTGGACAAGGCCAAACAAGCTGCCCAAAATGCCTACGCACCCTATTCGGGATACAAGGTGGGAGCCGCACTCTTGGATACAAGCGGTAAAATCCATCTCGGCTGCAATGTGGAGAATGCCTCCTATTCCCTCACCAACTGTGCCGAGCGCACCGCCATCTTCAAAGCAGTCAGCGAAGGCGTGCGGGACTTTCAAGCTTTAGCCGTTTGGGTGGAATCCGATACCATCTTCCCGCCCTGTGGAGCTTGCAGACAGGTGATCAGCGAGTTTGCACCCCAGATTCCTGTGATCTTTGGCAACTCAGACCGCTATGAGATCACCGATGCAGCCACGCTTTTGCCCTCTGCCTTCAGCCTGCATAAGTGACAGAACTTTTTGACCAAACCCGCTGTATCGTCTGCCCCAGAGAGTGTTTGACAGACCGCACTCAAGCTAAAGGAGCCTGCGGAGCTGATGCCCACCTCAAGATCAGTCTGGCCACGCTCCACTTTGGCGAAGAGCCCGTCTTGAGCGGTTATGAAGCGCATAGAGCCCGAGTCGTCACCTCTTCCCAGGGCGAAACTCTCTCCGGCGGGAGCGGCACCATCTTCTTCTCCCATTGCAACCTCCGCTGCATCTACTGCCAAAACTACCAGATCAGCCACTTGGGTCACGGCCGACAAATCAGCGATGATGAGCTGCTCAACATCATCTTCGGGCTTCAAGATCAAGGTGCCCTCAACATCAACCTGGTTTCGCCCACCCAATATACCGCCCAACTTTTTCCCGTCCTCAAGCAGGCCAAGGCTGCCGGTTTGCGCATCCCTATCGTCTGGAACAGTAACGCCTACGAAAAGATCGAGTGCATCCACGCTTTGGGCGAGCTGATAGACATTTGGCTACCGGATTTCAAGTATGCTGACAAGTATCACGCCCGCAAGTATTCCGGCATCTCAGACTATCCCTCCATTGCCATCGAGGCCATCAAGGCGATGTGGGATTACGCCGGCGAGCTGCAAACCGACTTTTGGGGAATTGCCAGCAGGGGAGTGATGATCCGCCATTTGGTACTTCCCAACCGCCTCTCCAGCTCCAAAGAAGCACTGCGCATGATCTACAACGCCATCGGCAACACGGTGAGCCTCAGCCTGATGGCGCAATACTATCCCACCGCCTCCTGCTCAGGCTACCCGGAACTCTCCCGCAGCATCACCTATGACGAATATCAGGAAGTGCTCGATACCGCAGAAGAACTGGGCTTTGAAAACATCTTTGCCCAAGAGCTGAGACCCACACCGGATTGGACGCCGGACTTCGACCGCTGAGCTCTTGCCATCCATTACATCTCACTCAATCTTCTCCCCAAAACACCGCTTCCCATCTACATCTTGGCCGCTACTCGCAACTTTTGGCTCCACCTAAGGCACTCGCATCTATGCAAATTCGCCAGCGCTCGCAACTCACAACTTCCAGCTCGTGTGCCTATCCCTCTATAATATACTCTGACGATGTTGCTCCGGTGACGAAAAAACCGAAAATCCAAGCTCGTAACCGCTTGCTAATGCTATGGATATGAAAGCGGTGAAATATTGTCTCTTTCTTTGCCCCAGTCAAGCACCGGAAATCCAGCTATAGAAAAAGGCTTTTCCTCGCACCTCATTTTTCCCCCCTCCTCACTCGCTTCTTACTTACTTAGCCGCAGGGCGATGCCGTGCAGATACTCGGGTTTTTCCCGAGAGGCACCGAGTAATCACCGGGCGGCTAAGCAAGGAAGGAGTAGGGTCGCTCGCCGGAGCGACCAAGAAAAATGCAGCCGGCTCATCCCGAACCGCCCCAGTACGGTCGCTCGCCGAAGCGACCATCAAAATTGTAGCCGGCTCATCCTGAACCGCCGCTTGCTTCCCAAAAAAGAAACATACTAACCCACATTACCATCACTCGCTTCCCCAAACCCAATCCCCAAAACCAGTGCAGCAACCAGCCTCCCTTCCAGCCCCAAATCGCCACAGCGGCTTCTTAGGATTTCCCAAGAGACCGCTGTGGATATTTGTTGATGCTTCAGAGTTCTGAGCATCGGAAGTGTATTCTATTGCATGAGAAGCATCTTATGCGTGCTGCTCCTGCCGGCAGAGCTCAAGCGCACAAAAAAGACGCCTGAAGCCACACCTTTACCCCTGAAATCCTTACCATCCCACACCACCTGATGTTCACCTCTGGCTTTATGTTCCTTCACCAAGGTCTTTACCAGTTGGCCTTTGATGTTGTAGATATCCAGCTTTGCCATGCCATCGGTAGCGATCTGAAAACTGATCGTGGTGCTGGGGTTGAAAGGATTGGGGTAGTTTCCGATGATCTGAGCTTGATGGATTGGTGTTTGAAGAGCGTCGTCAGCAGGTGTGCTGCTATGAACAGTCTTTCCCCAAAGCCCGGTAATATTCGCCTTAACCCTTTGATCATACCAAGTGACGAAGGCAGTATTGGAGTATATAGCGATGCGTGGAAGCGATTGATCA
>Ga0116178_10001662_pt1 | contig 18284 bp, 16 predicted proteins | sample AD_STIC12_MetaG_FD_89880 | JGI IMG/M metagenome (GOLD analysis project Ga0116178, IMG submission 89880) | Active sludge microbial communities of municipal wastewater-treating anaerobic digesters from USA - AD_STIC12_MetaG | ecosystem: Engineered > Bioreactor > Anaerobic > Digestate | place: USA... | reverse complement strand
CATCGGGAAGTAAGCGGGAGAGATTCCGGGCCGGATCATAGTGTTTATAATCTACATCAGTAGTGCTGTAATCAGGCTGGAGGACACAAACTTTCATTAATTACCTTGGGTTACGAAGCAAGGCATCGTCCAGAACCTCTACAATCAGATTGGTAAACGTTTTATTGCTTACACGCAAAATAGCACCTATTGATGTATAATTTTCATCATCGCTCAATCCGCATTGCGCATTGATTTCCAATACAAACAACTTTTGAGTATCCTTCTCCATACGGATATCGATGCGGGCATAACCTTTGCCTTTTACGGCCTTGAAAGCATCAATGCTTAATTCCTTTAATCGTTTGATTAAATCGGTACAGGTTACTGCTTCATATTCATAAAACATCCCATCATTCGGCATGGGGCTTTCTTCTTCGTATGATTCCCAAAGTCTTTCAAAAGATAGAAACTGTTCTTTTTCTGGTAGGGACGAATGAAATACGCGCTCGATGGGACGATAGAATTTGATTTGTTCGGGATGCTCGTATGAACCCACTAATAAAGTGGTAAACTCTTTTCCAATGATGAATTGTTCGGCAAGAAGACCGGCCCCATGCAGATTCCAGCCTTTATATCCTTTTTTAATATCGGTCAATACATCTTTAAGTTCATCTAGGTCACTGACCACATTCTTTATGCTAATGCCCATACTGCCAGCAGAGATAGCAGGTTTTACAATGGCTGGTTTACCTGTTTTGCGGAACATATTCTTATCAATATGCCCGTTCAGCTTAACCCACTTAGGCATTGCCACACCATGTTCATCAAAGGCCTCCTTCATTGTAATTTTAGAAGTCGTTACCTGGTAGAAGTAGGAATCCGAACCTGTATAAGTAATGTTATGGGCATCCAATGCATGAATAACCGATATGCCAGGCACTTCATTGATTTCATCACCATCGCAAAGATTGAGTACGATGTTTCGTTTGGCAGTATTGGTTTTAACTTTTGCAATGGCTTCCTGAATGTTCTGAAGGGTAACATTCACCCATTCCCATTCGCAGTTTATCTCTGAAAACACCTTGGTGTATTCAGCAATGCTTTGCGTGTAGTCGTAGTAGAATTTCAGTGTAGGATCGTCTGTTTCGAGATACGGAGCAAAGATCCAGACTTTATAGGCGGCTGCATCGGTAAGAAAAGACATTTCACCAACAGCCACACTAAGTGGTAGTTTAATTCTATTTGCCATAGTAATGCAAATTTCAATTAAATATTAATTATAAAATAATTTTATCGTAATAATTTAACGGGATGACCATAAAGGCATGGACTACCATTCGCGTTAATGCATAGGTTATTCATGTATACCGCATCAATCAAGTGCAATAAGAAAGTTTATCTATCTTAACATCCTTAATGATCCCTAATGGTATGAAAAGAATTGCCTTTACTAGTTTGTTTTTCGTGTCTATCCTGTTGCTTCACTCGTGTCAGCAATCAAATGCGCCAACAGAAGCCGATTATCAATATCTTGAAGAAATCACTCTTCAGCAATTACAAACAGGCTATCAGCAAGGATCTTTTACTATTGAGAAGGTAGTAGCTGACTACTTAAAACGCATTGAAGATCTTGATAAGGCAGGTCCACGCCTTAATTCCATCATTCATGTTAACCCGAAAGCTATAGAAATAGCCAGGCAATTGGATCAGGAGTTAAAGGATGGCAAGAGCCGTGGTCCATTGCATGGCATACCTATACTCTTGAAAGATAACATTGATACGCATGATATGCCAACCACAGCAGGAGCCACCGTGTTACGCGGTTCATATCCTCCTAGTGATAGTTACCTGACTAAAAAGCTTCGCGATGCAGGTGCTGTGATTATCGGCAAAGCAAACCTAAGCGAGTGGGCTAATTTCCGGGGCAACATGTCATCCAGCGGCTGGAGTGGTATGTTGGGACAAACAAAGAATCCTTATGTGCTCGATCGCAATCCGTGTGGTTCAAGTTCCGGTTCGGGTGTTGCAGCAGCAGCCAATCTTTGCGCGATTGCCATTGGTACGGAAACGAATGGATCGATTGTATGCCCTTCCAATAATAATGGGCTTGTAGGATTGAAACCAACAGTTGGACTTGTCAGTCGCACAGGTATTATACCGATATCAGCAACACAAGATACTGCAGGCCCAATGGGCAGAACGGTGGCAGATGTAGCCATTACGCTTGGGGCATTGGTGGGAGTTGATTCTGCGGATCAAAGAACTTTGGCTTCTTCGGGTAATTATGTCAAGGATTATACTCCTTATCTTAAAGCAGATGGATTGCGCGGAAAGCGTATTGGGTTATTGAAAAAGGATTTGGGCTATCATGCCCGGGTTGATTCACTTATGAAAAAGGTAGTTGCTGATCTTAAAAGTCAGGGCGCGGAGGTCATTGAACTGGATTACTCGATGGAAGGAAAAATACACGGTTCTTCTTTTACGGTTATGCTTTATGAATTTAAAGATGGACTCACTAAGTACTTTGCCAGTCTGGGCAACAAGGCTCGCGTGAAGGATCTTAATGAACTGATGGAATTCAATAAAAAGGATTCCATTGAACTTCGGTATTTCGATCAGAACTTACTCAAGCTGGCCCATGAGAAAGGAATCCTGGAGGATAAAGAATATAAGGAAGCATTGGCTGCCATGCTCAAAGCCACCCGTGATGATGGCATAGATAAACTCTTGAAAGAAAACAAGCTTGATGCATTGATGGCGCCCACAGGTTCGCCTGCATGGAAGACCGATCTGATCAATGGCGATCATTTTATGGGCGGCAGTTCTTCCTTAGCTGCTATCTCTGGTTATCCGGCCATTACAGTACCAATGGGTTTTATTGATGAGTTGCCGGTAGGAGTTTCATTTTTCAGCAAAGCCTGGAGCGAACCGCTGTTGATTGAGATTGCCTATGCCTATGAGCAAAGCACGAAACACAGAAAGGCACCAAAGTTTATTCCTTCGAATTAATTGGGTTACCCTTCGACTCCGATTCATCGGGGAGGTTGACACTCCTCACTCAAACTTTTTAGCATACCCGCTTTGATCTAAGAACTTATTGAAGTCTTTGATATGGAAGATCTCGTCAATGGCTACCTGTTTGTCTAGTGCCTGATCGTAATAGGCTTTGGTTATTTTATAACCCATCCAGTAACCAAGGTCATTCGGCCTGCCTTTTACTGAACTGTATAACCAACCGGTGTAATCCTTCTCGTTCATCTTTGCTCTAAATTCCAACCACAATTCTTTTTCATGTGGATCGGCAAACTCATGCACATGCTGATTGATATGCCGGCCTGAAATCAACTCGGCCAGAAAATCGGCAGACCCTTCCTTTATAGATGCAGCCAGTAATGTACCACCGTCATAATCTTGCTGAAAGTGAATTAACTCATGGGCTACAATGTGCGGTACTTCGTTTACCGGCTTGATCACAGTTAGCAGCCACGGGTCAAGTTCTTCGGTGGGTGTGCTGGCTGTGCGACCATACATTTCTGCGCCAATAATAAGACCATCCTTAGAAGAGGTTCCGCCCGAGCTAAGGGCACCGATTACAAAGTAAACCGGTGGGAAAATTACTTTCGGATAAAGTTCTTTCAGTTTTACCAGGCTTAGCCGGATCTGATCTTTCATGCCTGCAATGCTATCGGTGCTTGGTTTTATGGAATGGTAATAGTTCGTATGTGCTTTAATTACCTCTGCTAAGTATTGGGCATTTTTAATCCTTCCCTTCGTGAATCCTTTGATTCCTTTCGATCCAGGGGTCAGATAAAGTTCATCGAGTACATCTGGATTTATATCCGGACCAGCTTTATCCAATGCTTTCCAGAACCGATCCAGATCGGTCGTTACAATTTCTGTTGCCAGCGGATCTTTGTTCTGGGCATAAGAACAGATTGCCATCAATAAGGTAACTATTAAAAGTAGTGTGTGTTTTTTCATGCTTTTACAGACCGCCTGATGGGTGAAGGGTTGCATTAAGTGCAAGACTGTCGACTTCACTTTTTATTCAAGCCTTCTATCATAATTTTTATATTACCGATTACTGCCTTTGGGTCATCTCTATGCACGAAATGACCACTTGTTGACAAAAAGATGAGACTGCCACCTTTACCGGATGCGTAGACCACTTTCTTCCATCGCTCCATATCCCGGCTTGTGCGTAAGGCAAAGAATGCCGGCTGGTTAAAATCTTTACTCCATCGTTCAGGTGGAACTTCAAATTTGCCACCAATAAAAAAACAGATCGGTACGTTGGGCAGGGGTAACTTATTTAATTCAGCAAAATCGGTTTGCCGTAACATTTTCAACACCTCGCCTTCGCTCCAGGGTCCAAAATGAAGTGAATCGACTTCTGATTTCTTAAGTCGTTCGTATGCCATTTCATCAATCCGCTTTGGAGCTACCCCCAGGTCTCGCAATAATACATTCCGGTCTTCTTTTGTTTCCGTAAAATCAGCGGGATCAATAAAAATCAAGCCCTCAATATCCTTAGGACAAAGCCCGGCAAACCCACGGGTGTAAACACCGCCCAGAGAATGACCAACCAGAATGTAAGGGGGAGCAATCTGCAGTGTAGTGAGAATTGATTTTAAATTATCAGCAACCTGGTTAATCGTTGGCATTTTATATTGTACATCCGAGGTTTCAACCCCTGCGCGATCGTAAGCAAAAACCGGTGCAGCCTGTGCCAGAGATTCAAGGATCGTATCCCAGTTGCCAAGCCCAACGCCAAGTCCGTTTTCAAAGATCAGTACAGGCATGCCTGTTTTACGGCCTTCAAATCCCTTTAAGTAAACATGATAGTTGTTGCCATTTACTTTAATCAACTGTTCCTGCGCGTTTGTGCCCAGTGAAATTACCAGCAGTAAGAAAAGAATGCGTTTCAAAGGCAAGGGTTTTAAGGATACGGTTCGGTCTAATTAAGATACAAAAAAATTTGAAACACACGATCTACCACAACGAATCATGGGCACTTCTACACGGAGACCCTCTCATTCTTGGCAGAGTCGTTTTCATTCATAAAAGAGTGCAATCAATTTCCTATTTTCGATACTCTTTAAATCATATTTATTATGCCATTCATTGATTACAGCGCCAAACCAAAAATTAAAATCTGGGAAGGCATCTACGGCCAGGTGCATCACAGCAAGCAGCTCACCTGCGCCCGCATCTCGATTGCTGCTGGAATTGACTTACCGGAACACCAGCATGTACACGAACAGTGGAGTCATTTGCTGGAAGGGGAAATGGAATTTGTGGTAGGCGGGGAGAAGCGCCTCATGAAATCCGGAGAGACTGCCTACATACCGGGCAATGTTCCGCACAGTGCGAGAACACTAACAGACTGCAAACTGATTGATGTATTTAACCCTGTGCGCGAAGATTGGATTGAGTTGGAGAAGAAACAGTTAGGTTGATAGAATAAATTAACTCATCTGCGCCCTCATCGCTGTTAGTTTTTCGTGTAATACATTGGCTATACCTCGATCCATCATATTGGGAATTTCCTTCAGGGCTTTATCAATCATAATCCCGGCTTCGGTTAATTCATTTTTTAGCATTGCCATAGCAGCCTGGGTGGCATAGACCATCGCGAGCGGAATAAGTGCTGCAGGTTTATATTTATCAAAATACTCACTGGCTTTTTGCAAGTCTCTTTTAACAAATGCATAAAAGAAAGCGGCTTCAATCCACACACTTCCTCGTATCCCTTCGGGTATTGCCTCTGCTTCCCCGATGTATTCATTCAACTGCACTTCTGCTTCCTCAAACTCTTCGCGGTCAAGGGCAGCCTGGTAAAGGAAATAATAAATATAAACTTCCATCGGAGCGTTGAGCTGCTTAGCCAATGTCTGGGCTTCCTGTAATTCTTCTTTGTTTAGGTGAGCAGGTCGGTTGCCGGCCATGCTGCTGCTTATCATTTTCAACAATAATACTTCAAATCGTGCGGTGTCGCCTCCGCGCAACAATCGAATAATGCGGGCACCATCCGATGAGAAGCCACCGGCATGCAACGGGATTGAAGTTACAACAAAAACCGCAGCCGAAAGAAAAGCAATCACCATCCACAGGTAAGTGAAGATCTGGCCCACCTGCGACCCGAAGGCAAGTTGCTGGCAACCCTTGTAGATACCATAGGCCATCAAAGCCGTAATTAAACTGGCAATAGGGCCCCCGGCCGCGTAAATGGAAAACCGCCTGCTTACATTATCACTGCTGGTGGGAATACAAATCACCAATCCGCCAGAGGTATTGACATTTTTATTCCATTTAAACTTCCAGCCATTTTGTTCTTTGTCCCACAAAAATGGACCCACCACATACATTCTGAAATCAAAGTTCATCCAGACCCCGGCCAATGCATGGCCTCCTTCGTGCAGGGCGATTACAAAAAAGAAGGCGGGTATAAACAGAATGGCTAATGTAATCACTACTGGTGCCGGCATGGAGGTGGCAGCCGCTAAGCCTGCTTTAGCAGCAAAGAAACCGGCCGCAGCACTTAGCATCATGATCAGGGTTACGGCAAAGATTTTGGAGGTTTTCTTATTTCTCTTTTTCATACTGATGCCATTAGTAACACTCAACACGGCTTAATTACAGGACGCTTAAAAAATTTCTAAACCAGGTAAGTACCTCTTGTGGTGGCAACAAATTATATAGAATTCTTATTAGCAATGGTTTACGTCAGATCGGAAAACCTGCCGGCACTGAACAGTTTTAACTTCTGTGATTCAAAGAGAGTTTATTGGTTACTTCCATTATTTCCCGGGTATAGAAATTCCATCAGCAAGGTGTTGTCAGCATGTTTATAGAAGGTGTCAAATTCAAAGTAGTATCCTTCCGGATCGTAACCGACAAAGGCGCGGTACGTTGATTCGGGCCCGGTGCTCACGGAGTCTTCACGCAGCGCGAACGACTGGTTTCCCTTCACATACTTAAACCAGCCATCAAGGTCGTCCATGATGAAAGAGATATTCACAGCTTTTTTCTCTGTGAAACTATGCATGCCCCTGCGCTCATCTACGAGACCCACATAACCACTTTCTGAACCTTTATAAATTTTTGCCCAGCCCTGGTCAGCCACACGCGTGAGGCCCATTACTTCCTGATAAAAGTTCTCCATGGCAACCATGTCTTTATAATACAGCCAGGTAATGGTAGCCTTGAAGCCCAACCCATTGGGTAGGTTGGCACCGGTTATCGTGTTGAGTTGATCCAGTTGCGGAAGGAAGTTTTCGTTTTCAGGGTGCGCATTAAACCGTTCAAACTCCAGCAGATAGCCTTCGGTATCATAGATCACGAAGCCATCGTGCGCACGGTTGGGTTTCAGATTGTAGTCATATTTTATTTTTACGTCCGTTGTTTTCAGATAAGCATACCATTCGTCTAATTGATCGGTGATCAAGGCCAGTGCTACCGTCTTGGGTTCTTCAGCGGTATGCATTCCTTTTTTAGCGTCTACTAAAATCAGATAACTGTCACTCGTCATTCGGAAAATTTTTGCCATTGTGTAATCGGCTACCAATTGCATGCCTAATGTTTTTGAATAAAAGTCAGACGCCTTCTCCAGATCATTATAATAGAGGAACAGGTTTGATGCTCTAAGTCCAAAATCATTTAGCGTGCGAAAGGAAGAATTGGCCGCCAATAATTTGTTGATTTTTTGTGGCGGATAGCCCAGCAGTCGCCCCATCCGTCTGGCGATGGCCTCGCGTGCCTTGCCCGTATACAATCCCGCTTCTATCAGTTTGCGGGTATCTTCTTTTAGTTGAAGGTACTCCTCTTTGGTACTTCCCTGATAAATCAGCAAGACCTCTTTTCCCTTCGTTGCCTCTGCGGGAAATAGATCGGTCACGAGCAGATCCGGTTCGCGGTATACCTTCACATGATTTTGTTCTGCCACGCGGCTGGCTTCTTCCATGATGTTATCCATCTCAGCCGAAGACAACGGGGCGCTGAGCGCTAACTTCTTCACACCGGCATTCACCATTTCTCCAAATGCACCAATGCCCCCTAACACATAGGCTGAATCTTCCCTGGTGGAGTTGGTGTTGGAACAACTTACCAGCACTATGGCACTGAGACAAACAAAGCAGGAACTGATTAACTTATGATTCATGGATTATTGAGATACGATTATCGAAACATGTAATAGTAATAAAGCATGAGCCAAAGATAATGACTTAATTATATCACTTGCTTGTAAAAAAATCGGCCGTTATTCATTCCGTGGATAACATACAAATGATTTTAACTTCTCGGGATTCAGACCATGGGCTTATCGGCACCTGTGGTCTACTTGTCAAATTTCTTGAATAGCTCAAATTCTTTTGGATCATACCATTCTGCACTAAGATCTTTCCATTCCGGATTTGTACTCTCGATTAGTTCTTCTTTCCATGTGCGTTGGTATTTCTTTAATTGCTTTTCGCGATGAATGGCATCCTTTATTTCACCAAACTCTTCGTAGTAAACTAAATTGCCGCAATTATACTTTGCAGTAAAACTGCGTTTGTTTCTTTTTACTTTATGATCAAACACACGACTCTCTAGATTATTGGTTACGCCAGTATACAAAACTGTATGACGATCATTGGTCATGAAATAGACATAATAGGGCATTGATTAAAGATAATAATAGTTTATATAGCCTCCAATCCATTTAGAATGTCATTGCGGGCAAGCTTGATGAATATTGATCGAAAAAAGAGTTTAATAATTTTTATTTTACACAATGATCATACTCTGGCGCGACCCGCAATCCCATGAATGTTGCACAAATCTTGTTTCACATCACGAGATCGCGGGTCGCGTATTGTTGAACAGGTATGTGGTTACGCTTCGGTTAACTTGCCCGCGATGACAGCGAAAAAAAGGAATTAACCTATTGGAATGTCATTGCGGGCAAGCAGAATGATTCCCAAGACGAAGTAGGCGCAAATAAATATTGGAATGACTTTAATAGTAAGCTGGCGCGACCCGCAATCCAGTAAATGATACACGAATCCTTTTTCACATCATGAGATCGCGGGTCCCCCGATGCATTGATACCGTGATGACAGCGTTGTACTTTACGTTCCGTAATTTGCGACCGAAAATAAATTATCACCCCCATTCCAATCTTACGCATGCTCATAAAAAAACTGGCCGTTCCCTTCATCAACGATAAGCTGCTACAACAGGTAGAACATTGTTACATCGCCACGGCTGCCATCTCCGAAGCCGGGTTCGACTTTATACGAAGCCGCATTCCCACCAAAACCAAAATGGAAATTGTAACGGGATTGGATGTGCCTACTTCACCGGAAGTACTGAGAAGAATCTGGAGAAATTATCAAGGTCGCATCACGCTAAATATTTATACGCGCAACTTCTTTCATGCGAACGTGTATATTTTCGATTTACCCTTTCGAAAAGCCGTTGCCTTTGTGGGCTCTGGTCATTTTACATTGGATGGAATTAAAGATGGTGAAGAGCTCTTCTACAAAATCACCGATACCAAAGAAATTGAAAATCTCAAATCGTGGTTCATTGGCTATTATGAATTTGGTGAACCGCTTTCGGAAGAACTGATCCAGGAATATGAATACCTGTATCCTACATTGAAGCAACGCGACATTCTATCGCGACAGGAAAAGAAACAATTCATTTCATTGACCACCGCAGGCTTCAGTTGGGATCAGATCAAGTTTAAACTTCAGTATTTTAAGAAAGAGGATTACCTCGCCTTGAGCAGCAGTAAAGCACGATTGACTAATCCCGAAATTCTGACAGAACGCGAGAACGTAAAAAACAAACTGATACAACTTCACGCGTTGATTAAAGATCATGTGCATCGGTTAAAGCTGAAGGAAGATCATGACTCAAATCAAATCGTAAGCAGTCTCAATCCTGCTGATCATCAAGATGGCAAACTACGTTCGATGTGGATCGCCTATGGTCCCAGCGAAGCCGGGTTGAAAAAAATTAATCCTCCTGCCACATTCAGGGAGGTGATGCAACACCAAATCATCCTTCAGCAAAAAGAAGTGGGCATCTGGTTAGTACCCGGCAAACCCAACGCAGGTAAAGCCGATCGTGAAAGTTTTAAGAACAAGATGAATGATGCCGAATACCGAAAACAATTCTTCACCTTATTAACAAGCTTAGGTGCTGGCTACTGGATTGAAATTGCGGGCGACAAAAAAGCTGTTGAGACTTTTCAAACCGAAGATGCACTTTGGGAATTTACCAAAGCTGATGACTGGATGCATTATGCCTTCATCATCGGAAAAAACTATTCACCTGCAGATGCTGAAATCAGCAGCGAACAGATTACGGCTACGATCATGAAGGAATTTGATAAGTTGGTTTTGGTTTACAGACACATGAAAGATGCTGGCGAGGAGAAGAAGATGTAATTGGCTATCCTAAACAGATTACTAGTCAGTGAAGAGTTCTCTATATTTTTCTTCTATATCCAGAATCTCATTCTCCGTTAGTTTACTAAACTCTTTTTCTTTTGCTCTTTTTGAAAGTCGTCCATTGTTCTGCTGCAAAAATAGGACTGCCTGCGCAACAAGACTGTCAGGCATCTCATATTCGTCTTCCAGGTATTTTTTAAATGCATCATACCGACCTAAATACGTTACTTCATTCGGAATAATGTTTTCGATCGTATCCTTGACACAGTCATACAAAAATTCTGCCTGCCGCGTAGCATCATAATAGCGATAGTAATCAAGCGTGTTATTCATTACTTCTACATTATGATCACGGGTTTCTTTCCATTCAATAAAATCCAATAGCGGATGTGAATATGATTCCAAGGTCTTTCGGTAATCATCGATGTGATCTAGTATGGAGGCTGAAACCGGGAAGATGATCCCTTGTTGTGCGAATTGTTTCTTCGCCAATACGTGATGAATAAGATAACGATGGATGCGGCCATTGCCATCTTCAAACGGATGGATAAAGACAAAACCAAAAGCAATGACAGACGCTGCCAACACCGCATCGAGGTTGCTTTTCAATAATAGCTCATGCGTGTTTAGTAATCCCGAAAGTAACAGTTCAATATCCTGCCACCGGGCAGAAATATGATCGGGCAACGGTTCGCCTGTCGTTCGGTCATGTTCTCCTACAAAACCACCCTTTTTACGGAAGCCCATCTCCAGGAATCGGGTATTTTCAATAACCAGCTGTTGCAGTCTGAGCAACTCTTCTTTGGTTAACTCACGATTGCCCGCCTGACCTATCGCCTGCCCCCAGCGTGTAGCTCTTTTACTTTTCGGACTTTCTCCCTCAATGGTGAAGGATGCTTTAGAATCTTTGAGCAATAAAAATGCGGAGGCCCGCTGCACAATATCTTTGCGTATGCCTTTCAGAAAATTGTCCTTTTGTGCGGCCAGGTTAGCAGCTATGTATTGTTCCAGCTTAGCGGTCTTTCTCGTGAGCGGACAAAAGTTTTGTGTACCCGGAAGATTGTTTATGATTCTATGCCGCGCAGATTCATATCCCTTTAAAGCATACTGTTTATCTTCATCTAATAACGGTGTGTATTTTATTTTACTGTCAGCATTGCCAATCGTTAGCTGTATTGAAAATAACCACTCATACAAAAACCAAATCTTTCGACTATACTGTCCGGTTGGCTCAAGCTGTATCAGCGCTAAAATTTCCTTTTGTGATAATGTCTCAAATAACTTTTTAAAGAACAATAGATTAACGCCTTCATACTTTAAAGCAAATACCAATTGTTTATACAGCGTGTCTTCCGGTTGGTGTCGCGATGTGAAGATCTTCCAATCATGGGTTTCATATTGCCGCTTTTTTGAACTGATCAACGCCAGTTGAGCAGGCATAGGCACAGGCAGTTTAAATGATTCAATCAATGCCCCATAGCCAACCAATATCGCCTCTTCTGGCGCTGGCCTGCCATGGAAAACGCTTATTTTTTGAGAAAAACGCTTATTCTGCTTTGTCATTTGGTGAAAAATGTATGTCTTGAGTGAAAGCCAATTGCCTTTAACCAACCCCGGTGAAAAATTGACGGGATTGGATTTCAATCAAATATAGGTGAAAAATGTATGCTCTTGGTGAAAAATGTACGCTATTTAAGTGAAAAGGTGAAAAACGTGTGCAAATCGATGGCTAATTCATGAATCGGGCGCATCTTTATCAAAGAAACCCCGCAGATCCTGAAATCAGCAGCGAGCAGATTGCAACGACTATTACCAAAGAATTTGATAAACTGGTTTTGCTTTACCGGCATATGAAAGATCATGTGTAAATGATTTATTTTTTTATTCATGATGACCGGCTCATGTAAAGAAACTATACATGAGAAAAAATGTTGAATCGTACGAAGCTCCTCACTAACAATCCAATCCTGAGCGGCCATCTTGTTGAGATTATATTCATTGCGGAATTTTCCATCTAATCCTTCATTTATCATGAAACTTACCCGAGCGAAGGATCCCCATGATCGAAGCCTGAAGAGTGTGGGTAATGTGCTTCGTATTTAGGGGATCCTTCGCTAAAATCGTTTGATTGGAGAATAGTGCTTTGAAACTAACTTTGATTAGACGGCTCATCGTTCTTCTTTGCCCGCTCAGGATTGCGTTCAATTTTTTTTGGGACCGTTTTCTAAATCATTCATGGCAGTGTTCGGTTTTCTTTGAACGAAGCCAATCACTAACAAACTAAACCAATCCTGAGCGGCCTTCCTGTGGAGATTATATTCATTACAGAATTTTCTATCCAACCGTTCATTGATCATGAAACTTACTCGAGCGAAGGATCCCCATGATCGAAGCCTCAAGAGTGTGGACAATGTGCTTCGTAGTGGGGATCCTTCGCTAAAAATCGTTTAGTTGGAGTGGCGTGGTTTGAAAATAAATTTGATCAAGTAATCCGTCTATTCCTCTTTGCCCGCTCAGGATTGGAGTTTCAATTTTTTCTACTGCAATGGTTATGAAGTCCGGATTAACTTGCTATGTTAAACTTACTTCAAACTCAAATGTCTTTCTATCCATGCTTTAATTTCGTCAAACGACAATTCACCACGGGCTGCCTTGATCACAAATTCAAATTTCTCTTCCTGACCTGCATCAATGTCATGCCGGTTTTCCAAGAGAATCAATCTCATTAAGACATAAGCTGTTCTTTTATTACCGTCAATAAAAGGATGATTTGATATAATACTTTCAAAAATGGCTGCGGCTTTGTCCACCGGGTGTGGATATAACTCTTGACCGTCAAATGTTTGATAGGGCCTGCCGAGGGCGGCATCAAGAGACCCGTTATCCCTGATTCCTTTTGCTCCACCAAATCGTTCTATTAGAATGTCATGAATCTTTTCAACTTCTTCTATTCCTATCATTTCGCCAGCCTCTCAAGAAGTTCCATGTCTTCGGTTAAGATGGATCTGAGATTTAGTGCCAGGCGTACGTTCTCCGCGGATTGCTTTTCTGCCTGCTTCAAAAAGCTCAGGATGTCATGAAGCACACTTTCAGGAACATTGTCCAGGGATTTTTGAATCTCGGTCTTAATTTCTTTGGTAGTCATAACTAACTTAATCTGTTTCGAATTTAACATAATTTATGGAAACAACTTTTCACCTTCATTTCATACAAGAATGCCATTCAGGAGACTCCTGCGGAGTCATTACTAATACCGGCTTCTGTTCTATAAACAGAATGCCCCGCTGGGGCAAATCCTATCAGCAAAAAGAATTTTGCTCCGTAGGAGCTGCCTGTTTATAGAATTAAAAATGATTGATCTGATTGGCTCCAGAGGAGCCTCCTGATTTTTGTTAAGAGAATTCTTCTATACCGGTTTACACGCTGTTTACGGTCTAATTATTTTGCTTGAAGTTTGGTGTTGTCACCGACCTCTATTCTCGTAACATTTTTATTGGTCGGTGAAACACAGACCAAGGACAAATTATAAATTCAGCCAGCCTGGTTAGTTGCGATAAAGACGAATATTAACCAACTTTAATTTTCACGCATTCTAAATTCAACATACGTATGGCTATCAAACGAAGAGATTTTATTCGCCTTTCAACAGGCAGCGCAGTGGCGGGCTCGGCCTTGTTAACCGGCATATCTTCCTGCGCTACACCGGAAGCACCACCATCTCCTTTGGATCAATTGAAATCCATGACGGATGATATTGTTCCTATCTCGGTGCAGGAGCGTGAAGCGCGGATTGAAAAAGCGCAGCGACTGATGACCGAAAATAAAATAGAAGCGTTGCTTTTAGACGCAGGTACTTCTCTGAAATATTTTACGGGAATTAGCTGGTGGCCCAGCGAGCGCACCATGGTAGCTATCATTCCCGCCAAAGGTGAAGTGATGTATGTGAGCCCCGGGTTTGAAGCAGACCGGCTTCGTCAACTGATAAAAATCGGGAACGAAGTAAGAACGTGGGAAGAACATGAAAGTCCTTACCTGCAAATTGCCAATGCGTTTAAGGACATGGGCATTCGCACCGGGAATATCGGCCTGGAAGAACGGCTCCGTTTTTTCTTATTTGATGGCGTGCGAAAAGAAGCCTCCCATCTTAACTACGTAAGCGGTGATCCTGTCAGTGTTCCATGTCGCTTAATTAAATCACCAGCCGAGCTGGCACTCATGCAACGCGCCAATGATATTACCATAGAGGCACATAAGTTCAATGTAGCCACGTTGCAGGAAGGAATGACCCCTGAGCAGTTTACCAAGTTGTCGGAACAAGCGCATGAAAAATTGGGTGCCCCGGGTGGCACCATGGTAAACTTTGGCGAAGCATCGGCTTACCCGCATGGAAGTATTGAACCTCAGACATTAAAGAAAGGTGATATTGTATTATTAGACGGAGGTTGCAACGTGGGTGGCTATGCTTCTGACATCAGCCGCACGGTGGTGTTCGGTAAACCTACGGACAGACAACGCGAAATCTGGGATCTCGAAAAGAAGGCGCAAGCGGCCGGTTTTGCTGCTGCCAGGATTGGCGACCCGTGCGAGAACGTAGACATTGCTGCACGCAAGGTGTTGGTAGATGCTGGCTTCGGACCCGGATATAAAGTGCCGGGACTTCCTCATCGCACCGGGCATGGCATTGGGATGGATGGACATGAGTGGGGCAACGTTGTGTTGGGAAATAAACTACCGCTGCAGGCGGGCATGTGTTTTAGTATTGAACCCAACATTTCTATCTATGGTGAGTTTGGAGTGCGCCTGGAGGACTGTGCCTACATGACCGAAGATGGACCGAAATGGTTTTCACAACCAAGCCCATCGATCGATCAGCCCTTTGCGTGAAAGCTACTCACTAACAGCCCGTTGATAATGCGCTTCGTAGTGGGGGGATCCTTCTCCGCCAGTTGGCGGATCAGGATTGCGTTCAATTTTTTTTGAGATCGTTTTCTAAATCATTCAAAGCAATGTTCGGTTTTCTTTGAACGAAGCCAATCACTAACAAACTAAACCAATCCTGAGCGGCCATCTGGTGAAGACTATATTCATCTCAGAATTTTCCGTGCTGCTCGTTATTTTTATCATGATACTTGATGAAGCGAAGGATCTCCATGATCGAAGCCTTGAGCGTGTGGATAATGTGCTCCGTAGTAAGGGGATCCTTCTCCGCCAGTTGGCGGAGAAGGATTGGAGTTCACAGAGTTCGGTGTTCTTTATAATCAGGAGACTCCTGCGGAGTCATTTCTAATACCGGCTTCTGTTCTATAAACAGAATGCCCCGCTGGGGCAAATCCTATACACAAATAATAATTTGCTCCGTAGGAGCTGCCTGTTTATAGAATTAGAAATGAGGATTTGCTTGGCTCCAGAGGAGCCTCCTGATTGTTGTTAAGAATTGGAATTATTATTTCCAATACCGTTGTGCTATGAAACAGAATGCCCCGCTGGGGCAAATCCTATACACAAATAATAATTTGCTCCGTAGGAGCTGCCTGTTTATAGAATTAGAATTGAAAATCTGATTGGCTCCATAAGAGCCTCCTGATTTTTGTTAAGAGAAATTTTCTATACCGGTTTACAAACCGTTTACGGTCTAGTTAATCTTCTTCAACCCCTTTGCCTTATCCTTTTCCTTATCGGTTTTATCCGTATCGGATTTTTCTTTGTCTTTGGATTTATCCTTCTGTTTGTCTTTCTCTTTGATTTTGTCCTTCTCCTTGTTTTTATCCTTGTTCAGAAACGAGTCCTCATCATCTTCATCCTGGTCAAGGTCTTCATCATGGTCGTTGTCGTTATCCCAATCCACGTCATGGTCGAAATCATGATCTATATCTACATCGATGTCAAGATCCAGGTCATCCAGATCGATGTCAATCGGATCGATGTCGATGTCCAGGTCGGGGATGTTGATCCGGATGGGGTTTATATCAAGGTCTAAATCACCCAGGTTTATTTCGATGGGTTCGATGTGGATGTCCAGCCGTTCCAGTTTATCGAGGGCCACCTCCACATCCCGCATGGCATGCTCAATGGCCCGTTCAATGTTTGCTTCGATGGCTTTTTCATCAATATCGATGTCAAAATCCCAATCGCGATCGCGGGCCGGGGAGATTCTTTTTAACCCGTCACTGCGGGGTTCTTCTTTCGAAACCTCAGATTTGGCTTTGGTTTCAGCCTTTTTGGTGTTGGCCTCCTGCGAAAAGCCCGGAACAATGGCCAGTGCAAGAATCAGGAAACCAAGCAAGGTGCGGTATGGGATGCTCATAATGATGGGGTTTATAAGACTACAATACTCCGCTGGGGGGAAATGGTTACACTAAGCGATAACTCATTTTGTATCAAACTGCACCAGAAACCCTGTAGACAGGTTTTCCCCATTTAGAGAATTCTTGCGGAAGTAATTGAACTATTTCATTACCACTCATTGAATTCAAATCATATGTTAGTTGGTATTGTCTTATTATCCGAACTAATCGTCTAGCAGATCCAGCCCCTTTTCCAGCTGCCCCTCTTTTTAAATTCTTGGTGGAATCATCCCAATACATAATATTAGCCGCATCAAGTATTCCCTTGTTCAAAGCAATTTCTTGGTATGCACCAAACTGCTCCGTGATTTCTCCTCGTTTAGAGAAATTACCAATTAAGAATATTTTTGACGAATCATCCAATTCGGAATAAAGTCTGCATGGATAAGCAAGAAGATGCCTATAATATTTAGTATAATTTTTTGGATCCCTTAAGACGTAAAAAGCAGCTTCATTAACTTTTCGGCTACCATTTCCATCTATAGGGCATATGTTATCAAAATAAATTGCTGTCAGCCAACTCCAAAGACCCTTATCAAAATAAAGATATTTACTTGATCTTAAATTTAACTTTTCAACAAGATAAGGAACGAGTTCTCCTTTATATTTATAATCAACCTTCTCAATGTTAATAATTGGCTCACATACTTCTGAAAAGTATTCATTAAACAAGAGTTCATCGGGTATATTCTTGAGCTCATTATTTTTTATTTGACCAATAATGCGTTCAAACTCATTAAGACCTTGTTCATTAAATGTGCGAATTGAAATCATATGCATTGAGCAGTGAATTTTTCAAACAACTTAAGTCTTTTACAATATTGATTGACGCATTCATCTATCCATGCCTCTTGTTCTGGGGTGATACTACCTTCGTTATCCATTTCCGGCCTGTTTTTAATACCCAAAACTGAAGTAATGAATTTATTCCACTGAGAAACCCAAGAGTCATCATCCGCATCAAAATCACCCTCTTCAATTAATCGTAAAAGAACACCTCGGAATGCTGTGGGATAAATAAGACTTATGAATTTTATATCATTTCTTGCCATTTCAAAAACACCAGGAATATTTCTATTTATTTCAAGAAGAGGTCTTCCATCATCACTGGTATCAAAACTTAATTTCCAAAACTGATTTCTTAAATCCACCGGAACTACCGGAAGCAATGGAATCCGATCGCTTGGTAGTCCGTCCGTGCTAACAGCAATTCCTTTTGCTTTCCCTAAAAGCAAACCTATTTTGTTTGTTTCATCAACAATTGAAACATCAAAATAGGCAAGCTCGGTTTCTGGTAACTCGTTTAGTCGTGTGCTTTCTGGTTCTTTAAAATCTCGAACTGTTCCAAAATTAAAGCGTTGATAAACCCCTTTAAAATTAGGTTCGATGTATACATGTGCATCCGGTGGAAGATCTAATCCATCTAAATCTATCCTAGCTTTAAAATATTTTCCGTCATTATCCTTGAAAAGAGAAATATCAACTCTGTTCCTAGGGATTTTCACCCTTCCTG
>Ga0116178_10001651_pt1 | contig 18381 bp, 16 predicted proteins | sample AD_STIC12_MetaG_FD_89880 | JGI IMG/M metagenome (GOLD analysis project Ga0116178, IMG submission 89880) | Active sludge microbial communities of municipal wastewater-treating anaerobic digesters from USA - AD_STIC12_MetaG | ecosystem: Engineered > Bioreactor > Anaerobic > Digestate | place: USA... | reverse complement strand
TCGGTGAACGGGCCCGTGGCGCAGGGCTATGTCGATACGAGCTACGCCAAGGTTGGCACGCCGGTGAAACTGATCGTGCGCGGCAAGGAGCTGGAAGCGGAGATCGCGTCCATGCCGTTCGTTCCTGCAAAATACAAACGCTGAGAGGGATGTGAGGATGACGATTTACTACACGAGCGAGCACGAGTGGATCAGCGTCGAGGGTGACGTCGGCACAGTGGGCATCACGGCGTTCGCGGCGGAGAAGCTGGGCGATGTGGTGTTTGTCGAACTGCCGGACGCAGGCAAGAAAGTGAAAAAGGAAGGCGACATGGCTGTCGTCGAGTCCGTCAAGGCGGCCTCCGACGTCTATGCGCCTGTGTCGGGCGATATCCTGGAAGCCAACGCCGCGATCGTGGACGATCCGGCCAAGGTGAACGCCGACGCTGAAGGCGCTGGCTGGTTCGTGAAGCTGAAGCTTTCAAATCTGGGCGAGCTTTCGGGCCTGATGGACCGGGCCGCATACGACAAGTTCTGCGCAGACCAGTAAGCGATGCACGCACCCGCCGCCTTTCGTGTGGACGATGCAGCGGAACTGGCCGCCTTTATCGAGGCGCGCCACTTCGGAACGCTGGTCGTTGCCGGCCCAAACGGGCCGCAGGCGGCGCATGTGCCGATGCTTGTGAACCGCGATGCCGCCGGCAATGCCGTATCGCTGGAGTGCCACGTGGCCAAGAGCAACCCGGTTGCGGCAATCGCCGCTTCCGGCGCGCGGGCGCTAGCTATCTTTAACGGCGCCGACGCCTATGTGACGCCATCGCTTTATCTGTCGAAGCGTGAACATGGGCGCGTCGTGCCGACGTGGAACTACATCGCCGTTGAAGTGACGGGCGACGTCGCAACGTTCAGTGATGGCGCTCAGCTACAGGCGCAGATCGCGCGCATGACCGATGTCATGGAGCAGCCGACAGCTGCGCCATGGTCGGTCAGCGATGCGCCGGCGGATTATGTCGCGAAGCTTGTTGGCGCCATCACCGGCCTGCGCTTGACGATCGACAGCATCGAAGGCGTTCGCAAGCTCAGTCAGAACCGGCCCGAGGGTGACCGCGCGGGCGTGCTCAACGGCTTTACCCATTCCAGTGATCCATCCGCGAGGCAGCTCGCGACCGAAATGTCGAAAGAGGTCTAGTTCATGCGCTACCTGCCCCTCACCGCGGATGACCGCGCGGAGATGATGAAGACCATCGGCGCGAAATCGGTGGACGATTTCTATGGCGACGTGCCGGTGTCGGCGCGATTGAAAGGTCCGGTCGCGGGACTGCCGAACCATCAGGGCGAGCTCCAGGTCGAGCGGCACATGACAAAGCTGGCGGCGAAGAACCGGGCGGCTTCGGATGGCCCGTTCTTCGTCGGCTGCGGCGCTTACAAACACCACATTCCGGCGAGCGTGGATCACATCATCCAGCGTTCGGAATTCCTGACGACCTACACGCCTTACCAGCCCGAGATCGCGCAGGGCACGCTGCAGACGATGTTCGAGTTCCAGACCCAGGTGGCGGCTCTGACCGGCATGGATGTGGCGAATGCCTCCATGTATGACGGCTCGACCGCATGCGCCGAGGCTGCCGTGATGGCCTGCCGCGTGACCAAGCGAAACACTGTCATCATGTCGGGCGGCCTGCATCCGCACTACGCCGATACGACACGCACGCTGTGCGAAGCGGCGGGCATCAAGGTTGTGCAGCTGCCGCCCGCGGTGGATGGCGAGCTTGAGCTTGCGACGGCTGTGACCGACGAAGCTGCCTGCGTAATCGGACAATCTCCCAACGTCTTCGGCACGCTGACGGATCTGACGCCGGTTGGCGACGCTGCGCACGCCAAGGGCGCTTTGTTGGTCACAGTGTTCACGGAAGTCGTGTCGCTCGGATTGGTGAAGACGCCGGGCGAGATGGGCGCGGACATTGCTGTCGGCGAGGGCCAATCGATTGGAGTGCCGCTCGGCTTTGGCGGACCTTATGTTGGGCTGTTCACATGCCGCTCGAAATTCATGCGCCAGATGCCGGGGCGGCTGTGCGGCGAGACTGTCGATGCGGACGGCAAACGCGGCTTCGTACTGACGCTGTCGACGCGTGAGCAGCACATCCGCCGCGACAAGGCGACCAGCAATATCTGCACGAACTCCGGGCTCTGCATGCTGGCCTTCTCGGCCCACATGACATTGCTGGGCGACAAAGGCCTGACGCATCTGGCGACGCTGAACCACGAGGCGGCCTGCGATCTGGCTGATGCGCTGGCCGCGGTCGACGGCGTGAAAGTTCTGACGACGCGCTATTTCAACGAGATCGCGTTCGAAACAACCAAGCCGGCCGACAAGGTTCTCGCCGCGCTGGAGAAGCTCGACATTATCGGCGGCGTGCGCGCCTCGCGCCTGTTCCCCGGTGCGGGCTTCGACAATGTCATCGTGGCCGCCGCGACCGAATGCGCGACGGCTGAAGATATCAAGGCTTATGCCGCTGCTCTGGCGCAGGTGCTCTAATGACCATGAACTCAACCGGCCGCCCCACCTCGATCAACGCCGTTGATGGCGACCGCCCCTCGCAAACCGTGTCGGGCTCGAAAGGCCTGCTGCAGGCCGAAGGGCTGATCTTCGAAATCGGCTCCGTCGGCAAGACGGGCGTTGATCTCGCAAAGCCCAAAGGCACGAAGAGCCGGCTGGGCGGCGTGACGCGTTCGCAGCCCAGTAACCTGCCCGGCCTTACCGAGCCGGAAGCCGTGCGCCACTATGTGCGGCTCAGCCAGCGGAACTATGCGATCGATCTCGGCCTGTTCCCGCTCGGCTCATGCACGATGAAGCACAACCCGCGCCTCAACGAGAAAGTCGCGCGCCTGCCCGGCTTCGCTGATGTTCACCCGATGCAGCCACAAACAACCGTGCAGGGCGCGCTGGAAGTTATCGAGGAGCTGGCCGACTGGTTGATGAAGCTCACCAACATGCCGGCCGTGGCGATGAGCCCGAAAGCGGGAGCGCATGGCGAACTCGCCGGCATGCTGGCGATCCGCGCCGCGTTGATCGCGAAAGGTCAAGGGCATCGCAAGCGCGTGCTGGCGCCGGAATCCTCGCACGGCACCAACCCCGCAACGGCAGCCCAATGCGGCTTCACCGTGGACGAAATTCCCGCCGCCGCTGACGGGCGCGTCGACATGGCCGCGTTGAAGGCGAAGCTTGTCGATAGTTCCGACGTGGCCGGCATCATGCTGACCAATCCAAACACGTGCGGCCTGTTTGAGCGCGACATCAGGGAGATCGCCGAGCTGATCCACGCTGCCGGCGGCTATTTCTATTGCGATGGCGCGAACTTCAACGCGATCGTCGGCCGGGTGCGCCCGGGCGATCTCGGCGTCGATGCGATGCACATCAACCTGCACAAGACCTTCTCGACGCCGCATGGTGGCGGCGGGCCGGGGTCGGGGCCGACCGTGCTCTCGGCCGCGCTCGCGCCTTACGCGCCGGTGCCGTTCATCACGAAGACTGCCGAAGGCCTGCGCTTCGTCGAGCACCACAGCGAAGCGCCGGAATCGTTTGGCCGCATGTGCGCCTTCCACGGCCAGATGGGCATGTTCACGCGCGCGCTCGCTTACATTCTCAGCCACGGGGCTGATGGTTTGAAGCAGGTGGCGGAAGACGCCGTGCTGAACGCTAACTACGTCCTCGCACGCCTGAAGCCGCTGATGTCGCCCGCGTTCGAAGGGTACTGCATGCACGAAGCTCTGTTCTCGGACGCGTTCCTCAAGGACACAGGCGTCGAGACGATCGATATCGCCAAGGGCCTCATCGACGAGGGTTATCACCCGATGACGATGTACTTCCCGCTGGTCGTCCATGGCGCGATGCTGATCGAGCCAACCGAAACGGAATCGAAAGCCGAACTGGATCGCTTCTGCGATGCGCTGGCCTCGATCGCGCGACGCGCCACGCAAAAGGATCCTTCACTGAAATCCGCACCGCACCTGGCGCCGGCCAAACGCCTCGACGAGACGCGAGCAGCGCGCTCACCGCGGCTAAAATGGACACCGGAAACGCCTACACTGCGGGCGGCAGAGTAAAGCGAGGGCGCTGGGCAAACGCCTAGCGCCCTCACTACTTCTTCTTCGCCTGCACCATCGCCACCGCTTTATCGATGCGACGAAGGCGCGTTTCCGGCGCCTTTGCTTCTTCGATGGAGCGGACGTGCTCCTTGCGATGCGTGAATGCCAGCGCAGCGAAGTCTTTTGTCAGGCCTGCCTTCTTCAACGCCGCAGCGAGATCCTTTGGAACTTCGACCTCACGCGGGGCGGTGTCGAGTTCAAGTGTCACTTCAACCTTGTCGCCGCCTTTTACCCCGGCGGCCGCGCGATGTTCCTGCGCAAGCGGCAGCATGAACTTGCCGCCCATGAAAAAAACTGTGCTGCGGTAAGTGTAGCCTTTCAGCGTTACGCTGACCTTGGGCTTCCTGCCCGCGCCGAGCTGTTCGACGACGGCTTCGGGAACATTGATGCCGGTGGCATTCATGTCTTCGGCTAGCATGATGGTGGTCTTGAATTTCGGCATGACGTCCTCCCCGTGCCTCGTGCGTGCGTCAGAGGACGAGCAGGCCATCGCAAGCCCGATATTTCAATCCGGAAAAGCGCCTACAGCCCGGCCCAGGTCGCGATCCAGAACGTAGCCATGGCGGCGACGTATGCCAGGCCCATCAGGTAGGCGAACATGAACCCGGTCCATTTCCACGAGTTGGTCTCGCGGCGGACGGTGGCAAGCGTCGCAAAACACTGCGGCGCGTAGACGTACCAGGCGATAAAGCTGAGCGCCATCGGCAGGCTCCAGGCGCCGGCAAGCGTCGTCTGTAAAGCCTGGCTGGTTTCGTCGACGGGGCCGAGCGAATAGATCAATCCGAGTGATGACACGGCGGCTTCGCGCGCGGCCATGCCCGGAATCAGGGCGACGACCATTTCGAGATTGAAGCCGATCGGATGGAAGATGGGCTCGATCACCCTGCCGATCATGCCGGCATAGCTGCCTTCGAGGCCTGTGCCACCGTTCGGGAAATAGGCCAGCACCCAGAGCGCAACGGTCGTGCCGAAAATGATTGTGCCGGCGCGTTTGAGGAACGCCCACGCCTTCGAAATCAGCCCAAGCAAAAAGTCACGCCAGACCGGCAACTTGTAGGTCGGCAGTTCCATGATGAGCGGCTGGCTAGGTCCCTTGGTGGCTGTGCGTTTCAGGATGAACGCCACCGCGACGGCACTGATCACGCCGATCGCATAAAGCGCGAACAGCACGAGACCTTGCAGGTTGAACGGACCGACCATGCTTTGCGGGATGAAGACGCCAATAAGCAAAGTGTAAACCGGGAGGCGCGCCGAGCAGGTCATCAACGGCGCAACCATGATCGTGGTGAGACGGTCGCGCTCTTCCTCGATCGTGCGGGCCGCCATGATGCCGGGGATCGCGCACGCGAACGAAGAGAGCAGCGGGATAAAGGCGCGGCCATTGAGACCGACGCGCAGCATCAACTCGTCCATCAGGAAAGCGGCGCGGGCCATATAGCCCGACGCTTCGAGAAACAGGATGAAAGCGAACAGGATCACGATCTGGGGCAGGAACACCACGACGGAACCAACGCCGTTGATAGCGGCGTCGACGACGAAGCCATGCAGGATTTCATTGGTGATAAGCGGGGAAACCGCTTCCTGAAGCGCCGCAAAGCCAGCTTCGATCGCATCCATCGCGGGCGTGGCCCAGGCGAACACGGCCTGGAAGACCACGAACAGCACGGCGACAAGAACAACGACACCGGCAACGGGGTGAAGCAGAACCGCATCCATGCCGCGCGTGAACTTGTTCATCGCCGGCTCGACCATCGTTTCATCAGCGATGCGCCGGGCTTCGCGCTGGAGGGCGCGGAGATCGTGAACGGGCTCGGCGACAACAGTGCCGGGCGGCGTGGCTTTCAGGACTTCGTCGATCTTGGCGATCAACGCCTCGCGCCCGGCCTTGCGGGTTGCGCGCGTGGCGACCACGGGCACGCCGAGCATGGCAGAGAGCTTCGGAACGTCGATCTTCACGCCGTCGCGCTCGGCAAGATCGATCATGTTGAGCGTGACGATGACGGGCAGGCCAAGCGACTTCATCTGCAGAACAGTGTGCAGGTGGGTACGCAGGTTGGCAGCGTCGGCGACAAGGATCAGCGCATCCGGTGGCGCCTCGCCCCGTTTGCCCTGAATGGCCTCGACCGCCACTCGCTCGTCTGTCGAGCGAGCTTCGAGACCGTAGATGCCGGGAAGGTCGATCAGTGTGACGCTGGCGCCGCCGGGCGTCTCGAAGCGGCCATTGCGGGTCTCAACAGTCGTGCCGGCATAGTTGGCCGTCTTGGCGATGCCGCCGGTAAGCCCGTTGAACAGTGTGGTCTTCCCGCTGTTGGGCGCACCAACAAGGGCCAGTCGCAATGTCGTCGCGGTCACTCTGCCAGCTCCACCTGAACCAGCGCCGCTTCCCCTTTGCGGAGCGCGATAACGGTTCGGTTCAATCGAATCGACAGTGGCGCGCCGCCGAGCCAGCCCTTGCCGAGCAGCTCGACCTCATCGCCTTCGGCAAAGCCGATTTCGCGCAGTTTCGCGACCAGTTTCTGGTCGCCCGCGCCAAAGCCCGCTACTCGCCCGACCCTGCCCTTGAGCAGCCGGTCCAGCCCGATTGTCATCGACCCCGTATCCATTTTCTCTCTATATTGAGAACCATTCTCATTAGCAAACGAAATCGGCCCGATGGGCTTTCCGTCGCATCGCGGCGGCTTATTCTCGCGTCCGGAGGGGCGTGGAGGTTGAGATGACCAACGCCGTTCGCGCCACCTTGTTGGCAGCTTTGGCTTTGTCCGCTGTCGCATGTGGCGGCGGAGGCAATTCCAGCCCACCGCCCCCGCCAACTTCCCCGCCCGGGTTGCCACCGCCTCCACCTCCTCCGGCTGGCCCGGCCGCGCCACCAACTTTCACGTCGGCTTCAGCCATATCGATCCGCGAGAATGTAATCGGCGCGATCTATCGCCCGGTGGCTACCGACGCGAATAACGACGCAGTCACCTACGGCGCAACGATCGGCGGCCCCGATGCGGCGCGCTTCGTGATGAACCCGGTGACGCGAGAAATCCGCTTCGCCGCCGCGCCGAATTTCGAAGCCCCAGCCGATGCCGGCGGCAACAATGTCTACGATATCAGTTTCACAGCGTCGGACGGGACCGCGACGACAACGCAAAATGTTGCAGTGACAGTGACAAACGTTGCGAACGGATTCCGGGTGCGGCGCGTGGCATCCGGACTATCCCAGCCGATCTACGCTGCCGGGTTGCCGGACGGCAGTGGTCGCATTGTCATCGTCGAGCGGGCCGGGCGAATTCGCGTGCTCAACCCATCGACCGGCAATTTCGAAACGAACGACTTTCTTAACATAACGACGCAGGTCAACTCGACGGATGGCGAAAAGGGACTCCTGTCGATCGCATTCTCGCCAAATTTTGTGACGGACCGGACATTCTATCTGCACTTCAATCCGACCAGCGCGAATGTCACCGAGATCCGGAAGTACCAGGTTTTGACGACTGACTATGCGCAGGCAGACACCTCAACCGCCGATGCAATTCTCACGGTGGCCCAGCCATCCGCCAACAATCACAAGGGCGGCACGGTGTTCTTCGATAATTCGGGACGGCTGCTCATCAGCCTTGGGGATGGCGGCAACACGCCCGAAACGGCGCAGGACAACAACAGCCTGCGCGGCAAAATTCTACGCATTGATCCGACAATGGATGCGTATCCGAGCGACGCGGCGAAGGACTATTCCATCCCGACAGCAAACCCGTTTGCCGGCGGCGGCGGATTACCGGAGATTTATGCCAGCGGCCTGCGCAATCCATTCCGCATCAGCGTAGATCGCGGCACGGGCGACCTGTTTATCGGGGATGTCGGACAGAGCGCTGTCGAAGAAATCGACCGCATAACAGCGAACACCTCCACGCCGACCAATTTTGGGTGGGTTCAGCGCGAGGGATCACAAGCCTATAACGGTGGCGCGGATAGCGCAGCCTTCACTTTGCCAGTGACCGAATATGTTCGATCAGTGGGCACATCGATAACGGGCGGCGTTGTTTATCGTGGGCCGATCGAGGACCTGCAGGCGCAGTATATCTTCGGCGACTTCGGCTCAAACACGTTGTGGTCGGTTCCGATTGCGAACCTCAACATCGGGACAGTGCTGCCCTCCAGCAGCCTTACCGTCCGCACGACGCAATTCGCACCCAACGCAGGCACGATCAACTCGGTTGTCGGGTTCGGAACGGACGTCGAAGGCAATGTCTACATCGTGGACATTGGCGGGGAAGTGTTCGTGCTGGAGCCCAACCCGTAGCGACTAGCGCTGCGCAGTCTTTTCGGCAGCTTCGGTCGGCTTGGCGCCGTCCTTGAGGAATTTCACCAGCACGCGCTGGCCGACGATGACCGGCGCCTGTTCGGCGTCGACCACGACTTCGACGACGCGCTCGTCAGCGCGTTGGCTCGGGTCATCGGAGGCAAGCTTGCGGGAACCCATGACGCCCGCGATGCGGATCACCTGGCCGGAATAGCTTTTCTGTTGATCCGACTCTGGGACGATCTCGACCTTCTGGCCGGCCTTCACCAGTGTGATCGAACACTCTTCGACTTCGGCGCGGACGATGCGCAACGAATCCGGCTGTAGCTGGAACATTGCAGTTACGCTGAAGGTTGAGGCGCCTGAGCCCGGATTGGCGTAGCGGCGCACGATGGTGCCGTCCGCCGGCGCACGAATGACGTAGAGCTCGACCTGATAGTTGGCCTCGGCGAGTTGCGCGCGAACGAGTGCGATCGAGCTCTTCTGCGCCACGACCTGGGCGCGCAGCTGACGGGTGTTGTCTTGCGCCTGCTGGTAAATCTGCTGCGAGGTGGCGTTTTCTGCGATCAAGCGCTCAAGACGCTTTTCCTCGCGCACAGCAGCATCGAGCTGCACTTCGAGAATGGGAAGTTGCGCTTCCGACTGGTTGAGCTGCGCGGCCACACGATTGCGCGAGAGGCGTGCGTCATCGTCTTCCTGCCGCGCGAGGACCTGGTCCTTCTTCACCTTGTCGCCTTCCTGAACGAGCACTTCCCGCACAATTCCGGGAGCGCGCGCAGCGACATCGACGAGCCCTCCTTCGATGTCGACCTTGCCGGCGGCGATGGCGGCATAGGGCGTGTTGACCGATGAGGGATCAATGGTTGCGCCCTGCGCCCCGGGCGCAGTTGCGCCATCCGGCCCGCTCGGCGGCGGGCCACCGCAGGCGGCGGCACTTGCAAGCAGCACGGTCGCAAGAAGGAGCTTGGGGAGGCGGTTCATGACGGTTTTCCGTTCTCTCAGTGATGGTGTGCGAACTGCGCCGGATCAGCATTGGTCGAAGTGATCCGGCCGTCTTCGATGGTGATGATGCGATCGGCAAAGGTCGCAAGACGCGCGTCGTGCGTAACGCAGAGCACGGTCGCGCCCTGCTCCTTGGCGCACTTGCGCAGCAGCGTCATGACGATGTTGCCATTCTCGCCATCCAGCGCCGATGTCGGCTCGTCGGCGAAGATCAGCTTCGGCTTCTTAGCGAGCGCGCGCGCGATGGCGACGCGCTGTTTCTCACCACCTGACAACCGATCAGGACGATTGCCGTAACGGTGGCCAAGGCCAACATCGGTGAGCGCCGCTTCCGCTGCTTTCTTCCGGGCCGCGCCCTTCTGCTTCATGAACTTCAGGACGATCTGGACCTGCTGGCTGGCGGTCAAGGCCGGAAACAGGTTGAAGCCCTGGAAGATGAAGCCACAATTGGCGAGGCGGAAGCGATCGATCTTGCTACGCGCCATCTTCCAGATGTTCTGATCAAGCGCGACGACGCTGCCGCCATCAGGTTTCATCAGGCCCGACACCGCCGCAAGCAAAGTCGATTTGCCCGATCCGGACGGCCCCATGACGAGCACGATCTCACCCGGCGCGATCAGAAGATCGATGCCTTTCAGCACCTCCACTTTCATCTGGCCTGCCTTGAAGCTCTTGGTGATGCCACGCGCTTCGATCGCCCACGTCTTGCCGACATCTTCTGGCCGCGGGGGCGCGGGAGGGGCTTCTTCGATCTCGACCTGCTGTTTGCGTAATGGATTGATCATTTCAGCAGGTCCGCGGGCTCGCCCTTCTTGAGGGCGCCGAGCGTAAGTGCGCCCGACATGATGGAAATCAGGAGAAGCAGAACGCCGGTCTGGATCAGCGAGCCGATCTCAAAGCCCATCGGGATGTTGGCGGATTTCGCGAGGAAAGTGATGCCGACCATCAACACCGCCGATGCCGCTATCCCGAGGATGCCGACCCAGAAGGACAGCTCCATCACAACGCCACGCAGCTGGCCGATCGAGACGCCCAGCGCGCGCAGGCTCGCGAACTCCTTGATGTTGGCGAGGATGGCGCCGCGAAGCGTCTGCCACGTGATCACCACGCCGATGACAAAGCCGATAATGCTCATGAAGCCCAGGATGATGGCGAGAATGCCTTCCTGCATCATGTCGCGAATTGTGGCCGCCGAGAGTTCATCCTTGGTCCATGCACGATACTGTCCATCCGCGATCGCGTTCATCTCGTCGCGCACCCGCACGATATCCTTCGCGGTCGAGACATTTTTCAGGCGAACCATCAGCATATCGAAGCGATCGTCACTCGCCCTGCCCATCAGCCGCTGCGTCTGGCGCGACATGACGAGGTTGGGGAACTGGCTGTTGGCGTAGCCTTCGAGGATCAATGCAACGCGCACGGTCTTGCCGTTGACGGTCGCCTGATCACCCAGCTTCACGCCGAGCTGTTTTACCGCCGAGGCATCGATGCCGATATTGTAAGGCGGTTCGATTGCGCGACGCATGTCGTCGGTGAAATCATCCGGCAGCGTGATGCCGTTGGGCGTCGTGTCGATGACCATGACGTTGACGAGACTTGGCGCCGTCTTGCCTGGCCCAAAGAACTGGCCGAAATCGCCCGGTAGATCCTGAACCTCGACCACGTCGGGATGGCGATAGATGAGCGGCACGACGCGCTTGGGAATGGCTCCGCCACCGCCGCCGCCCGGACCGCCGCCCATGGAGCTGGCCTTGAAAGGCATGATGATCAGCTGCGCGCGCGACTTGTCGATTGTCGCCGTGAACGACTGCATGATGCCGATGAACATCGCGCTGAGCGCAAGCATCAACACGCCGGCCAGCGCCAAAGCGATAACGGCCGCGAGATAGCGGCGCCACTCAAAGAGTAGTGTCGAGAGCGCAAGGCTCATGTGCGGGTCTCTCTCCAGAAACCGATTCAAATTTTGGAGGGCCCTGACACCCGCATTATCGATATTCGATATCGACAATGGCCGCAAGGGAAAATGAGATTGCGACTGCCCTCAACTCATCATCGCACATAGGTGGTGCGGAGAGTTAAATGGGAAACCAAGAGGTTTCCGTCGCTCGGTGCGTGATTTTTGATACGGCGATCAAGCGCCGGAATGCTGCAGAATAAAGGTCTTCAGCTTCGAATCGTCGACCGGCTTCGTGAAGACAGGACGGCCGGCGAAGCGGGGCTCTATGTCCTTCGCGCCCTTGCCGCTCGTGAAGGCGAACGGCACGCCGCGCGCCGCAAGCGCATCAGCGATCGGCCACGACATCTCCCGCGCAAGATTGCAGTCCAGCAGTGCGCAATTCACCACTTCACCCGACTCCGCAGCGGCGAGCCCGTCGCGAAGATTCATGAACGGCCCAAACACCGAGCCGCCGAGATCTTCGACAAGCATCTCCATGGCGGCGCCGATCAGCGGCTCGTCTTCGACAATCATGACACGCAGAGAAGCCATTCCGTCCCTTTTTGCCCGACCGGTGATAACTCCGGGCGCGGACAGAGGTTCCAGAACAAGTTGGCTCAGGCAAGGCCCAGCCAGCGCCGCGCCGGAGGCCAGCGGCGGAGGATCAACCGCTCCAGCACCGCAAGCACCACCAGACTTGCCCCCAGCACGGGAAGCAGAACTGCAGCGATGGCGATAATGACAGCCAAACCAGCGCCGATCCGGGCGTCGGGAATGGGCGGTGGTGCGCCTAGCACACCTTCAGGCGCGCGCCGCCGCCACATCACAAAGGCGCTGACGCACAGGGTGATCAACCCCAGCGCGGTCAGGACACCAAGCACCTGATTGAGCGGCGCAAAGAGTTGCCCCTCATGGGCGGCGATGGCGACCCCGACAATCTGGTCGATGATGTGCTTGCCGCCAAACGTGTCGCGCCGCGCCACCTCGCCCGTCATCGCAGACAGCGCAACGTCTTCGCGTTGCGGGCGGTTCTGCGCATTCGACTTGGCCCACCACAGCGGCGAGGTTTTTGTCGGCGGCGTGAGTATGACCGGCGGGGCAAGATCCAGCGCCCGCGCTTTGGCGACGATCGCATCGATGGAAGCGCCACCATGAGCGGAATGATCCATCGCTGCCATATCATGCCCAGCGTGCTCGGCATGTTCGTCCGCACTTGAAGTCGTCCAGTCCTGTGAAATGGGCGCTGTGCCGGTGACGTCCCGCACCATCTTGAAGCCATTGCCCCAGACCAGCGACCACGGCATTCCGCTGACCAGCAGGAACAACGCAAACGCCGACACCCAGACGCCGACGACAGCGTGAAGATCCCGCCAGAAACGTTTCGGCCCTTGCCCAAGCCGTGGATAGAGCACGCCACCCAGACCCTTGGCGTTGCGTGGCCACCAGAGATAAAGCCCCGTCACCACCATCACGATGGCCCAGGAGGCTGCGAGTTCGACAATGATCGAGCCCGCATTTCCCATCATCAGCTCGCCGTGAAGCTTGAACACCCACCGGTCCCAGGTGCCCCCCTCGTCAACGGTCTTCAGGATCGCGAGCGTATCAGGATGGACGTAGACGCGCGTGCGCGCGCCATGATCAGAAACAAGCACACGCGCAGCCTGGTCGGACTCCTCCGCCAGCATGATGCCGGCGAAGGTCGAACCCGGCACAGCTTTCGTCGCAGCAGCGACGATCGCCTCCTGCGTCGCCGGTTGTCCTGCGCGTTCGAGCGCAACGATATCGCGGTCGATCCACGCGTCGATCTGCGGACGGAACAGGTAGACAGATCCTGTCACCGCAAGCCAGATCACGAACGGGATGCAGATCAGGCCGGCGTAAAAATGCCAGCGCCACAGCATCCTGTAGAGGCTGCCCTTGCCTTCAGTTTCACGCTTCTCGACCGCGATCATTTCGATGCCCTCAGAACGTGAACGCCACGCCGCCGTAGACGGACCGTGCGTCGCCGGGGAAGAAGACCGCCGTTGAAGCCGTTTGCGCGTTCGTGACTGCGGTGAAGTTGGAAACGTAGCGCTCATCCGTCAGGTTTCGAATGTCGAGGAACAGCGAAACGCCCCCCTCGAACTCCTGCCCGACGCCAAGATTAAGCACGCTATAGGACGGGGCCTTGAACGTGTTCATGTAGTCGACGAACGTATCCTGGATCGACCATTCGACCGATGGCGCGATCCAGAAGCCGCCCGGCGCCTGATAGCGAAGCTCGGCGCGATAGAAGTGCTCCGGCACCACCGGCAGGCGGTTGTCGCCATACTGCACATCGCCCTCGAAGCGGAAGTCAGACCACATATACGTCTGGCGCAGGCGAAGCCCGTCCATGATCTGCCAGTCGAGGCCCGCTTCGATGCCTTGATGGGTCGTCTCGTCCGCATTGAAGGTTGGCGCGGGAATGCCTTGCGCAGGGTTCACCGCGTAAGTCAGCAGTTCATTGTCGAGCTTGGCGTGATAGAGCGCGACATCCCAGATGAAGGCGCCGGTTCGGCCGCGCGCGCCCACCTCACCCGTCCATGCTTCCTGCGGTTTCAATGGCTGGAAGCCGCCCGTGGTCGGCGCCAGCGAAGAAAAGTTCGGCGGCTCTACGGACTGCGTGATGTTGCCGTAAACCTGTATGCCATCCGCGTTCTGCCAGAGCACGCCGATGCGCGGCGCGAACCAGTCGTAGTCCTTGCTTGCCGTCACGACGACAGCACTGGGGGCGTAGCTTTGATAATCACGCTCCGCCTTGCCATAGGAGCCACCACCGATGATCGCGATCTCGTCGGTTACGAAGAGGCGGCCTTCGGCAAAGACGTCGAGACCTTTTGCGTTCTGTCTGCTCTCGGCAGTCTGCGCGCCTTTCGAGCCCCGCAGGTTCGCCCACTGATTGGCGTCGAGATCGCCGGTTCGGTAGGAAGCACCGTAGAACAGGTCGGCCGGCCGCCCCATGAAACCGCCGGTCCAGTCCATGCGACCGAAGACGCCCAGATTTCGGCTTTCCTGATCGATGACCTGGAAGATCGGGTGATCGAGATCCTTCCACGTCGCATAGACACCGCCTTCCAGAACGCTGTTGGCGTCGAGCCTCCAGCGTGTCTGCACGACACCGCGCACAACGCGTTGGTCGCGCTGATAATTCAGGCTGACGTTGGCCGCCGCTGCAGCTTCTGGGTCTGAAAGCGCTTGAGCGAGCGTGAGCGATCCTGGGATCTGTTGATGGATGTAACCGCCGCTGAGATAGGCGCGCACTTCCCGGTCGTCGCCGAACGTATAGCCCAGGTTGGCGGATGCAAACTGCTGATCGCCTTCGCTTTGCCGGCGCCAGCCATCTACCGACTGGCCCGTGACAGCTGCAAAGCCGTCCCACGCGCCAAACTCGCCGCCCGTCTCAACGTGCCCGCGCAGCGTACCGTATGCGCCGCCTTCGACGCGAATGAGCCCCGTCGCCGGCATCGTCTTGCCGGTCGGCGTCACGATGTTGATCGCCCCGCCCAGCAGCGCGCCGCCATAGCGCAGCGCATTTCCGCCCTTGTAGACTTCGGTAAAGCGCGCAATCGCCGGATCGACCATCTGCGTGTCGCCAAAGCCATCGGCTTCGTTCAGCGGAATGCCGTCCTGCGCAATCAGCGTGCCGCGCAGGTGGTTGGGATTGCCGATGCCCGAACCGCGGATCGAAAGGCGCGTATCTCCGCCCCATTTCTTCTGCACGTAGACCCCCGGCACATCGCGCAACATGTCGGCGAGGCCTGGTGTGAAACGGTTTGCGTAGCTTTCGGACGAGACCACAGCCACAGCGCCCGGCGTTTCAGAAAGCCGTTGGCGCGCTTCAGCGACAACTGGCGGATCTTCGGGATCGCGCGTTCCCGTAACGATGACAGTGTCGCGTTCCTGCGGCCCCTCAAGCGGACCGGACTGGGCGAAGGCCGGCGCAGCAAGGGACGCCGCCAGCATAAGAGCGTGCGCCGACGCAGCGGCGCGCAAAATACATGAAGACATAAGGAGATAGGTCCTGATCAAGGCAAGCAAACGCGCGAGGCGTAAGGCCCGGCACGGCGAAGCAGCTCAGATCAGGGATGGAGGTCCGGTCGATGGCGGCGGCGGCGCGGCAATGCCGCGGCCCGGACGCAGATCACGCACAACCGCGAAGTCGATCTCGTGCGACACACGGAATTCAACCGGCTCGGCCACCGCAACCGGTGACTCGATCACGGTCGCGCCGGCAAACACGCATGGTGCAGAATTGTTATCGGTCTTGGCGCTCTTCGGAAGCTTGGACAGATCAACCAGCTTGCCGGTGTCGAGATCAATCAGCTGCGCTTGGGTGGCGTGGCCGTCGCACATCTCGACGGTGAGATAGCGGCCCGAGCCCGTATCCGCTTCTGCCAGCATGTAGCCAGCCGGGATGATCGCGCGCACGAGCATGGCCAGAAGCGCAATCGCGCCCAGCCTCCGCCCCATGTGCCGCATCCAGGTAAGCAAATCCGTCTCCCGTTCCCTTGTGGTGTACTCCCTCTGCATCCTGCGACAAGTGCGCTAAGCCGTCGCGCGTTTCACATAAGGGCGAGCAAGCTGGCAGACCGCATGTGGCGGCCAAGTTCATTTGACGCGCGCGCGAATTTAACCACGCTCCGTTGCACGCTTGGGAGTGAGGGATGAGCTGGAGATACCCGATAGCGGTCGCGCTTGCTGCGCTGGCATGTGGCGCCGTGGCCAACGCGCAGGACATCGCCCCCTCGATCACCCGTCACACGCTTCAGCTTGAAGATGGAAAACGCGACTACACCGCAACCGCTGGCCTGATGCCGATCCATGGGACCGACGATGCGATCATCGGTGACATGTTCTACGTCGCCTACACTCTGCCACCGCGGAGCGGAGAGACCCGTCCTATCGCCTTCATCTGGAACGGCGGGTCCGGCGCCAACTCGACGCCCCTGCACTACGGCGCCTTCGGCCCGAAGCGGATCGCCGACGGCGCCATGAAACCCAACCCGGCGACGCTGCTCGACATTGCAGACATCGTCTTCATCGACCAGATCGAAACCGGCTTCGGCCGCTACGCGCCTGGCGTGGACGCCAAGCCTCATCTCAACCAGCGCGCCGACGCACGCACCTTCGCTGATTTCATCGAGACATGGCTGAAAGACCATGGCGGCACAGAGCGGCCGACCTTCCTGATTGGTGAAAGCTATGGCGTCCGCCGAGCACAGCTCGTGACGGAGGATCTTCTCAAGCGTGGTATTTCACCTGAAGCGCTTGTGCTGATCTCCGGCTACTCGCTCGTCGGCAAGCAACTGGAAGCGGCGACTGAAGGCGCCTTCCGCCTGCCGGGCTATGCGGCGCTCGCTCTCCTGCGCGGAGACCTCAAGGGCTCGGACTGGCGCTCCGAAGAAGAGATTCACGAAGCAGCGATCGCCATGGCCCACCGCCTCTCCGGCAAGATCGAGAAAGCCGACGCTTCGGCCCGGCGCGATTTCGCCGAGGGCGCCAAACGCTTTCTCGGCGCCTCCAGCCTGCAGCTCGTCGATCCCGTCTCGCCACTTACCTTGCAGGAAACAGCACGCTTGCTCGCAGATCTTAGCCAACGTCACGCAACATTGGTGTTCACCGACATCTGGAATCCGATCGCTTACGACATGCGCAACTGGAAATCGGATGGTCGTGAATGGATCTCGCAGATCATCGTCGATGATCTGCGGAAAAGCCTCGGCTTCGATCCGCAATCGCGGGTCTACATCGGGCAGGAATACGATCATGAAACATCCCAGCTCAGCAGCGCGCTCGCGCAACAACCGATGAAAGTGCAGCGCGCGGATGGCACGATTGCAGAGCTTTCCCGCAAGACACTCAGCCAGTTCCCCGAACTTTACGGCGCGCTGGCTCGTCTCAAGGCGATGGCAGGCCAGCCGACGCCGCCGGCCAGACCGGATGACGGCCTCGCGGCAAGTATCGTGAATTTCGACGTGCATTTCCCCGCGGCGCTGTGGCTGCGCGACAGCCCGATGCCCGAGCTGATGAAGGCCGCGCCAGAAATGAATCTATTCATCGCAGGAGGAATGTATGACGATCTTCTGCCCTGCGCTGTCGGCGCCGAGATGGCGCGGCGCGATCTGATGAAATCGCCGGATCGCGTTCGTAGCAAATGCTATGCGGGCGGCCACATGATGTACGATGAAGAATCGCAAGCAGTCCTGTTGTCGGATGACGTACGCGCCTTCATGCGCGCGATCCTGCAAGGCGATCCTGCACGAGACGCAGCAGTTACGCCGTGACGCTGCCGAATTTTCCGGCCTGATAGTCCGCGATCGCCTGGCGAATCTCGTCGACCGTGTTCATGACGAAGGGACCGTGCGCCACGACCGGCTCGTTGATCGGATCGCCATGGCCGAACAACAGCCGCGCAGCGCTCACCGATTCGATCGACAGCTCTCCACCGGCAAGGTCCAGCTCGACCAGCGTGTGCGGCGCCACCTCGCGCCCCCCGATTCGGACATTGCCTGAGACGACATAGAGAAACACGCTGCGCTGCTCGAAGCCGTCGAAATCGAGGTGCGCGCCGGCTTCGGCCTCGATGGTGGTCATGAAATTGCCGGTGATCGATTCGACTGGGCCTGTGGCGCCACCCCACTCGCCCGAAATCAGATGCACACGCGCCTTGCCGCCCGCCGCCGCGACCGACGGAATGCGATCAACCTGCAAACCCTGATAGCGCGGCGCCGTCATCTTAAGTCGAGCCGGCAGGTTTACCCACAACTGAAGAATCTCCAGAGGCCCGCCGACCCGCTTGAAAGCGCCCGGCGACAGCTCCGCATGCACGAGACCGGAGCCCGCCGTCATCCATTGCACGCCGCCGGCGCGGATGACGCTCTCATGCCCGCCCGAGTCGCGGTGCATCAGCTCGCCCTCGAGAATGAAAGTCACGGTTTCAAAGCCGCGATGCGGATGCGGGCCGAATGGCAGGCCGCGATTGTTCTGCGGATAAATCTGCGGGCCATGGTGA
>Ga0116178_10001650_pt1 | contig 18385 bp, 24 predicted proteins | sample AD_STIC12_MetaG_FD_89880 | JGI IMG/M metagenome (GOLD analysis project Ga0116178, IMG submission 89880) | Active sludge microbial communities of municipal wastewater-treating anaerobic digesters from USA - AD_STIC12_MetaG | ecosystem: Engineered > Bioreactor > Anaerobic > Digestate | place: USA... | reverse complement strand
CTGCTGCTCCCAAGCCTTCGCCGCGTTGACGCCCTCGCCCATCGTCTCGCGCAGGTTGTCCATCTTCTCGCGCGCCGCCGCCAACTGGGCCACGTTGGTCTTCATGTACTCGGCGTTGCTGCTGGCGTACTTGGCGGAGTTCTGAATCACGAGGTTCAGCATCATCTGCTGACCGGCGGCATACTGGGCCGCGTCACCGCTCGCCAGCATCGCCTGTGCCCGCTTTACCTCGGGCCGTGTGTCGAAGTCCATGGTGAGCACGCCACTGCGCGTCAGGGCCCCCACGTTGCCGCTGCTGATCGCCTTCCCCACCATCTTGGCCGACTCTTCAATGCTCATCCCGTAGTCGCGCGCCTGGGCCGCAATCGCCGGCATGAGGCCGGTCAGCCTGTCCGCGTCCTTGAACCCGAACGAGAACAGCTTCGCCATACCGCTCAGAACCTGTTCATCGTCCACCCCGGCCACGTCAATCATGCCCGTCGCGAACTTGTGCAGGCTCTCTATCGCCTGCGGGCTCAGGCCCTGTTTCTTCGCCAGACTGTCAAAGGTCGCGTTGACCCGCTCGGCCTCCGCTCCCGCCTGCCCCCACTGGTCAGCCATAGCCACTCCGCTATTGCCCAGCCGCGCCATGCCCGGCCCAATCCCGACCAGGAAGTTCTGCACCTTCTCGTAGTGCCGCGCCGCCTCGCCCGCCGCGGTGCCCATTTTGCCGTAGGTGCGCAGAACATCCTCCGCGCCCTCCACGCCAAACTTGTGCACATACTCGTCCAGGTAGCGCATCCTACTCCGCTCCGCCCGTCAGTATGGTGGCCACCGCCATGGCGACCGCTTCCGCCTGCTCCTGCGCCCGCACCGTCTGCGCCTCGGCCAGCCGCTTGACCACGTTCATCGGCACCCGCCCGAACAGCACCTCCGGCACGTCCAGGGCCACCCGCAGCAACTCCGCCACACCCTCCTCAGACGCGCCCAGCACAGCCTCCGGGCTGTCGCCCACCCCCAGGTCTTCCAGGTGCGCCGCCGCCGACTGCGCGCTCCCCAGGGCTTCCCGCTGCTCTTGGCTCAGGGTGCCGTCGTTCAGCCGATCTACCACCGTCGTCAGCAGCAGTTGGTCCACGGCACCCAGGTTACTCAGCTTGTCACTGTTGCCGGCCTTGAGCGCGTCCGTCTCGCCCAGGCTCGGCTCCGCCATGCTCAGCGCCAACTGCACCTTGCGGTGCCGCCCGTAGTTCAACGTCCGCAGGCCCAGGTTGCCCGGCTCGCGCTCGGTCGCCCACTGCGCTGCCAGCAACACCTGGTCACCGGTCAGTTCACGCAGGGTAACGACGCCGCCGAATCGCTCCAGCCACACGTCCACGGTCCTGAGCGCCGCACCCTCCAGTTGCTCAAGCGTGACAGCCATTAGTCTCCCTGCTCCTCTGCAATCGGCCAGACGCCGACGCCCTGCAAGTCCACCTTCGCGGTGATCTTCTCCATGCTCGGCACGCTGTAGTTGATGCTCTTCACGTAGCAGGTGCCGCGCCCTCGCTGCGTCTCCATCTCAAGCGCCGTCGCTACGCCACTCGATACGCTTTCCGTCACCTGCGCCAGCAGCATGGCGATGTATGGATCCGCACTGGTCAGGGCCCCGGCCCCCTGGCATGTCAAGCTCTCCTGTGCCGGCGAGAGGCCCGCCTCGATGCTGTTGCGCTCCAACAGCACATTCCCGCTGCCATACGGCGACGCGAACGCCACCGCTGCATGGGTGCTCCCGGACTGCGTTTCCAACAGCGCCTTGAACACGTCCAGGCTGTCATCGGCCTGCCACTTCCTGGCCTCAACACTCCACTGGTAGTTCAGGACGCAGAACTCCTGCCACTCGTCAGTCCCGCCGGTGGCCTCGAGAATGTCCGCCTCCACCGTCAAAGACCAGTCAATGAAGTGCAATCCAGCCCAACTGCCAATGCTCAGCGCCGCCGGGGTCGTGGCGTGGTGCCCGATGAGCGGCACCTCCGTCTCGATGCTCCCCGTCCACCCGGAAACCGCATGGAGCTTGGTCTTGTGGCCGGCGACCGCGCTCTGCGCCTCGCTCAGCTTGGCGTTGTAGTCAACCGTGTACTTCGCCCAACTCGTGATCGTGTCGGGATCTCCAACCGTCCCCAGGGCCACCGGGCCGCGGTCAATGATGCGCGCCATCTCAGGTCACCTTCCTGCCAATAATCGGTATGTCCAACCGCAGCGTGCCCGCGTTGCTCCAGGCGTCCAGCGTCTCGTCAAAGGCGGTCTCACCCGCCGTGTAGCCGAGCAGCAGCACCCCGGCCGTCAACAGGTCGTCATCGTGATCCTGAGCGATCTGCGTCACCGCGCCCGCCAGGTCGTCGCAAACCGTCTGCCCGGTCTTCTCGGTGTCCCACACCGCTACGACCTCAAAGGTCATGCTCACATAGGTCCCGTGGCACACGGCGCCATCGTCATCCAGCAGATAGGTATTGACGCTCTCCTCGGCCCCATTACCCAGGATTAGCAGCGGCTTCGCCAGCGGCTCCCCCGGCTTCAAGCCAGGGAAGCGCCCGTAGACGTTGACGCCCTGCCACTCGGCGAAGAGCGTGTCGTGGTCTTCCTCCAGCCAATGCACCAGCCACTGCGCCAGCAGCCGCCGCGCGTCGTTGCGGTAGCGCGTCTGGTCAAGAGCCGTAAGCGTGAACGCCGGTGGTGTCTCAGGCACGTCACTTCCGCCTCAGCTTCAGAGTGAGTTCCCGCCAGATCGGCGGCTGGGCCAGCGTTGACCCCTCCACGTACCAGGCCTCGCCGCCGATGACCAACAGGTCCCCGACGCCGACCGCGTGATCCGCAGAGCAATGCGCCACACTGCCGCCCTCCGAGAGGGCCACCGCCTGCGCCACCGTCGCCTGCTTGAGTGGCGCGTCCTTGGCGACCAGGATATCTACCCCGGTCGCATAGATGTCCGTGTCCTCAAATTCGTCCGTGTATCCGGTGTCCACCGGGTCCGCGCGCCCGGTCGCCTCGCTGATGTCACCGCCGCTGTCGGGCACGTTGCTGCTGCGTACCTGCCAACTTGCCGTGACCCCGAGTTGCACCAGGTACCGCTCGAACTCGGCCTTCGCAATCGCCGCCGCCGCGAGGTAGCTCACTTGACCATCCCCCGCCGGCGCATCTCGGCCAGCGTGTTCTCTACCGGGTCGCCGTCCGTCGCGGAAAGCAGGTGCCCGTTGTAGATGCCCTTAGCGACCTTCCACAGGTCGTTCGCGAGGTCGCGCAGCGCCGCCGGCAGGTCGCTCTTCGTCCAGGCTAGTTGTGGCATGGTGTCGGTGCTCACTGCATCGCTCGCTTCGTGGCGTTCTGTTGGGCCAGCGGTATCAGGCGCCTCGCGGCGGTGATCGCCGCCTTGCGCCACGGTCGGCCTGCGACCGCCGGAATATGCAGCGGCCCGCGCGAGAAGACCAGGCTGCCAGCCTTCACATACCCGACTGTGATCTTGCCGGTGCGCTTGCTCCGCTTCCCGCGCAGCATTGTGTTCTTGCGCGCCCGGAAGACGTAGGGTTTACTGCGCTTCGGCAGCACGAAGGCCCGGTGCCCCTCGGCCACATTCCAGGCGTAGACGCTGCCCGTCCGCACCCCGAACTGCTGGGCGACCGAACTCCCCGCCGCCCGCGCGTCATTGACCAGGTAAGCGGTCTCTTTGCCTTCCCACTCCAGCTTCTCGGCCCGCGCGAGGTTGCCCGACTTGCCGCCCGGCGTCGTGTAGACCAGCAGCCGCAGGCGGTCCTTGCTGGCCGAGTGGACGCCCTTCATGGCGCCGCGAAAGGTGCTCGGTTGGAGCGCCGCCAGCTTGGCTTTGCGCTCCGCCCACCGCCGCTGCCCCTCCTCCAGTGTCATCTTCATGGCGACACCCCGGCCTCCGCCAGCACCGCCTCCGTCACCCGGTCGGCGATGTCCTGGCAAAGCTCACAGGCCGAGGGTGACAGGTCAAGCACCGCGTAAAACTTCCCCCCATGCTCAATCACGTCCACGCCACAAAGGCAGTTGGGATGCTCCGGTGGCATCCCCTCGGCTTCCAGAATACTGAAGTCCACGTCATACTCGTTCTCGTAGGCCCGCCGCTGCTCCACGTTGTCAGCGAAGCTGGCCTCCGTGCGACAGAGCCGCGCCCACTGGTATGGTTGGTAGAGTTCCGGGTCAAAATCGCCGGGGGCCGTCTCCGCCGTCGACAGCAGCGCCTGCATTCGCTCCGCCGCCTGGATCGGGTTGACACGCCCCTCTACCATGTCCAACAGTGCCCCATCTACCTGGTCATAGATCGGGGCCAGGGCAGTCCTCGCCCCGGCGCTCAGCTTCTGCAAGCCGATGGCCTTCTGCGCTGCCACCCTGCCAGCAGCGGCCTGCAACTGCCCAGGCGTCAGCGGCTGGCCGAACTTCTCACCCAGCCCTGCCGCCGTGATCTCGTGGGAGTAGACGGCGAACTGCGTGGCAGCGATGCTGGCGTCGTCCTCGCTCAGGCCGAAGTCAAACTCTCCCTGGTCGGCCTTGGCCACAAGACACGCCAGGTCATAGGAGCGCAGCGCCGCCGCGTGTGCTTCGCGCAGTTGCTGGTTGCTCAGGCATTTCACGCACATGGCGGCAGACCTCAGATCGTCGGTTCGGGATCGCAGCGCCGGTAATGGTTCAGCAGCCGCAGGGCGTCCTGCCGCTTGCCGTCGAGGCCCTCGCTCGCCCCTGCGTAGGTCACGGAGACCCCGAGCACGCTCGTGCTCTTCACGCCGCCCGAAGTCCACGTACCCGCCCCCTGAAGCCGCACCGCCGCCAACATGCAGACGGCTTCCACCACGTCAGCGGGCACAGTCGCAGCATAGCCCCACTGCCCGGTGATCTGCAGCGTCTTGCCCTGCGTCCAGTTGTAGGTCGCGCGCACAATGTAGAGATACGGCGGGGCGCCGGCGGCTTCGAGGTAGTAAGCCCCGGCCGCCAGCGCCGCCCCGTCAAACGTCACGCTCGTCACGGCCAGCAGGTCGTCAATCGGCAGCGCCGGATCGCCGTTGCCGGTGAAACTGCGCGTCTCGTCGGCCCCGGCATCCGCGGGTGCGTAGGCGAACGCCCGGCCGCAATGGCGCACGGCCTCGGCGCTGGCCCAGGCGAGCGCATCGGCCAGCCCGTCCGGCGCCGTCGGTAAGCCGACCATCGTTGCCCAGTCGCTGTAGTCACCCGCGGTTGCCAGTGCCATGTCAGTTCCTCAGTCGTGTCCCGAACTACGACCCCGGGATGTGCTCGTTGATCGCGCTCACGAGGTCCGTCTTCGTAGTGGTCTCCAGGGCAGACAGGTCGCCGATGAGAGCCACGATGCCCTCCAGGGCCTCTTGCACAGTACCCGCCGCGCCCAGTGCCGCGATGGGCGTGATGGCTACGTAGTCAGCACCGGACGAACTGTCTGTCTCGGAGGCCAGCTTCGCATCGAAAGCCTCAAGCGCTTCCTGGACGGTATCAGCAGCCCCGAGTGCAGTGATCGGGGTGATGGCCACGTAGTCCGCCCCAGAAGCGCTGTCCGTCTCAGCCGTCAGCTTGGCATCCAACGCTTCCAGAGCCTCTTGCACAGTATCCGCCGCGCCCAGGTTGGTGATCGGGGTGATCCCCACGAGGTCCGCCCCAGAAGCGCTGTCCGTCTCTGCGATGAGGGCAGCAATCAGGGCCTCGAAGGCTTCCTGCACGGTGTCCGCAGCCCCCAGTTGCGTGATGGGGGTGATCGCCACGTAGTCAGCGCCGCTTGCGCTGTCGGTCTCAGCGGTCAGCGTCGCCACGAGGCCATTCAGTGCCGCCACAACGCTGGTCTTCACTTCCGTGGTCAGCGCCGCCAGGGAACCGACCTTCACGTCCGCCGCCAGTTTGGCGTTGGTGATGCTGTCGTTGTCCGGGATGCCGGCCTCAATGCCGTTGATCACGTCCCCCAGCAGCACGGCGCGCGCCGTGGGGCACATGGTATTCAGGGCCTTGGCCTGCCCGTCCGTCAGGTTGGCAGCCATATTCACGCACTCCTTTCCTCGGGTATCCGGGGGCGAGGCGTGCGGACCTCGCCCCCGGCGTCATGGTCGTTAGCTGATCGGGTCGAAGTTGTACACCAGGCCAAAGGCCTTCTCGTTGCGGACCTGGAGAGTTCCCTCCCAGAGAATCTCGTAGAGAAGGGCGTCAGCGGTACTGGTCAGGGGCTCCGACCGCAAAGATCGGAAGTCGCCGCGGGCCATGTTCGGCAGACACACGGCCGCGAACCAGTTGTTCGCCTCGGTGGCGCTGTTGGTGTTCATGGGGTGCGGGATGATTTCCAGTGGGGCACCCCACGGGGAAATGTACTGGGTCACGCGCTGCCCGGCCGTCAGGTTCGCGAGCTGCTCCGGTTCGCTGATGTTGAAGCGCTGGGCTGTGGCGTAACTGGAAACCTTCTGGCAAAATGCCAGGCTGCCCACGAGCGCGGTCGGCATTTGGCGAGGCTTTTGATCCGCCACAGCCATCAGGAGCCCATCTACGTAGGACTGGTCGAACGTCCCGGCGGACTTGTCGATGCGCGTGGTCTGGATGAAGCCGTTCCAGGTCCCCACGGCGCCGATGAGGCCCTTCATGGCCCGCTCGCTGCCGCCGGCGTCGGTGGTGTCCTCAACGCCGTACAGGAACGCGTTCTCGATGTCGGACATGATGCCGGCCATCTCCATCTCAACCTGCACCGCCATGATGTCTTGCAGGTCGGTCCCGTAGATGCCATTCTGGGCTTCCTGGATAGCCGACTTACTGACGGAGACGGTGCCCTTGACGATCTGACAGGTGTTGTTCTTCACAGCCGGAGCCGTGCTAGTCGGATCCTTCGCGGCGCTGCCTTCCTCGTTCTTGTTGGCAGCGGCCGACCGAACGGTGGCCTCCCGCCAGTGATGGGTAACGGCCTTGACGGGCACAACACCCAGGGTATTAAGCAGCGGCGTCTGGCTGTCGTTGACAATGGTGAGCATCTCGGCGAAGTCCAACTCCACCGCCCCTGCCGATACCATCGTCGCGTTGATGAGCGCGGCCTTCGCCACTTCATCGGTCTGGCCCATGATCTTCTGCATGATCTCCTGCACGGTCATCGTTTCAGTTCTCCTCTGCCCCTGTTCCCGGGGCCACAAAGTGAAAGCACCGCCTCGTCTCGCGGGGCGGCGTTTGTGTGTTCGCGTCTCAGCGGTCTATCCTACTCGGGCAGCAGGCCGGTCATCTTCGCGCCGACCGCGGTGAAGTACGCCCGCCGGTCACCCGTCGCGGCCGCCTCCTTCACCAGGTCCACCAGCGCGCTCGCCGGCATGGCCTTCTCCACTTCACCCGACGGCTTCATCTCGGGACCACCGTCCGCGGGGCTGGACTTCAGCGTCTCCAGTTCCTCGCGGGCCTTGGCGATCTCAGCGTCCTTCTCAGCCAGCTTCGCCTCCAGCGCGGCGAAGCGGTCTTCGATGGCCTTCATCACGTCGTCCCCGGCCAGCTCAGTGTCGGCCTTGGCGACCGGCTCTTCCTCGACGGGGGGAGCGGATCCCGATTCCGGCTCAGTGACCGGCTCAACAGCGTCTTCCACTTCGGCCTCCGGCTTGGTTCCAGCCTCGTCGCTCTTCGCCACCTCGGGCACTTCCGCGTCCGCCGGGGCGGGCTCGGCCTCGGCGACGGCTTCGGTCTTCGCGTCTTCACTCATGGCCTCGTCCTCGCTTTCCTGCGCCCCGGCCTTGCTGACCGTGCCGGCGCAATCATCACAGCCACACGCCTCGCGGGCGATGCTGACAATCTGATGGAGCCGGTCCATGTCGGCCCCAGAGTTCCGACGCCCGGCCTTGGCGATCTCCTCGCCCAGGGCGGCCGCCCCAGCATCTGAGAAGTCGGCCAGTGCCTGCGTGAGCAGCGGTAGCCGCTCTTCCGTCGGCCGGGCGCAAATGCCGCGCAAAGTCGCCCGCAGGGCGTCCAACAGCGGCCAGAGCGCTTCCGAGACATGCTCGTACCGCTCCTCCGCCGTGGTCTCCGTCAGGTTCTCGTTGAAGACCACCGGGGGCGGGGTCTCCTCGACGGCGACTGCCGGCTGGTCTTCCTTAGTCACCTCGGCGTCCATGCTTTTCGCAACAGCACGTATCCACGTCTCCGGGTTGCGCGCCCGGTTCGCCCGCGTCACGCAGATATGGTCCAGGGCGATGTCTTCCAGCACCCGTACCCTCTGCCCCTTCTCCACCATCGTCCGCGCCGACCGGCACTTGCCGCCGATGCTCAGTTGGTAGGGGTGACCGTCTACCAGGCGGTTGTAGATGCTGGCGCCCTCAGGGTCGAAGAACTCGCCCTTGACGACCAGTTCCATGTTCGGCCCAATCTGGCACTCCGTGCAGACGCCGATCTCTTCACCGGCCTTCGGCGCGTGGGATGTCACCAGGTCCAGGGGGCGATCCACGGAAACCGCCTGCTGCATCTTGGCGATGCACTCCGGGCTGACCCGCTCAAACTGGTCGTCCAGTGCCGGGGTGGAAGCCACACCCGCGAAGCGCATGGCGCCATCCGCCGACTTCTCCACCGTCACCGTCGGCAGGACGAACTCAAACTGCCCCGGCTTATAGCTCATGGAAACTCACTCCTCTTTGTTCAGCCTCTGTCTCCAGGGCTTGCACCAGGCTGGAGAGGGACTGCACCAACTGCGCCGGCCGGTCGTTGCCAGACAGCCACGGCGCGAAGGCCGCCCGGTAGTCTCCCGCCTGCAGGCCCTTGGCGATTTCGTCGCTGACAGCGCCCGGGATGTGGTCGCTTACGAAGGCGACTTGCCCCGGCTGCCGCCCTTGCTTGACGGCTTTCGCGACTTTCTCTCGCCAGCGCCGGATGTCGGCGCGGGCGGCTTGGTCAAGTTTCTTTCCGACTGTGACGCCGGCTCCTGCCGCGTCATTTTCGTTGCTGACCGCATCATTACCGTTTTCAGCATTTGTCGTCACTCCCAGTTTGTCTGCCCTGTCCGCCTCCGTGCTGGCCAACAGCACAGGCCCGCCGGCTGTCATCTCGTACAGATCATCGGCCAGGGGTCCGGCTACCTTCGGCAAGCCCAGCCACTCCCGGCCCTCGTTGACCGTCACGTAGCGACTGCCCGCCGTCGCGACAATCCCGGCCACCTGCTCCTTGTCCGTGACCTCGGTGTCGAACTTGAACTGCACTTCGGTCAGGCCCAGGTCGGCCTGTAGGATTTCCGTCAGGATCCGCTCGAAGAACCGCGTGAGCGGCTTCAGCGCTTGCCGCAGGCTGGCTTCCAGTTGCGCTTCCTGGCTCGCCTTGTAGGTGTCGCTCTCCAGCCCTAGGCTGCTCGGCGTCAGGCCGAAGTGCGGCGCAATGCGCTGCACCAGGAACCGCTGGGTGGCGATGTAGTCCGCCTCCGACCGCAACCGGAAGGGGATGTAGGTCCACCCCGCCGGCGGGGTCAGGTTCAGCGGCTTGCCCTTGCGGGCCGCCTTCAAGTGCTGCGTATCCAACCACTTGCGGAAGGTAGCTATCTCCTGATCGGATACCGCCTCACCACCGGCCACCGCGGGCGTGTACTTCCACACGCCCTGCACGTTGTCGCCCTCGGTGAACCACAGGAGGTTGTACAGGTCCGCCGCCTGGAACTGGAGCACGGCCATCATCACGTTCTCAACCAGCGACTGCCCATAACTCGCGTAGGTCCGGGGCAGCCATGTCCGGTATATGAATTGGTTCGCGGTGAACGACGTCTTCCCGCCGGTGCGCAGCACCTGCTCGAAGGCGACCGCTGGCGGCTCTGGTATCCAGCCCTTGCTGTCGCGCTTGGGGATGATCGTCGCCGCGTCCACCGGCTCAATGCTGGTCAGGTTTGTGCTCATGCCCCGGGCGGTGGCGACCGTTGGACGCTTGTAGAGCGCCACGGCGCCGCAGACCAGCAGGTCCTCAACCATTTCCCCCATGAACTCGTCAAATGTCGTACCAGGGCGGCCCAGACCGCCGTCCTCACTGCACCAGGCCCGTGCCGAGGCCAACTGCGCCTCGTTCGGGTTCTCGGGGTCTACCGGGTTGACTGCCCAGTCCACAGACAGGAGCATCGTCCGCACGCGGTTGATGCACAGCTTCACCGGGTCGCAGGCTTGGGCGAAGGAGCGCAGCGCCGTGAACGGTACGCCACCGCCCCGGATATTCGGGTCATACTGCTGGTACTGGGGAGTGTTGGTGCGCGACGGGCCGACATCGTAGTCCGCTGGCACGGTGGTTCGCGCCTTGGCCACGTAGCCCAGATGTCGCATGATAGGGTCAAGCAGTCTCATTGCCACCCTCGTCGTCGTCTTCATCCAGGTAGGCGTAGCGGTTGACCTTCGCCGCGCACGCCATGACCGCACCCGCCACCGCGTCGGCCACGTCCTTGCTGCCGTTGGGCGGGTGGTCCACCTTCCGCCCCTTGACCAACTCCAGCCGCTGCAGTTCCTGCACCAGGTACGGGTCGGGGTAGTAGTCCAGCCGCCCGGTCAGCAGGTACTCCTTGAGTGTGTCGTAGGCCCGGGTGTCCCGGTCCACGCTCAGTTCGTCGGTCGTGAGCCCCTCGCGGCGCAGTTGCTGTCGGCTGTCCACACTCTGCCAACCGTCAAAGGTCACACTGGCGATCCGCCACCCGTGCTCGTCACGCAGCCGCAGGATGAAATCCCGCACCCTGGCGAAGTCAATCTCGCCCCCGTGCTCCGCTGGCGTAATGCGCTTCGAGAACAGGAGTGTAATGTTCCCTGTGGTCGCGTCGCGGTACGCGGCGGCTATGCCGCAGGCGTCACGCTTCAGGCCGAGGTCAACATGAATGCGCAAGGGTGGTTTGTTGTCACCCCGCAGGCCCGGCTGCAGTTCGCCTTCCGCGGTCAGCGGGTTCTCCCGGTCGTGGTTCGCGTGGGCCAGGATCGCCGCCGGGTCGCCGAAGAAGCCGCCGATGGCTTCGCTGGGCACTGCCCCGAGGTCGCGGCGCGCCTTCTCCGGGTTGCGGGTGAACTGGTCCTGAAATTCCACCGGCACCGCCCCGCAGATCGGGTCCTCGAACGTCGGCCCCGAGAGTTGCAGCGCCGGGTACCCCTGCCAAGTAGGCAGGCGACTGTGGTAGATGCGCGGGTTGTGCTCGCTCTCGGCCGCTTTGCGCTCCATGAAGTCGTCCACGTAGCGCGGCGAAGAGATCATGCAAAAGAGCGCGTCCTGCTTGTAGCGGGCATTTCCCCGTGACGCCACGCGCTTGGCGATGGCGTTGTACAGTTCCTCGGCCGCGTCGTAGCGGTACTGGCCCGCCTCACCCGCGACCCGAACGCTGTTGTCCACCTCTGGCAGAAAGCTCGCTTCGTCCACAACCGCAGCGAGCAGGTTGTAGCCGATAGCCGACTGCGCCTGCGAGTTGCCGGGGAAAATGACCAGGTTGCTGTCCGGCCAGCGCAGTTCGCTGTTGACGCGCTTGTCGCGCTGGAACCCCGGCAACTGAAAGGCGGGCGAGGCGTCAATGCGCGCCGCGACCTCGCCGAAGACGACCTTGTGGGCCTGGGTCGCCGTCACGCTGAAGTTGACCACGGAAAGCGTCGTGCCCGGCGCGAAACCGTAGTAGCCTTGCGGGTCCCGCAGACAGAGCGCCCGGTAAACGATGTAAGCGTCCGCGACCGAGACCAGGAACGACTTTCCGGCGCCGATGCCCCAGACCAGGGCGGCCTCGTTGTAACTGGCGTCCGGGTCAAAGAGGTCTTCGAGCGTGCGTCGCACCGTCGGGCAACACTGGTCGCCGAGGCCCAGGTAGAACGGGTCGTCAATGAAGGTGCCGATGGGCGGAAGTGGGGCGCGGTAGGTGGCGGCCAGGCGGCGGTCTTCGTCAGTCACCCGCAGGCTGGCTGCCATTGTCCTGTGCTTCCCGCTTCCGCATGAGGGCGAGGGCCTCGGGGGTGAGACCGTACACGCCGACCTCACCAGAGTTCTCGACGCCCTTGCGCTCGGTCACGACGCCCTTGGCGGCAGCTATCCTGGTCCGCAGCTCCAACTTGAGCCGCAGGGCGCCGCACTTGGCCGACTCGTTCACCGCGTTGCGCTGGAGCCGGTCTGCCTCCAGCAGGTCCGCCTCGAGCCCAATGATGTACTCCTGGAGCGGGTCCACCCGGTTTTTGTCGTCGTCGGCCCTGTAGAGGGAAAGTTCCTTGAGCACGGCGCGCTTGACCGACCGGGCGTCGGTCGGCTGGTCGGCGAGCTTGCCATCGGCGTAGAGTTGTTTGCAGGTCCTCGCAATCGGCTCCCACCGGCGATGGCCGCGACACCACAGGTCAAATGCAACGCGCTGCCATGGCACTTCCTCGGTGATCTCAATGATGGGGTCCACGCGTTTCCGGGTACTCATGTCTGTTCAACTCACTCTTCTGCGCGCAGCAGGCACGCCTTCACAACCCCCGCCGCGATATACTTGGCATGTAGCGGCTGGCCTAAGAGACGGTGCAGTTCTTCGCGCGCCGCCTGGGTCTCAAACAGAATGGTGGTGTAGAAGCCCGCACTGTTCTCTTCCTTCAGGCGTTCATTCATCGCTGCCCGGTCCTGCTTGATGTCCGCCAATGCAGTCTTCGTCGCCGCGCGCTCCGGGCTATCACTGAATGCGGCCGCAGCCTCCGAACCTTCGTTGAGTAGTATCTCCAGGTCGAACTCCGTCACCCCAATGTCCTTGAGGTCGGTATCGGAGCAATCCCGCAGAATATCAGCGAGTAGCCCATCATCCCACTCGCCTTGAATGTTCCGATTGTTGAGCGCGAGGTTGAGTTTCTTTTCAGTGTGTTCGTCAACGTCCACCACGGCCACTGTCAAGTCGTAATCGTCGCGCCCTTCCAGGTCGTCGAGGGTCGTGATCCGCTGGTGTCCGCCTACCAAGTTCCCCGTGCGCTTGTTCCATACCAAGGTTTCGACCAGGCCATTCGCCTTGAGGCTGCGCCGAAGCATTTTGCGCGCTTGTTCATCCAGTACGCGCGGGTTGTACTCAGCCTTTTTGATGTCCCGCCGGTTGATGGTGGCGATCTCAAACCGCTGGTATTTGCTCAGGTTGCTCTTGGGATTGGCCGCTGCCATACAATATCTCCCACTGTGCCCCAGCCTCTGCTTCGGGATACATGCTGAGAATGCGGTCATAGTCCGCTGGGTAGTGCTGCTTGACGGACAGTAACGTCCTTGGCGATAGGTCGCGAAACGAGTGGCCCAGCACCGCGGCCTCCTCGGAGACCCGCAGCCGCCGCTGTTTGATGTAGGCCGCGACGTGGTGTTTCCGCCAATCTGCCAGCGGATAGATACGCCCACGGTGCTGATTGATCGAGCCATCTTTGACAATCATTGCCCGCCGCACCGTGGAGTCGGCAATCCTCTCCCCGGCGGCAATCCAATAGAACCCCGTCAACTCCCGCAGGTAGGCGTAAGTCTCCGCCACTGACACCGGGCGCACCGTCGCGTCTGGTTCATGGTAGGTGCCACGTCGCAGAAACGCGCTCACCTCAAAATGAGGAATGCGGATGATCTCCAGCGCGTAGCGGTGCTCGGCCCACCGCAATGCCTTCTCCTGAAAGGAAAGCCCCGGCACTTGGTACATGAAGAATGCCCGCACATTACGAAAATGCCGCGCGCATAGGTCTAGTGTGACGACAGAGTCCTTGCCGCCCGAATAGCCGACAAGGACCCTGTCAGTCAGTTGGGCTGCCGTCTTGACGACAGCGAGCAGGTCTGGCATATTAGCCGCCGCCGCTACCGGTGGCTGCTACGCCGCCGGCGCGAAAACGGCTTGCGGTTAGCCGGATACTGCCCCGATTGGCGCGAGCCGCAGCCAAATTACGAGCCGCTCTGGTTCCCATGTTACTACTCCTCTGCAAAGCTAAGCGCCGCCTCCGATGATCGGGGCGGCGCTTGCGATTGCCTGTTATTGTGTGTGCTACAGGTATTCTATCTCTGCATCTGGTAGGTTCCACAAATTGAGTTTCCCGCGCCTAGGTAGTGGCTTGACCAGCCTCGGGTCTGCAATCTCCCACGCATAAGTTCCGGCCTGTACCGATTCCCCATTCGGCAAACAGGCAGCCTGGGCGTCGTCGCACAATGCCACACGGCACCCCACCACGGTCACGACGCAGATCACCTGCCCGAGTGGGAGGCCCTCGCAGTATGCCTCCAGGCCTTTGTCAGGCTTTGCGCTGGAATGGATTGCCAACGGCCCTCGGTAGTGCGTTGCCCGGCTCCGCAGTTCCACGGTCTTCACGCCGCTGGCGATGTCACTGGCATAGGGTTGCCGAACCGTTAGCACTTTCACGCCGCACCCCCGCACTTCTCGCTCCACAGGGAAGCGATGCGCTGGCGGTTGGCGTAGGATGGCGCTTGGTGCCCCTCCATGCGCCATACCTTGAGCGTCTGCACGTGTATGCTGAGGTCGGCCGCCAATGCCCTTACCCCTCCATAGCCTGCATAGGGGCCCGCGAGCAGGTCTGTGAGTTGGTCGCGATAGGTCATACCGGGAGCCCCTTCCCGGCGCGCTCAGCGCACAGGTCGCGGAACCGCTCGGCCTTCTCGCGGTCGTCGAATGTCACTGTGACGCCTGTCTTCCGATCCCGCACCTGCCGACCTCCGGTGTCTGCGACACGCCACGCACCACGCGCAACCGGCTCCCACACTACCGCGAAACAATCCCCCCGTACGTTGCTGGGGAGTGGCGCGAGCGCCGCTGCGTTCATGGCTGCCTTCGGCGCATACTCCGGGCACTGCACGAGAGTATCGGCGGCGCGGGCGTCTTTGAGCAACTGCCCCCATTGCCCGCACGACGGCACCCGAGTGCGACAACCCCGGTGGCAGTAACTGCAATTCATGGCGACAAGACTGCCTATCATCGAGTCATGCCGCGTCAACTCTACCAGTGCCGTCTCTGGCTTGGGCGTGGTGGCCCGCTGCTGCTTCGGCAACGTCGCTGCGAGCTGCTTCACAAACCGCCGCCGCTCCGCCTCGGGCAGGGCGCAGACCTGTGCAAACAGGTCTAACTGCGGGAGCGGCTCTGGCGCCGCAACCGACCGGGAGCGCAACGCGCCGCGCTTGGCTATCGGCCGCGGCTCCCGCGTCAGCTTGCGAGACGCCAACAGGCTACTTTCGGCGCGATCGTGCAGGTTTATGCGGTCTTGCAGGGTGAGCATGACGGTATAACCTCCCTGGGGCTTCCGCCCCGTCGTTATACCGCTATCATACCGGTTCCGGCTACTATTGTCAATACTTATTTTACTACTACTTCCACGCCTCCCGCAGTTTCTGCGCCAGGTCTCGCCGCCGGAGCCTGTACACCAGCACCCCGACAGACCGGGCACGGCGCACAGCGCCGCCCGTGGCCGCTCCCCACACACGACGGGCAGATAAGCTCTATCTCATGGCCGGGGGCCGTGGCAGGAGGTTGCGAAGGGGTTGCGACCGTTGCGCTTGCCATAGTGATCCACGGCCCCCGGAAACAGGATGATGGCGCGCGGGGCTGTAGGCAGGCTATCGCCGCCGGGTGCCTGCGCCCCCATACCAGCTACTGCTGAGCGGACTCGGCTGCTTGCTCGCAGCACGACGCGGGGCAGAGCGGGCTCGCGCACGTCTTATCGGCCCCGCAAAATGACAAGTGGCCCCGGCGATGACCGGGACCACTACCCTGCGCCGAAGCTCAGGGGGAGTTTATGATCGAGGGGGTGTCGGTTCAGCCAGGACTCGAACCTGGTACCGGCTGACTTTGTTGGCTCTACGCCTTAGGCAGCCGCTCTACACCACTGAGCTACCGAGCCTACCCCTCGAAACTTGACACGCTCACTGGAGTGACCGCAGCGTAACACCATGGCGCTGCAAATCACGCAAAATATCAGGCGGCCACCCCTGCGAGATGGATGGCCGCCTGATTTCATTGGCAGTAAACCATGTAGATTGGAGCAGTTTATAGCACACCTGCGCTCCTGTGTCAAGGTTTTCTTCCCGTTAATTCACGCTGAAATCGCAGTCGCGCTGCACCAGGCACACGTCCTGCCCCCGGCTGTAGTCACAGCAAGCCACCAGGCGACACCCGGCGGAGAGACTGGCCAACTCCTCCGTAGTACTCATCCGGCGCCCACAGACCGGGCGCTCGTCGTCGGACCCGCCGAACTCCACGGTCACGGTCACCTGGTAGGTACCCCCGGGCACCACGTCGTCCTCCACCAGCTCACATTTCAGCACCCTGGCGACCAGATCCCGGGCGGCTTTGGTGCGTAGGCGGTGCGTCTGGGCGGTATCCATAGGTCCTCCCTGTAGATTGTTTCAGTCACGGCGGGTCTTGCCGCACAGGCCGCACTTCTGGGCCGGTCGCAGCCACGCCCGGCCACAATTGGGGCAGGTCTTCGGGGGCGGGGTCCGGGCCTTGGTGTCACTTGTTGGCGCTGCCATGTCTCACCTCTGTCACTGCAATGCCGATTCCCGCAACGAGAAGGCCCCTATTACGCGTCGGAATCGCAAAGTAGGCCCGTAGGTCCACTCCGCCCATTTTCGTCTATCCTGGGGCTTTCTCGTCGTTCTCGGTGACCAGGTAGCCCTTGCCCTGGTCGCCGCGCCAGACAACCTGCGCCCCCAGGTGCCCTGCCACGTCCACCACGGGAGCCCAAAGCCGGTCTCCAATGATCTGGCCAGTCGTCACTACCTGCCCCACCGGGGTCACTACCAGCGGCGGGTCGTGCTGGTCGGGGGATGGCGTCTGCGGCAACCCGCCGAAAACCCGACGCCGGAAGTCGGACAGATCAATTCGGTTGCCGGGGCAGGTCTTGTTCTGGAACTCCCGGTGGAAGCGGACCTGCCCCGATGCGAGCCCGAAATGGTCACACAGAACACGCACCACCTCCGCCGCCGTCGCCAGCCCGTTCTGCACCGGGTCCTCCGCGTCGAAGTTCCCGACCATTGCCACGCCGATGGTGTGCTGGTTGCGGTTCAACACGTGGGCGCCCGACTTCTCCACCGGCCGCAGAAGCCAGACCGAGCTGTCCGGGCCGATGCCGAAGTGGTAGCCAATGTCCGACCAGCCCCGTGATTGCACGTGGTAGCTGCGGACGGCCTCCCATGTTTTCTTGCCCTGGTACTGTGCCGCCGTCGGTGCCCAGGTGTGGTGCAGGACGACCTCCCTGATGCCCCTGGAAACATCGCCCTTGTTTCGCAGGTAGCCCTTGAGCCCTTCCACTGTGACCGTGGTGATTTTCGCCATTGCCTGTGCCCGCCTTTCGTTTAGTGCAACCAGCGGGCGCGGCCTACCACCCACGCCCGCTGGTTGCCATTGTCGCCCCGCCGCTGCGCGGTCCACCTGTCGATCCAGAACTCGGCGCCGTTCTCCCGCGCCGCCCGGTCGTTGCTGCTGGCCCCCCGGTTCGTCACCACCACAAGCCGCCGGTCCTTCTCCAGCCAGACGACCGTGCCGGGCTTGAGATACGCCGGGTTAGCCGCGATGTGCCACGGCGCGCCCTTGTACCGCCCGCTGTCCCACGGCCCGTAAAATGTCCGCCAGACGGTATGCACCGCCTGCGGCTTGCGGTCCAGCCACTGCCGTTCCCACCGCGCCAGCTTACTGCGGTCCACGGTGGCGCACCACGCCTCCCAGGCGTTGCCACCGTCGCCCTGCACCAGGGCTGGCCCCCCGGCGCAGAGTGCCACCAGGACCAACGACCGGGCGGCGCGGCTTATGAGACGCTCCGTGGGGCAGTTCATGCCACGACCTCCTGGCCGGCGCGCGCGGCGCCCGTGTCAGCCGCTGTGTCCCGGCTATCCTCAATTTTCCGCTGCCCGACACGGCCGGCGTCCAGCGCGCGGCCAATTTCCCGGCAGAGCGTGTCCCTGGCCTGGCGCAACTCAGCCAGATCGGCCGCCCCGTCGCAGTAGCGTGTCATGGCGCCCATCACCGCCTTCCCGGTCGGAATATCCACGTAGGTCTCAGTTGTCATGCCAGCGCACCTCCTGCTCCTGTTGTTCAAGCGCCGCTGCGTCGTCTAAGCCGAGGAATCGTCCGTACTGCATGTAGCTCTTCAGGGGAACCCGCCCGAAGGTGTCTGTGATCCGGCTGTACTCGCAAAACAGGTGGCACACGTCGAGTAGTTCATGGGTCTCCCTGTCTCGCTCCCGGTGTATCCGCATGACCAGCGATGCTTCCCTCACGATGTCTTTGCTCCCATAGGGGAACCATGTTTTCAGGCTCTCGTTGTAGGTCACTTGACTGGGCGTGACGAGGGGAACGCCGAGCTTGTTGCTGAGTTTCCGCAGGCGCTGGGCTCGAGCTCGAAACCCGCTGGCGTCCGTTGGGTACTTCCTGTCGTCCATGAGCAGCTGGAAATAGTCCACCACGACAAGGCCGGGGTCGTTCTCGTGCGCCCATTGAGTAATCGCG
>Ga0116178_10001647_pt1 | contig 18407 bp, 14 predicted proteins | sample AD_STIC12_MetaG_FD_89880 | JGI IMG/M metagenome (GOLD analysis project Ga0116178, IMG submission 89880) | Active sludge microbial communities of municipal wastewater-treating anaerobic digesters from USA - AD_STIC12_MetaG | ecosystem: Engineered > Bioreactor > Anaerobic > Digestate | place: USA... | reverse complement strand
GTGCACATCAACAAGCACAACAAAAAGGTCGCCGCCAAGACCATGGTGATTGGTGCCTCGGGCTCCATCGGCTCAGTCAGCGCGCGCCTGCTGGCCATGTCCTTTGACGAGGTTTACCTGGCAGGGCGCACCCTGAGCAAGCTCGACGAGCTCAAGGCCTCCATCCTCAAGGAAACGCCAGACGCTAAGGTGTTTACCACCATCGACTACAACGAGTTGTTGGCCGACATGGACATGATCGTCACCTCCACGTCCGGAGCGGGCAAGGAAATTCTCGACATCATGCGGGTCAAGCCCGGCTGCGTGATCACCGACGTGGCGCGACCGCTGGACCTGCCTGCTTCCGACGTGGCCAAGCGCCCCGATGTGCTGGTCATCGAGTCCGGTGAAATCGACCTGCCAACCAAGGTCAAGGGCATGAAGAGCATTTCGCTGCCGCCCAACGTCATTTATGCCTGCCTGGCCGAAACCATTGTGCTGGCGCTGGAAGGACGCTTTGAAGTGTTCACGGTCGGTCGAGATACCGAGTGGGAGAAGGTCAAAGAGATTTACAAACTGGGCCTCAAGCACGGTATGAAGCTGGCGGCCATCTCGGGTGTGAACGGTGTGTTCTCGGATGAGGACATTGCCAAGGTGGTGGTGCGGGCCAAGAAGGCCAGACTCACCTGGAAAGACGGTGCTGCCGCCAAGGCGCCAGCAGAAAAAGATGCGGCAAAGCCTGCAGCAAAGAAAGCAGCGCCCAAGACACCTGCCAAGAAGGCGGCCGTTGCAAAAACCGCCCCCGTGAAGGCTCCTGCAAAGACTGACGCTGCAACACCAGCCGCGGCGAAGAAAGCACCGGCCAAAAAGGCAGCAGCACGCAAAGCGGTAGCCGCAGCCTGAGTTGAACCGCAACCTCTGGCTGCTGGCCCTCTGCCAGGGCCTCTTTCTCACCAACAATGTGGCGTTCATCGCCATCAATGGACTGGTGGGGCTGAGCCTGGCACCCTTTGGCTGGATGGCGACACTGCCCGTGATGGGCTACGTGGTGGGTGGCGCATTGAGCACACCCCTAGTGGCGCGAACGCAATCCCGGTTTGGACGGCGCACCTCGTTTCAAATCGGTCTGGCCGTCGCATTTGGGTCCGCCTGTGTTGCAACATGGGCCGTCGTGGACAGAAATTTCTGGCTGCTCGTGGCAGCCACTGTCGTTGCAGGCTACTACAGCGCCAATGGGCAGCTGTACCGCTTCGCCGCGGCTGAACTGGTTCCTGTACCTCAGCGTGAAAAGGCCGTTTCCATGGTTCTGGCAGGCGGGCTGCTGGGTGCCATTGCCGGGCCCAATCTGGCGGCACGCAGCCGCACCCTGCTGGAGGTCCCTTTTGCCGGTGCCTACGTAGTGCTGGCAGGTGTTGCCGTGTTGGCTATGGCCGTCATGGCTTTTGTTCGGTTTCCACCGCACACGGCTATCCAAAGCGGCGCGCCCAACGGGCGATCGCTGTCGGAGATCATGCGACAGCCCGTCTTCATGGTTGCCTGCGTCGGTGCGTCCCTAGGCTACGGTGTCATGAACCTGCTGATGGCGGCCACACCGCTGGCGATGCAGCAATGCGGACTGTCTTTTGATGATGCGGCGCTGGTGCTGGAATGGCATGTCATCGGCATGTTTGCACCAGGGTTTTTTACCGGCGGCTGGATCAAGCGATTCGGAACCTTGCCGGTCATGGCGGTGGGTGTTGTCCTGAACCTGGCCTGCATTGCCATCGCACTGTCGGGTGTGGAACTTCACCGGTTTGCCATTGCACTTTTTTTACTCGGCGTCGGGTGGAACCTGCTGTTCACCGGTAGCACCACACTGGCGATGGGAGGCTACCGACCGGAGGAAAAAGACCGCGCGCAGGCTGCCATCAATTTCTGCGTATTTGCAGTGATGGCCTTTACATCCTTTGCTTCGGGTGCGCTGGTCTCCACCCAGGGCTGGACGGTACTGAACTGGGGTTCCCTGATTCCGCTCACACTCACGGCAGCCGCTCTGGCCTGGCTCGCGACCCGACCGCGCACCGCAGCGGCGGGTTAGCATTGACATTAGGATCTGTTCATGTCCGAAGCCAGAGAACCACGCACCGAAACCCGCATTGAGGAGGCCATGAGAACCCACGGCCTCGGTACCTCTGGCGCGACAGTCCCACCTGCTCCGCGTGAAGAGAAACGACGGCTCCAAAGGCGGCTCGAGCAGCTCCAAACCACGATAGGAGAAAGTGGACCACCGCCTGCTGCAGAGAAACGAGCGCCACCCCCCGCAGAAGTTAACCCCGGCATGCAACCCGGCACGGGACGGCTCGTGGTGGTTAGTCTGTTTTCACTGTTCATTGGTGCGGGCCTGATGTGGCTGGCCATGCAAAAACAGCAAGCACCTGCACCGTCACCCCTCAGCACCCAGCCAACCGGCACCAACAGCAAACCCGCTCTTTCCGCCGCAGATCAGACGTCCGTATCGACAACAGTGGCGCAGTCTGTGATTCAAGGGGCGCCCAAGCCCGAGCAGGAGGCGCGCGCACTGCTTGAGCAGTGGCGGCAAGCTTGGGCCAATCGTGATGCCGATACCTACCTCAGTTATTACGACCCCGCCTTTGCCCCCACGGGCCAAAGTCACAACCAATGGGCGGCTGCACGCCGTGCCAAACTGGCGGGTCAATCCGAGATTTCCATTCACATTCGGGACATCCAGGTGACTCCCATCAACGCGCAGCAAATGCGGGTTTCATTTCTGCAAGACTACGCATCAGGCAAATACAAGGAAGTTGCACGCACCAAGACGCTGCAGCTTCAACGAGGGCCCAAGGGGTGGCTGATCATCGGCGAACAGCAAGCACCCCAGCGCAAATAGCGGTGACGCACCCATGACTGGGCGCCGGTATCACGTGCGTTGATCCAGCCAGGTCTTGAGCGTCGCAAATACCGGCGCGGCATCGGTCTCATTGAATATCTCGTGGTACAGATCTTCAAAGCACACTGCGGTGACAAGCTTTTTGGGTGCATTCGCAGCGAATGTGCGGCTTCCCTGTGGATTGAGAAGGTGATCTGATCCCGCATACATGAGAAGTGTCGGCACCTTCCATTGCGCCGCCAGGGTCACCGTCTGCGCGCTTGCTTCCGCAATGAAGCGGGCCAGTCGTGCTGAAATGCGGTCGTGAACCAATGGGTCGGACCGGTAGGCCGCTACCACCGCCGGATCGTGCGAAATGAACTGCGGTTTCACACCATTGCCCACACGCAGGTCGGGTGCAATTCTTGGCAGGACCTGAACCAGGAATTTCTGGAATCGACTCAGACCCGGGTCCAGCGCGGGAGAGGACATGATAAGCGCATCCACCGGACGGATGGCTTGCGAAACAAAACGACCCACCACCAGCCCGCCCATGCTGTGACCCAGCAAAATCAGCGGTGTCTTCTTACTCATGCGCGCGCGCGTACTGTCCACAATATCGGCCAGATCATCGAGCAGGCGGGTATCGGTAGGCAAGCCGCCACGTGGCCCACCGGATTCGCCATGGCCACACTGGTCGTAACCCCGCACGGCAAAACCCCATTCATTCAACTGGCGCGCTACATGCTCGTAGCGCCCGGCATGCTCGCCCAAGCCATGCACCACGATAACCACACCGCGCAGGGGCACGCCGGGCTCCAGTGGCCAATCCTGGATCATGATGTTGTCACCATCGCCGGCGACAAAGGTGGAGAGTGTGGATTCAGCGGTCATGCGTTGCTACCCATCGCGGCCCGTCTCAGGGAAATTGCGATATGACCTGTGCAACCGCAGCGGTCAGTTTCTTGGCATAGGCAATGTGCAAAAATTCGTTGGGACCATGCGCATTGCTCTTGGGGCCCAAAACGCCACACACCATCATTTGCGCCTTCGGGAATCCTTTGGACAACATGTTCATCAGCGGTATGGTCCCGCCCTGACCGATATAGCCGCAGGGCGCTCCAAAGTGGGTTTGGGATGCGGCATTCAGTGCCGTCTCAAACCAGGGTGCGGTGCTGGGGGCGTTCCAGCCGGTCGCACTGGACTGGCCGTCGAAAGTGACGCGGGCCTGGTAGGGTGCGTTGTCTTCCAGCAGGGTCTTGAGCTCCTGCACCGCAGTTGCAGCTTCAACCAGGGGCGGCAGGCGCAGGCTGAGCTTGAAGGCGGTGTAGGGCCGCAGCACATTGCCCGCGTTCTTGAGTTCCGGAAACCCTTCCGCACCGGTGACGCTTAGGGTTGGCAACCAAGTGCGATTGAGCAAGGCCTGCAATGGGTCGGTGGTGGTGGGCAGCGCAAAGGTGCTGGCGCCGCCACAGTCATAGTGTGCCCAAGGAAAGCGCTTGTAGATTTCATCGCCCAGAATGGCTGCGGTGGCGCGTGCCTGGTCAAGCCGGTCAACGGGTACTTCGCAGTGAAAGCTTGCAGGCAACAGACGTCCGGTGGCGCTGTCCTCCAATCGGTCCAACACCTGGCGCATGATACGAAAGCTCGACGGCACCAGACCACTGGCATCACCGGAGTGAATACCCTCGGTCAGAATTTCCACCTTGAGCACGCCACTGGCCATGCCGCGCAGGCTGTTGGTCAGCCACAACTGGTCGTAGTTGCCGGCACCTGAATCCAGGCACACCACCAGACCCACGTCACCCAGACGAGTTTTCAGCACATCGATATAGGGCAACAGGTCATATGAGCCGCTTTCCTCGCAGGTTTCGATCAACCCCACGATGCGGGGGTGCGGTGCGTTCTGGCTTTTGAGTGCCTGAATAGCGGCAATGGCGGCGTAAGCGGCGTAGCCATCGTCTGCGCCACCGCGCCCGTAGAGCTTTCCGTCATCGATCTTCGGCGACCACGGTCCCAAATCACTGCGCCATCCGGAAAACTCGGGCTGCTTGTCCAGGTGGCCATACATCAGCACCGTCTGGGTCGAACCGACTTTAGTGCCGGCCACTTCAAAGAACAGCACGGGCGTACGGCCTGGCAGGCGAACCACTTCCAGCGTCAAGCCTTGCACGTTTTGGGCTTCAATCCAGGCTGCGGTATCACGCACCACTGTATCGATGTAACCATTGGCCGCCCAATCGGCATCAAACATGGGTGATTTGGCAGGGACGCGGATGTAGTCCTGCAGCCGGGGCACGATTTGCATATCCCACAGCGTGCTGACTTCACTCAATGTCTGGGCGGCGTTCAACAGGGTGTGGGGAACACGATCATTCATGTAACTCTCCTCGTTCATCAAAATGGCGGCAAGACGTGCATCATGCCACGCGGCGCAGCTGCAAATATTGCTACAGTGGAAGCAATTTCCAATCGTACTTTCAACGGAGCTCTACATGGACCACGCCACATCCCGCCAATCTGCCGCCTCTTCACGGCGCCGCATCCTGCGCAATATTGCCATAGGGGCAGTCTGCCTGAGCGGTCTGGCCCATGCGCAAACGGCGACCACCAAAATCATGGTGGGTTTCCCCCCTGGCGGCGGTACCGATGCCATCGCCCGCATACTGGCCGACAAGATGAAAGACCAACTGGGCGCACCGGTGGTCGTCGAAAACAAAGCTGGCGCAGGTGGCCAAATTGCCGCTCAGGCCCTGAAGGCGGCACCTGCAGACGGCACGACGCTGTTTTTGTCACACGACCACACTATCTCTATCCTGCCGCTGGTGGTGAAGAACCCGGGTTTCGAGCCCGCACGCGACTTTGTTGCAGTGGGCGGTTTCGCCACCTTTGTGAATGCCCTGGCGCTGTCCGGTGGGACACCTGCCAAGTCGGTTGCCGATTATGTGGGTTGGGTTCGAACCCAGGGCGCGGGCAAGGGCACGGTCGGCGTGCCGGCACCGGCGTCGGTGCCGGAATTTCTGGTCAAGGTGATTGGGCAAAAGTACAAGCTGGATCTGCAGTCCGCGCCCTACCGGGGTAGCGCGCCCATGATGGGCGACATGCTGGGCAACCAGATCGCTGCCGGAACAGGCTCCATTCCCGATTTCATTGAAAATCACAAGGCGGGGAAGATCCGGGTGGTAGCGGTGATGGGCACTACGCGCCAGGCCATATTGCCGGACGTTCCTACCTTTGCGGAGCTGGGTCTTGCCGGCTTTGAAGATCTGCCTTACTACGGTTTGTTTGCTCCGGCTGGAACACCCACCGCGACGATTGACAAGATTTCAGCCGCATTGGCGAAAGTGGTTGCCCTGCCTGAAGTGCACGACCGCCTGACCGCAATGGGCTTGAGCGTGGGATATATGACACCGCAGCAATTGAGTAGCCGCGAACAGGCCTACAGCCGGACCTGGTCAAGGATCATCAAAGACAGCGGGTTTGTGGCGCAATAACCAAAAACGCTACAACTTTTGTAGCGTTCTATGTAGTATCCACAAGGGCTAGAGCCGGTTTTTGCTCTATAAACCGGTCAATGCCGCTTCAATCTTGCTTTTAAGGTCTCCCAAGCGGGGAGGCTTCACGATATAAGCCACCACACCCAATGGGAGTGCAGCGCTCAGGGTCTCGCGGCTACTGTCTGCGCTCATGAAAATCACCCGCATGCGGTCGGTCGCAATGTGGCGGGCCTTGCTGAGCTTTTCGACAAACTCGAGGCCGTTCATTGGCTGCATATGAATGTCGGTCAAGACCAGATCGGGCTGGAATGTGCTGGCGGCCTTCAAGGCTGCTGTTCCGTCGGCGCATTCGTGGAAATGCACCATTCCTAAACGCTTCAACAGGTTAATGGTAAATGTCCGCATCAGCGGGTCATCCTCAACCACCATGATTTTTGCGTCGGAGAGATTCATTATTGTTAGACCAAAATATGCGGATTGTTCCAGCGAACGCTGCAATTGTAGTCCTTTGAACCCCAGGCAATGGCCTGAAGGTAGCTGTGAGTTGCATCTATTGCGAGATGCAGACTTCAGGCGCGCGAGTCAAACTGCAGGATCGCCCGAGCCACTTGCTCCAATGGCAAGATGTCATCCACCGCCTGCAACTTGATGGCCTCCTTGGGCATGCCAAAGACCACACAGGTTTCTTCATTCTGTGCAATGGTGCGGGCACCGCCATCGTGCAAAACCTTCATGCCGCGCGCACCGTCATCCCCCATGCCCGTCAGGATGATGCCCAGCACGTCGCGACCACCGCATTCGGAGGCGGACCGAAACAGCACATCGACCGACGGTTTGTGCCGGTTTACCGGCGGACCGTCCACCACATGCACATAGTACTGGCCCGCGTTCTTGCGCAGTTGCATATGCAATCCACCAGGAGCAATCAGCACGACGCCACGCTCCAAGCGGTCACCGTCTTTGGCTTCGCGCACATTCATGGCGCAGATACCGTCCAGCCGCTTGGCATACATGGCGGTAAATTTCTCGGGCATGTGCTGGGTGATGGCGATACCAGGTGCATCGGCGGGCAAGCTGGTAAGCACCAACTCCAGTGCCTGGGTTCCACCGGTCGAACTACCAATCACCACTGGCTTGTTCATGGCAAAGGCGTGCACAGAGCCCAGTACCGGCGCACGCGGGGCACCAGCAGGCCGTGCCGCGACAGGCTCCGCCCCCCCGGCCCGCAACCTGGGCTTGGATTTGGCGGCGGTTTTCAGCGTCTGAATCATCTCCCGGCGCGAGTCTTCCAGGTGCTGTCTCAAGCCGAGCTTGGGTTTGGCCAACACCGCCACGGCGCCGGCACTCAAGGCCTCCAGCGCCACTTTGCTGCCCTCCGTGGACAGGGTGGAGCAGATGACCGTCGGAATCGGCGTCCCAGACATGATCTGTCGCAGAAAGGTCAAGCCATCCATGCCGGGCATTTCAATGTCCAGCAACAGGACATCAGGCGGGTTCTTGCGCATCATGTCCATCGCCAGCAGGGGGTTGGGCGCGCTGCCGATCAACTCCACTTCGGCGTTTCCGGCCAGCATATGTGCCAGCGCCTGACGCACCACGGCAGAGTCGTCCACCACAAAAACTTTAACAACCATTGCAACTACCTTGTTCTGGATATACGGCTCTGCCGTCACACGCGTTGGCGACACATGCAGGCGCAGGATGGGCGCAAGGGGTCTGCATCAGGCGGTTTTCCTGAATGCACCCGGGATAACGGTTGTGATGGGCGTGTTGCAAGGGACGCGGCCCTCGGCTGTGCCCAGAAAAAACAGGCCGCCGGGTTTCAGTGCCGCCAGCACACGGTCCACCACTTCACTCTTGGTGGGTGGATCGAAGTAAATCAGGACATTGCGCAAAAAGATAACATCAAAGGGACCAAGGCCACTGAAGGCCTTGCACAAATTGAGTTGCCCGAACTGCACCCGTGAGCGAATCTTGTCCTGCAACTGCACCTGCCCCTGCGAAGGACCTTCCCCCCGCAGGCAATAGCGTCGCAGCCGCTCCGGGCTCACGGCACGCAATCGATCCTCGGGGTAAACCGCTTCCTTGGCACTGAGCAGCACGCGGTGGCTGATATCGGTTGCCAGAATGGACCAATCCGGCCCGATCTTGCCCATCATCTGCATATCGGCCATCAGCATCGCCGTACTGTACGCCTCATCACCAAAGGATGACGCGGCACTCCACACCGATATCGGGGCTCTGTTACCCAGTCGCGCCAGTTCGTCCTGCAGCAAATCGTAATGCTTGGGTTCGCGGAAAAAATAGGTTTCGTTGGTAGTGAGCAAATCAACAGCCATCTGAAACTCGGCAGCCTCGGACTCGTCTTCCAGAATGGCGATGTAGTCCCGAAAACCCCCTAAACCCAGTTTCTGAATGCGTGGCGACAAACGCGATTGGATCAATGATTTCTTTGAATCGTTGTACGACAGCCCCGCTGCCTCGTACATGATGCTGGCGATTTTTCTGAATTCGAGGTCACTGAATGGAAGAGCGGCCATGGTCAGTGTTGCGCCAATACACGGCGAATCGTTGCGGCCAACTCGCGCGGCGCAAACTTGGCGACGTAGGCGTTGGCTCCTACATTGCGTACGTGGTTTTCATTGGTTGTGCCGGTCAGGGACGAGTGAATCACCACAGGTATGCCTTTGAAACGCGCATCCTGCTTGATCAACCGGGTCAGGGTGAAGCCGTCCATCTCGGGCATCTCAAGGTCGGTCAGCACCACCGCAACCCGGTCATGGACAGATTGGCCCGCCGCAACGGCATCGTCGGACAGCGACTGCAGTCGCTCCCAGGCCTCTTTGCCGGTTTTGGTCATGATGTAGTGCACACCCATGGCCTTCAGTCCCAATTCAATGACCGAACGGGCAACCGCAGAATCGTCGACCGCCAGAATCACCGAACCGGCAGGTAGCACCAACTCTGGGCCAACCACCTCGCGGTTGATTTCTTCGGTGGTCACCGGCATGACGGTTTTCAGTATTTGTTCGACATCCAGCACCTGGGCCAGGCGCGTATCCGCAGTAGCACCATCGAGCCGCGCAATACCCGTGATCACTGCGCCGGCATGACTGCCCTCGGCCGGAAGCACCTGGTCCCATTCCAGGCGTACGATTTCCCGGACATCTTCGACTGCAAAGGCCTGAATCGTTCGCCCGAATTCAGTCACCATGAGGATGTTCAGCCCGGTTTTGGGATCGCATCCGACTACGGCTGGCAAATTGATCACCGGAATGATCTGGCCGCGGATATTGGCAACCCCCATCAGGTGTTCGTGGGAATTGGCAAGCTCGGTGACCGGCGGCATCACCAGCACTTCACGCACTTTGAAGACATTGATGCCAAACAATTCCCGCTGTCCGCTGCCGCGCGCTTCGCCCAGGCGAAACAGCAACAACTCGAACTTGTTGTTACCGGCCAGGCGGGTTCTCTCTTCAATTTCCTGCTGCGCGGTTCTCATAGGGAAAATCTCAGGCTAATGGGTTTAATAGGGCTTGAAGTTGGAACTGCCGCCACGAACGGGTGCTGCGCGCAACGTAGCACCCAAGCGTGGTGCCGACCTGCCAATGCCGGCGCGCCGTTCGTTACCACCCACTTCGTGCCGACTGACGGGCGCAGGTGCATCGTCGCCAATGTTGAAAAAGGCAATGCTCTGTTGCAGTTGCTCGGCCTGCCCGGACAGCTGCTCGCTGGTGGCGGCCAGCTCTTCACTGGCACTGGCATTTTGCTGGGTGGCTTTTGACAGCTGGCCCATGGCTCCGCCAATTTGCTCCACCGATTCGCTCTGTTCGGCACTGGCGGCGGCAATCTCCTGCACGAGCTCACTGGTTTTTTGGATACTGGGGACAATCGCATCCAGCAGACTGCCGGCACGCTCGGCCGTCATTACACTGCTACCCGCCAACTCGCCAATTTCCTTGGCCGCCAACTGGCTGCGTTCAGCCAGCTTGCGTACCTCGGCCGCTACTACTGCAAAGCCCTTTCCGTGCTCGCCAGCCCGAGCGGCTTCAATGGCCGCGTTGAGTGCCAGCAGGTTGGTCTGGTAAGCAATGTCGTCCACGATACCGATCTTGGCTGCAATCTGCTTCATGGCCACCACAGTCTGGCCCACCGCACCACCACCGTCCACCGCTTCTTTGGATGCCTTGGTCGCCATGCTATCAGTCACTTTGGCGTTGTCGCTGTTCTGGCTGATGGAGGCCGACATGACATCAATCTGCGACGTCGTTTCCTCCACACTGGCCGCTTGTTCACTGGCGGCCTGACTCAGACTTTGTGCAGTGGCGCTGACCTGGTTAGCCGCACCAGTCAGGGCATCGGCTGCTGCGCGCACTTCGCCCATCACACGGGTCAGATTCTCTGCGGTGGTGTTGGCACTATCTTTCACCTTGCCAAACAACCCCTGATAATCGCGCTCCATCCGTCGGGTGAGGTCGCCATCGGCAAACGCCGCCAACAATTCGGCCACATCCGTCAACCCCTGCTCGCTGGTAGCCAGCAGTTCATTCATGCCAGACCCCACGGTGGCAAAAAATCCGGTCTTACCGTCCATACGCAGTCGGGTACTGAAGTCGCCTTGGCCCGCCGCAGCCACCAAGTTGGCAAGCTCTATTTCAGACCCAATTTCCTCGGTGCGATCCACCCAATGGGTTACACGCCCCAAGCGCTGGCCTTCGCTATCGAGGATCGGCTTGGCCAAAAGTCTGATTTGACGGCCTGCAATCTCCATGTCGACAGACTCGCCCGACACCACCGCTCGGTCGAATTTCTCCGCTGTTTCATGGTCGGAAAACAAACCGCTGATCTTGTTTCCATAAAGCTTTCCAAGGTCGAAGCCTGGACCGCCGAGCCTCTTCAACAAATCTTCCGCCGCGGGTGTGGCATGCACAAAGGCCGCATCGGCGTTCGACACGGTGACGCACTCCGGCAAGCTATCTAAAGCCATCTTGATGCGCATGTTTTCGTTTGCAACCACACGGTCACGCTCTTCCTGGAGTTGCTTCTCGGCGGCGGCGGCTTCTTCAGCAAGCGCCTTCTCTTCCAGATTTTTGAGCGACTGGTTGGTACGCGACAGCGATTCTGCAAAGGTGCCCCGCAATCCTACTGGCTGTGCCAGACGGAAATACTGCCCGGCACTGGCATAGTGCAGGGCGGTAGCTTGCTCACGGAAACACGCTTCCAGCTGGTCGAGCATGTCGTTCATGTCCCAGCACAACTTGTGGAAAACGCCGGACGTAGGTACGTTGGTGATGCGTCGGCCAAACTTGCCATGTGCCACATCCCGCGCCATGTCCTGTATGTCACCTAGATAGCGGGCCTGACGCTGCGCCTTGCTGGCCCACAGGACCAGCAACACCATAGACGCGACCAGCCACAACAGTGTCAAAACCGAAAAACCGGCTTGCCACCACTGGAGACCCGCACCTACAACGAGCAGTAAACCCAGGCCTATGGCAAATCCCACGGACTCAGATGGAGAGGACGAATTGTTCATAGGAAACTCCTTTCTGGGTCAATACGGTGGTTAGCAATGCGAGCGACGCATCGCAGGCGTCGCGCGAGCCTGCGCGCTGCTCTTCGGCCAGCATCTGACGGTACAAATCCGACATCGCAGAAACGGCGCCTCGGCTGGGTTTTCGCCGCGCGGAGAAATAGCCCTCCACCTCGCCGCGTTCGCTCAAATTGGGTGTGACGTTTGCTAATACCCAGTAGAAACTACCGTCTCTGGACATATTTTTTACGAAAGCGAAACACTCATTTCCCGCACCAAGGGTGTCCCACAAAAACTTGAACACGCCGCGTGGCATGTCAGGGTGTCGCACGATGTTGTGTTGGGCGCCCAGCAATTCCGCCTCGGTATACCCTGCAAACTCAATAAAGACCCGGTTACAGTAAGTAATGCGACCCTTGAGGTCGGTCTTGGAAATGATGAAATCATCTTCCCGCATCACCAGCTCGTTTTGGGTCGGTGTCACTTTGTATTTCATCTGAATACCTTTCGTAAACTGTGGCCACTTCGCATGTCGGGGCCAATCAACTTTCTTTAACCCAACTCTCTTTTCATACGCCCCAGGGTTCCAATCACGTGGGCGGAAGCTTCGGAAAACTCGGACTTGACCGCGATCATCTGCAACGCATCCGCATAGCGCTTTTGATTGATGGTGCGAGCCACTTCACCGGCACAGCGATGGAACTGCTTGTGCTCGGCAATCAAACGCTGGAATATAGGTTGGTGCCCAAAAACGCCCTTGCCAGTGGAATAAATCCAGCGCCCCAACTCGCAACGGTCATCACAGCTGATGGCAGTGGCGTCCAGGTCATCCTTACGGGAAATGGCTGAGCGGAAATTGGTTTTCCACTTGGCGTGCGCGGCGGTTACTTTTTCATAGTCCAACCCCGACGCGGGGGGGCTGGCTGGTTGGCTATCCAATAGGGCTGGTGGGCGCGGAGTGGATACCTTCGTGTATCCCAATTCCACTGTACGTCCCGCACCACCCCTTCGCCCTATTGGCAGTTGTGTTGCAGTCGCCAGCCTTTGGTCACCGGTCTTGAAGAATGCAATGCTCTGCTGCAACTGTTCGGCCCGCCCCGACAGCTCCTCGCTGGTGGCCGCCAGCTCTTCGGATGCCGATGCGTTTTGCTGGGTGGCCTTACTCAACTGGCCCATGGCACCGCCAATCTGTGCCACCGATTCACTTTGCTCTGCGCTCGCTGCCGCAATCTCCTGAACCAGCTCGGATGTCTTCTGGATACTGGGCACGATTTCATCGAGCAGCATGCCCGCCCGCTCGGCGGTGGAGACGCTAGAGCCGGCCAAGTCGCCAATTTCCTTGGCAGCTTCCTGGCTGCGTTCAGCCAGTTTGCGAACTTCTGCCGCCACGACCGCAAAGCCTTTGCCGTGTTCGCCCGCCCGCGCGGCCTCAATTGCGGCATTTAGCGCCAGCAGATTGGTCTGGTAGGCGATGTCGTCCACGATGCCAATCTTGGCAGCAATTTGCTTCATGGCCACCACGGTCTGGCTCACGGCACCGCCACCATCTGCTGCCTCTTTGCTGACTTTGCTGGCCATGCCGTCGGTAACGCGGGCGTTGTCGCTGTTCTGGCTGATGGAAGCCGACATGACGTCGATTTGCGAGCTGGTTTCTTCCACGCTGGCGGCCTGTTCGCTGGCGGCCTGACTCAGACTTTGCGCGGTGGCACTGACCTGGTTGGCCGCTCCGGTCAGCGCGTCGGCTGCGGTGCGCACTTCGCCCAAGACTCGGGTCAGACTCTCAGCGGTGCTGTTTGCGCTGTCCTTGACTTGTGCAAACAGGCCTTGATAGTCGCGATCGATGCGTTTGGTGAGGTCACCTTCCGCAAAGGCGGCCAGCACCTCCGCGACGTCTGTCAGGCCCCTTTCACTGGTGTCCAGCAACTGGTTCATACCCGATGACAGATTGGCAAAAAATCCTGATTTCCCCTGCGTTGCCAGACGTTGGCTAAAGTCGCCATGTGACGCGGACTCGACAATGCCTGCCACTTCACGTTCAATGCCCACTTCAGCTGTTCGATCTGCCCATTCCACAACCGTCCCCAGACGCGTTCCATGCGCATCCAAAATCGGATTCGCCATCAAACCAAAATGGAGACTTCCCACCTGGATCTGGGTCTTGTATGTTGTCTTGAGCGTCGCCAACAGTTGCCGTTGATGCGATGGATTTTTGTGAAATACATCTATGTTTCGCCCAATGAGCGCTTGAGCATCAAACTGTGGAAGGGTCTTGCGCAGCTCTGCCTGGTTGCGCAGCATCATTGCCGAGACCGTCTCGTTCATATAAATGATATTGCCTTCAACATCGGCAATCATCACGTTGGTGGTGCACTTATCGAGAGCGTTCCGAATGCGAAGGTTGGTGCGTGCCGCTGTTGCTGCGTTTTGTAACGACGCTTGAACTTTGTCCATGGCTTCACTGATGCGCGCCTTTTGGCCAGGCAATCTCTCCATGGCAACGTCCAGCTTGCCGCCTGCATACTGGGTTACCAGGTCCACCACCTGCATTTTTACTGCGATATGTGAGCGCACCAACTGGTTGACCGATTCGCCCATCTCCCGGTAAGCACCCTCCAACTGATCCACCGGCATGATGTAGTCGATAGTGCCAGCCTCATGCTGGCGGGCCATTTCATGCTGGGCAGCCTCAAACTGTGTCAGCGTGGATTGCATTTTGGCCAACGGGCTCAGCAATTGACCGATTTCACTTTCATCAGCGTCGATGCGTGCGTCAAGTTGACCAGCAGCTACCTGGTTGGCAACGCGCAATGCACTGGCAAGCGGCCGGGTAATGCTAGTGGTTACTACATACGCAATCCCTACCGCCAGAACAACTGCAACTGCAACCATGATCATTGCGGTACTTGAAATTTGGTCTGCTTTGGCCTCAGCACGTCCCAAATCAGCTTTCATCTGCTCGACCTGGGATTTGACAAACGGCTCCAGCCCCTTTTGGAGAGTCTCACTGGCGCTGTCAAACCCAGCCATCAGCTTATTGCCCGCCTCAGGTCCATTTGATACATAGGCCATCGCCATGTGCTGCCCAGCGGCGTAATAGGTTTGGGCATTGGCCTTGATTTCCCGCATTTGCTTGAGGGACTGGGCATCACCCACATCAGAGAAGTGCGCTTCAAACTTATCGAGAGAAGCGTTCATCGTATCGAAGTTTTCCTGCGCTTTCTTGAATCCATCGTCGAGGTCGTCCCGCGCACGAGTCGCAGAGATGTCAGACAGAAACTGCTGGATCTGCACCACGTTCTTGTCCAGTTGCATGGCCAACAAGGCGTACTGCACGCTGGTCTGCGACACGTTTGCCATGCTGTTCTTGACCTGCGACAGTTGCCCGCCGAGCCACACCGTAAAGCCAATGAACAACACTATGGGAAGGGCAAAGCCTAGGAGGATGCGCGCCTTGATCGACATGTTCATGCTTAGCTAAATTGTTGCTTTTCAATAGGGTTTGAAGTTAGATCCGCCGCCGCGCACGGATGCCGGCTTCAACACTGAACCCAAGCGGGGGGCAGAAGCGCTTCGGCGTTCGTTGCCCAACCCCTCATGCCGACTGCGAACCACGGGTTTGTCATCGCCCAGGTTGAAGAATGCCACCGACTGCTGTAGCTGCTCCGCTTGGCCAGACAACTCTTCGCTGGTAGCGGCAAGTTGTTCTGACGCTGAAGCGTTTTGTTGCGTGGCCTTGCTCAGCTGACCCATGGCACCGCCAATTTGCACCACCGACTCACTTTGCTCTGCACTGGCCGCAGCAATCTCTTGAACCAATTCAGACGTTTTTTGGATGCTGGGCACGATTTCATCAAGCAGCTTGCCTGCACGTTCAGCCGTACTCACGCTATTGCTGGCCAAGTCGCCAATTTCTTTGGCGGCCTCCTGGCTGCGCTCAGCCAGCTTGCGCACCTCTGCAGCCACCACGGCAAAGCCTTTGCCGTGTTCGCCAGCGCGGGCTGCTTCAATGGCTGCGTTGAGTGCCAACAGGTTGGTTTGGTAGGCAATATCATCCACGATGCCGATCTTGGACGCTATTTGTTTCATAGCTGTCACCGTAGAGTTGACGGCGGCTCCACCGTCAATAGCTTCTTTGCTGGTCTTGGTAGCCATGCCGTCGGTCACCTTGGCGTTGTCGCTATTTTGACCAATGCTTGCCGACATCACATCAATTTGGGAAGTGGTTTCTTCCACGCTCGCAGCCTGTTCGCTGGCGGCTTGGCTCAACGACTGGGCCGTGGCGCTGACCTGATTGGCAGCACCGGTTAGTGCGTCTGCTGCAGCGCGCACTTCGCCCATCACGCGTGCGAGGTTGTCGGTACTTGCGTTGGAATCTTGCTTAACTTGCTCGAACACCCCCTGTGCATCCCGGGTAATGCGTTGGGTAAGGTCCCCATCCGCCATACCGGAGAACACGCGGCCCACGTCGGCAATGATGGCCGCGAGTTTGTCCGTAGTGTCGTTGGCGTCACTCTTGAGCTGACCGAATGATCCCGCGTACTCACGTGTAATGCGTTGGGACAAGTCGCCTGCCGACAGCGCGCCAAACACGCGCACCACATCAGCAAAGATGACCGAGGTGGTGTCCATCAGGGAGTTCACGCCTTCGCACATGGAAGCAATAGGGCCAGTCTTACCCTCCAGCGGAATGCGTTGCGACAAATCGCCTTTCTGAGCGGCAGATGTCACTGCCTGCGCCTGCTCCACCGCATTGCGCAGCATTTCATTGGCCTGCACTTCGGTTGTTATATCTGTGGCTATCTTGACGATCTTCACCACGCGTCCCATCTCGTCCGTCACCGGCGCATACACCGCCTGCAAAGACACTTCTTTGCCCGACTTGGTGACACGCTTGAACACGTCGTTTTGCGGCTTGCCGTCGTTCAGGTCACGCCAAAACTGGGCATAGGCGGGCGCGCCGGAGAGCGCAGGAGCGACAAACATACGGTGGTGCTTGCCAACAATTTCTTCACTTTGGTAGCCCATGACCTGCAGGAAATTTTTATTGGCCTTGATGACATGACCACCCAAGTCAAATTCAATGAAGGCGTAGGAGGCATCAATAGCACTCAAAATACCACGGGCGTTTTGGCGTTCGATCTCGGCTTCGGTAATGTCGTAACGCACACCCAGGTATTTCATGGGCTTGCCGTTGTCCCCCAGAATGGGCGCAACAACCGCGTCCACATAGTAGGGCGTGCCATCCTTGGCGCGGTTTTTGATCACCCCTCGGAACATGTCCCCACGCCCAATGGTTGCCCACATCTGCTTGAAGGTTTCCTTGGGCATGTCGGGGTGGCGCGTGGTGTTGTGCGGCTGGCCAATCAACTCGTTGCGGCTGTACTTGGATACCTCAATGAACTTCTCATTGATGCTGACAATGTCGCCTTTTTTGTCGGCTTCGGACACGATGCTGGTGACATTCATGATGTCCGTGCGCACCTTCAGTTCAGCCTCCAGTTCGGCTATGCGACGTTCAAGTTCTCCCCCACCAAACAAACGGGAGAGCCATGAAGAGCTTTGTTGTGCCATGGAAATTGACTTTCTAATGCAAATGGTGGAGTGAAGGCAAAACTGAAGCGCGGGGAATTGAATTAGCGCTTATCCAACTGCAGCTGTCTTTTCCGCGATGGCAGCCATATCATCAATATCCAGCGCACGCTCGGGTTCCAGAATGACAATGAAATCGCCGTAGACCTTGCCCATGCCCCGAATGAACTCACGCTGAATTGACGTTCCAAACTGCGGTGGCGGCTCAATTTGAGTGGGCAATATTTCAATCACTTCACTAACCGCGTCAACCATCAAACCCAGTTCGGTTTTATCGCCATCGCGGCTGGCGTCAAAAATGATGATGCAGGTTTTCTTTCCTACCTCGGTCGTGGCACGGCCAAACCGCGACTGCAGGTCAATCACAGGGACTACGGAGCCACGTAAATTGATCACACCTCGTACAAATTTTGGCATCCGGGGAACAACGGTCATCGCACCATGCTGAATAATTTCGCGCACGGTGCGAATGTCCATGGCAAATACCTCCTCACCCAAGGTAAAGGTGAGGTACTGCACAGGAGCTGTATCGGTGGTCATAAGTCAACACTCAATAGGGTTTGAAGTTGGTGCCCCCGCCCCGCACTGCGGCCGGTCGCAATGGTGCCTGGAGTCGCGGTGTCGAGCTACTGCCCCGGCGCTCGGGGTTGCCGATTTCCTGGCGACTGCGGACCTTCGGTCGTTCATCCCCCAGGTTGAAAAACGCAACCGATTGCTGCAGTTGCTCAGCCTGGCCAGAAAGCTCTTCGCTGGTAGCGGCCAGTTCCTCTGACGCGGATGCGTTTTGCTGTGTGGCCTTGCTCAGTTGCCCCATTGCACCGCCGATCTGCACGACTGATTCACTCTGCTCTGCGCTCGCGGCGGCAATCTCCTGGACCAGTTCAGACGTTTTCTGGATGCTGGGCACGATTTCGTCCAGCAATTTGCCTGCCCGCTCGGCAGT
>Ga0116178_10001639_pt1 | contig 18454 bp, 13 predicted proteins | sample AD_STIC12_MetaG_FD_89880 | JGI IMG/M metagenome (GOLD analysis project Ga0116178, IMG submission 89880) | Active sludge microbial communities of municipal wastewater-treating anaerobic digesters from USA - AD_STIC12_MetaG | ecosystem: Engineered > Bioreactor > Anaerobic > Digestate | place: USA... | reverse complement strand
CTTTTTTGTCAAAGGATATATTCTTTTTTTTGCAAAACTGCCCCCAAACCAAGTCAGGCCTTACCTTTCGAAAAATCAGCTCCTCTCCCCCGCTTTTTAGGGCTGAAATAACGTCCATTTTGGGTCTTAATCACCACTAAAAAGCCGAGAATATATCGAAACATTTGACTTTTTGAAAAGGTTCACCGGTTACTAAGCGCCTCCTCCGCCCAAACGTGTAACCTATTGCTATCCTATGCCATTCCTGCTCGATGGAGGAGGAGCCGAGCAGGGGCGGGGCAGGGACGCCGCATAAACAGTGGCTTTAAGGGGGGTCAAAAACGGCCGTTTCCTGTTACTTTTTCCTGCCAGACAGGCAAATATTTCAGAAAGACCTGCTTTTTCCCGACACCCGTGCGCGGAAATGAACTCCTACTAAAATAGTAGGTGTTTGAACGTTTCTTGTTTCTTTGCTTCCATCCACCCTAATTGAACTTGAGCCTTCCTTTTTGAAGCAAGATGCACTTGCCGGTCGCTGCGGCGAGCGCCCATACTTCGTAAGCGGCAAATCGAGCCGTTCTCTCAGGAGTATATGAACATTTTACTCCCTACCGCTAAAAAAGTCTTGCCTTATTCTGCGCTTCGTAGAAAGTGGCACCAAATTAACAAACCCGCCTTACTATTTGGTGAGTTCACAGGAGTTTTAATGAGGTTAAAGACTTTTGCTGGCGGTGTTCACCCACCGGACAACAAGCACAGATCTGCAGCCCTCCCTATCGAGGACATGGCAGTCCCGACCCAAGTGGTTATCCACATGTCCCAACACATTGGTGCTCCTTCCAAGCCCGTAGTTTCCGTGGGCGATGAGGTCAAGGTTGGTCAATTGATTGCCGAAGCCACAGGCTTCGTTTCCATCCCTCAGCATGCTTCCATCAGCGGCAAAGTCACCAAGATTGAAAGGTTTACGCATCCCACAGGCGGCATCAGCCAAGCGATCCAAATCACCTCTGATGGCAATGACGCCTGGCTGGAATTTGCCGATGATCCAAACTACATGGATTTATCCGTAGAAGAAATGAAACAGCGCGTCAACAATGCCGGCATTTGTGGCATGGGTGGCGCCGGTTTCCCCACCTTTGTAAAGCTTTCACCCCCAGCGGATAAGCCCATTGATACCGTGATTTTGAACGGCGTGGAATGCGAACCCTATCTCACCAGTGATCATCGTTTGATGCTGGAAAAAGGCGAATGCATCGTTCAAGGACTCAAGCTGATCATGAAAATGGTGGGCGCCAGGCAAGGGATGATCGGTATTGAAGCCAACAAACCGGATGCCATCGACCTGATGAGCAAACTCTGCGCCAAAGAAACCGCACTCAGCGTGGTTCCACTGCAATTGCGTTATCCTCAGGGAGCGGAAAAGCAGCTTATTTATGCAGCTACCAAGCGCAAAGTTCCCAATGCCGGCGGGCTTCCCTCCGCGGTGGGAGTGGTGGTGCAAAACGTAGGCACCGCTTTTGCCATCTATGAAGCCATCCGCTATCAAAAGCCTTTGGTGGAGCGTATCATCACCGTTACCGGCAGCGTGGTAAAGACACCCAAAAACCTGCGTGCCCGCATCGGAACTCCCTTCCAAGAGTTGGTAGATGCCTGCGGTGGACTCAATCAAGAGCCGGGTAAATACATCTGTGGCGGGCCGATGATGGGCTTTGCCATTCCTTCTCTGGAAGCATCTGTGGGTAAAGGCTCTTCCGGCTTGGTGATCTTGGATAAAAAGGAAGCGTCCGACATCGAGGAGCGGGATTGTCTGCGTTGCGCCAGATGTATAGACGTCTGCCCCATGGACCTGATGCCCTCACTGATCGTGGCTCATGTAAAGGTAGGCGACTTGGACAACGCCGTGAAGATGGGGCTAAATGACTGTATCAAATGCGGCAGTTGCGCCTATGTCTGCCCGGCTCACATCCGCTTGGTGCAATGGATTGACACCGGCAAGCTCAGTTGGGCAGAAGCTCAACGCAAGAAATAAGGATGCCTGATATGAAAGATAAAGTTTTAGTCTCACCGGCACCGCACATCCATGATGCCACAACCATCCCCAACGTGATGTGGAATGTAGTGCTGGCCTTGGTTCCGGCTTTGATAGCCTCCGTATATTACTGGGGTTTCAGAGCTCTGTTTCTCTCGCTTTTGGGTGCTTTCACAGCCGTCTGCACCGAAGCACTGATCCAATATCTGCGCAAAGTCCCCATCCGCATCTCCGATGGCAGCGCATTTTTGACCGGGCTGCTGTTGGCTTTCAATCTCAACGTGGCTGCCCCTTGGTGGATGCCCGTCATGGGTGCCGCTTTTGCCATCGCAATTGGTAAACAGGTGTTTGGCGGTTTGGGAAATAACCCTGTCAACCCCGCACTCTTGGGACGTGCTTTCCTGCTCGCTTCCTGGCCTACTTTGATGACCGGAGGCTGGCAAGCGACGCGCTTCGGCTCCATGAACGCCATCACAAATCCCAGCCTCATTTCTGAACTCCAAACCATAGCCCCCAAAGCACATGCCTTTGTCACTTCGGCCACTCCCCTCAATATCGCACACACACTCAGGGACACCAGCTTTGTGAGCACATTCACCCAGAGCCCCGCCCTGAATACGGATATTGCCAATAAGATCTTCATGAGCCTCACGGATGGCAGCACGCTGCAGAACCTCTTTTGGGGTAATGTAGCAGGCTGCATCGGCGAAGTGAGCGTGTTTGCGCTGCTCTTGGGTGCGGCTTGGCTGTTGTGGAAGAATATCATTGAATGGCGCATCCCTCTGTTCTATTTAGCTACCGTGGCCGTGCTCACCTTCATCTTTGGAGGCATTCCCGGCAGCGGCACCTCTTTCTCCCTGCCCATCTTCCACCTCTTTAGCGGTGGCTTGATCCTGGGCGCTTTTTTCATGGCTACAGATTACACCACCACGCCGCTCACCAAGAAGGGACGCATCATCTTCGGTATCGGCTGTGGTGTCCTCACCGTGGTGATCAGGATGATGGGCGGCTACCCGGAAGGTGTGAGCTATTCCATCCTGCTGATGAACGTCTTTACACCCCTAATCGACATGGTTACCATGCCAAAAGCTTTCGGGAAGGTGAAAAAATGAAATACTACCTCAAACTTGGCGGCATTCTCTTGGCCATCTGCGCAATTGCCACCGGCGTCCTGGCCTATGTAAACAGCGTTACCGAACCCAAAATCGCAGCTCTTAAAGCGGAAGAATCTATCGAAAGCAGAGAAAAGCTGATTCCGGGTTGCGACTTTGAAGAGGTGGTCCTACGTGATGACTTCAGCTACTTTATCGCCAGGGATAAAGAGACTAAAGAGCTGAAAGGATATACCTTTACAGCCCAAAAGAAAGGATATAGCAGCATCATCAAGACTATGGCCGGCTTGGATCCGGAATTTCGGGTCATCGGCATCAAGATCATAGATCAAGGTGAGACTCCCGGCTTGGGCGCAAACTGTGTAACCGATAGCTTCACTGCACAATTCAAAGGCAAAACACCTGATAAACTGGCGGTTAAAAAAGATGGAGGCGATATCAAGAGCATCACCGGCGCAACCATCACCTCCAGAGCCATCGCCGCTTCACTCAGTGAAGAAATCCAAGCCATCAAGGCTGATCTGGCCAAGAAACAGGAGGTGGCAGAGTGAGATTCTTTTATGAGATAGTCAAGGGATTGATCAAAGAAAATCCCATGTTTGTGCTGGTGCTGGGAACCTGTCCCACCCTGGCTGTTTCCACTTCTGTGATCAATGCGCTGGGTATGGGAGCGGCGGTGACCTTCGTCGTGATCTGCTCCAATATCATCATCTCGCTGATCAAGGATATCGTGCCTTCCAGCATCCGCATCCCCATCTTTATCGTGGTGATCGCTGCCTTCGTGAGTGTGGTGGATATGACCATGGCTGCCTTCTTGCCTCCTCTGCACAAGGCTTTGGGCATCTTCATCCCGCTGATCGTGGTCAACTGCGTCATCTTGGGCCGTGCTGAAGCCTTTGCCAGCAAAAACAACGTGCTTTACTCCCTGGCGGATGGTTTGGGAATGGGCATGGGCGCTACACTGTCGCTCACGATAGTTGCTACCATCAGAGAGATCTTGGGTAGCGGCACCTGGTTGGGAATCCGGGTAATGCCCAACAGCTACGAGCCAATGTTAGTGGCCATCCTGGCACCCGGAGCCTTCTTTACTTTGGGCTTTTTGATGGCTTTGATGAACCGGCTTAAGGAGAAAAGATCATGACTTATATCGGTGAAATATTTGTGATAGCCATGTCGGCTATCTTCATCCAAAACTTCCTGCTCTCGCGCTTCTTGGGTCTCTGCCCCTTCCTGGGCGTTTCCACCAAAATAGATTCCGCCTTTGGCATGGGTATGGCAGTGATCTTTGTGATGACGCTTACCGCCAGCATCACCTACCTGATAAACGTCTATCTCTTAGGTCCTTATGCCTATTTGCAGACCATTGCCTTCATCCTCACCATCGCCGCTTTGGTGCAATTTGTGGAGATGGTGATCCAGAAAAATGCGCCCGCACTCTATAAATCATTAGGCGTCTACCTGCCTCTGATCACCACCAACTGCGCCGTGCTGGGTGTGGCCATCCTCAATACCACAGCCGTGCGTTCTGATGGCGTGACTCCCTACAACTTTCTGGATAGCACGCTCAACGGCTTCTTCAGCGGTGTTGGCTTTACCGTAGTGCTTTTAGCCATGGCGGGAATACGTCAACGTCTGGGGTTGGTGACTCTACCCAAGTATATGAGAGGCATGCCCATAGCTCTGATCTTGGCCGGCATCATGGCTCTGGCCTTCTACGGCTTTATGGGATTCAAACTCTAAGGATGTAAACCATGAATATAGTTTTTGTCACTCTTGCCGAAGCTTCTCTTGCCGCCCAAATCGGCATCCCAACCTTCATTATCGGTATTTTAGGTCTCGTATTTGGCGTGCTTTTGGCCATCGCTTCCAAGGTCTTCGCCGTAGAAGTCGATCCCCGCGTGGAAGAGATCAACGAAATCTTGCCAGGTGCAAACTGCGGTGGCTGCGGCAATCCCGGCTGCTCTGGCTATGCTGATGCCATCGTCAATAAAGGCGAAGCAATCAACAAATGCTCTCCCGGCGGTGCTGACGTAGTAGCCCAGATCGCCAAAATCATGGGACAGGAAGTCACCGAAGTCCAGAAAAACGTCGCCTTCATCCACTGCAGCTCGGGCGGTCTTAAAACCACCAACTGGAGATACCAATACCAGGGTGTGTTCAGTTGCAAATCCGCCGTGAATTTGGCCGGTGGACCGAATGCCTGTGAATGGGGCTGCGTGGGATTCAATGACTGCGTAAATGCCTGCTTATTTGAAGCAATCCACGTGGATGAAGACGGCATGCGTCACATAGATATCGAAAAGTGCACCGGCTGCGGAGCCTGCGTGGCAGCCTGCCCGCGTAAGCTGATATCGCTGCATCCCATCGACCAAAATGTGCAGATCAACTGCTCTTCCAAAGCCAAAGGTCCAGATGCAAAGGCAGCCTGTGGTAGCCAGCATTCCTGCATCGGTTGCGGCATCTGCGCCAAGAAATGCCCTGCTGGAGCTATCACCATCATAGACAACCTCGCCCGTATAGACGATGAAAAGTGCATCAATTGCGGCATCTGTGCTACGGCTTGCCCTACCAAAGCTATCTTTGATCCCCTGGCTGGAAGGCGCAAAAAAGCCCAAATCTCAGCCGATCTTTGCATAGGCTGCACGCTCTGCACCAAGCAATGCCCCGTCAAGGCTATCAGTGGTGAATTGAAGCAAACACACACGGTGAATACTGAACTCTGCGTAGGTTGTGAACTCTGCCTCGGCAGATGCCCCAAGAAAGCGATAACAATGGTGTAAATAACACCTACATATAGAAATAGCCAACCTCCATCTGCGGAAGTTGGCTATTTTTGTGTCTATATAAGGCTTATGGCCTAATTTACCCCAGGCCCTTCCAGTTTGCTCACGCCTCCGGGCATGCTGGTCACGGTGATTTGGCAGGTGATTCTTTCACGGATGGCGGGCACGTGGGAGATAACTCCGATCAGCTTTTCTTCATCCCGCTTCAGCTCGGACAAGGTGGAGATAGCGAGCTCGAGGCTGTCTTCATCCAACGAGCCAAAGCCTTCATCCAAAAAGAGGCTGCCTATCTTGATGTTTTGGCTGGACATTGAGGAAAGACCCAAGGCCAAGGCGAGGCTCACCAGGAAGCTTTCGCCGCCGGAGAGGTTGTTGATGCTGCGCACCTGATCTGCCTGAAACAGGTCGATCACATCCAGCTCCAAGGGGATGTCTTGCCTGTGCTTCAGTTGATAACGATGGTTGAGCTTGCTCAGATGCTTGTTTGCGTAATGGATCAGCAGGTCGAAAGTGATACCCTGAGCAAAGGTGCGAAACTTCTTGCCGCCTGCAGAGCCGATCAGGTGATTCAGCCTTTCCCAGGGCTTGTACTGTTGCTCAAGCTCGGAAATCTCCTTTTCCTGGGTCGCAAATCTCATATGCTGGTCTTTGTCCATCTTGAGCTTGCTATCGCACTCTCCCTGCTTTCTGGAGGCTTCACTCAGTCTGTTTTCCAGCTCTGCCAAGACTTCCTTGATCGTGATCATCTCTCTGGGGTCTTGATCCTGCGCCTGAGCTTGCTTAATGTCCTTGGTCGTTTGCTCCAGAATCCCCTCCAGACGCTGCTTTTCCTCTGTCAACTGCTCGATATCGCCTTTGAGCTGGGCAAATTCAGCATCACCCAGCAAGGCTTGAGTGAAACCAGGCAGGTCATCAAAGCCCTGAGCCTGGATTCTGCTTTGGAACTGATCATTTGCTGCCTGCAATTCCTGCGCTTGCTGGCTGTGTTCTTTTTGCATATGCTCCAATTGTTTTTGGCTGTTTTGTAGCTCGGATTTGCTCTTTTCCAGAGTTTGTTTGCCCTCGCTTTCCTCTCTTCTGCGCTTTACAAGCTCAGTGTTCCATTTCTGCTCGGCTTTCTCTACGTCTATAGCATCCAAGACCTGAGTTCTTTGCTTCTTCAGCTCAGCTTTCTCTTGTTCAAGGCTCTTGGTCTGCTTTTCGGATGTGGCAAGCTTATCTTGCTGTTCTTTCAGGCTTTCCGTCTTGTTAGCGTGCTCTTTCTCGCGGATGATTAGCTCTTCTTTCACCATGCGCAAGTTTTCTTCATTTGCCAGCCAGGCCTTTTTGGAAGCGGTGAGCGTTTCTTTCAGCTCCTGCGTCAGAGTATCTGCCGTTATCTGGAGACTAAAAGGCTGCAATTGCTGATTTAGGCCGTCTCTTTGTTGTTCGATGGTTGTCTTTTGGCTACCGATCTGCTTCATCAGCCCTCTTTTTTCGTTCGTGAGCGCTGTAAACTCGATGTTGGTTCTGCTCAGCTCTTTGTTTTGCTCAATAATCTCACCCATGAGCTTATCCCTTTGAGCGGCCTTTTTATCCTTTTGGGATTGCAATTGATCCAATTCCTTGATCAGTTTTTGCAAGCCTTTCTGAGCCTCCTCCTTTTGATCCAGCTCTGCTTTGATCGTCTCAGATTCCAGAGCTTGATCAGTCTCCGGACGGAGCTTGATGATAGACTCATCAAGCTTGTTTAGCTCGTCTATCAGCTCGCTTAAAGATTGCTGCTTGAGGTCGGACTCAGTTTGGGTTTTGGTAATGCTTTCACGCTTGGTTTCCAGCTCCTTCTGCTGCTGCTGAAGCGCCTCTTGCAGCGAGGACAGGTTGTCTTCTTTGATGGCAGGCAGGTCTTGAATATAAGGATGATGCGTGGAACCGCAGAGAGGGCAGGGCTGGTTTTCCTGCAGCTCCTTACGGTGATCATCGAGGCTCCTGATCAGCTTTTGCTGCACAAGCTCCTCTTGCATTCGACTCACCTGGGGCTCCAGAGTCTTAACCTCAGCTTTGAGATTTAACAAGGTCTTAGCTGCCGATTCAAGCTCGGATTGGAGCTTTTGCCGCTGCTGCAGCTTATTCTCCTTCTGCTTTAAATGCTCTAACAGAGGACTCAGGTCTTTGATTTCCTGGCTCAGCCTCTCACTTTCATCCTGAATGCCTTCCCTGCTTTTGCCGCCTAAGAGCTTGTTTATATCCTCATCCAAGAGCTTCAATTCCTTATCGTTTGCATTCAGCCCTTCTTTCAGCTTATTTGAGCCCTTCTCCAGCTTCTGCAACTCCTTTTCCAAAGCTTCACAATCCAGTTGTTTCAGTTCATCCTGAAGTTGCCTAAGTTTTGCCTGCTCTTCCTGCAGCCTGTCCATCATGCTGACGAGAGCCTTCAAAGAGTCCACCAATGCGGCATCTGCTACGTGTTCTTCCTTATATCTAAGCTTATCTGCCTTGTTTTCCTCAAACTTCTTGATCTCTTTTTCAAGCTTTGCTATCGTCTCTTGCAGCTCCTTGTTTTGATCCGTTTGATCTTTTAGCTCCTTGAGGGATTTGGCATACGCTTCTGCTTTGTTTTCGATCTTGATATCCAGCTCTCTGGCAGCGTTAAAACTCTCTTTCATGCTGTGGTCTTTGCCCTCTGCATCTTTGAGCTTGGCAGAGGCTTCTTGATAGTCTTTTTCTGCCTTGTCGAGTCGCTCTTGGATGAGCTGCTGCTCGTCTTGCCCGGCCCGAATCTTTTGGAAGAGCTTTTCCTGAGCTTGGTTATCCCTTTGCAATAGATCATATTCTCCCTTGAAGTTACGTGCTTTCTCAGCACTCTCATAGGCACGCTTACGAGGCGCAAAATCCGAGACCTTCTTTTCCAGCTCAGTTTGAGCTTGCTTCAGGCTATCAAGCTGTCCTTGAAGGTCGATCACTTTCTGCTTCTTCGCTTGGATTTCACGCAGGATTTGGCGCTCCTCGTTGAGTTTATCAGCTTCCTGTTTGTAAGCCTCAAGCTCTGCTTCAATGTTTTCCCGCTGTTCAGCATCCAAAAAGGTGATACCTTCCAACCTCACTTTAGCCAGATCCAGAGCCTTTTTCCTCTCTGAGCTTTCCTCATATACCGCCTTCGAAATCTCACCATAAACCTGCGTGCCGGTGATCTGCTCCAAAATCTCGCCCTTCTGAGAGCTGTTGGCATTGAGAAAGGCATCAAATTCACCTTGTGCCAAGAGGATAGAGCGGGTAAAGCGATCAAAGTCCAGATTGGTGATCTCCTCAACGCAGTCCTTGACCTTGGTGATGCCGCTTGCTATGATATCGCCCTCGGGTTTGTCATCAGTAAGCTGAGAGACCTCGTGTCTGGGAGCTTGCAGATTTCCGTCCTGCTTGCCACGTGCTCTGATTTGGCTCCAGCGGCACAAGTATCTGATATCATCAACCGCAAACTCCAGCTCGCTGAAGCATTCACCTGTGCCTTTGCTCATGATCTCGTTGGTGGTTTTGCTGATCATATTCTGACGTGGTGTTTTGCCATAAAGTGCCAAGCAGATGGCGTCCAGAATGGTGCTTTTGCCGGAGCCTGTGGGGCCTGTGATGGCAAAGATGTTGTTAGCGGCGTAGTCTGGATGGGTAAAATCTATCTGGTGTCTTCCCTTGAGGGAATTGATGTTTTCAAATGTGACCTTGAGTATCTTCATTTCTTCACCTCATTCAGCATTGGAATAAGACTCTTGAAGCTCTTGCAGGATCTGATGATAGCAAGCCCACAAAGTTTTGATCTCTGCCTCATCAAACTCAGGCTCATCGCTTGCCATCTTTTCCAAACGCTTCTCAAAAACCTGCTTTGGATCAAGGGTGGCGAGATCGGCGTAATCCTCATTCATGCGGAGGGTAGTTTCCACGTATTGACGGTTTTGAAAGCGCAACAGCTCCACCCGGCTACCCTTGAGCAGTTCATTCACCTCGTCTCTGAGCAAGCTGCCGCTACCGGTGCCCCGATATTCTACCTCAATGAGGCAAATCTGATCTTGCTCTATCAGCTCCTTCATCACCGCAACAATCTGCTCTTCATCACCTGCAATGCTTTTCATAATATAGCTTTGCGGAACCTCCAAGTCTTGGACGCCTGAAGCCTCTCTTAAATGCCCGATCAGCACCTTGTGTGGATATTCTGCTTCAGCAAAGCTCAGAGGGATGGGACTGCCGCTATAGCGGATCTGATCTTTGCCACCCACCTTTTGACAGCGATGCAAGTGCCCCAGAGCCACGTAGGAGAGCCTCTCAGCAAAGATGTCCACGCTGGAGCGGATAATGGAACCCAAATACAACTCCCGCACCGCATTTGATTCGTTTAGATAGCTTTCCTGCATATACAAATGCCCCATCACCACAATGGGTATCTCTGGGCTGTATTCTTTTTCGTTATATGCAGCTTCAATGACGTCCTGATAGCGGCTTTTGATGCCCTGCTGCAGCTTTTCCTCTTTGTCGCTGAGGCTTTCGCCGGCGTCCACCTGCCTGAGCTCACGCTCTCGCAAATATGGAACTGCACACACGATAGCCTGCAGTTTACCGGCCTTGTCCCTGAGGTAAATCAGAGAATCCTCTGGCTGCTCGCCTATCTGCCCAACCACATGGATATCCATCATCTTAAACAACTCGGCAGGTGCACCCAGCAAGCTGGAAGAATCGTGATTGCCGGCGATGATGACCGCATGTTTGCAGGTAGTTTTTGCCAACCTCCCCAAAAAGCCGTAGTAAAGTTCCTGCGCTTTATTGGCGGGCATGCTGCTGTCAAAAATGTCTCCTGAAACCAGCAGGAGCTCAATCTCATGGGTGTTGACGGTGTCTATCAACCAGGATAAAAAGGCCTCTTGTTCCTCATAACGAGTGCGGCCATACAATTTGATACCCAGATGCCAATCTGAGCTATGCAGAAACTTCATACTCCATCCTCATCGTGTATTGGATTGATCAGACCTGCGCTGAACCGCAGGTGAAAAACAAGCAGAGAGCCACAGGCTCCTCAAAGCCGGCTGACTCTCTACTCGATCTATGATTTGAATCTACTTAATATACATCATCCTTCTGGCGGGCAGGTTTGTGCCACGTATCTTCTGCAGATACACTCCCGCGGGAAGGTCTTTGGAAGGGCTCCACACCATCTCATTGCTGCCATCACTAAGCTGCCTCAGCTCCAAGCTATCCACCTTTTGCCCTTTGATGTTATAGATGTCCACGACCACATCTCCGGCTGTCTTCTGTGCCTCCACCACGATGGAGGTATTGGCAGAGAAAGGGTTGGGGTAGTTTGCCTTGAGGTTGAGGCTGTAGTTTGGGATCACGTGATCATCGCTGTCCAAATCGTCGGTTACGAGCACAAAGGGAATGCTATACTCACCCAAAGAGTCTGAAGAGATCACAAAGCGGAATCTGGCAATACCACTGCCCGAGAGCATGATGTTGAGATGAAAACCTTTGATTTCGCCAGCAACGAGAGTGTGTGGCATGGGAATGCTGCCAGGATAGCAGTTATCATCTTCATCGCAGTAGTTGAAATACCAGTTGTCCGGCCCTTCATCCACCACTATCCGGGTATTGATGCTCTCTTCGACACCCAGATTGAAGACCCAGAAGGGCTGCGATAGATAAGAAGCCTCTCCCAAGGGAGAAACGACAGTGGCATCCCAATTGAAAGCAGCGCGGATATGATGTTCAGGCAGTGCCAGCGTATGCGCCGTTTGCACGATGTTATCGTCAGCCAATTGGACAAATGCTGCCGCCCAGAGCTTGGTCGTGTCATAATCTGCACTGATGGTGAAGGTCTTATCCACCTGAGTGCTATTTCCCGCTCCGGAAAGTGTGATCGGATGCTGAATAACCTGCCTCGTCACATGGGTTTCAATATCCGTGACGTCATCTTCCAAAAGATAGAGTATCAGGTTGGCATTTTGCAGGTTGAAGGTGGAAGACACCATCTGCACATTCACCGAGATGGCGCCCGTCTGCCTGTTAAATGCTGTTATCTGCATCTTCAAGGGCGAAATGGCAAAGCGATAGGGCTTCATAGCATTCAGATAATCTTGCCCGTTGTGCGTTTCATCGTTTGCACCATCAACTCTGGCTTTGCCGTTGAAGATCACGGTAGGGAAACCCACCACGCCATAGTGATCAAAGCGTGCCTGCACATCGTCATTGCTCAGCGGGCCGGATTCCGTGTAGAGCCGTGTGGAGATAAATTCACCGGCGTGCATCTGATCATGCAGCACATTGATGCCCGCATACATCTCCTGACATCCCGTACACCAGTTTGTGGAAAAGGTCTCCGCAATCGAGGTGAGGGGATAGTATTCCGGCTGGGCAAAAGCCAGCGAGATGCTGATCAACAGTAGAATAGTAAATACGTGTTTCATGATTACTCCTTAAAAGTGTTTAGAATCTGGTGCTGAGCTCCACGCGCAGACCAGAGAAGGGAGCTACAAAGCGGCACATGCCGTTGCGGCACACCTTGCCACCGGCTTCACTCCCGGCAAAGACGATCAGATCGCTGTGATCAAAAAGCCCGATCTTGGCTTCCGCATTGGCCCAATAGCGGCTATCCATCAGCGAACCGAAGTCCTTCCAGTTGCTACCGGATGCGACAGAAAGCGACACCTTACCCAGAGCCAGATCCGCTTGAATCCTGGGCTCATAATGCGAAACCGTCTCGTAGTTGGTGTTGATGTTTTCCTTATCCACCAGCTTGAATTCCGTCTTCAGGCTCAAGGGCTTGGAACACACATCAAAACCCAGATGCAGAGCGGGTGTGACTTCCTTTTGCCAATAGTGACTGAGCTTCCCCACGCCGCCTGGTTCGCTACCCGTCTTCTCAACGTGAGACCACTCAAAGCCGGCATTCAGGGCATCACCACTGTATTCCACCGCAGCAAAGAGGTCGTTCATCTTCCTCAGATCGTCGCTGGTCCATGCTTCGGCATAGTTTGCTTCCACACTCCAGTTGTCGGAAATATCCCAGCCGATCCAGCCTTGCACGCCCTGTTCATCCAGAGCGGAAGCTTGGCTATCCGCCAGGGTCTCGCCGTGATAGTTGGCCAAAAAGACGTCCTGCTGCCTATATTGAAACTGGTCGTAGTCTTTAAACGCTGCACCCATTAACACGGGACCCAGCGAATAGTCCGCACCGGCGATGAAAGCCTTGCCGCTCACGGGCTTAAGTGCTGCACTGCCACGGTGATAGAGCTCACGCATCGCCGCCTCACTCCAGAGACTGAAGCTCTCGTAATTGAAGCCCAGGCGAGCGAAGTAGACCTCACTCTGATCATAGCCAAAGGCAGTCTTATTGCGGAAACCCACCGCTCCCGCAGCCACCTTGTAAAAGCTGCCGGGATACTCAAGATCGACTCCATAGCTGAGGTCTAAAGCGTTGGCATCGTTAGGACTGCTGATACCACCATAGATGGCTTTAAGCCTGAAGAGGTCGTCATACTTGAGCTGAAAACCCTTGATGCGGTGATCTTGATCAAATTCCTTGTCTTCATAACTGCGGAAGACCATCCCGCTGCCAAAGGTCTCATACAGCGTTCCACTCTTGACCATCCAAGGCCCATTCTCATAGCTCACATAGAGTTCATCAAAGCCCACTTTCAGCTCTTTGGCCTCCAGTTCGTCCAGCAGATCGCTCTGGCTGCTTCGATACTTGGGCAGCTCGGTGATAAACTTCATCCCAAAGCCAAAGCCTTTGTAGGCCAAGTTGAAGGAAAAGCTATCCTTAAAATACATCCTCAGAGAATCCGGCACATCTCTATACACCAATTGCGCTTCATTGAGGCCATTGACCTGCAGGGTCGTCTGAGCCATCAAGAGCCCGGCGCACAAGAGCAGCCAGATTACCAGTATTTGCCTCATACTTTATTCCACCTCTTCCGGAATCTCTGCTTCTAAGGAATCTTCCGCTTTGATGTCCAAAAGCAACTGCACCTGCTCTTCATAGACTTCTACCAGAGTGGGATCAAAGCCTTTGTGCGAGTAGACGATCTCGCCTTCGGTATTCACAAAGAAGGTGTGAGGCGGGATGCTCACATTCAGCTTTTTGGCCAGGGTCTGATCTACGTCAAAGAGGGTGACAAACTTGAAGTTATTCTTTTTGAGATAGCTCTTGGCACGCTGCTGATCCTTGGCTTTATCGATGGAAATCAGCACCACGGTGAGGTCTTCATACTTCTCAGCCAGGGTGTTGAGATGAGGCATGGCCTCTTTGCAGGGCTTGCAGTAGTCGGCCCAAAAGTCGATCAACACCGGCCCCTTTTCCAAGAGGGATTCCAAGCTCACGTTCTTGTCGTTCATATCAGGAAGACGAAAGTCCGGCATCTGGTCTGCCCAAACAAAGGCGGCAACCAGCATGATGCCCAAAATGATAAGTATACGTTTCATTACAAATCTCCTTTATTTCGCTACGTTAAGTTCTATTTCCATGCCGCTCAGGATGGTGGCATTGTTGGCAAAAGTGGCAGGACGCTTCTGCGCAAAGATCACTAAGGAAAGGTCTTCCGGCACCTCAGCATCTACGCAAGTGACGCTGAAATCTATGCCATTGTTCAGGTCAGATGAGCTGATGTCGATGACGCTCTTCCCGCGCACCACGTTGTGGAGATTGACTCCCTGTGTGTTTTGGGAGCTTGAAGTCTTCTCGATCAGCACCACATTCAGATGTAAATCACTCTGATCAAAGTCGGGAAGTTGTGGAGTCAGCTTGATACTGCCAGAGAAAGTCTGTGCGTCTTGGCTATAGCTTAGATCCGAATAAACCATCGGCCTATCCACATCCAAAAGCTGCTGCACCAAGGGATCGAAAGCCGCCAGTATTTCTGGGGATGAGCCGGACTGCTTCACTTCGCCACCGAAGATGGTCACCGGCACCGTTCCCGGGCTGTAGTATGAATAGGTCGGATCGCCGTTCACCATCAAAGGCGGAGTGATATGATGTTCCAGATAGATGAGCTGGCCGGGATATGCCAGTTGCAGCTCATGCAGCTTGGCTTCTACAGGTGGACAGTTTGTGCAGCTCAAGAAGGTAAAGAATTCCACCACGGCTATCTGCTTGGGATTGGGCACGATGCAGCCAACCCGGTTGCCTCTGATCAGCCATTTATCGGCTTGTTTTTGCAGCGTATCACCCACGAAGGTGCTATCCGCCAAAACCTCTTTTGTCGAGCTGGTGATCAGCAGCTTCCAGTTCACATTTGCCGTAGTGGCAGAAGTCTGCTGCAGGTTCAGAACCGTGACTGTGCTTTTGGCATCCGGATCCTGAGCGAAGATGGTTGCCAGCCAGGCCTCACGTTCGCTCTTGATGATGCCGTTGTGAACGTAATCATCGCTGAAATAGCTCATTGCCTGATCCAGCGAAGCAGCTCCGCCCGCCAACGCATTTTGCAGCGGCGTAAACACCAATGCCTGGAAGTCTTCCGCTTCCACAGCGGTAAAATCGTGCTCGAACCGATCACATGCACCTAAGGCAAGCAAGGCGATCAGCAGTAGGGCGAGACATCTAAACTTCATTTATTCTCCTTTAGGTATCTGATCCAGAGCTTCTTTGACCATCTTGTGGCTGATCAGCTCCGGAAAGAGGATGGGCTCTTTGCCGGGAATATAAAGAGCGTTGAAAGGAACTCCCATGCGGTCGTGATCCTGAATCCACTTGAGCAGCACCGGATCGCTCCGCGTGAAATCCCCTCTCAATAACGTTACTCCCGCCGCCTTAAATTCCTGCATCATATTATCCGTGAAAAGCACCGTTTTCTCGTTGGTCATGCAGTTTTTACACCAGTCTGCACCGATATCCAGAAACACCGGTTTGTTTTCCGACATCAGCTTCTCATGCACTTCCGGACTGAATACATACCAACCTTCCGGTGCATGCGGAGCGGGAATCATGCCGCTGGCGTCCGCCTGCATCACCACTTCCGCCTGTAGGTGTTCCGCTTTGATGGGCAAGAACATCAGGCCACCTGCCACGATCACGACCAAGGCGAGGATGCTGAAGACCCATTGGGTGGCGGTGGAGTTTTCTGCTCTCACAAAGCGTCCATACATCCAGAGCGCAAAGCCCAGCACGATCAGGTAAAAGACCACATTGAGCAGATAGGCACCGCTGGTGAGCGCAAGCGTGGTTTTGAGCATGGTGTAAACCAGATACAAAAGCACAAATCCCATCACTTCCTTGAAGATGTTCATCCATTCACCCGGTTTGGGGATGATCTTGAGAGCACCGGGAAAGATACCGATCAGGATGAAGGGCAGGGCAAAGCCGAGACCGATCAGCAGGAAAAACAGCATCAGCAGCGGCGAGGAAAGCTTGAAAGCAAAGGGTAAGGCTGCACCCAAAAAAGGCCCTGTGCAGGAAATCGCCATCACAAAGGCAAAGATGCCACCAAAGAACGAACCACTGTAACCGCCCTTGGATGTGGCCTTGGAGGCGGTGTTCATCCCCGGAACGGTAAGCACAAAGACGCCCAAAAGCGAGAGCGCAAAGGCAAAAACAACGCTCAGCAGGATCACATTGAACATCGGGTTTTGGTTTTGGAAGCCCCAACCCTGCGTCTCACCTGCGCTGCGCAAACCGATGAAAATACCCGCCAAAATGGCAAAAGACAGCAGCACACCCAAGCTGTAAACCAAGGTGTGTAAGAGCACCTTACCCCTGTCTTGGTGAGCTTGATTGACGATCGCCATCACGCGGATGGGCAGGATGGGCAATACACAAGGTGTGATATTGAGGATCAAACCTCCCAACAGCGCAAAGAGCATATACTTGAGGATGGTGCCCATGGAACTCTCTTCCTTTTCTTTGGGCTGATCGCCCTCGCTGGGTAAAGCCTCAGCTTCCGATTGTTCAGCCTGCTCAACTGCTTCGGTTTCCTCAGCTTCCGCTCCTGCGGCTGCGATCGGCTTTTCTGTACCCGGCTCTGTATTTGCCGCGGCAAGAATCTCCAGTGCCACTTTTCCCACGGCTTCGTCCGGCGGTTCACACATGCCATCATCAAAACAGAGGTTATAGGCCAGGGTCGCTTCGATATTGACTTTGCCGGCTGGCGCATCTTTCTTTACCGTAAAGGGCAGGGTGAGCTTTACCGATTTGTGATAGTCCCATTGGGTTGCACTCACCACCTTGTAACCTTTGGGATAGATAACTTTTCCAAAACTCAGCGAAGGATGTGAAGCCTCCAAATAAAAGTAAGCAGGGTCGCTTGGATCATGGCTCTGATGCTTTCCATCCGGAATGCTCAAAGTAGCCGTGATGACGCCCTTGTCGCCCGGCTCCAATTTGGCCGGCGAAATGGCAAATTTCACACTCTGCCCCATCAGCAAAGTGCTCAGAAACAGCAAGATCACTGCCGCAAATAAAAGTCTCTTCTTTTGCATGTCTTTCCTCTTGAGGGTGCTATTTTAATGAGTTTAAGTCATAATTAACTTAGACGAGCCAGAATGCACGATAGGCTCCATTTGTCAAGTCTCATCTTCAGAAAAGGCTATGAGAATGTGAGTTTTTGCGGAATCGCTAACTGCAATCGTGTTTTTATTGTTTGGTTTTCCCTTTCTGGTTACGAAGCATTCACAACCACGACTCACAATTGGCCAACTCCACCTAACGCACTCGCATCTATGTAAATGCGCCAGCACTCACAACTCACAACTCACAACTCACAACTGGCCAGCTTGCTGGCCTGTCCCTTCATAATATACTCTGACGATGTTGCCCAGACGAAGAAAAACCGTTTTTTCGAATCTCGTAACTGCTCGACCTACATACACCTGCGCAAAGCTGCAAAATTTGATACTTTCCTTGCCAAAGTGTAATATCCGGCGATGGGCTCTACAACAGAATTCCTCACCAAACAGAACCGCTGCAGCCAGTCATAAACCGGCTGCAGCTTATCTTTGTGAAATCACAGTCAATTCTATACTGCAGTCATTATGATTGATCACTAACGGAATATCAAATAGAGTACTCCCATGATAATAAACAGACTGTTTATCAGCATTAACACTATCGGCAAGCGCAGCAATCCTTTAATATTTGGATCACCCGCTTGTTTTTGCCCAAATTCTTTCAAACCACCTGCAATAGATTCCAAAAGTTCCTTAGTATTGCGGTCTATTGGAGGAGTTATCACCGATATATTGGCAGGCTTATTCTCATCAGATGATACAAGGTATTCCATATACTCATCGTCTGAAACTGGCGAGCCGTATGGATCGAAGTAATACTCAAAACCAGTATGCGGGTATGAACAGAAATAGACTATACACTGGCATAAATCCATAATCTCGTCTTCGGATAAATCATCAGTGCAGAAGTACTTTTCTGCACTACCTTCTGAAATGATAATACTCTGTGTTTCCTCATCGTAATATCTGAATTTCTCAACGCGAGCATTCATGATAGCAGTGATAATCTTAGCCACTGCTTTGCGATCCTCTGTATAAACGTAGATGAAATAATCCAAAGCATCAACTGAGATTGTCTCCAATGTGGTGGGAAATTG
>Ga0116178_10001633_pt1 | contig 18485 bp, 15 predicted proteins | sample AD_STIC12_MetaG_FD_89880 | JGI IMG/M metagenome (GOLD analysis project Ga0116178, IMG submission 89880) | Active sludge microbial communities of municipal wastewater-treating anaerobic digesters from USA - AD_STIC12_MetaG | ecosystem: Engineered > Bioreactor > Anaerobic > Digestate | place: USA... | reverse complement strand
TTCAAGGAAATCATCGCGGAGGAAACAGAATGATACCAGTTAAACTTTCTTTCTGCGGAATTTATTCATACAGAGAAAAACAGGAAATCGATTTTACTAAACTTACTGGCGCGGGAATCTTCGGAATATTCGGGCATGTCGGGAGCGGAAAATCTGCAATACTGGAAGCCATAACATTCGCTCTTTACGGAGAAACCGAACGGCTCAATAACCGCGAACGCGGCTCAAATATCATGAATCTGAAATCAGATTCGATGTTGATAGAATTTATTTTCAAAACATCTTCAGATATTTATAAAACAAGCGTAAGCGTCAAACGTGAGAAGAGAAACTTCTATAAACTCCAGACTCCCGAAAGACGTGCATTCAGGCAGAATGCAGACAGCTGGGAACCAATTGATTATGAATCAATTCCCGATATCATCGGCATAAGCTATGATAACTTCAAAAGAACAATAATAATTCCGCAGGGCCGGTTTCAGGAATTTCTTCAGCTGGAAAACAGCAAAAGAAACCTTATGATGAAAGAACTATTTCATCTTGAGAAATATGATCTCGCGGAAAAAACAACCGTCATCGAAAAACGCAACGAGTCTGAACTCGAAAACATCGAAGGACAGCTGAAACAGCTTGGAGAAATTACTCCTGAAAGAATTAAATCACTTGAAGAACAAATTGAAAATCTTACAACTAAACACAAAAATGCTCTAGAGAAACAAAAATTCTTAAAATTAAAGAAAGATTCATTAGACTCTCTCAAAAAACTTATTGAAAGCTTTAATAAATCCGAAGAAAAATTCAATAATCTTCAAAAACAAAAAGAAAATTATGACATACTTGAAAAAGAGATTATTGATAGAGAATACTGCACCGCTCATTTCAAGCCCTTGTTTGAAGCATTAAACATAGCCGAAACCAAAATAAGAAAATATACTGAAGAATTTAAATCAAAAGAAAAAGAATCAGAAAATCTTTCAAAGGAACTTGAAAGTAAAATTCCGGCATTTTCTGCAGCAGAAAAAGAATATGGAGAAAAAGAACAATATAAGCGTAAAGCTGAAGAAATTGAAGCAATAATTGAGCTCAAGAAATACCAGGATAATGCAGATAAACTCAAAGGACGTATTGATAAAGGTAAAAAAGAATGTGATAATCTGAGAATTGAAATTGAGGGGAAAAAAGCAGAAAGAGCGATTCAATCGGATGATTTGAAAAAGATGAAGCTTTCAATGCCGGACACATTAAGTCTATCAAACGCGGTTAACTGGTTTTCCAACAATACTTCTTACAACAAGGATCTTGCCTTATTCTTAAGTGAATTCGAATCACTCAAAAATGAAATCGATAATCTCAATTCAACTACAAATAATCTTTTATTAGAAAATGATTTGAAGGATCTTTCAGCCGATAAAGATTATTCTAAAATTACCGAATCAATCGAGCGAAAGATCATACAATCTAAAAATGATATTGAACTCATTACAAAAGAGGCTGAAGAACTTAACACGGCAAAAAAAATATCTGATTATGCTTCAAATCTTCATGACGGGGAACCATGTCCTCTATGCGGATCAAAAGAACATCCTTCACCGGCGATGCCGGAAGACATCGCAGAACGTATTTCGGATAACAAAGAAAAAAAAGACAATCTTGAAAGATACAGGGATAATTTAAATAGAGTTTTGAATGAACTTTCAAAAATTAATACTCTCATGAAAGCAAAAGAGGAAGAACTTCATAAAACTGAAAACAAAATACAAATCCAGAATGATAAAATAAAAGATCACAAAAATCTTTTTGTATGGAAAGATATAAAAGATGAAGACACAGTTAAAACAAAACTGAAAGAAGCATCACAAATAAATATCATTATAAGCGAAAAAGAAAAGCGCCTTGATGAAATGAACTCAGAAATTGATAAGCTTGAAGAAAAAGAAAAGAAATTCACAAAACTATTCGATGAAATATATTCAGAGCATCAAAACGCAAATATTGAATGCGGAAGACTCAAAGGAAGAATATCTCTTCTTAATATAGATGAGTATTCTCCCGCGTCCGAAACCTCTTTAACCACCATTAAAAATGATTTTATCAACAAGTATGACAATGCTGAGAAAAACTTTAATACTATCAAAACCGAACGTGAACGTCTTACCGGCAGAATACAGACTCTCTCAGGAGAGATATCTGCAAGAAAAGAATCCATCATTCACGAATCAAACGAAAAAGAAAATGCTCTAAATACTATTAATACCAAACTTAAAAGTTCAAAGTTTTCATCAATCGGAGAAATTGAATCAATACTTTCAAGTCAGAAGGATATTTCAGAAGATAAACAACTTCTGAGCACATATCTCGAAAATTTCGCCGTTGCAAAAAACGAATTTGAGTCTTTAAAGTCGCAGATAAAAGGTAAAACATATGATGAAGCTCTTCACCTTCAGGCAGATAAAGAATTTGCAGAAACGGAAGAATTAATTCAATCACTAAACAGAGAAATAGGAAAACTTAACGGAGAAAAAGCAAAACTTGCTGAAGATTCTCAAAAAGCGGAGGAAATCACAGCAAGAAAAGAAAAACTAATTCTACGAAAAGAAAATATCAAAACCCTCAAAAATCTTTTCAAGGCAAACGGTTTTGTCGATTACGTTTCTTCAGTTTATCTTAATAATATTTGCAGCAGCGCCAATGAAAGATTTTACCGTTTGACGAGACAAAAGCTTTCACTCGAACTTTCAGATGACAATAGTTTTATTATCCGTGATTTTTTGAACGACGGTAAAACACGCAGTGTAAAAACACTTTCCGGCGGACAGACCTTTCAGGCTGCTCTATCTCTTTCTCTCGCGCTTGCGGACGATATTCACAAGATCAGCGGTGCAGAAGAAAACTTTTTCTTTCTCGATGAAGGATTCGGTTCACTGGACAAAGAAGCACTCGGTATTGTGTTCGACACGCTGAAGGCACTGAGAAAAGAAAAAAGAATAGTCGGAGTAATCTCTCATGTTGAAGACATGCAGGAAGAAATAGATACATATCTTCAAATAGAAAATACTGAACAAAGCGGAAGTGTAATCAAAGAATCATGGAACGGATAATAAACTAGCCGAGAATTTTTTTCAGCATCTTAAGTTTTTTATCCGTATATGGAGGATATCTGAGATTAATATCCACCGCGTTTGATTTCCTGATTACACCCTTATAATGAGTAAAAGTCTCGAAAGATTTTATTCCATGATACGACCCCATGCCGCTCGCCCCTACTCCTCCGAACGGTATGTATGCTGAACCGGCATTTATAATAGTATCATTCACCGCTCCGCTTCCGAATGAAACAGTCAGCATAATTTTCCTTTCTGTTTTTTTATCCTTAGAAAAAAGATAAAGCGCAAGAGGTTTTGGTCTTCTTCGTATTATATTCAAGACAGAATCCAGTTCAGAATAATTTATAACAGGAAGGAGCGGACCGAAAATTTCTTCATTCATAACAGGGCTTTCCCATGCAGGAGAATTTATGATCGTCGGTGAAATATATTTTTCTTTTTCGTCATAATCCCCGCCGAAATATATGCTGCATTCCTTCATTAAGCCCATGAGTCTGGCAGTATGTCTTTCATTTATAATTCGTGCGTAATCAGAACTTTGACGAGCATCATTTCCATAAAATTTATTAATATAATAGATCATGCGCTCTTTGAGCTTTTCAGAAACTTTTTCATCAACAAGAATATAATCCGGTGCAACGCATGTCTGACCAGCGTTTAAGAATTTTCCCCAAACGATACGCTTTGCGGACAGATCAATATCGGCAGTCTTATCAACTATGCAGGGAGACTTCCCGCCAAGCTCAAGTGTAACAGGCGTTAAATTATCCGAAGCCTTCCGCATCACTATTTTCCCAACTGATTCACCGCCGGTATAAAATATATAATCAAACTTTTCATCGAGAAGAGCTTCACTCACTTCGCGGCCGCCGTTAATAACACAGACATGACCTGGCTCAAAGGATTCCGATATTATCTCAGCAATAATTGCCGACGTATTCGGAGATAGCTCTGACGGCTTTAGTACTGCACAATTTCCGGCGGCAACAGCTCCGATTAATGGAGAAAGCGCAAGCTGAAATGGATAATTCCACGGGCTTATTATCAGAATATTTCCGTACGGCTCCGGTACAATAAAAGAATTAGATTTAAAATGAAAAACCGGAGTCTTTGCTTTTTTTATCTTCGAAAGCCGGTTGATGCGCTTCAGCATAAACTTTATTTCATCTTCAATAATTCCGCTTTCGGTAATAAAAGATTCGAAAAACGGCTTCTTAAAATCTTTAGCAATAGCTTCTGCAATTTCTGTTTCTCTTTTTTTTATAACAGAAAGAAGTTTTTTTAAACTCTTCTTCCGAAATGAAACATCCTGGGTTGCGCCTGAAGCGAAATATTCCTTCTGTTTTTTTAAAAGAGACTTAATCATAAATCCTCCTATTTCAGCGAAAGAGAAAATACTGCATTTCTAAATTCAAAAAGTTCGGAGCTATAATTTTCTTCATCATCGATTTTATCCAAGAGTCTTTCGACCTTGATCTTTGAATCAAGATCAAATGATTCAGCAGCAGAAATTCCTTCGTCCGCTTCTTTCTTTTCTCTGATCTTATAGACAAGATAGGCCGCAGCATATCCCTGAACAAAAAACTTCCGCATATCATTGCCGATATTATCAAGTTCATCAAAAAGTTCATAGAAATCCTTCTGGCCGATTGCAACCGCAAGATTCATATGGATTTCACCTGAGCGCGAAATATCTCTCGATAGAATATCTTCATAAACCGGAATACGTTCTCCTGAATTCTGAATCATGAAAAAAACATAACCGGCACGGATCATTTTGTCTTTTGTAATTGAATAACCCGATTCCTGATCCTTCTTGTAAGATACTGAATCGGTCTGAATCATACTAACATCTTCATCTGTTATTGCTTTTACAGTCATTGAATCCGTTTTGACTTTAAATTCTTCGATATCATCACCTGAACCGAAAATTCCGTCTGCTGCGAAAAAAGCAATTACACCGAACACAATAATAACAAGCGCTGGTGCGAGGTATTTTCTGAAATCAAAAGAAAAATTAAACTTCGGAAGAGATCTTTCTCTCAAATTTACCGAGCGGAGATTTTCTGAAAGTTTAATATTTTTTTTGCGCGAAGCTTCTATTATTTCCCTGATCATTGTGCGGCATTCCGCGCACTCAGCAATATGAGCTGTCAAAAGTTTATCCGAATCAACCTCAAAGCCTTTATCCGCGAAATAAACCGCTTCATCAAAACTCAGGCATTGCCCGGGTGATACTTTCTCTTCTCCATGCAGAATTGCACTGCACAAAAGAATCTCGGCATTATCTTTTTTCTTTATTTCTGCAACGCTGTTGCCTTCAATACGCGCATTTATATACTTCAGAATATCCATCAGTAAACTCCGTAATAGCTGTCAATTGCCTTCATTATTCTGGGCATTTGTTCATCTTTCATTTCTTTAAGTATTCTTGTGAATATTTTAGAAGAGTCGGCAATTTTCAAAAGCGAATCAATTTCCTTGAAACTCATTTTCTCTTTCACACGCATAACATACACTGCCGATTCTTCAGGCGTTAAAGTTTTTTTCCAATCTGCTACTATATCACAAGCAGAAACAAAAAGTTCACGGCGCTCAAGCGAAAGAAATTCCATATCAGGATAGATAGCTTTCGAATAATCGGCAAAATGCTGATGCTGACTTTTTATTTTTTTAATTATTTTATGCTTATAGAGATAATCATATGTTTTTTCTCTTGATATCGCGGAAAGATAAATCTCGAAAGAAAATTCTCCATTATATTTTTTTACAAACCTGAATCCGCTTTTTGATATTTCGGATATTACAATCTGAAATATCCGGTCATGATGAAAAGCATCCACAGAACTTTTATCAAGATAATACATAATGGAACCGGAAATATTTTCTGCATAGTTATCCATTATAAGCTTTTCAATTTCCGGCTCATTTAAAAGCTTTATCCTGTCTGCCAAATTTTTTTCATTTTGAGTATTGGCGCCTCTTTTGGCAAAACTCATAATTCCCCCTTCTCTATCACACAATAATTACAATCATACATCTAATGCGCTTCCGCCCAGTTATCGGCAGTCTTTATATCGACAACAACCGGAACATCAAGCTTCATTGCGTTTTCCATACGGTTTCTCACAATCGCACTTACTTCATCCTTTTCGCTTTCATGGGTCTCTACTACAAGCTCATCATGAACCTGAAGTATAATTCGCGATTTCATTTTTCTTTCGATAAAATCCGAATGAATATCACGCATAGCAATTTTGATCATATCCGCGGATGAACCCTGAATGGGCGTATTGATTGCTATGCGTTCAGCGCCTTCACGCCTGAAGGATACTGACGAAGCAATATCAGGAATATAACGGCGTCTTCCGCAGATAGTTTCAACATATCCTTTTTCCGCTGCAAACGCGACGATGCGGTCGATATAATCACGGAACTTCGGATACGTTTCATAATACTTCTCAATAAATACTTTCGCATCACTCATTGAAATATCCGCCTGCTGCGAAAGACCAAAAGGCGTAACACCGTAAATTGTTGCAAAATTTATTATCTTAGCCTGACGGCGCATTTGAGGAGTTACCTCATCGGCATTAACACCGAAAACGCTTGAAGCCGTCATATTGTGAATATCGATTTTTTCGGTGAATGCTTTTTTCATATTCGCATCACCTGTAATGTGCGCGGCGAGACGCAATTCAATCTGAGAATAATCCGCCGATAGCAGAATGTAACCTTTTTCCGGAACAAAACCTCTTCTGACTTTTTTTACAAAATCGCTTTTTGCCGGAATATTCTGAAGATTCGGTTCAGTTGAGGAAAGACGCCCAGTGGATACAATTGTCTGATTATAGCTCGTATGAACCCTGCCAGTACGCTCATTCACAAGAAGAGGAATCGGAGCGATGTAAGTTCCGTTCAGCTTATTGTAAATGCGGTAGTCAATTATATAATCAATTATTTCATGCGAACCTTTAAGAGATTCAAGAACGGAAATATCTGTTGAATAACCTGTTTTAGTTTTTTTTGAACTCTTGAGACCGAGCTTTTCAAAAAGAAGCGAAGCTAGTTCTTTTGTTGAATTAAGATTCAGTTTTCCGCCGGCAAGAGAATATATCTTTTCCTCGCATTCATTCATCAGTGAAGATAGATGGCCGGAAAGGTACGCAAAATGAGCCTTATCAATTTTAACTCCGCAGTATTCCATATCGGCAAGCACATCAACCAAAGGCATTTCTATATCATAAAACAGTTTCTTCAGACTTTCTTCCGCTTCGATGCGCGGCTTGAGATAATTATAAAGCCTGAGAGCTATATCAGTATCTTCAGCTGCGTACTCCGAAATCTTTTCAAGCGGAACATCACGAATATCCAGTCTGTTTTTTCCCGTTCCTGTGATATCGTCATAAGTTATGGTTTTATAATTCAGATAATCGAGAGCCATATCATCGAGGTTGTGACGGCGCCTGTCATTCTCAAGAACATACGACGCAATCATTGTATCAAATACAACGCCTTTAACATTTATACCGGCATTCCTGTATACTAGTATATCGTATTTGATATTCTGACCGATTTTCTTTATCGAATCATCTTCAAGAATTACTTTGATAATAGAAAGAGCTTCATCAAATGAAAACTCGCATCTCTTTTCTGAGAATAAATCTGCCTGATCAGCAGGAATATACCATCCCTGCTTTTCCTCAACCGAAAAAGAAACTCCGACAATAGAAGCTTCCATCGGTTTAACAGAAGTCGTTTCCGTATCGATTGAAACAAGTCTCTTCTGTCTTATCAGTCTGATCATTTCATCAAGTTTTTCGCGGGTTGTTACAGTAATATAATTTTTTATTTCCGGCTCAAAAGTCTTTTCCTCCTGCTGAACGGAAAATTCATTAATCATAGAATTCATTTCAAGCTCACGGAAATATTCGAGAGCCTTTGAATTATCTATTCCGGTAAAAGTAAAATCATTAAGCGAATGATTTATTTCTACATCACAATTGATTGTAACAAGTTCCTTGCTGAGATATGCCGAGTCCTTTCCGTTTTCAATTTGTTCCTTGAGCTTACCTTTAAGTTTCTCCGAATTTGCAAATATTCCTTCAAGATTACCGTAATCAGAAATTAGTTTAAGCGCGGTTTTCTCCCCGATGCCTTTTATCCCCGGAACATTATCCGCGGTGTCTCCGGTAAGCGCCATATAATCAATAACCTGTTCGGGATAAATTGAAAGTTTAGAAAATACTTTTTCGCGGTCATATATATCGTATTCTGAAATTCCCTTTGTATTTGCGTAAATAGAAACATTGGCATTAACCAGCTGGTAAGCATCCTTATCTCCGGTTACAAGAACAACTTCAGTCGAATCTTTTCCGAATTTTTTTGCGACCGAGCCTAGAACATCGTCGGCTTCAAAGCCCTCGCTTATAAGAGTTGGAATTCCGAGGCGCCCGACCAGATTCTTTATCTCTTCAATCTGCTGGCGGAGATCATCAGGCATTTTCTTTCTGTTCGCCTTATATTCTTCATAGAGCTTAAAACGGAATGATTTCTCTTTGGGATCAAACGCAACAGCCAGATAGTCGGGCTTTTGTTCGGAAATAAGCTTCAAGAGCATTTTTGCGAATCCGTAAACAGCCGAAGTATTCTGACCCTTTGAATTAATCAGGGGATTTTTTATGAAAGCATAATAAGCGCGGTAACAAAGCGCGTGTCCGTCGATAATATAAAATTTCTTCATAAATCCAGAGAGAATAAAAATCGTTTTATTGCAATAATAAAAAAACAGATAAGTATTTCAGAAAATCCTTATGAGAAAAATATATATTAAATATTTTCAATATATTTCCGGTAAAGATTTTTCATGTTCTCATATGGAGACTTGTAATAATCTTCAGAACTCATACCCAATTCGACTTTACGGACATCTTCCTTAACAAATGGACGGGAATCGGCAAATTTTTTAATCACTTCAGCATGAGGCTTGATACTACCATCCGGACGAACCAGACCAAAATACCGTTCGTGACGCACTTCATCACAAGGCGGCTTGTTCCAGAGTGAAGGATCATAGTCCGCAAAGCACCAGATAAGCGCACCAGTAGCTCCAACATCAACCAATCGTGGAAGCACTTCACTCAGATAATCTGCAAAATCTTCCTCACCAGCCATAAACTGAGTACGGTCTTCTCCGTACATTTTCCAGTTCCATATTTCGCTCTTTCCTCCGGCAGGGGATGTGCATCCGCCGAATTCTTCCATCATAACGGGTTTCCCGCAAAGAGCAGAAGCTAAAGCACATGTAAACGGAACATAATTGTAATCAAGCGGGCCTTCTGCAATATCTGAATACATCGGATAAGCATGCATTACGGCAATATCAGTATGAGCAAAGACTTCATCAACCCGGAATGAATTTACTTCCGACAAACTGGCAGAATGAAGACCGCATGTGACCGGATGATGCGAATCTATTGAATGTATAAACTCAGTCATTTTTTTTACCCAGTCTGTTGCGGATTCGTTATTGTTAATTGAAAAAAGATCAGGCTCATTACCAAGATTCCACATATAAAGCGCAGGATGCTCTCTAAACTGGCTGACGACTTCTGTTATAAGTTTCTTTTCAGCAGATATCATAAGAGGATTATGAAATGGATTCAGATATGAAGAATTTACAATTTTTTCGCCGCACACAAGTTTACGTGCACCGGTCAAAGGAGAACCTTCAAGCGACCAGCCCGGCGCCCAATTCGGTCCGCTCATATGCCCCGTAAAAAACGTTACATCAAGCTTCAAAGAATGTTTATCAGCAATTTCAAAAACTGTTTCCAGATCCGAAAGAGCTTTGGAAGAAATACTATCCGGGCTTTTCTGAAAATCATCCCACAACAGAAATATTCTCACAAGAGTCATTCCATATGATTTAATAAGGGCAAATTCGTCATCGACCTCACCTTTATCGAAATCTGACCACCAACTCATCGCCTTCCGGCGGGGCCAGTAATTTACTCCGAGTATAAAAGGTTCACTCATAAAGTCTCCATGACCGCTTTTTTGAATGATGCATTCATTTCATTTTCAAAAAAGTTTGTTTATAAAAAAGACTTAAATCAAGCATGATATTTCCGCAATACAATTCCGCATTGATATTTTAAAAAGCAAAAAAATCTTGATAAAATATAATAAAATCATACTGCTGATTCTATCATATTTCGCGGGGCCTGCATCAATGAAAACGGCATTTATAGCAATAATTCTTTCTCTTTCCATTTCGTGCACTGAAAAATCCGTGACACAGATAAAAACAGAACCTGTTACGGCAAAAGTCATCAAGACTGAATCAATGATGGAAAAAGAAGATGAAATGCTTTCATTCACCGGACGCTATATAGGCGGTTACATGGGTTTTGAGGGATGCGGATATTATTTAAGGTTCAGAAATGCAAATAAACAAATAATGACATTCCGGTCAAAAGATAATCCCGAATATGCGTTTTTCACAACTTCAAAAGAGTCACTGCTTCCTGTTCAGAATAGAAATATGTTCGGCAAAATATTTATTATTTATTACACTGAAGGCACGGAAATAGATCCCAGAGGTAAAACCGTTAGTGTAAATAATTACGTACACGCTGAGCTTCAGAAATGATATTTCATTTTTTTACTCTGATATCATAATATTATATCCATTCATTTATTGACTTTCATACTGAAATCATATTAAATCAATTACGTAGTAAACTAAAAATACATTTTAGGGGAACCTCTTGATTAACATTACATCACATTTGATTGAATATATTAACACAGAACATAGAATCATCGCCGCGGTAGCCGGTTTAATTATTTCGGCAGGAATTTACTTTCTTACATCTTTCATTTTCTCCAAGATAAACAAACGCATTCAGAATCAATCAAAACCCGATAAGCAGAGAAAACAAAGGTTTAACATATTATCATCCGATATTACACGCATTTCAGTATCGCATTTATTAAAATATACTAAAATATTCTCAGCCGTTATCATTCTTTTAATATATCTATCTTTTATCACAAATCTCTTTCCCGAAATGGCATCTTATAATATTTATCACAACGTCACAAGTTTCTTCTACCTTATTCTCTCCTCAGCTGTTGCTTTTTCTTTCTACAGAATAATTAAAATCACATCAGATGCAGTTTACGCTTTCATCCCGGCTTTAAAAGGCGGTATAATTAAATCAGTTCGTATTAAAAACGTGACATTATTTTCTGATGAAAAAATAGTAGCCGCTGCACAAAAAATAATACGTTTTATACGTCTTTTTCTTATTCTTTTAATTCTTTATTTTTTTATACCAATTGCATTCAGCTTTTTTGATTTCACTCAGACATGGGCTGATACTTTATTCGGATATATCTGGAAACCTCTTAAATCAGCTGGATCAGCCGTAGTTGACTTTATACCTAATCTGTTTTTCATCGCGGCAATGATTTTTATAAGCAGATATATAATAAAACTTGCTTCAATTTTTTTCAGTGAAATTGGTAAAGGCAATCTAAGTTTCAGCAATTTCCAGAAAGACTGGGCAAATCCAACATTTAAGATAGCAAGAATACTTGTTGTGATGTTCACGCTGATAATCATATTCCCTTATCTCCCCGGATCTCAGTCCGAAGCTTTTAAGGGAATTTCAATTTTTGCGGGTATTCTTCTTTCCCTTGGATCAACATCCATTGTTTCAAATATTGTATCAGGTGTAATTCTCACCTACACTTCAGCCTTTAGAATCGGGGACCGCGTAAAAATCGGAGAAACAACCGGAGACATTCTCGAAAAAACACTTCTCGTAACCAGAATCCGCACAATTAAAAATATAATCATCACCATTCCGAATTCAATCGTCATGAACAGCCATATTGAAAATTACACGACTTCCGCGTCTTCAGGCGAAGGTCTCATATTAAACACTTCAATAACTTTAGGTTATGATATTCCCTGGCGAAAGATTCACGAAGTATTGACAGACGCGGCTCTTTCCGTTAAAGATATAATGAAGAAACCACGGCCCTTCATACTGCAAACTGCACTTAATGATTTTTATGTTAACTATGAGTTAAACTGTTATACAGACAAACCGGAAAAGACTGCAGTAATTTATTCAACACTGCATCAGGCCATACAGGACAAATGCGCTGAAAACGGAATTGAAATAATGTCGCCTCATTACTCAGCACTGCGAAACGGAGGAAAGAGTACAATTCCGAAGATCAGAAAGAACCGGAAATAAATTTCAATCTACTATTGACTGTCACACTCCCAAGGCACTTGAAAAGAATATAAATCTCAACATCTCAACTGCGGATGAACATATATACTGCAACATAAACAGAGTCAAATTCTCAAGAGTAATGGATAATCTTATTTCTAATGCTCTTAAATTTACTCACTATGGCGGAAGTATAAGCATTGAAATAAAACAAATCCAAAATGAAGAACTTCAGATCAGCATTGCAGATACAGGTATAGGAATTCCGGCATCTCTCCAGGACGACCTTTTTAAACCTTATACAGTATCAGGAAGAGAGGGAACCTCGAATGAGAAATCTACAGGTCTGGGTCTTTCAATAACAAAAGAAATTGTTGAATTGCATTGCGGAAAAATATGGTTTGAAAGCAAAGAAGGAAAAGGCACAACTTTTTTTATAATTTTGCCGGGCATAAAATCAAATTGCTTGAATTAATACAAAGAATTAAACTTAATGAATTAATTCCATTAATTCAAACGAGGCAAGATGAAACTGCATCACATAGCTTTCTGGACAAAAGACATTAACCGTTCAGTTGAATTTTATAAAAAACACTTTCAAGCATCAGTTCTCTTCCGCCACACTGCCGGAGATTTTTCGTGCGTCTTTATAGAATTATCTTCAGGAACTAAAATAGAAATCATGACTAGAGCAGATCTTTCAAGCGCGGATTTAAAAGAAAGAACCGGCTATTCTCATTTTTCGCTTGAAGTTGATTCAAAAGAAGAAGTTGACAGACTGACTGATTACTTTATCAGTCAGAATGCTGAGATGAAAAAAATAAAAGAACAGTATGACGACGGTTTCTACGAAAGCGCCATTTGTGATCCTGACGGAAATATTATAGAATTGGCATACGTTAACAGAATTATTAATCCTAACGTATGAACTTTTACCCGGGTTTGCGACATATATTTTTAAAACGAAATGAGGTAATTAATGATTTTCGAGGAAGAAAGACCATGGGGCAAATGGGAAGAATATATCAATGAAAGCAATTACCGGGTCAAAAGGATTATTGTTCATTCCGGCATGAGACTCTCTCTTCAGAAACACATGCTTCGAAGCGAAAACTGGGTAATCGTCCAGGGCAAAGGTTTATTCTCCCTCAATGGAAAATCGAATGAATTAACTGCCGGTGATGTAGTTAATATTCCGGTTGAAGGAATTCATCAGGTTGAAAATACCGGAGAAGAAGATTTTATTTTTATTGAAACTCAACTTGGCGAATGTATCGAAACTGATATCGTGAGAATTAAAGACGATTGGGGAAGAGTTTAATTAAAATTTATCTTCCTGAACAGGTTTAGAGTCAATAAACAAATCAGGATTCTTTTGCAGTAATCCGGACACATAATCTATCATTTCACGGGTTCTGCATATTATAGTCCGCGCATCACCAATCTTTGATTCGTGAGCTATTTTATGTTTAAAAAGCAGTTGTTCAATTTTATCATAATTTTGCGATATATCACCATATTTCTGCAAATGCGTTCTCATCGGTCGATCAACAATTTCACCGGAATACTTCTTTATCTTTAACGGAAGAAAATCTTCTGACAATCTATCCGGAATATTATTCCATTCTTCCGCGCCGTGAATGATAGTGTTGGATTTCAAACTGCAACCTAAGAAAACGATTTTCGAATATTTATCATAGAGTTTTCCATAACAACCTTTTCTCGAACAAGGAGTAGAAGATTCTTCATCGCCGGCAATAAAGTTTTCTGCGCTTTTTCCTATGGCAGCTATAGAGTGAGTCGGATGAAGAGATCTGACAACACCTGGACGCTTCAGAAAAAAGGAAGAAATAATTCCTACGCATGGCTTTTCAACCAGTGGATCAAATAAAAGATTATTTTTGTTGATTGTAGCCCATGTATGGGAAGGAAAAGTCAGGAGTCCTTCAGCAAAATATTGAATAAAAGCATCAAGAACCGTATCTACTCCATTATCTGTTTCTCCAACAGCTTTCATAGAAGAATGAATATGAACAGTATCAGTCGGCTTTAAACCGCTTTGCTTAATTTGTTCGATCAGATTATTTACGCTGTATAACATATTATCCTTATTGGTTTATCAGTACTTCAAGAAAACCAGATTACATCAACCCCGCATTTTTTCGCCTTCATAGAGTATTCGTCCATAAGTTTTTCAAAAAAAATTGAAGCCTTTGCATCAGCATTTTTATCAAGTATGGAAAAAACCTCAGGAGCATAAATATTTATTTCTGCATCAGCTCCGTTTTTGACAAACATCGAAGCGACTTCGATTGCGCGCGAACAGTCAAAAGTTCCGCCCCATGCTACAAGAAGTCTGAAATGAGTATAATCCCTTATTCTTCTGCCGATAGTTTCAGGGATACAGAATTCGTCTTCTTCATGAACCGTCGGCTGAGCCGAAGCAATATCTTTTCCGAAACGAAGAGCTTTTGACGGATCAGTCGATAAATCATAGTTTTGACGGCATGCCATATCAAACAATACCGCATCGGTATGTATTCCTTTGGCAAAATTCTCAGCAATCATCTTTCCGAAAATCGAAAGCATCTCTTCAGGTACTCCGGCAGACAGAACTCTTCTTCCGAATCCTATAGCAGTCAAAGCACGAAGATCGATACTCTTTGAATATTTTTTTGAAATAATTTCTTTCGAACGCATGCTCGCCCTGAAATCAATCTGGGAAAGGGATTCTCCGGCAGAGAATTTCGCAAGATGAAGAAAAGATTCCGTACGAAGTTTTGAAAGTCTTCTTACAGGTGTCAGCTTATTCAGGTCATCCGACTTAGGAATTTTTTTTCCTGCAAAAACCGCAAATGAAGAACTCAGAATCGCAAGTTCGGGCAGAATTAAAACTGTTTTCTTTCTCCACGGAAAAATGAGGTTATACGGATACTTGAGTGCAATATAACCGAATAGATTTGAATCCTTATCATAACCTCTGAGAGCAAATGAAACATCGATTATGAATGTAAGTATTTTCCCCGGAAGATATGAAAATTGCTTTGCTTCAGGTTTAATCCTTAAATAACAGCTGTCGCTTCCTTCAATATAATAATTGAAAAATTTAGACAGAAAAAACAAGCGCCTGATTTTAACCTCTGCCGACAATGTTTCATTAATTCCGACAAATGCAATTCTTGCATGAGAATATTTCAGATTTATGCCGTCGATTCCGCTAAGCTTCATAAAAAGACAAAGCAGGATACCCTGAATAAATCCGAAAACAATCATTACGGCAGCGATTTTAAGCCATAATTCCGGCGGAAGGAAAAAACACACCCCGGCAGAAAGTAATATAGCAAAAGAAAAATATTTCATCGAAATGAATATTCTGCTTCTGTAAAGAATGACAGAGAATACTAAAATGACAGCCAGAAGAGCAAGGCTGATCAAAAGAGTTGATAAGGTTATTATACCCTGGGCATACAGTTCATAGAACATTCAGCGCGGAACCTCAACAGACTCAAGAATTCTTTTAACATTTTCTCCGGAAGATTCTATCTCAAGACCGAATGAATCAACTGGCTTTATTCTGTGAGAAAGAACAGGAAGCGCGATTTTTTTAATGTCATCAAAGTCAACATAATCTCTTCCGTCAAATACGGCAACAGCTCCGCCTATCGAAAGTAAATTAAACAGCGCACGCGAACTTGCTCCGTAACGAAGAAGCTCATCATCTCTGGTTTTTCTTACAATTGCGGTCGCATAAGAAATCAGTTCGTCTGAAAAAGTAAGTGCTTTAAAATCTTTTTTCCACATTGCAATTAAGTCATCTCTTTTTGCAAAAGGCTTAATTTTTGAAACATCAATCGGAATTTCATTCGAAAGATATTTCTTAGCCAGATTAATTTCATTTTCTTCGCTGAGATATCCTACACGCAACACAAGAGAAAAACGGTCGATTTCTGCTTCAGGCAACGGATAAGTTCCCTCCATTTCGCGCGGATTCTCGGTCGCAAGAACCCAGAAACGTTCATCAAGCGGATAATCCTTTCCTTCAACAGATACTATGCGTTCTTCCATAGCCTCAAGAAGCGCACTCTGTGTTCTTGCAGGCGAGCGGTTTATTTCATCAGCAATAAAAATATCGCAAAAAACCGGACCGGGAATAAACTTCAAACTGATTCCCTTGTCATCTCCGCTTTTTGAAACAGGAAGCATGTAACCGGTAATATCAGACGGCATCAAATCAGGAGTAAACTGAACGCGCTTTGTTTTCTTTCCGAGAAGGGCTCCCATTACTTTCACTGCAGATGTTTTGGCAACTCCCGGAGGGCCCTCAAGAAGAACATGACCTTTCGTCAGATAACCTGCAAGCAGCATCTCGCCTAGAAGAGCATCATCAGTTATATATTCATGAAATCTTTCAATTAAATCGCGGTAAACTGCTCCCGTATTTTTTTTCATTTAATCTCCTCTTTTATTCGCTTTAAATATTTTTCAGCTTGAACAAACTGCGCCGCAAAGCGCGCTTTTGCATCATTTTTAATAAACGGCTCAATTGAAGAATAGTCATACCTTTTTATTCTGTCTTCAAATTTAACTCTGCGAAGAACTTCTACCGGCACGCCGCTGCGCACAAAAAATATAATTCCGCAGAAAATAAATATTACGGCTATTATTATGGCATAAAAAGCTGACGACGAAAAGATACTCATCGATGAATCTATGCCAGTTGTAAGATGCTCAAACGTATAAACCTGCCGGTTCTTTGAACCCATAACGGTAAATATTCTCTCCATAAAAACAAGACCTGAAGAAATAATTTCCGGAGAACCCTGTTTAGCAATAGGCTTGGCATTCTGCATTTCAAAAAAATCAGACTTATCCGATTCATCTTTGATTGCCGAAGTATCAACACCGCTTTTTTCAAGGATATCAATCATATCAACATCCTTAAACGTAAGCTCTTTCTTTTCTCCGTTAAAACAAGGCAGAACAGAAAACAGCCAGAAAATGCTTCCGCCGTTCCATTCCGCTCTTTGCATTTTCGAAAGTGCGACGTTGCCTTCCGCGCTTTTCAGCAAAGGAGTAAAAGGATATTCCTTCATGAAGCGCTGAAGTGAAAAATATTTATCAATACGCAAAGCTGTTCGCTGAAAATTATACAATCTTCCCGCAGCAGTCGGGAAAAAGAACTCCGGTTCAGAAATGAAAATATTTTTATAATCTGCTCTTGCCTTGTCGTCATAATTGACTTTCGCAGCTTTTAAGAAATTTTTTGTATTGGCAAAACTGTCTATATCAGGAGTAATAAGAAATACGATTCCTCCGCGGCTGATATACTTCAAAAGTTCTTCTGACTCAGTTTCATTCCACTCTTTCTGCGGATTCAATATTATAACTGAAGTTTTAACACCATCTTTGATTTTGCCGTTTGATTCGGTATCCGGATACCATGGAAGATAATGCTGATTAAGATTATACTTTTTTTTCAATGCCGCGAATATCGCGGAATATCCGAACCGTGTGTCGCTGTAAAAAGATGTTTCCTCACTGTACCATCTTTGTGCACTGATTTCACGAGGCATTTCCGCTTTTTCTTTAACCATGCCTTTTTCAGCTGCAATAAAAAGAGCTATACCCGCAGCGAGAATTATAACCGACGCAATCAGATAATGCCTTGTTGTTGAAAAAAGGTTTTTCATTTGACTGACCTTATCCGCCTGCTTCTATTTTTTTTAATTTCAGGGTAAGTTTCTGAAGCATATTTTTCAGCAGATTCAAATGAAACAATGTCAGCCTTCTCTTTTTTGTGAATCACTCTTCCGTAAACATCCGGAAGAACTTCATCAGAAACTGATTCATTTCCGAATATAAGTTCTCGGAAAGTTTTGCCGCCGAGATGATAAAGCTGTGAAACAGATTTAATCAATAAACGCATCGCTTCTGAATAATTGCCTTGTCTAAAAAGAATGAGATAATCATATTCATTTCTGTTTTTCTTTTTTCTCAAAAAGATTCTGCCGAATGCATCAGCAATGTCTTTACGGAAATATTTAATTACAAAAAACAGAACCAAAGCAATCAAAAGAATAAAGAAACCATAAAACAGCAAATCTTTCGCCATTGCAATATCAGGAAG
>Ga0116178_10001632_pt1 | contig 18485 bp, 16 predicted proteins | sample AD_STIC12_MetaG_FD_89880 | JGI IMG/M metagenome (GOLD analysis project Ga0116178, IMG submission 89880) | Active sludge microbial communities of municipal wastewater-treating anaerobic digesters from USA - AD_STIC12_MetaG | ecosystem: Engineered > Bioreactor > Anaerobic > Digestate | place: USA... | reverse complement strand
TGGTCGCCTATCTGGTGACCGGTGTTGCCGCCACGCTTTCGTACGCGGCGCTGGCCGGGAATTCGATGACCCCGCTTGTGGGGGCTTCCGGGGCGATTTCCGGCATTCTCGGGTTGTACTTCATCCTTTTCCCGAAGAACCGCGTGAAGATTTTTGTCTTTTTCTTCCCGCTGCTGGTTACGGTCTGGCATGTTCCGGCGCGCATCGTGCTTGCGCTTTACCTGCTGGCGGACAACCTGCTGCCACTGGTTCTGGGTGCCGACAGCGGCGTTGCATACGGCGCCCATATCGGCGGTTTTGTCGCGGGGGTCGTCCTGGCCGTTTCGGGTCGCGCCATGTCTCGCGCCGCAGGCTGGCTGAAGAAGGCCTTCGGGCCGCGCCAGGTTGTGAAGAAGGTTCCGAGGTCGAACCGGCCGGATCCAAGAACCGTCATAATCGATGCGGAATACGTCGATGACGTGCGAAACTGATGCAGGTCAAGGTTTCAGGAACCGCGCGAACGTCTTGTAGTGCCAGACTTCGCCGATCTTTTCCGGCTCGGCCCAGGTGACAAGGTAATGTCCCGCGCCGACGTGTGTCACGGACGGCTTGTAATATCCCTGGGCATCGTGGGTTCTTTCCTGATCCGGCGCGTTCACCTCGATCCCCGCGCCGATTGCGGCGATATCACCCGTTCCATTGTACGCCAGCCGGTAAAGCATCAGGTCCGTGTGCTTGTCCTGGAGGGTTGACGGCGGTTCGCGGAACAGCGCGACAACGTTACCGGATTCATTGCAGTTAAGTACCGGGTTGAAATGGATCCAGTTCTTTTCATCCCCGTCGTTTCCAAACAACTTGCCGCCGGAAGATGCCCGTCCGGCGGTTTCCGCGACCAGAACCACGTTGACCGGATCGCTTGAGTCGATGAACGCGGTATAGACCGTGTCCTGAGGCGTGATGGCGACGTTTGGAAGATCGCCGGCGACGTCGAAGAACACGGGCGAGTCCTCGATTGGCTGGCTTGAACCGGCCGGAATCGTCATGGACGCGATCCTGGTGTTCCAGGCTTCGCCTTCCTTGATCGAATGTCCCCACGTCATTCGAATGTTGCCGTCGGAATCGACCGCGACGTCGGCATTCTGCTGATCTTCATCCAGCCTGGGCCACGGATAGATAAGGTCGCCTTCCGGTGAACCGTCGGCGTTGAAGCGCTGGGCCACGACCTGGAACACGCTTGCGTTCGGATTTGCCCACGTCGATGCGATGACGAAGCGGCCGTCAGGAAGCGCGGCCGCGCGCGGGATCCAGTTGTTAACAGGCGCGGCGACGCCGTCAACCGGGGGCATCCACCTGTACTGGGTTGCCATCACCGGCGTTCCGTCGGTCTTGAAAGTCCTGAAATAAATCCGCATGTTGTCGTTCGGGTAATACGGTACGTCGGTGCCGGCGTCAACCGGTCCCGAATCGGTCGCGGCATCGGCCGAACCCTGGTCGCTGGCGGCATCCTGGATAATGTCGGCCACATCGTCAACTGCATCCGATGTATCTGCATCCGGATCGCCGGCATCGTCGTCCGGTTCGACGATGTCCGGATCCGCTTCCTCGAGCGATATCGACTCAAGGGGCGCCGCGGCGCGGACCGGTTCGGGCGGCATCGGTGCGATCGGCAGGACACCCATGCGAGCGTAGTAACCCTGGTAATCTTCGTGCCACACGATCATCACGGTGTCGCCGGACACGACTATGTCAGGTTCCCAGCAGTTGCCTTCACCTGTTGGAAAAACCGAAAACGGTTCGACAAGGATCTTTCTGTCGCAACCAATTCTTGCCGCCCTGATCGTGGAAACGTCGTCGTCCGGATCCTGCGTGCCCCTTTCGTCCATCGCGCTCCACGCCAGCCAGACGGCCTCGCCGTCAAAGGCCGATGCGACCTGCAGCACGAATCGTCCTTCGTCTGGAAAGAGCTGGAAGGGCAGGTTATCCGTGATGTCTTCGAAGCACGACGGCTTGACCACGGTGTCGATTCCGGCGTCCGTGGCCGCATCCACGCGTGCATCAACGTTGCTTCCCGTGTCGTTCACGGCATCGCCGGAAACGTCGGATACGGCGTCGTCCGCGACATCCGCACCCGAATCGGCTTGATTCCCGCCGCCTGAACCGCACGCGACGAACACCAGCATCAATAAAACGAGGAAACGCTTCATTCCGGACTCCAGCGAAAGGCAAGGCGGATTATAGGTCAGGAAATGACTTCCCGATACACGGCTTCAAGGGATTCGGTGTGCGTTCGCACGTCGAATCGTTTCAGAATCGACTGCCTGGCCGCACGGCCCATTTCCGCGCAGCGATCCGGGGAATCCAGGATGGAAGAGGCCGCGGCGACGATGGCCCGGGTGTCGCCAACCGGAACGACCATGCCGGATACGCCGTGCTCAATGATTTCCTGCGGGCCGCCGCAGGCGGTTGCGACAACCGGCACGCCGTGAAGCATGGCCTCGGCAATCGACAGTCCGAAAGTCTCGAACACGCTTGTCGCCAGATAAACCGAACTTTGCAGAAACAGTGCTGAAAGCTGCGACCTGTCCAGCCAGCCCGGAAATGACACGCGTTCATCATCCGGGCCCGTCGCGCCGCGGGCCCACTTGCGCATGTATCGCCGCTCGGACGGCTGGCCGTCCGGAAGTCCGCCCGCGATCACGACGTGGTTTCGTGGATCCGCCGCCGTCAGGCCCCGGGCGACATCGAACAGAACTTCGGTACCCTTAATGTCGCTGAAACGCCCCGCATGAACCGCGATTCGATCCGGTCGCGGCCACGATGCATCGGCCGCGCCCGGCTGGTCGGGAACGCCGGGAGCGATGACCCGGAATTTATCGGAGAATTCCGGAAATTCCGCAGCCATCATCTGGGCGGCTGCCCTGGACATTACGACGGCCCGCCAGCATGTGGCGACGGCTCGTGCCTGTGCCTTTGACGTGATTGTGCTTTCAAGACCCCTGTACCAGTTCATCTGGTGCTGGATCACGTGCACCGTCTTGACGATCGGTACATGCCCGCCCGACAGGTCCAGCGCGAAATCAAGAAGGGTCGAATGATGCAGGTGGATCACGTCCGGCCGTGCCTGCCGTGCCGCCTCAAGCGCGGCAGGGATGGCCGACGGGGCGGACAGCGTGATCATTGCCGGCGAACAGGAAAAATCGATGCGGGGCACCTGATCGGTCAGCAGGGCCTGCGTCACCGGCCTGAACGCGTCGAATGACACCACTGTACAGCGATGCCCCGCCGCGACAAGCCCCTGGACTTCATACCAGACCGCGGTTGATATGCCGCCATTGGTGTGCGGCGGGTAGTCCCTTGTAATTACGAGGATATTCATTCGGTTTCAATCCCGTCCAGTGGATTGTCCGATGCGGCCGGCAGTTGCGGTCCGGATGCGCAGGTGTACAGCTCGAAATCAAGCAGGGCTGTCGCCAGCCCATCCCGAAGGAAGGATTCCGGATCCCCGTCCCGCAGTTGCGAACGATGGGCGGCGAGGGCCCTGAGCTTGTGTCCACGCCACGGCCTGACATCCAGCCTGGCATCGGCATCTTCCGGATCGATTCCCATCCGGTCCGCGGCGGGTAGATCCGATGTGTCGATTGCATGGGGAAGGTTGCGTTCCATGAAAGAACGGACCTTCGCGAAAAGGCCCATCGGGAACTGCACCAGCAGCAGCCTTGGGCGAACCGGGGTTCTGCGCGCGCGCCTTGTGCTGCCTTCCCTCATGGACATGACCTGGGCGATTACCGCTTCAGTGACCGCGATGTGATCCCGGTGGCCGTAGGCCCCGTCCATGCCAAGCGTGATGACCACGTTCGGGCGCAACCTGGAAAAGACGTCCCGGATCCTGGGTTCAAGTTCGGGATGTCCCTGAAGGGCGCCGTCAGGCAGATCGAGGAAAACCGGGGGCTGAACGCCAAGAGCACGGCAGGACAGTCCCATTTCGACGGTTCTGAGCCTTGCAAGGGCAGGGCCAGGCGGCACGATGCCTTCGCGGTCGCGCCCGGCTTCGCCCCGGGTCGCGCATACGACCGTGACAACGGCCCCGCCTTCCGCTGCCATGGCCAGAAGGCCAGCGCAGGAGTACGCCTCGTCGTCGGGGTGGGCGAAGATGGCTGCGATGCGGTAACCGGTGTACTTCATCATCGTTCTGAAAGAAGCGTGCGGCTGCGATTCTAGCATGACCGAGGCGGGCGGATGTAATCCGCCCGTACAGGGAAGGGAGCGTGCATGATCGCGGCGGGCGGATGTAATCCGCACGTACAAGGGTGGAACCGGAAATCCATCCGCCGTATGGGCGAATGAAAATTCGCCCGACTGAATGAAAATTCGCCCGACTGGATGAAAATCCGACCGCGGGATTGAAGGCAATGTGTCAGACAATCTTGCCGGACGCGACCGCAAGTCGCGTCTGGGCGCGCTTCAGTGCATTGGTGGTGACCCGGTGTTCCTCGGGATGGGTGATCGGCGTGATTGTTTCCAGTTTGGCAAGAGCCCGCTTCAGGGCCTTTTCGGCGCGTTCAACATCGATGTCGGCAGCCGCCTCGCAGGACTCGGTAAGAATTCTGACGTTGTCGCCAAGGATTTCCAGGAAGCCCCCGGCAAGTGAAAACAGCATGACCCCGCCATCCGGGGTGGTCAGCCTCATGGGGCCGATTCCGACGGTCGAAATCATCTGGATGTGGGCCGGCAGGATTCCAAGCTGACCGTCCGCGCCCGGAAGGGCGATTTCGGTCACTTCAAGGCCGGAAATCCGGAGCCCGTCGTATTCAACAACATCAACCTTCAGCGACATGCTCACCCCGTTCCAATCAGTCGGCTTCCATCTTGCGGGCCTTCTCGACAGCCTCGTCGATAGTGCCGACCATCCAGAATGCCTGCTCGGGCAGATCGTCGTGCTTGCCGTCCAGGATTTCCTTGAATCCATTGACGGTGTCCTGAACCTTCACAAACCGTCCTTCCTTGCCGGTGAACTGTTCAGCGACGAAGAACGGCTGCGACAGGAACTGCTGGATCTTGCGGGCCCTCTGGACTGTCTGGCGCTGGGTTTCCGACAGTTCGTCCATGCCGAGGATCGCGATGATGTCCTGCAAATCCCTGTATTCCTGGATGCATTCCTGGATGCGCCGCGCGACGCTGTAATGCTCCATGCCCACGACTGCCGGATCGAGGATGCGCGAGGTCGAGTCCAGCGGGTCAACCGCGGGGTAAATGCCCAGTTCGGCGATCTGGCGCGAAAGAACCGTGGTTGCGTCAAGGTGGCTGAACGTGGTCGCCGGTGCCGGGTCGGTCAGGTCGTCGGCCGGGACGTAAATTGCCTGAACCGATGTAATCGAACCCTTGCGGGTCGATGTGATTCTTTCCTGCAGTTCGCCCAGGTCGTATGAAAGGGTGGGCTGGTAACCGACTGCCGAGGGGATGCGGCCCAGCAGCGCTGAAACTTCGGAACCGGCCTGGGTGAATCGGAAGATGTTGTCGATGAACAGAAGCACGTCCTGGCCGGCCTCGTCACGGAAGTACTCCGCGGCCGTCAGCGCCGTCAGTCCGACGCGCGCACGCGCCCCGGGCGGTTCGTTCATCTGTCCATACACAAGGGCGGTTCGTTCGATGACGCCCGATTCCTTCATCTCAAGCCACAGGTCGTTACCTTCGCGGGTACGTTCGCCGACGCCGCCGAATACCGAGACGCCGCCGTGATGCGTTGCGATGTTGTGGATGAGTTCCATGATGACGACGGTCTTGCCGACGCCCGCGCCCCCGAAAAGTCCGACCTTGCCGCCACGCGGGTACGGTTCCAGCAGGTCGATGACCTTGATGCCGGTTTCCATCTGCTTTACGGCGACATCCTGATCCAGGAATGACGGGGGTTCCCTGTGGATTGGATAAAACGTCTTTCCATCGATCGGTCCGCCCTCGTCAACCGGCAGCCCGACGACGTTCATGATTCTCCCAAGCGTTTCGGGCCCGACGGGGATCTTGATCGGAGCACCGGTGTCGATCGCCGCCATCCCGCGCACGAGTCCGTCGGTCGTGTCCATCGCGATGCAGCGGGCCGTCGATTCGCCGGTGTGCTGCGCGACTTCCAGAACCAGGTTGTTTTCCCGATCGTTGATGGTCGGGTTCGTGACCGCCAGGGCTGTGTTGATTTCCGGAATTTCTCCGGGCGCGAAGCGGACATCGACAACCGGCCCGATAACCTGGGTGATTACGCCTTTCCTGGATTCCATAACTGCAAAGCCTCCAAGGGCGGACGCCGCCGCCCGTGCACCATGACCCTTACTTCATCGCCTCGGCGCCGGAAACGATTTCCAGCATTTCGGTGGTAATCGCGGCCTGCCTGGCCTTGTTGTACATCAGGGACAGCTTTGAAATCAGCTCGCTCGCGTTCTGCGTGGCCGATTCCATTGCCGTCATGCGGGCACCCATTTCGGCGGCCAGCGATTCCAGCACCGCGAAGTAAAGCCTGATGTTGAAATACATCGGCAGAACATTGTCAAGAACCGCGCCCGCCGACGGCTCAAATATGAATTCAAGCCCCTGGATCGTCTGGCCGGGCCCGTCCTGCTGCGAAACCTCGGGCACGATTGGCAGCAGCCGCTCGACCACCACCTGCTGGGAAAGAGCCGACTTGAATTCGTTATAGACCACATAGACGGCGTCCAGCTTGCCGTCCAGGAACTTCGCGACCAGTTCGCCGCCAATCTCGGCGACGTGATTGAAGTTCGGGTCGGTAAGGACGTCCATGTATTCGGCTGCGATCGGGAAGCCCCTTCGTCGGAAGTAGTCGCGCCCCTTCTTTCCCATCAGCGCCAGTTCAACTCTGGCGTGGCCGCCTTCCCCGCTCTTCAGGTACCTTTCGGCACGTCGATTGATGTTGCTGTTGAACGCCCCGCACAGGCCGCGATCGGATGTGATCACGACCATAAGGGCATTCTCCTCGGGTCGGATCTGCAGAAGCGGGTGGGCGTCGTGCGAAGTGTGTTCCGACAGGTCCCATATGAGGTCACGCATGCGGTTGGCATACGGCTTGGCCTTCAGCATGTTTTCCTGGGCCCGCCGCAGCTTGGCCGCGGCCACCAGTTTCATTGCCCTGGTGATCTTCTGCGTGTTTCGAACGCCGGTCAGGCGCTTGCGAATCTGTTTCAGCGTGGCCATGCGAACCTGCCTGCGGCCCCTTCAGGCGCCGCCCCTTCCATCACTTCGAGTTGAAAAGCGCCTTGAATTCGTTGATTGCCGCGACCAGGCGTGCCCGGATGGCATCGTCCAGAACCTTCTTTTCACGGATGTCGGTGAAGATGTCCGAATGCCTGGCATCGATGAAATCCAGCAGGTCGTGTTCGAATCGGCCGACGTCCGGAATCGCGACGTCCATCAGGAAGCCTTCGTCGGCCGATGCGGCAAACAGGCTGACGATCTGGCGTTCAACCGCCTCGGGACGGTACTGGCGCTGCTTGAGAAGCTCCATCATGCGGGCGCCCTTGTCCAACTGACGCTTCGTGGCCTTGTCAAGATCCGTCGCGAACAGGGCGAACGAAGCCATCTGGCGGTACTGGGCCAGTTCCAGGCGCAAGGTCCCGGCGACCTTCTTCATCGCCTTGATCTGCGCGTTCCCGCCGACTCGGGAAACCGAAAGACCGACGTTGATGGCCGGCCGGAATCCCTTGTAGAAAAGGTCGGATTCAAGATAAATCTGGCCGTCGGTAATCGAAATGACGTTCGTCGGGATATAGGCGGAAACGTCCCCGGCCTGGGTCTCGATGATCGGCAGCGCCGTCAGGGAACCGCCACCCAGTTCCGCGCTCATCTTCGCGGCGCGTTCCAGCAGCCTGGAATGGAGATAGAAAACGTCGCCCGGATAGGCCTCGCGTCCCGGCGGACGGCGAAGCAGCAGGGAAAGCTGCCTGTAGGCGACGGCGTGTTTCGACAGGTCGTCATAGATAATCAGGGCGTGCTGCCCGTTGTCCCGGAAATACTCACCCATCGCGCACCCTGCAAACGGGGCGATATACTGCATCGGGGCTGTTTCCGACGCGGTTGCCATCACGACCGTCGTGTAGTCCATCGCGCCGTGCTGTCGCAGCTTGTCAACCACCTGGGCGACCGTTGAACGCTTCTGGCCGATGGCGACGTAGATGCACCATACCGGCTGGTCGCCTTCGCGCTGGGGCTTCTGGTTGATGATCGTGTCGATGGCGACGGCGGTCTTTCCCGTCTGGCGGTCGCCGATGATCAGTTCCCGCTGGCCACGTCCAATCGGGGTCATCGCGTCGATCGACTTCAGACCGGTTTGAAGCGGTTCCTTGACCGGCTGGCGCGCGACGATGCCCGGAGCCTTGACGTCGATCGGCCGCAGTTCGGTCGATTCAATCGGCCCGAGGCCATCCACCGGCTGCCCGAGCGCGTTCAGGACGCGTCCCCTGACCGCGGGGCCGACCGGAACGCTGGCGATGCGGCCGGTTCGGCGGCATTCGTCGCCTTCGCGGATCTTGTTGACTTCGCCAAGGAGCGCGACGCCGACGTTCGACTCCTCGAGGTTCAGGACCAGTCCCTGCACGCCGTGCGGGAAGTCCAGGAGTTCGCCCGCCATGGCGCCCGAAAGGCCATAAACACGCGCGATGCCGTCGCCGACGGTTATGACGGTTCCGGTCTCCCTGACCTCGACCTTGCGGCCGAATTCGCGGATTTCCTTTTTCAGGATCTCTGTTACTTCCTCTACGCGGAGTTCCATCTTCACCTTACCTGTTCTGCAGCAGCCTGGTGCGCAGCGAGTCAAGCCAGGTGCGCGTCGAAAGGTCATAGACCCGGTCGCCGACAATCACCTGCAAACCACCAATCAGCCTGTCGTCCGTTTCACCCGCCAGGACAAGTTTCTTGCCCACCCTTTCCCCGAGCCTTGTCGATATCGCGGCAATCATCTCCGGATCGACAGGCCCGGCGGCCCGAACCTTTCCCCGGATCCTCCCGGCGATCGCATCCTGAAGCCCCCGGTACTCGTCGATAATTCGATCAAGTCCGCCCAGCCTGCGCCGGACGACAAGAAGCGAAAGGAAAGCACTGGTCGTCTGATCAAGATCAAGCCTGCGCGCCATTTCGCCGACCGAAGCCTTCAGAACCTGAACCGGGACGGTCGGGTTGTCGAACATCTCGCGAGCGTCGGGAACGCCGGCAACCGCACTGCTGAACCTTTCGAGATCCCGGATGCAACGGTCGCCCAGACCGTCGGCCTGCGCGATATCGATAAGCGCCCTTGCATAGCGCCTTGCCGCGACTTCGGAAATTGTCGGCGCCATCGTGAAAACCCCTTCCCGTCGAGCGGGAACCGGCAGTGCATGCCGGTTGACATCATCATGCGTCGATATCGGTCAGCCGCCTGACGACGTCGGCCGGAACCGGCTTGCCGCCTTCGGCCCGCAGACCATCGGACACCCTGTCGAGCGCCCTTTGAACCAGATCGGCCGTCAGGCTGGCCTGCATGGCAAGTCCGGCCTGGTTGATTCTCATTTCCGCCTCGCGGTTCATCTTCTGTATTGTCGCGATGGCATCGGTCTCAAATGACTTTCTTTCCGATTCGCCCATTTCGCGGAAGCTCTTCCTGATGTCTTCCGTCTCGGTCTCGATGTGGCGCATGTGCTCTTCGGCCGCTTCGAGTCTGGCCTTCGCCGCATCGTGGACAGCCCTGGCCTCGTCAATCATCTTGACGACCGCTTCATGTCGCCTTCTAAGCGCCAGGCGAACCAGAGGAACCATAATGATAAGAAGCGGGATTATGACGACCAGGAAATCGCCGATTTGAATTCCAAGCTTGTGGAAGAAGAGAGGACCGTGCGTTCCGTGTCCCGGGGATCCGGCGTCCTGGCCGTGACCGGCCAGCGCGGTTGCCGACAGCATCAACATCATCAAGGTTGTCGCGAGCCTGGTCATCTTGTTTCCTGTTCCCCGTTCCATCCGGCCTGGCGAAGAATTGTGGCCGCAAGATCGGCGACTGCCGGTTCGCTTGCCGCGTTGAAGGCGGCAGCCTTGTCTTCGATTGCCCTGACCTGAGCATCGATTACGGCCTGAAGGCGGCCACGCTCGTTTGCAATCAATTCGGCGCGGATGCGTGACCCTTCGGCCGCGATGCGGCGTCTTTCGTCGTTTCCGGCCTTTCTTGCCTCCTCGAGCCTGGATGCGGTCGATTGCTCGAGAACGGCGGCCCGGGCTTCCAGTTCGGCGGCCTCTTCCCGCATGCCCCTGGTGCTTTCGTCGCGCACTTTCAGGATTCGCGCGTAAGGCTGGAAGAAGAAACGGGACAGAAGCACATAAAGAAGCAGGAACAGGCCAAGCTGGATGAAGAAGCTGAGATCCAGGTCGATGACCGAAGCCAGCATCAGCGGTGGCGGTTGGAACAAGGCGTCGGCGCCCATGTCGAAACGAACCTCCTGGTGTCTCCTGCCATTATCCGGGCCTGGCCGGACCGCGTGGCGCGAACGGGGTAATCCGCGGCCAATGGAATTATGGATTGACTCGGCGCGCATGTCATCAGGGAAATTCAATTTTCGGCAATTCAGGGTCGAAATAACGGTTGCTTCCGGGGGCGGCGTTGGCACGCGGAGAAAATGACAGGCGCGATAATTATTTGGTTTTATTGGCGAAATATGGTTGCGTCAATTCTTCACCGACGGGTCGAAGATTTTTCCGCCTGTTGTAAAAAAGTTCACAACGCGTCCCGTCGGGCAAAGGAATCGGCACCAGACTTTGGGCACGAAGACGGACGCGACAAGGAAGACGGCCGCGATAACGACCGGGACAAGCGGAGCCGCAAGCAGCGAAAACGCGGGGAATGGCTCCAGGAGGGAAAGGTCGAAAGTCGGCTTCAGAATCAGTATTGCTGGAATCGAAAGAAGGAAGATCGAGCCCGCGATGTCAAGTGCGGCCCTCGCGGCTCGCGGAAGGGGCACGCGACGCGCCGGAATCCTTGACGCCAGTTCGCATGCCGATCCGAATGGACACGCGAAAGCGCACCAGAACTGCCGGCCGGTCACGAAGGGCAGCACGATCGACATCAGAGCCGCGATCACCAGCAGAGGTCTTCCAAGGTTGGGTCCGCCCGCAATCCAGGACGCGAAAAGGGCGGTTGAAAGCATGGTGCCCCCCAGAACCCCGAGTATCAGCACGTTTGAAATCAGCAGAAGCGGCCGAAGCCTGCGGAGCTTTTCCGAAGTCGCGAAGCATGCGAGGGCCAGAAGAAGGGCGACGGCCACAAGCACGTGGGACAGAAGAATTTTGATGTCCGGGCCCCTTGCCGGCTTGAAGTCGCCGGCCGCGGCCAGCCCGGCTCGAGTCGCCGAAATCATGGCCTGGCTTGTGAACGTGGCGCCAGAAACGGAATCAACGTCGGTCGAGGCCAATGCCTGGGCAATCGTCCGACCTTTCAGGACGTCAAGGAAGCCGCTGGATTCAACGATATCCATGTAGGATGGGGTCTCGAGGTTGGCAAGCGGCGCGATGCCCGCAACCAGTCCGTCCGCGTCGAGGACGATGGCGACCGGAACCTTTCCGTTGTAGCCGGTAGCAAGGCCGGGCAATGACGTGGTGTCGATCACATATCCCACGGTGGCATCGCTGTCGTCGGCAAGCCGCGTTCCCGAAATGCGATCGTTGAAGCTGTATGGCCTGGCCACCATAAACCCGGTGAATTTTCGCGCGGCTTCAAGGAGTTGCGGCGAACTGATGCCGTCTGGCTGCGGGGCGGTCGGGGCGGGCTGCGGGGCGGGAAGCACAACCAGGTGCATCGTTGCGGCAATGCCGGCCGCGACCAGCAGCACGAAGAGCTTCAAGACCGTTGTCCGCAGGGCGGATGGGAACTTCATCATTTCAGTCCGGAGCGAGCCTGGGTGATGTTCCTGCAAAGGAAAAAAAGGGTCAAGCTCGGCGGGGACTATTCACAACCCTGAAGAAGCCTGCGTGCCTGGTTCATGATGGCGGGCCTGGCCGCGCCGGGCCTTGCAAGCATGCGCCAGTCATTCTGGGTAAGTTTGGTGACGAACCTGACGGCCAGTTCAAGCGGCGTCGAATTGTTTCGCACGATATTCAGGATTACGTCGTGCGACTCCATCCATTGCTTGTTGGTGCAGATGAATTCGATGGCGTCGGATGCCAGCGAGTTCGATCTCGTGTATTCGACGACCTCGTCAACTTTCACTTCCGGGTTGAAAAAGACGAATTTGTGAACGGTTTTGTCGTTGTCGCGAATGAGTATGCGCCGAGCGATGCGTCTTCCCTGGCGGGCAAGGCGCTGCTTTTCCGGAACGGTCATTTCCCGGATGCTGACGGCCAGTTCACGATCGAGCTGCCCGGACTTGTCGTCGTCGAACGGATCCGGATCCCGTGGATCCTGTTCCGACGGCGCTGAATCTTCCTGGTCGGGCATCGAATCCCGGTCAATCGGGGTGCGAATGGCCCTGGTTCGTCCGTCCGCGGTGTCATCGTCCGTGGCCAATTCCGGGGATGGCCCCGAGATCGCGTCGATCAACCCGGTTCCGCCCGCGGTCGCCGCCATCTCGAACAGTTCATCCACGGTGCTTGCCGGCTGTGGAATTTCGGGCTTCAGCGCCTTCATCTTCGATGTCCTGTTGACATCGTGGTATTCCTGGCGCCTGGTCTGGGTAACCGGCGGAGCCTCGGTAAGCACGGGGATATCTTCGTCAATGGGGGCCGGATCCCGTCCGAACTGATAGGTTTCGAACGATGGGCGCTTGTGGCGGCCCGTCTTCGCCCTGGAAGAAATCGGCTGGCCTGTCACCGTATCGACGGCGGAAATCGAAATGTCGAATTCGTCATCGGGAATCGACGGCTCGTCACCCGGAACCGGTCGCGGCGGTTTCCGCACACCGGGGCGGGTCTTTTCGCGTCGCGCCGTCGCCGGGGCCTCTGTCTCGTCGCCGCCGCCGGCCGGCTGTGCGGCATGAACCGCCTTCGCGGCCGCAGATATGCTGGAATGGCCGAAAATCGTTCCACCACGATCGCCGGTCTGGCGTGAATCCGAGTCGTCGGCCTGTCGGTGTCCCGGATCCGTAAGGGCACCCATCCTTTCCGTGCGGGCCGTTGTTCGAAGAGGATCCGCCGCCGCCCCGTCAAAGATGTTGTCACCGACCGGCTTCGGCGCCGGGGCCGCTTCACGCGTGTGCGAGATTGCGGCGTCCCTTAAGGTTCCGTTGAGGAAGCCCATGTCCGGCGGGGTGTCCAGTTGCACAAGGAAGCCGCCGGGCCGCAGCATGATGACGATACCGGTGAAGAACAGTTCGCGCTCGAGCGGCAGGAATACTTGCAACTTGACGGTGGTCATGGCCTTCGGGGCCGTGTCGGAACTGACGGGAACCACGCCGACGGCAAAGTATTCGTTCAACACCGCCTTCAGAGCTTCCGGCGAAGTGAAATCGACGATGTACTGGTTTGGGGCAGCCATGGGCGAAGGATCGCAAAATACGCGGCGCCGGTCAATAGCAGCACCTGTCAGGATTTCGCAAGCTTCACTATGGGGCCGGTTTCTGGCAGAATCCGCGGCATGAAGGCGTACCTGGACAACATGGCGTCAACTCCGGCCGATCCCGATGTGATGAATCGCGCGGCAGCCAGGCTGGCCGGTATTTTTGGAAACCCGCATTCGACCCTTCATCCTTTTGGCCGCGAGGCCGCGGCGGTGCTGTCCGAGGCACGCGCTCTGGTCGCGGGTGCGATATCGGCCAGGCCGGACGAAATCGTGTTCACGCCTTCGGCCACGATTGCCGACAACCTGGCCGTCCTTGGAATCGCTCGGGCAAGGAAGCGTCGCGGCCGTCACATCGTCGTGAGCGCCATCGAACATCCGGCCGTCCTGATGGCGGCGCTTCATCTTCGGCAGGAAGAGGATTTCGAGGTAGATCTGGTCATGCCCGATCAGGGCGGAATCGTAAGGCCCGAAGCGGTCGAGGCGCTTCTGCGGCCCGACACGACGCTGGTTTCGGTCATGGCGGTAAACAACGAGATCGGGACGATTCAGCCGATTCAGGCCATTGCGTCGGTGGCGAAGGGGTGCGGCGCCTTTTTCCACACAGACGCTTCGCAGGCCCCCGGGCGGATCAGTCTTGATTTCGTCCGGCATGCCGATCTGGTCACGCTTTCGTCCCATAAGGTTCATGGCCCGCGCGGGGCCGGCGCGCTGATGATACGGCGTCGGCGCGATATCAATATTAAGCCCTTGTTCTTCGGTGGCGGCCAGGAAGGCGGGATCTGCTCCGGAACGGCCAATGTCGATGCGGCGCTGGCTTTCGGGATGGCCCTGGAGCTTGCCGTCACGCGGCGCGAAGTCGATTCGGCGCATGTTGCCCGCCTGTCGGCCGAACTGGCCCGCGGCGTGATGGATGCCTTTCCCGGTTCGGTTGTCGTCGGTGACCGCGAAATGTCGATTCCGCATTGTCTTTCAATCAGGCTGGAAGGCATCCCCGGCGAGACATTCGTTTCAAGGATGGCGCGGGTCGGCGTTGCGGTTTCGCTGGGCAGCGCGTGCCATGGGGATCCCGCGGCGCCGTCGCATGTGCTGACGGCAATCGGGATGACGGCGGCCGAGGCGCGGCGAACAGTGCGTTTCGGTCTTGGCAGATTCACCACGGCCGAAGAAATTGCTTACGCGGAACAAATGGCAACGTCGCTTGCGGGTGAGTTGCTTTCGGGTCGGCAGGCCGCCGAAGCCCGACCATGAATCAGACGCCGATGAAAAGACGTTCCGCGAACTTCTGTTCAAGACCGGCATCCACGATCCTGCCGGCAGCCTTCTTGATGTCGTATTGCACGCGGTGATACTCGAGTCTTGATGCCTCGTCATCCCATGTCGCGAAGCAGGCTCTGGGATCGCGGTCGCGCGGCTGGCCGACGCTTCCCACATTGACGATGAATCTGGCCTCCGACGCGGCGGTTACCCTGGATGCATCGACCTCGACCGGCTGTCCGTCAATCAGGCCGAAAATGAGCGTCAGGTGGGCGTGCCCGATGAAGTTCACCTTTTTCAGCTTTGGCGCAAGTTCCACATGGGGCTGGGCTTCGGCCTCCTGGACAACGTAGAAGAAGCCGGACGGCATCACCGGTGCCGCATGGTAGAAGGCAGTGTCCCGGTCGGCCCAGGAATAGGGCAGGGAATAGAGCCAGTCATAGTTCCGATCAGCAAGCTGGCCCCTTGTCCATTCGATCGCGTCGCGGGCACCCTGATAATAATAGGCGACATCCATGGCCCCGGTCACCGCTGCGTCGTGATTGCCCATCAGCGTCACTTCACAGCGTTCGCGGACGATGTCGGCACATTCGTTCGGACTTCCGCCGTATCCGACGACGTCACCAAGGCAGATGATTCGCCCGACACCCAGCCGGTCAATTTCGGCCATGACCGAAGTCAGTGCCTCGAGGTTTGCGTGAACGTCGGAAATGATGGCTGTCTTCATCGCGCACCCTGCTTGAAACCAGACGTTGCATTCACCGGACGAAGCGAATTGTATTCGCATTAAGGCAAATCTGTCATGTTTCAGTTTCATATTCCAGTTTTTGGTTTTTTGGATAAGATTCGACCGGTATCTTGACGAACTCCGGAGGAATCGTGGCAAATCTGAAGACCAGGTACATGGGGCTTGAAATCGACAGTCCGCTTGTCGCGGGCAGCAGCGGGCTGACACGCGACGCGGCCGGCGTGGCCAGGCTTGAAGGCGCAGGCATCGGCGCGGTTGTGCTGAAGTCGATTTTCGAGGAGCAGGTCACTCACGAAGTCGATGGCATGGCTGGTCCCGGAACAGGGATCGATGCGCATCCGGAGGCGGCTGAATATATTCGGGCATACGGCACGGCCCACGCCGAGGAAAACTACCTGGAAAGGATCACCGAAAGTGTCGCTGCCGTCAGGATTCCTGTAATTGCAAGCATTCATTGCGTCCAGGCGGGTAAGTGGGTCGATTTTGCGCGGAAGGCGCAGCAGGCCGGCGCTTCGGGAATCGAACTGAACGTATTTGTGCCGCCCTTTGACGCCTCTGTCGATGGGCGCCAGATCGAGCAGCTTTACATCGACATCGCGGACAGCGTAAGGCGCGTGGTCACGGTGCCGGTGTCGATGAAGATTGGTTATCATTTCACGGGGATGGCGAATTTCCTGAAGGCGCTGTCCGGGCACGTCGATGCCCTGGTGCTTTTCAACCGCTTTTTCCGCATGACGATCGACACCGAGACCATGAAGCTGGTGCCTTCGGTTCCGTACAGCGAAAAACACGAACACGAGATTTCGCTGCGGTGGGTATCAGGGCTTTTCGGGGTACTTGGTTGCGACATCGCCGCATCGACAGGCATAAATTCCGCGGACGTGGCCGTGAAGATGATTCTTGCCGGCGCTTCGGCCGTCCAGGTTTCTTCGGTACTTTACCAGGACGGTGTCGATTCTGTCGGAACCATCAACAAGGGGATTTCGGATTGGATGGATCGTCACGGATTCTCGTCAATCGAGGATTTCCGTGGCTCGGTCAGCCGCAACTACTCCACAAATCAGTCACAGTTCGACCGCGTGCAGTTCATGAAGTTCAGCGTCGGCCACGAGTAGAGCGTTTCTTCGATATTGTCGGTTGATTTTATGTGCTGGTGGCGGTGTGACTTCTGTGTCAGTGGCGGATAAATCCTACCAGAGGTAGGAAATACCGAACTGGAAGCCGACCGAACCGTCGGCAAAGGCCCCGGCCGCGGTCGCCAGGACGTACGGCCCGAATTCCAGATTCGCGTGGATGTTCAGGTTCGGAATGACGTTGTATTCAAATCCGGCGTTGAACAGCATCGGGATGTCGGCGCATTCCGCACGGAACCAGACGCGGATCGGCATCCGGAAGCCGGCGATAACGGCGATGCGCGGGTTGTTCCAGCGGTAGCTGTACTTCAGTTCCGGTCCGCCAATCTGGAAGGCCGCGTCGAACACACCAATGTAGTTCATCGCAATGCCCAGGTCGGCACCCAGGGAGATTGCGTGCTGGCCCTGCTGCCACAGGTTTCCCTTCAACTGAACGCCGAAGGTGTCACCAAACGTCCCCTGCCACAGGTTTCCCTTCAACTGAACGCCGAAGGTGTCACCAAACGTCCCCTGCCACAGGTTTCCCTTCAACTGAACGCCGAAGGTGTCACCAAACGTCCCAACCCAGTAACGAACGGCATAGCCAAGGTAATCCATGGTCAGGAACGGCGTGACCTCGAGCTTGGACATAACTGGGATGTGAACGCCCAGATTGGTTGACGGCCAGCCGACGCGGGCCTCGAATGCATGTTTGCCCATCGGCAGGATTTCGGCGCCCTGGGTCATCCATCCGCCACCACCGCCGGACTGGGCGGATGCCATCGAGGTGGCTGACATAACCGAAACCGCCGCGACCACTGCAAGCAACGTCCTGAAAATCGACTTCATCGTACATCCTTCAGAAGAAGAAAATTGTTATCGCGACTTTACGGAAAAATGCCCGCAAAGCCTGATTCTTAGCGGGATTTTATCCCTGAAAACGGATTTTGACAAATGCCGGCCTGCATTGCCATGAGCCTTCAAAGGGTTAGGTAAGCAGTAATTGCCGGCGCGATGTCCACGGCCCGGCGGATAGTAGTCAGCGTGGTTCAAGTCACGAACTTGATCGCCAGGATTGGCCCGTCCGGGATTTGTAACGGCCGGGTAAGTCTGTCGTTACCGTCTTAATCGGGAATCCTGGCCAGTGCCGGTTCCTTCGGTGCCTGGACGTGGTGGAACCGCCGTACAAATCCCGGTGGCATCCCATATATCTCGCACACATGCGCGGGGCGTTCTGGTACAATCTGTCCGCTTCGGGCCCTGCCCGTAATGTTTCTGCTGTCGAAGGTGATGTTTATGCGCGCAAATTTGTCGATTCTGGTCGCTTCCGGATTGGTCGTTTTTCTTGCCGCGTGCGGAACTTCGGATCCTGTCTCGGACACGCGGGAGGATAACCTGCCCATCGATGTTGACTGGGACAACGGTCAGCACGACAGCATGTCCGATGAAACGCCGCAGGAAGACACAAATCCGGATTCGGCCGGGGAATTGCCGGCAGATGTTCCGCGTGACGTCGCAAGTGAAACGGTCGGCGATTCCATCGTTGATGTCGGGGCCGACGCTTCCAATCCCGGCTGCATCGATCCCGACGGTGATGGATATGGCCAGGGCGTCGATTGCCTGGGGCCGGACTGCGAGGAAGGAAATCCCGATTGCAACGTCAACTGCATTACGGATTCCGACCAGGACGGCGCCGTTAACTGTCGCGATTTGTGCCCGGACGACAATCCCAAGCATGAACCTGGGGTGTGCGGATGTTCCGTGCCGGACATGGATTCCGATCGCGACGGCGTGCTTGACTGCCTGGACGACTGCCCCTTGAATCCGAACAAGATCCGCGCCGGCGTATGCGGTTGCGACCTTCCGGATCTGGATCCTGATCAGG
>Ga0116178_10001629_pt1 | contig 18501 bp, 11 predicted proteins | sample AD_STIC12_MetaG_FD_89880 | JGI IMG/M metagenome (GOLD analysis project Ga0116178, IMG submission 89880) | Active sludge microbial communities of municipal wastewater-treating anaerobic digesters from USA - AD_STIC12_MetaG | ecosystem: Engineered > Bioreactor > Anaerobic > Digestate | place: USA... | reverse complement strand
TCATCAACGCCGACTCACCGGAGCGGCATCCGACCGGCATCATTCACTCCTGCCGTTTCGTGAACGTCCGGATCGCCATCTATGGCGCAACCTACAACGTCACCGACGACAATTCCTCACACCGGCGCTGGGCGCAGTCCCAGACAATGGGCGGTACCGATGAGATCATCTATGTGGAAGGGAACACCTTTTTGTCCGAGCGTCAAACCGGCGGCAACGCCATTGACACCAACTGCGGGGGCCGTTATGTTTTCCGCTACAATACGATCACTACCGCCGCCACAGCTACATCCTCAAACGCGGGCCAGTACATTGAAGCCCATTCCGTCCAGGCCATGAACCGGGCCACCCAAAGATGGGAGATCTACAACAATGTACTCGATAACAAGGGCGGCCAAACTTATTATCCCTTTCGTCTTCGCGGCGGCACGGGCATAGTGGCAAATAATCTCATCCTGGGGAAATGGACCAACTTCGGCATCGCCCTGGACAACGTGCGCAGCTATGCCGATTATTCGGGGACACATAAAGGCGCAAACGGCTCGAGCTTTCTTTATGACTCATCAGCCTCTTTCGCCTCGATGTATTTTGTCGGCTCCCTTGTAAAAAATACTACCGCCGGGAGTGAATGCATCAGCACCTCCGGCACATCAAAAACCATGTCCTGTACCCTGACCGGCGGAACGAGACAGGTTTGGTACTATGGAGACACCTACCGGATCACCCGTCCGGCGCTGGCGGCCATCCGGCCCTGCGACGGCCGGTCAGCCTGGGACGGTAACTCTGACGAAACAGGCTGGCCATGCCGCGATCAGATCGGCCGGGGGCATGATGAGGTATTGTGGAGGCATGATCCCGCAGGAGCATACCGCCAGGTATTGATGCCCGCGTATGCCTGGAACAATAAACGTGCGGACGGCATCACCGAATTACCGTTTCACGTCATCAACGACTCACAGCGCCATATCAAGCCGGAACGGGACTATTACAACTTCACCGACATGTTTGACGGCACGGCAGGCGTCGGCCGCGGCCCCTTCTCATCACGGCCGGCCACCTGTACCGAGAACACGGCCTATTTCGCCACGAACGCAGGAGACATGGGCACACTCTACAAATGCACCGCCCCAAATACCTGGACGGCTTATTTTGAGCCGGCGCCCTGCCCTCATCCTCTGGCGGGCCTTTCGGGGCGATGCACCACAGAGCCGGGAGCGGATGGCTATAATCGCTGAGGTGGAGAAGGAAGGGTCACGCCCAGGCAATGACGGACGGGAGGAAACTCAACCAGAGAGTCTCCGCCCGACGCGGCCCATGTGCGTCGAACCGGATAAATCATTTCCTCGCTGCAAGCGGCCCCGCGCCCGCTTGACAAACACTCAAATCACAGTTAAGTTACCCTAAATGCTTGTCGGAAAAGGAAAAAAGCGGGGGCCATGATGAATACTCAATCCATAACCTGTAATAATCAGGAATTGCCCGAGTGGCAAAAGCAGCTCGGCGAATATCTCGTTGATACGGCGCAGCGCTCGATCATTTTCACCGACATCCTCCGCAAAAGAGGTAATGACTACATCAAGCATATCCGCAGCGGCCAGCCGCCTGTGCTGACCTTCAACTACGAAATGATCTTAAACGCCAAGGATTTCGACCGTCCGGTGAATTACGCACTGGTGAGAATTTCCGACCGCCGCTACCATGATATAGTTCACGCAGGAGAGGAAACCCGCCACAAAAGTAAAGAGCGTCTGACCAGACCCAAACGGCCGATTATCATTGTCGACCCGCGCGCCGGCCACGGTCCTGGTATCGGCGGCTCCAAGCGTGACTCGGAAGTCGGCATGGCATTGGAGCACGGACACCCGGTATATTTCATGATTTTCTACACAGAGCCGTTTCCCCACCAGACCATGACGGACGTCATTCTGGCCATGGAAAAGTTTATTGAAAAAGTAGTCGAGCTGCACCCCAGGGCAGACGCGCCCGCGATTATGGGCAACTGCCAGGCCGGCTGGGCTGCCGCGCTGGCCTGCGCGGACCGCCCCGACATCGCCGGACCACTGGTATTGAACGGCGCCCCTCTTTCCTATTGGAGTGGGGTAGCCGGCGTCAACCCGATGCGCTACAAAGGCGGCCTTGTCGGCGGGGTCTGGGTCAACTCTTTTTTGAGTGATCTGGGCAATGGAATTTTTGACGGCGCCAATCTCGTGTATAATTTCGAAACACTCAACCCGGCCAACACGCTGTGGACAAAACAATACAATGTGTTTTCACAGGTAGACACGGAAGAGCAGCGGTATCTGGCCTTTGAACGCTGGTGGGGCGGTTTTTTCATGCTGACCACCGAAGAAATCCACTACATCGTCCGCAACCTTTTCGTCGGCAACAAACTGGAAAAAGGCCGCCTTGAGCTGCATGAAGGCCAGAGAATAAGCCTCAAAAACATTCGAAGCCCGATTATTGTGTTTGCCTCCATGGGAGACAATATCACGCCCGCCCAGCAGGCGCTCAACTGGATCCCCCGCGTGTACAGCTCGGTGGAGGACATCAAGAGAAACGGACAGGTGATCGTCTATATTGTCCATGAAGAAATCGGTCATCTGGGCATCTTCGTCGCTGGTTCCATCGCCAAAAAGGAGCACAAGCAGATCATCGCCAACTTCGACATGATCGAGTTTCTGCAGCCGGGCCTCTATGAGATGGTCATTAAAGGAGACGTAAAAAGCGACGATTTTGAGGCCGAGTTCGTGCCCCGGACTTTTGACGACATTGCGGCCTATGATGACGGAACGGAAGATGAAATCGATTTCAGCGTGGTAAACAAGATTTCCGAGACCAACGACAACATCTACCAGCTTTTTGCGCGCCCCTGGGTAAAATTCTGGACGACGGAGCTGTCGGCGGAAATATTACGCTATCTGCACCCGCTGCGTCTCCAGCGGTACGCATTTGCCGACATCAATCCTCTGATGAGGCCGGTAAAAAATATCGCTTCCATTGTACGCCAGAACCGCCACCCGGCCGCTTCGGATAACCCTTTTACCGCCATGGAAAAAGATTTCGCCTCCTATATGGATGGCGTGCTCGACATTTATCGCGACTGGCGCGACCTCAACCACGAGGCCATGTTTCAGATGCTCTATCAAAGTGGACTGCTGAGACTCTTCTTCCCGCCTGAGTTGCCGGAGGAACCAAAAGACACGTCCGAAGAAGACAGGGCCGACTATGACAGAAGGTTGCAGGTGCTCGAAGAAGGGGGCCATGCGGCCGGCCTGATTCGAATTTATATGGCCATCGCCAAGGCCACGGGGTTTATCAAGCAGAAACACTTTGAAATCGCCAATGAAATCTCACGCACCCACAAAGTGTTACGTAAACTGCGCCGTGCCGAATTCAAAAAAATCATGCACGATCAAACGGCCATATTACAGGCGGATGAAGATAAAGCCCTCAATGCATTATCCGTGCTGATCAAAGACCATGATGACCGCCTCGAGGCGCTGAGTATTGCCCGCCGGCTGGCATTGGCCGACGGTATTTACAGCGAAGAAGAAAAAACTCTGCTTGAAAAAATAAAGGCAGGCCTCGGGTTAAATAAATAAAACTCGCCGCCGCAGTTTGCGGCGCGGCCGGGTGGAACGTGACTCTTTTACCTGAAATTCCGCCATTTCATCAGCCGGCAAGCATATATACTTACGACCGGCCTTTGTATATATTTAATACACTTTCCGAAACAGGCGGACACTCTCCGCGCGACGGTCAGGCACAATGCCGCACCGCCTTTTTAAATATCTGAAATACCGGCATAATCGTCCCGGAGTGAAATCTGAAAATCAAAGACGCAAGCTTCATCAGATGGTATGGTATTTGCTGAATAAACGCTTTGAGTCAACGGCCGCAAATGAACGACCAGACCAAAAGTGCGCCCGACGGGGTTACCGGAGGCGGAAACAGGGTCGATGCGGTCTTTTCGCGCCTGCGGTTGCAACCGGAACGACGACCATAACGGCGCGGGGCTGTGTTGAGAAAAACACAATTACATTTTAAAGGAGAAATCCAATGTCAGAGATCGTCACATTTTCGACAGAAGGCACGACCGGAATCATCACCGTAAACAACCCCCCGGTCAACGCGTTATCGCAGGCGGTGCGCGCTGGAATCAAGGCCGGTGTCGCGCAGGGCATTGCTGATGACGGAGTCGATGCCATGGTCATCATCTGCGAGGGGCGCACGTTTATTGCGGGTGCGGACATCCGCGAATTCGGTAAACCGCCGATGGAACCTCATCTGCCTGACGTGTGCCAATTCATTGAAGACTCGCCCAAACCGGTTATCGCGGCAATTCACGGCACGGCCCTGGGGGGCGGCCTGGAAATTCCCCTTTCCTGCCATTTCCGTATCGCACAGGCCACAGCCAAAGTGGGTCTGCCGGAAGTGAAGCTGGGGTTACTGCCCGGCGCGGGCGGTACTCAGAGGCTCCCCCGCCTGGCGGGAGTGCAGGCTGCGCTGGAGATGATCACCTCCGGAACGCCGGTGACGGCACCTAAAGCAAAAACCATCGGAATTATCGATGAGATCGTCGAAGGAGATCTGAAACAGGCGGCGCTGGCCTACGCCAGAAAGGTCGTCGATGAGAAGTTGCCACTGCGCAAGGTTTCCACATTGAGCGCAAAACTGGATTCCCCCACTATATTTGAAGATTTCGCCAAAGCCAACGCCCGGAAATTCCGCGGCTTTATCGCCCCGTACAAATGCATCGAGGCGGTTAAAAATGCCACCGAGCTACCCTTTGACGAGGGAATGAAAAGAGAAAGAGAAATCTTCCTTGAGCTGCAGGCCTCCGACCAGTCTAAAGCACAGCGCCATGTCTTTTTTGCCGAAAGGGAAGTCGTCCGGATTCCTGGTCTGCCCGCCGATCAGCCGACTCGTGAAATTAAAACAGTGGGTGTTTTAGGTGCGGGAACCATGGGCGGTGGGATTGCCATGTGCTTTGCCAATGTCGGGATTCCTGTAAAGCTTCTGGATATGAAGCAGGAGTTTCTCGATAAGGGCATCGGCATCATCAAAAAGAATTACGCCAACACCGTGTCCAAAGGAAGGCTCAAGCATGAGGCCATGGACAAACGGATGTCGCTAATCAAGCCGACTCTTTCCTACGATGATCTACAGGACGCGGATCTCGTCATCGAGGCGGTTTTCGAAGACATGGCCATCAAGAAGGAAGTTTTCACCAAACTCGATTCCATCTGTAAGCGGGGTGCAATTCTTGCCTCCAATACTTCTTACCTCAACATTGACGAAATCGCCTCCGTGACCGGCCGTCCCGGGGACGTGATGGGGATGCATTTTTTCAGTCCGGCCAACGTCATGAGACTTCTGGAAAATGTCCGCGGGGCAAAAACCTCCCCCGAAGTTTATGCCACGGCAATGAAAATCGGCAAAACGATCGGCAAGATCCCGGTTCTGGTCGGGGTGTGCGACGGTTTTGTCGGGAACCGCATGCTTGCCAAACGCACACGTGAATGCGGATTCATGCTCGAAGAAGGGGCGCTTCCCTGGCAGATCGACAAAGTCATCTATGATTTCGGTTTCCCGATGGGCCCCTACGCCATGGGCGACATGGCCGGCCTTGATATCGGCTGGCGGAACCGCAAGGCCAATTTCGCTTCCCTGACCGAGCGGGAACAGAAAAATAATATTTTGGACAAAGTCTGTGAAATGGGCCGCTTCGGACAGAAAACAGGCCGGGGCTTCTACAAATATGATGAAAAGCGTAACGCCACTCCCGACCCGTTGATTGAAGAGCTCATCATCAATCATTCCAAAGAGGTCGGCATCAAACGACGCGAAATTTCCGACGAGGAAATCGTAGAGCGGGCGATCTACTCGATGATCAACGAGGGCGCAAAAATTCTCGACGAAGGAATCGCCGCCAGGCCTTTGGATATTGACGTGGTCTGGCTCTACGGCTACGGCTTCCCGGTTTATCTGGGAGGGCCGATGTTTTATGCCGACACGATCGGGCTTAAAAAAGTTTACGGGGCGATCCTTAAATACAGGGACCTGGTTGGAGCCGAGTACTGGACGCCGGCACCTCTTTTGGAAAAACTGGCCAAAGAAGGAAAGGGATTTTATTCAAAGTAACAAACATCGCGTGAGGCCGGAGGTGGAGGGTTAGCAGATTAGATGATCAGAAGTTGAGAGGGTTGGAGAAATTGTGGCTGGCAATCAGCTCGTGGCTGAGGATGAAGGCTAAAGGATGCTTCGACAGGCTCAGCATGAACGGACATTGGGGCTCAGCACGGACGGCAATAATGCGCGAAGCTCACCCTGAGCCTGTCGAAGGGCAGCTCATAGTCCGAGGAAATCCCCGCGCTCCCTTAAGTTGCCCTTTTTTAAAAGACTTTTAAGGGGATTTAGGGAATTGAAGCTGGTCAGAATACTTTACATGATGCGTAGTCCTGACCACGTAATCATGATCAGATATTCCTATTGCGGATATTCCCATTGGCCGCTGTGCGGATTGTATTGAGGTGTCACGTCGGGAGGCACATAGCGCCAGTCCCCGCTGTGCGGATTGTATTTAAGTTCTGAGTCAGGGCTGGCGGTCTCCCAATTACCGGAATGCGGATTATATTTTTGTTGATAGTCCGGCGGGGCCATATCCCAGTTGCCGCTGTGCGGATTGTACTTCGGAGTGGCGTTCGGGGCGGCATAACCCCAGGTTCCCGAATGCGGATTATATTTGAGTTCTGAATCCGGAGCCACCGTTTCCCATTGGCCTGAATGAGGATTGTACTTTTGATCCGCAAAGGCCGCTCCCGGTGTGCTCAGGCAAATCATGATAATCAAAATTTTCACTAAACGACCGACCTTCATGGCAATCTCCCTTCGATGACCAATGAAAAGCTCGCCCTGGCAGGAGGAAAAGTGCAATCGGAGACTTAGGCGATATCTTTTTAAACTTTTATTCAAACCATGACCTCCGCAACGCTATTTACCAACGCGGCACCATGTCTCCATCTTTTGCAAATCACCTGCGTCATATACTTCCCGTCATTAGTGATTATTTTTTATTTCAGCGACACTCATTACACAAACAGGATTTATGCCAAAAAGATCATCTTTGGCGATAGTCTAACGATGTATTTTTTGCATACCAGTTCATATGTAATGCCGGCCGCGGCCTCTCAGTGCCGTCGGCCGGCTGCGAACTGTTATGCTACCGGCTGTCTGGGCTTTTCAAGATTACGAAGATTCCTCTCGATTTTTATGAATACTGAAAGGAAGACAACAAGTAAAAACAATCCAAAACACGCACCTGCAAGAGACAGGTTGCGCACAGAATCCGCCTTCGCCTGAAGATGATCGTCACGGGCATCCGAAATTCGCTTATGCTCAGCATCTATCTTGCCGTTGAATTCTTCTGTATATGTATTCAATACTTGATTTACAACATCGATTGCCGACGTGTTCCTCGCCAGGCTTTCGATCTTCTTGTCCGCCAGTATTTTGGGAACGGCTTTTGCGAAGCCCTTCGCATATGCCGTGACCAGTTCCTCAGATTCATAAACCTCGGCACGGCCCTTCGTCACATCCACAACCCGCTCCTTGTCCACTCCCTCTACACCGTAAGACATTCTCTCTACGAAGGAAACGATAGCGTCAGCCGCCGCTTCATAGTATTTCTGATTTTTATCAATGGTGATCTTTTCCGGAGTTTCGGCCTTATGACCACGGAACGGCTCATCGGACATTGATTTTGGAGAAGTTATTGTTTTAATAATCGCATCTGAGGTCATCTCAGGCGGTTTAATATTTGTGCCCGGTCCATCACCAAATCCTTTTAGTGATCCGAAACCGAACATTACCGCGCCAACAAGTAATAAGCCCGACGTGATAATAACAACTGTTCTTAGGATGGCCAGATACACATTTTCCAATTTTTGAAGCATGACGATCTCCTTTCTTTATTTTTCCGCATTTCTGAGTACGGTTTTACATACAGCATCGGGATATTCTATTCTCAGAGGCCTGGACATGTGTGACTCCCTCATCCTCGAATGCTCGGTCTGTTATCATAAGTAATGTGATAATTCAAGACCTGACCCCAGTGCTGTGACCCCAGTGCTGCGCATCGGCCCAGAAATCAGCTGTTAATTCCGACTCTTTACTTTGCGAGCCAGCCCAGACCGGGGGCGTGCAGACTCTGGATGTAGAGCCGCTCCGGGGTTTCCGTCACACCCGTCGCCTCGGGATAGGCGCCTTGGGGATCCTGCAGATCCGCCACCACCTTCCCATCCTCTGTAAAGGCGAAGACATGGCTGTAAGCCTTGGGCACGGGCCACAGTGAGCGCGGCAGGCGCAGGCTCAACTTTCTTTTAAAGGGGCTGGGCATCATTTTATCGCCCGCGGCATTGCGGGGCTTGACCAGGCCGACCCAGATTCTGCCATCCATGCCACGCATCAGGTTATCCGGATAGCCGGGAAGATTGTCAAAAACCACCGTGGCCGGCCCGGCATCACCCTTTACATTAAGACCATACCGATCTACCGGGATCTTCCAGATACGGTACCTGCCTGTTTCGGCGACAAACAACCACTTTTCATCATGGCTCAACGCCACGCCGTTGGCAAAGCAAAACCCTTTGGCAACGATACGTGTCGCCTTTTCCGTCGGGTCATACTCAAGTATCCGTCCGGTGCAGGACTGCTCCATGATGTCCAGAATGCTTGCATTAAACACACCGCCCCATTGGGCAGGTGAAAAACGAGTGGTGGCGGCGCTGAAATAAATTTTACCGCTCCGTGCGACGACCACTGCATCGGCGTAGCGAATCGGGTCGCCGTCAACCTTGTCGGCAAGTATGGTCACCTGCTTGTCGCTGCCGATCAACACAAGTCCTTTTACGGCATCGGCGGCGATCATGCGCCCTTCAGCATCAAAATCAAAACCCAGAACGCGCCCGCCCGTATTGATAAACACTTCCTGTTCGCTACCGTCCTGATTCATGCGCAGAATATTGCCGCTGGCGACAGTTGTATAGAGCTTCCCGTCTTTGCCGATTACGATATGCTCCGGACCTTCTTCCGCGCCCAGACCGATGATCTTCAGATCGGCAAGCTTTGTGTTGACCTCATACGGCCCCACGTAACCAGGCGGCATGGGGGCGTCCCAGGCCACAGGCTCAATCGGCACCGGCCACAAAGCCAGATAAGCAAAAAGTACACAAAGAATAATGACAACGACGCTTGCAAAAATCAGCAGAGCCTTTTTCATAACCTCCTCCTTGAAACAATTTTTAAAATGGTTGGAGTTTTGTACACTGCACACCAAGTTATGGGAGATCAGGCAGCTTTAAATTGCCATTACTTTCGCGCCAGGTTTTTTCGTCAAACCGGGCGCGGTAATTCTCTGTTGTATTCATAAAATCGTCAAGGATTTTATCGGGAGCGTAGCAATCTGAAAGGTCCGTCGGCAAATCTACTGAAGATTCGGGGAAAGTCATCTGAAAAACCTCAAGCGGCGTCCAATGAAAATCACCGACATATTTTTCCTTGTATTCCCGATAAAGTGGATCGGCGCCGCTCGAAAAACCCACCAGCGGCAAAGCCCAGGCCCGGTCATTGGCCGCATTCATGATAGTGTTCTGATCTGACAGGTTTATGAAATCCCTGATCAGCCCCTCTATCCACATCCCGTCTTTTTTCCGATGATCTTGCGCCATAGGCCGTCCTTCCACTCTCATTAGCGGCTATTTTGCACAACAGTGGCAACCAAAGTCAACCCCTGCTTGTACATTTACCCCCTATCCGGCAGGAAAATGACCATTACCTCCAGCTGCAAAAAGAGGGGATTCAATCAGGGCTGCTGCCTGTAGAACTAACTTATCTTCCCCAACGGTTTTGTGCAGTGCGACTTTTCAAATGCGATAAATATTGAACGTAACGACAGAAGAAGAGGTATATATTCGTAATTATATGTATTTTACCCTTTTATTTTAAAGACGATTCTGTTAAATTGATGTCGGTTTCATGAAAAATAGGGGTGAGTGGCTGACCGACTAGTAAAGTATAAAAGAAGGGTGAAAAATGCCAATAGCCGATCACATTGAAAGGGTGCGTCAAGGTTTACGGGAAGGGAAGTATACGTCAGAAGCGGCCGTGTCGCAGGGGATACTTTTGCCAGCCCTACACGAGCTGGGATGGCCGGTTTTTAATACATCAATCGTAACTCCTGAATTTTCGCTTGAAGGACGGCGTGTCGATTACGCATTATGTCATCCCGAAAACAAACCGTCGGTTTTCATCGAGGTCAAAAAAGTAGGATCGTCCGAAGGAGCTGACCGACAATTGTTTGAATACGCCTTCCATCTTGGTGTACCGATGGCAATCCTGACGGACGGCCGGGAGTGGAGTTTCTATCTTCCCGGTGAACAAGGCCTCTACGATGAACGCCGGGTGTATAAACTCGACCTTTTGGAACGTGATATTGAGGAGGCGAAAAACAGGCTTGACAGATACTTAAGCTATGCCAACGTCTGCTCCGGTGCCGCTCTCGAGGCAGCACGCTCCGATTATAAAAACGTGGCAAAAGTAAGAATTATTGAATCTCATCTCTCCAAAGCATGGGAGGCGCTACTTCGCGAGCAGGATTCATTATTGTTGGAGATGCTTGCTGATAAAGTTGAAGATCTATGCGGCTACAAGCCAGATTTGGACAAGTGTGGAGAGTATCTTGAACTACAGCTACAAAATATCCGGCATCATGGTCAATATGAAACTGAAAGAAGATCTTCAATCGGACAAACACAGAGAATCGCTCCAGTTACACAACATCTTCACACACCCACAGCTAATAATTTTAATTTTGTATTCAAAGGTGAAAAATATGAGGCCCGATCGGCTAGAGAGGCCATGACTAGACTTTTTCAATTGCTGCACCGAGAGGACAACGGGTTTTTTGATAGATTTGCATTGCGCAAACACGGTAAGAAGAGGCGATATCTTTCACAAAACAAAAAAGATTTATATCCCGATCGACCTGATTTGTCAGAACAACACTCTGTTGAGGTTGCGCCAGGATGGTGGCTGGGGACTAATTACAGTCGGCGAAACATACAGGATATAATCGATATGGCACTTGAGGTTGCCGGGCCGCAACTGAGAAATGCCATCAAAATAAATGTAATGCCTAACCAACGTTCCTGAAAGGGAAGCATCGACATCATCCATCCCACAAACCGGGCTTACCCTTTGTGTTTTCCCCGATAAAGGTTTATGATTTGTGGCTCTTATCTGGTCAACGATAACGGAGTAAAATGAGGATTCATTTGGCGTAACATTCCAAGCTGGTTTAATAATTCCTGCCTGTCATTTCCTCAAAAAAAGGTAGGAGTATTCTTTTTCCATTTTCTTTAATTCTTCGGTTTTTTCTTTGAGCATCCATTCCAGGAAGTCTCTGTTTTGTTTCAGCTCCAGATGGGCCTTGACCCGGGCTTTGACTACTGCGGGGTTAAAGGGTTTGTGGATGTAGTCCACTGCTCCCATTTCCAGGCCTTTTGTTTCGTCTTCATCTTTGTTCTTGGAAGTAACGAAGATGATCGGGATCTTTTTAGTATCTTCGTCGGCTTTGAGTCTTTTCAGGACTTCGTATCCGTCCAGTTCCGGCATGACGATATCCAGAAGTATCAAATCCGGCGGCGGGTTCGACTGTGCCACCAGCAGGGCTCTTTTACCGTCTTTGGCGACCATGATTCGGTAATCCGTCTTGAGGACTTCGTTGAGCAGGCTGATGTTGGCAGGTTCATCATCGACTATAAGTACTGTCTGGGGTTTTATTTCGCGATACAACATATCTCACCATCTTTTTAATCACTGTAGCGTCCGGCTGTTTCACGGAACTTGCCGGCAACATTCAAAAATACATCCACCACAGCCGGATCAAAATGTTTTCCGGACTCTTCTTTTATAATCTTCACGGCGTCATCGTGGGGCACGGCAGACTTGTAAACCCGTTTGGTAATCAGTGCGTCATAGACGTCGGCAACCGCCATGATTCTTCCTGACAGCGGGATATGGTCGCCGGATATTTTCATCGGGTATCCCGTGCCGTTCCATTTCTCATGATGGGTGAAGGCCATTTCCCTGGCGTAGAACAAAAACGGCGCCGGCGCCTTGAGGAACTTTTCAGCATTCAATATGGCATTGCGCCCGATGCGCGTATGGCTTTTCATTATTTCAAATTCTTCCGCTGTGAGCTTGCCGGGCTTGAGCAGTATATGATCCGGTATCCCTACCTTGCCGATATCGTGCAGGGGAGCGGTTTTAAAATAAAGGTCGATTATTTTTTCGGTGAGGTGATCCTTCAGGCGGGGATGTTCGCTCAGGCCTTCCGCCAGCAGTCTGACGTAGTGCTGGGTGCGCTTGATGTGTCCGCCTGTTTCGTTGTCACGGGTTTCCGCAAGTGAAGCCAGGGCAAAAATAGTTACATCCTGAATATGCGACAGTTCAGCCGTTCTTTTGGAAACTTCCTTTTCGAGAAATTCATTTTTGTCCAAAAGAAAGTCGCGGACTTTTTTCATCTGCAGCTGGCTGTTGACGCGGGCGTGGACGATCGGGGGGCTGATCGGCTTGGTAATGAAGTCGGAGGCCCCCAGGGTAAAGCATTTTTCCTCATCTTTGCGGTTTGTTTTGGCAGTGAGAAAAATTACCGGTATGTCGTGTGTATCGGGGTTGCTTTTTATTTTTTTGCACACCTCATAGCCGTCCATGCCCGGCATGACGATGTCGAGCAGCACCAGATCCGGCGGTTCACTCGAATTGATGATCTTCAGGGCTTTTTCCCCGTTTTTGGCGGCGCGGATGGCGTATTCTGAAGACAGCAGTTCGGACAATATTTTGATATTGACCGGTTCATCGTCCACAATGAGGATCGTCTGATGATCTATTTTTTCATCCATCGAATTTTATCCCTTCCGGAAAATATCCGCCTTGCCGGGCAATCTTGTCCAGAAGATCCAGGGCGAGTTCAAAGTCGTAATCATCCACATATCGCTGCAGGTCATCCAGCTCATGCCGGAAGCTCATCTCACCGATAGCCTCTTTCAGGCAGGACATCGCGAATTGAGCGTCCGGATCACTTTTTGCCAACAGAGTGGCCAGTTGTTTCATCGTTTGTTCAATCCGGTTCTCATCCGCCGGTTTGGCCTCCGGGCATTGTTGCATCCCCGGTTTTTTTATCCCCCGCTGGATGGCTCTTATTACGGAGTCGAGCACCGGCTCCAGTTCCGCCAGCAGTTTGGCATAAGCTTGTGTCTTTTTTTTCTCCAGGACGGCTTCAAGGTCGCGCGCCAGAGCTTGAACTCCCGTGGCGGAAATATTCCCTGCGACACCTTTGAGTGTATGGGCAAGGCTTCTGGCCTCATCAATTTCTCCTTTTTCAACGGCCGCCTGTATCTCCTGTTTCGCCCCTGCAAACCTGTCGGCAAAATTCAGAAGGAGCCGCGCATAGAGCTCGGCGTTGCCGCTGGCTCTGTGCAAGCCGGAAGGGATGTCGATACCGCTAATTTGTGCCGGCAAATAATCGTTCACAGTTTGAGCGTCGCTGCGGGTGGTCTGTACTCGGGGCATAGTCACAGGTAAGCCCCGGGGCTGCACCCATCTGGCAAGGGTTGTAAAGAGCCTTTCCTGATCAATCGGTTTGCTGATGTAGTCGTTCATTCCCGCCGCAAGACACTGCTCTTTGGCTCCGCTTGTGGCATAGGCGGTCATCGCGATGATCGGCAACTCGCTGAAGCGCCCGTCGGCACGGATGAGAGTTGTCGCCTCATAGCCGCTCATCACCGGCATCTGCACATCCATCAGCACCGCATCATAAGGTGAAGATTTCACGGCCTCGACAGCCTCTTCACCGTTTACAGCTATATCTATTTCGCAGTCGGCGCTTTTGAGCATCTCGACGGCCAATTGCTGGTTGATTTCATTGTCTTCGACAAGAAGAATTTTCAGTCCGGTCACTTCTCTTGTACCGAATATTTCTTCCTGCGCTCCTTTTACAGAATCAGTTAGATGGGTTCCCCTGCCGAAAACCTCAAGGATAGTGTTGATGATCAGTGCTTCATGTGCAGGTTTCATAATAAAGGCGTCTATGATTTTATCTCTTTCGGCCTTTTTTAAAACCTCCTCACGGCCAAATGCCGTGATGAGTATAATCGCTGGTTTATTCTGAATATGCTCGTCAGTTCTGATGCGCCTTGCAGTATCTATGCCGTTTTGGCCTTCCATGAGCCAGTCCATCAAAACCAGCTCATAGGGTCGTTGCCCGGGTGCCTGTGCCTCTCTTAGTTCGTTTATCGCCGCCTCTCCCGATTCAACTCCAGTGGCCGGCAAAGAGAAGGATGCCAATTGTTCAACAAGGACATCACGAACTGCTTTATTGTCATCAACCACAAGTACACGCAAATTGTGAAGGTCGGGCGGCAAGGATAGGTTGTCTTCCTCCCCGAAGTTTTCCGGCAGCATGAATTTCGCTGTAAAGCGGAATGTGGAGCCGCGTCCGACCTCGCTTTCCACGGTAATTTCCCCGTCCATCATCCCGACAAGATGTCTGGAAATGGTCAGCCCCAGACCGGTGCCTCCGTATTTTCGTGTGATTAACGAATCGGCCTGTGAAAAAGTATTGAATATTTTTTTCATGTCTTTCCTGGAAATGCCTATGCCGGTATCGACACAACTGAAAGACACTTCAGCCGTACTGTCCGTTGTTTTCAGTAAATCAGCCCGGAGGACGATATGGCCCGTGTCCGTAAATTTTATGGCATTGCTCAGTATGTTGATGAGGACCTGCTCAAGTCTGAAGGGATCTCCTATCAGTTTGCGTGGCACATCCGGGGCGATCGAAATGACCAGCTCCAGGCCTTTTTGCGCGGATTTTAGTGAAAACAAATCCCCCAATTTTTTAAATATCTCATCTAAATTGAATTCCATCGACTCGAAACGCAGCTGTCCCGCCTCCATTTTGGAAAAGTCGAGAATATCGTCGATTAAAACCAGCAATGAAGCGGCGGAATGAGAAATCTTTTTCAGGTAGTCGCGCACCTTCGTGGAGATATCCTGTTTGAGGGCCAGATCCGTGAAGCCCACAATGGCATTCATCGGCGTGCGTATTTCATGGCTCATGTTGGCCAAAAACTCACTTTTTGCCTTGTCGGCACGCTCGGCAAGCATTTTGGCCATCTTCAGTTCATCAATTTTCCTTTTTTCGGTGATGTCAAAGAGAATCCCCTCGAAATAAAGAATCTTCCCCTCGTCATCGCAGACACTGTGGGCGTTTAACGAAACATCTATGATCTCGCGGTTCTTACGGTAAACTTGCATTTCGAAATTATCGATGTGGCCTTGCTTTTTCAAAATCCGGTACAGTTCCCTCAAGACGGAGGGCTCCACACATGAATCACTGATCAAAGGGGATACGCTCAATAATTCCTCCGGCGAGTCATACCCGAGCATTTTCACCATCGCGTGATTCATGATTGTAAATTCACCTTGGAGATTGTTCTGGAAAATTCCTTCAGCGGCATTGTCGAAGATGCCGCGGTACTTGTTTTCACTTTCCCGAAGCGCCCTCTCCATCGTTTTACGCTCGGTAATATTCCGGCACACAAGTATAATCCCGTTGGGGGACCCGTTTTTGTCCCGTGTGAAAGATGCTGACACTTCCACCCACAAGGTGTGCCCATCCTTGTGATATCTCTCCAGGTCCATGTTGACTGAGTAATGCGGATCGGAGATCACCTGGTCGAGTTTAGTGGAAAATACATCTTCAATGGTCTTTCTCACCAGTTCGCGCGATTCCGGCGCCATCGCCTGTGCCGGCGTTAATTTCATTGCCTCTTCAGGCGTGTAGCCGGTCATGCGGGTCTCAGACGGGCTGACGTAGATCGGATTAAAATCCAGATCCAGCGTGATGATTGAGTCACGCATATTTTCCACGATCATCCTGTATCTCTCTTCGCTTTGGCGAAGCCTTTCCTCCGCTTCCTTGCGATCAGATATGTCGCGGGAAATAACGACCACTGCTTTGGGCTTCCCCTGTTCATCCCAGACGATATCACCCACTGTGTCGAGCCACACATAATGACCTTCGCTATGTCTGGCCCGGTATTCTACCTTAACCTGTTTACCGGTGGTTCTTCCCTCCTCAAACCTCATGATGACTTTTTCCAGATCATCAGGATGAACAACATCAATTGCTGATTGTCCGATACGCTCGCCGGGAAGATAACCCAGGTTTTTTTTATGTGACGGACTGGCATATATATTGACACCGTTAAAATCCATCACGCGGATCATATCGGACATATTTCCTGTAATCACAGCCAGCATTTCTTCGCTTTTTTTGAGCGCGGACTGAGCTTGTAACTGACCGGTGATATCGCGGGCGATACCAATAAATCCGACAGGCAATCCGAAACTGTTTGTGTTAAGAGTGGCCGCGAATTCATAAATAAGCTGCGAACCGCCCTTGTTCCGTAAGGCAGCAACAAATGATTTTACCGGTTTTTTTGTTTTATAGATTTGACGAAAAACCCGATACGTTTGCAAGGCATCCTCGCGGCTTTGCAGCTCGCGATAGCTTCTCCCCAAAAGCTCTTCTCTGGTCATCCCCAGGTGGTCACACATCGCGTTATTTACATAAGTATATCTGCCTTCAAGATCAACTTCGAAGTATGCCTCCTGCAGAGTAGCTATTAAGTTTCTGTACCTGTCTTCAACCTGTTTCAGTGCAACCGTCAGGTCGACATCACTGAATTGGTTTCTTTGCAAAATGTCCTGGGCTCTTTTTTGTTTAACCTCTCTTTCCGCAACAGCCTTCAGACGTGGCAAGTTCTTTTTCAATACGAAATCACCGGCACCCATTCTGATACACTCGGCGGCTGCCTCTTCTCCCACATGGTCGGCGACAACAATCAGGGGAATATTCCACCCGCAATCTTTTAAATAGGATATGGCCGTGTGAGCATGAAATCCCGTCATGGAATAGTCACAGATAACCAGGTCCCACATTTTGTCATTGAGGGCTTTTTTCAATTCATAGAGGTCCGCCACGTGCTTGTATGCCGGAGGCCGGCTTTTCTCTTCCAGATGTGCTGCTATTGCGGCAGCTTCCTTTTCGGAAGAAGAAATCACAAGTACTTTTAAAGGCTTTTTAATGCCATTTTCACGGGGATGTTTCATGACTGGTTGCGGGTTTTTTGACATTGCCTTGCCTTGCATTTTTTGTCTTGTGCAACTTGAAAAAGCCCAGAATATTTATAAGCATCCGAATTTACGAATTATTTACACACCGATGCCAGCGGCAATCGCTGCCGTTTTGCTGACGCGCAACCTTAGTAATCTATTTTAATATCGGCAAGGACAGAGATAAGTTGAATTTTACCGGTAATAATCTTAAAAAAAAGCAAAAAAGCAAACAGACTCCACCCGAATGGTCACAGGTCATCCGGTTTGTGTCTTGAAAAGCAGAACTCTTTTGCTGCGTTTTTTCTGGACATCTCGCCTGCTTCTCCATTAAAGTGCCTTTTGTGGTTAAATACGGGGCAGTATTACTTGCCTGGGATGCAAGATGATTACTAACAACACGCTCAAAACATGACATAAAGACAGACGGGCCGACGGAATCAAAGCAAAAAAAACGCAATCACTATTTTGGCACAAGTTCACTGAGAAAGGAAAGGAGATGGAATGATTTCACGAATCGATCACGTGTCTATCGCGGTCAGAGATCATGAAAAAGCTGTCCATTTTTTTCGCGACATTCTGGGCGCTATAGAGGGAACGGGAGGACCGGATCATACAATGAAATACTTCTGGCAGATTTTCTCCCTGGGAGATTTATCTCGTCTGGAGATAATCTCACCTACAGACAAGGGCAGCTTTCTGGATGGTTTTTTGCAAAGAAAAGCCGCCGGAGTCCATCATATCACCCTTCAGGTTCCTGATCTTGACAAAACAATGGAGCACCTCAAAAAGCATTCCATTCCCTTTTTCGGACACAATGAATACCCGGGAGGTATCTGGAAGGAAATATTCATCCACCCGCGCCATGCCTTCGGCGTCCTGATACAAATTGCGGAATTCAAACCGGATGACTGGATCTCCGATTCGGTAAAATTTCCTGCCGGTAAAAAATGGGAACTGGACCGGACAGATAAGGGCGTGTGTGTGACGTTTGCTCATCCGGGCGGCGGTAAGTTTTCCACGGAACTGGAAAGAGATGAAATCAAACAACTGATGAAAGGGCTCGAGGAGATACTGGAGGGGTAATCACCATCACGTATTCTCAAGAGGGCTTTACCCGCAGTATGCCTTATCCGCCGGCTGGCTTTAGCCATCTGACATCCGGCCTGCGTGTCACCTGTTTGCTATGTAATCAAAAGCCCGTTATTGAAACATTATTTGATTTCCTTATGTGCCCCACAGTGAACGCAATTCGGCAGC
>Ga0116178_10001624_pt1 | contig 18517 bp, 12 predicted proteins | sample AD_STIC12_MetaG_FD_89880 | JGI IMG/M metagenome (GOLD analysis project Ga0116178, IMG submission 89880) | Active sludge microbial communities of municipal wastewater-treating anaerobic digesters from USA - AD_STIC12_MetaG | ecosystem: Engineered > Bioreactor > Anaerobic > Digestate | place: USA... | reverse complement strand
GACCCGGAGCAGGCCGTGGAGCGTGCCGCTGCGCTCGTAGCGGTAGACGGTGCCGAGCTCGGCCCAGCGCAGGGGCAGGTCGCGGTAGGAGCGCATCCGCGACTTGTAGATCTCGATGTGGAACGGGCAGTTCATCGGCTTCAGGAAATACGGCTGCTCGTCGATGTCCATCGGCGAGTACATGCTGTCCTTGTAGAAGCCGAGGTGGCCCGAGGTCTCCCAGAGCGTGGACCGCCCGATGTGGGGGGTATAGAGGATGTCGTAGCCGCCGGCCCAGTGGCGCTCCCGCCAGTGCTGCTCGATGACGGCCCGGACCCGGGCGCCTTTGGGGTGCCAGAGGATGAGCCCGCCGCCGAGCTCCTCGTTCGTGCTGAAGAGGTCCAGCTCGGCCCCGAGGCGGCGGTGGTCGCGCTTCTTGGCCTCCTCGAGCATGCGCAGGTGGTCCTCGAGCTCCTTGGCCGTGGCGAAGACGACGCCGTAGATCCGCTGCATCTGGGGCCCGCGCTCGTCCCCTTTCCAGTAGGCGCCGGAGACGGACAGGAGCTTGACGTGCTTGAGCAGGCCGGTCGAGGCGACGTGAGGCCCCAGGCAGAAGTCGGCGAAGGAGCCCTGGCGGTAGACGCTGACCTCGGCCTCGCCCTTCTCCCGGACGAGCTGGGCCTTGAGGGGCTGGCCGCTCTCCTCGAACATCCGAACGGCCTCGTCCTTGGGGAGGAGAAGCCGCTCGACCGGGAGGTTCTCCCGGGCGATCTCCTTCATCCGGGCCTCGATCCCGGCCAGGTCCTCGGGGGTGAAGGGGGCGTCCCGGAGGAAGTCGTAGAAGAAGCCGTTCTCGACGGCCGGGCCGATGCCGGTCTTGGTCCCGGGGTAGAGATCGAGGACGGCGTGGGCCAGGAGATGGGCCCCGCTGTGCCTCAGGGTCTCGATCGGAATATCGCTCATCTCGGACGCTCGCTCACTTTTTCAATCGACACGCCGGGAGACTCGAGCCCGGCCGCTTTTTGTCGGTGGTAGGCGCGGAGGGAATTGAACCCACGGCCTCTTCCGTGTCAGGGAAGCGCTCTCCCACTGAGCTACGCGCCTAAAATTCACTTTCTAAAGCCGTTATATCTTAAGCAAATCGTCCTCCCCTGTCAACACGCCGGCGGCCGGAAAATCGCGGCCCTTCCCCCGTTCCCGGGCCGCCCTCTCGAGGCGGCCCCCGGATGCGGGGCCCGGGGGGTGAAGCCGGGACCCTCGGCACCGCGCGCCCCGGGAGCGGCGCCGACGGGGCCGGAACGGTTCGCCCGGAGGGAAAAACGCGCCTCTGAAGAGAAGAAATGGGAGAAGAGCGAATCAGGCGCCGCTTGCGCTATAATGAGGGCGAGAATGATCGGCATCCTGTCCGACAGCCACGACAACCTGGACCGCCTCCGGGCGGCCGTCCGCCTCTTCAACGACGCCGGCTGCGACCTCGTCGTCCACGCCGGGGACTTCGTCGCCCCCTTCGCCGCCGGGGAGCTCCGCAACCTCCGGGCCCCGGTCAAGGCCGTCTTCGGCAACTGCGACGGGGAGAGGGCCGGCCTGGCCAAGGCCCTGGCCGGCGCCGGGGAGATCGCCGCGGCCCCCCTGGGCTTCGAGCACGCCGGCCGCCTTTTCGGCCTCTGTCACCTGGACTCGGGCGTCGAGGGCCTTCTCGCCGCGAAGGCCGTCGACGTCGTCATCTTCGGCCACACCCACCGCCCCCTGGTCGAGCGGCGCGGCGGCGTCCTCCTTGTCAACCCCGGCGAGGCCGGGGGCTGGCTCACGGGAAAGAGCACGGCCGCCCTGCTCGATCCGGCCGCCCTCGAGGCCGAGATCGTCCCGCTGTAGGGCCGGGGAGGACGCCCCGCCGGCCGGCCTTCCTTACAGGTTCCTTGACGGGTTATTGATTCAAGGCCTTTATTGGGCTATACTTAACCTTCGTTTCCTGACAATTGAAGAGTCCGGAATTCATGGAGGGAGAAGTGTCATCACGAGAGGAGAGCGCGCGATGAAGAAGGTCATCATCATGGGCGCCGCCGGGCGCGACTTCCATAACTTCAACACCTGCTTCCGGGACAACCCGGACTACCGGGTGGTCGCCTTCACGGCGACCCAGATCCCCGACATCGAGGGCCGCAGGTACCCCGCGGCCCTGGCCGGAAAGCTCTACCCCCGGGGCATCCCGATCGAGGCCGAGTCCGAGCTCGACAGGCTCATCGCCGCCCACAAGGTCGACGACGTCCACCTGGCCTACAGCGACCTCTCCTACCAGTACGTCATGAGCAAGGCCGCCCAGGTCCAGGCGGCCGGGGCCAACTTCGTGCTCCTCGGGCCGGCCGCCACGATGATCAAGAGCCGCCGGCCCGTCGTCTCCGTCTGCGCCGTCCGGACCGGCAGCGGCAAGAGCCAGACCAGCCGCAGGGTGGCCGCGATCCTCAAGGAGAAGGGCCGCCGCGTCGCCGCCGTCCGCCACCCCATGCCTTACGGCGACCTGGTCAAGCAGAAGGTCCAGCGCTTCGCCACCTACGCCGACCTCGACAGGCACGAGTGCACGATCGAGGAGCGCGAGGAGTACGAGCCCCACATCGACCGGGGCGTCATCGTCTACGCCGGCGTCGACTACGGCGCCATCCTCAAGCAGGCCGAGAAGGAGGCCGACGTCATCCTCTGGGACGGCGGCAACAACGACTTCCCCTTCTACCGGTCGGACCTCGAGATCGTCGTCGCCGACCCCCACCGGGCCGGCCACGAGCTCTCTTATTACCCCGGGGAGACCAATTTTCGCCGGGCCAAGGTCATCGTCATCAACAAGATGGACACGGCCGCGCCGGCCGGGATCGAGACCGTCCTGGCCTCGGCCAAGGCCGTCAACCCCAAGGCCGCGATCATCCGGGCCAACTCCCCGGCCATCGTCGAGGGCGGCGAGAGGATCCGCGGCAAGCGCGTCCTGGTCCTCGAGGACGGCCCGACCCTGACCCACGGCGGCATGAAGTACGGCGCCGGCATCGTCGCGGCCCGGAAGTACGGCGCGGCCGTCATCGTCGATCCCCGTCCCTTCGCCGTCGGCTCGATCAAGAAGACCTTCGAGAAGTACGGCCACCTCGACGACGTCCTGCCGGCCATGGGCTACGGCGAGAAGCAGACCCGCGAGCTGGCCAGGACGATCGAGGCCGTCGACTGCGACCTCGTCGTCAGCGCGACGCCGATCGACATCACCCGGGTCATCCGGGTCTCGAAGCCCATCCTCCGGGTCGGCTACGAGCTCGAGGAGATCGGCTCGCCCACGCTCGAGGACGTCCTGAAGAAGTTCTGACCCGGACCATTCATGAAAACGCAGCATTCCTCCATCAAACAAGAAACGCCAAGACCTGCGTTTTCACCCTTCGGGCAAGCCGGTCCGGGGCTTGTGAATAATCCAGGCCAGGGGGCCCGATGAGGCCGAAGATCGCCGTGGTCGCCTTCGGCGGCAACGCCATGCTGCCCGATCGCCAAAGAGGCCTGCAGGCGGAGCAGGAGCGGAACGCCCGGAGGGCGGCCGGGCTCATGGTCCACATCGTCGAGAAGGGCTACGAGCTCATCATCGTCCACGGCAACGGCCCCCAGGTCGGGAACCTCCTCATCCAAATGGAGAAGGCCGCGGACAGGATCCCCCCCTTCACCCTCGACGTCTGCGGGGCCATGACCGAGGGCAGCATGGGCTACATGCTCGAGCGCGCCCTGGTCAACGAGCTGCGGCGGCGGTCCATCGGCAAGGAGGTCGCCTCGCTCGTCACCCAGGTCGTCGTCGACAAGGACGACCCGGCCTTCGGCAGTCCGGCCAAGCCGGTGGGCCCCTTCTATTCGAGGCCCCGCGCCCGCCGGCTGGCCCGGGAGAAGGGCTGGACGATGGTCGAGGACGCCGGCCGGGGCTTCCGCCGGGTCGTCCCCTCGCCCCAGCCCGTCGCCGTCGTCAACGGCGGCGTCGTCCGCGAGCTCGTCGAGGCCGGCCGGATCGTCGTCGTCGCGGGCGGCGGGGGCGTCCCCGTCGCCGTCAAGCCCAACGGCCTCCTCGAGGGCGTCGAGGCCGTCATCGACAAGGACTACGCCGCCAGCCTGCTGGCCCGCGAGGTCCGGGCCGAGCTGTTCGTCATCCTGACCGCCGTCGCGCGCGTCTACATCGACTTCGGCCGGCCCGGCCAGAGAGGGGCCCCGATCCTGACCGTGGACGAGGCCCGGGCCCTCCTGGCCGAGGGCCAGTTCCCGCCGGGGTCGATGGGGCCCAAGGTCCGGGCCGCCGTCGAGTACATCGAGGCCGGCGGCCGGGAGGTCCTCATCACCAAGGACAGCCGGCTCAAGGCCGCCCTGGCCAACCGTTCGGGGACGCGGATCGTCGCGTCCGCCGCGTAGGAGGAACCGCGATGCAGAAAGATTTCCTGTCCGTCCGCGACCTGAGCGTCTACGAGTTCGGCAAGATGCTCGACAAGGCCGCGGAGGTCAAGAAGCGCCCGGACAAGTTCCGCAAGGCCCTCAAGGGCAAGATCCTGGCCATGATCTTCCAGAAGCCGTCCCTGCGCACGCGGATGACCTTCGAAGCCGGCATGCTCCGCCTCGGCGGCGAGGCCATCTACCTCGCCCCCGCGGACATCCAGATGGGCAGCCGCGAGGGGGCCGCCGACATCGGCAGGAACCTCGAGCGCTGGATCGACGGGATCATGATCCGGACCTTCGGCCACCGGATCGCCGTCGACCTGGCCGCCAACACCGGGGTCCCGGTCATCAACGCCCTGACCGACCTGTCGCACCCCTGCCAGGCCATGGCCGACTTCCTGACCCTGCGGGAGCACAAGGGCGCCCTGTCGGCCCTCAAGCTGGCCTACGTCGGCGACGGCAACAACGTCTGCCACAGCCTCATGCTGGCTGCGGCCCGCGGCGGGACGAAAATGGCCGTCGCCACCCCGCCCGGCTACGAGCCCAACCCCGAGGTCGCCGCCTGGGCCCGCGAGGACGGCCGCGACACCGGTTTCGAGCTGGTCCTGACGAACTCGCCCGAGGAGGCCGTGAGCGGCGCCGACGCCGTCTACACCGACGTCTGGGCGTCCATGGGCCAGGAGGCGGAGAAGGAGGCCCGGGCCCTGGTCTTCGCCCCTTACCAGGTCAACGCCAAGCTCTTCGCCCGGGCCAAGAAGGACGCCCTGTTCATGCACTGCCTGCCGGCCCATCGCGGCGAGGAGGTCACGGCCGAGGTCATCGACTCGCCGAACTCGGTCGTCTACGACGAAGCCGAGAACCGGCTCCACGCCCAGAACGCCATCCTGATCGCCCTCATGGGCCGGACGAACGTCCATGACTGACGAAGCTCCCCTCCTGACCGACGTCTCCGACGGGGACCTGGCCTTCGTCGAGCGGGAGCTCGAGCGGACGCCGCACCCGCTCGCCGCCAGGGACCTGGCGGCGAAGCTGGCCTTCGAGAAGACGGCCGCGGAGCGGACCCAGGACGTCAAGAAGTACGACCCCGTCGCCCGCTACGAGGTCGGCGACCTCATCGAGAAGGAGTACAGCGAGCCCCTGACCGTCGGCAGCAAGGCCGTCGAGCACTTCGAGGGCCGGGTCATCCTCAAGGTCGTCGCCAAGACGTTCTCGCCGCAGTTCGGCTGCGAGATGCTCGAGGTCGACTACCCCGGCGGCGGCGTCTTCCGGAAATACATCGACTACATGAAGAAGACGCGGACCCAGGTCCTGCTGCCCTCCGATTGCGAGGGCCGCGGCCAGGCCGCCGAGATCATGGCCAAGGGCGACGACCCCCGCCTGACCGAGCTGCCCATGACCGAGCGGGACCTCAAGGCCCTCGAGAAAAACCTCCGGGCCCGCTTGGCCAAGGACCCGAACGTCTTCGCCTGGAACGACCTCTGGCAGCTGGCCGCCAAGCGCGTCGAGATCCCGCCCGAGAAGGTCCAGGAGATCCAGGCCGACATCGCCGCGGCCGGCTGTTCGGCCTCGACCGAGGACCTCGTCCGCAAGGTCTTCGGCCTCGAGGCCTCCAACGACCTCTTCGACCTGACCGCCCTGAGCCTCAACACCCTGCTGGAGAAGAAATACAAGCGGGAGTTCATCCTCGTCTCCGATGCCGGCTGGGGCCGCTGGCACCTCAGGCCGGTCCTCAACGCCATGCCGGACGGCCTGGCCCTGGCCGCCCCGGCGGCCGAGTTCCCCGAGATCGAGGCGGCCGAGAGGCCCGAGATGAGCATCGTCCAGGACTTCCCGATCAAGGTCTACCTGACCTGGCGGGAGATCGTCTCCGGCGGGCTCAAGGTCCCCCGGAGCCTGGGCAAGTCCCTGGCCCGCGTCCGCGAGTACACGTTCACCGAGACGGACGAGAACAAGGCCTACACGCTGTTCTATTTCCCCAACGAGAGCTACTTCCTGGGGCTCCAGGACTTCTACGCCCAGCACAACATCCCCCAGGGCGCCAGCCTGACCCTCGAGCGGACCGGGCCGGCGAGCTTCAAGTTCTGGGTCAAGAAATCGAAGAAGAAGATGTCCGTCCTCCGGCTCGGCTACGACGCCGAGACCGACATGTTCACGGACCCCGGCGGCGAGGCCCACACCTACGCCGAGCCCAACAAGATCATCTACATCGAGCGCGACACGCTCCTCCGCCTCCTGTCGATGGCCGAGGCGCGCGAGGGCCTCGGCCTCAAGGACTTTCTCGTCCTCGTCTTCAAGGACCCGGCCCTGGCCACGTCGGCCCATGCCCTCCATTTCCTCCGGGCCTACCATCTCGTCGATGTCGTCCGCCAGACGACCCAGGAAGACGTCGAGACCGTCCTCCTGAACTCGCCGGAGTTCACCAAGTCCGACAAGAAGAAGGGCGTGTTCTCGTACCGCGAGCCCTTCGTCCCCGAGGAGGAAGCCCCTCTCGAAGGCGAATATCCCGAGGGCTACGGGGAGGCCGCGCCCGAGGCTTACGCGCCCGAGGAGGCGGCCCTCGAGGCCGTCGCCGAGGACATCCTCCAGGCCGAGCCCGACACCGGGCTCGAGACCGTCCCCGAGGGACCGGCCGGGAGGGCCGCTCCCGCCGCGGCGCCCGCGGCAGGCGGGAGGAAAGAGAAGCCGTTCAAGCGCAGGCGGCCGAAGGCCGAGGGCGAGAAGGGCCCGCGTCCCAAGAAGAGCGAACGCCGGGTCATCGAGGAGAAGATCGTCGAGGCGGAATCGGAGCGCGACGCCCTGGCCGCGGTCAAGGAAAAAGAGGAAGAGGTCTTCGAGCAGCGGGTCCGGGAGCGGCGGGAGAAGAAGGACGAGGTCAAGCCGGCCGCGGCCAAGCCGAAGGAGCCCAAGTTCGGCCTCTTCGGCGACCTGCTCAAGACGGCCCTCAAGAAGATGCCCAAGGAGCACGAAAGCGGCGAAGCGCCCGAAGAGCCTCGGCCCGAGCCGGGGCCGGGGCCGGAAGCCGCGGAGCCGCGGCCCGGGGCGCCGCAGGCCGCCGAGCCGGGCAAGCCCGAAGGCGAGGCTGAGTAGCGGCCTTCTCCCTTCTTCGCGGAAGCCGTCTTTCACGGCAGCCTGGGCCCGGCAGCCGCGGTCTCTCAGGGCTTGGCTCGGGCTGGCGCGCCTTCGATCCGATCCCTCTCTTTCTGCTGCGACTTGAAAACGTCTCGCCCGGCTGAACGGACGAGCCGGCCTAGAGGATGTCCCGGACCGAGCCCTTGCGGCGGGTCACGCCCATCGAGTCGAGCAGCTCCAGGAGCGGGATCGAGTACTTGCGCGACAGGCCGGTCAGGGCCTTGAACTCGGCCACCGTCAGTTCCTTCCTGCCCGAGGCGCGGAGCTTGCGGACGATCCCGTCGAGCCAGTCCCGGTGAATGATGAAGCCGTCGGGGCCTTCGACGATCTTCTTCCGCTCGGCCAGGACGGCCAGCAGCGTCTGGAGCTTCCCCGGGGCCAGCCCGAGCTCGGCCCGGATCTCATCCAGGGAGACCGCGCCGGGGTCGCCGCCGAGCACCCTCTTCTCGAGCGCGGCCAGGGTCTCTTCCTCCCCCGGCGCGAGCGGGATGTGGAAATCGGGCAGCCGGACGGACCCCCCGTCCTCGACGATCCGGCCCTCCTTGGCCAGGAGCCGCAGGGCCAGGACGAGGACGGCCCGGGGGGTGTCGAAACGCGCCTCCAGCTTCTCCCGGGGCGCCCCGCGCTGGTTCGAGTGAGTCTTGTGATAACGGGCGAGGAAGGCGACGATCCGGCCGCGAAGGAAGGCCAGCCCGTCCTCGGCGATCAGGCGCAGGGGGTCGAAGGAGAGGATGCGGACCCGCCCCTCGGTCTCGAGCGCCCGGGCCAGCTCCTCGACGCGCGACGCGGACAGGCGCGCGAACGAGGCCAGGCGCCCCCCCTGGAGGCCTTCGAGGCCGTCCGCTTCGGCCAAGGCCAGGACCATGTCCTTCTCGCCGAGGGCCAAGCGGGCCAGGAGGTCCTTGCGCCGCGCCCGCGACAGCCCGTCCGGCGGGGGCGGGTCGGGGAACAGGCAGGCGCCGCGGGCGACGGTCGCTCCGGCCGCCCGGAGCTCGAACGGGTCGCTCCAGCGGACATCCAGGGCCGGCGAGATCTCGATCCGCGCGAACGGCCTGTCCCGCCGGCCGGCGAAGGCGTAGTCCGTCAGGCGCGCGGCGGCGCTCCCGCCGAGGAACACGGCCTCGGCCCGGAACTCCCGGACGCCGCGGGGGAACGGGCCGTCCAGCACGGCGTCGAACGCGGACACCTTCACCGGCGGCCCTCCTCCGGGTCCGCGGCCGGCATGAAGGTCATGCGGCGCAGGGCCGGATCGCAGGCGACCAGGACGACGCGGACGGCGTCGCCCAGCTCGAACGTCCGGCGCTTCCGCTTCGGCCGGAGCCGGCGGGCGGCCGGCTTGGGCTCGTACTCCCCCCGCAGCGAGGGGAACGGCAGGAGCCCGGAGACGAAGTACTCGTCGATCTCGACGATGAGGCCGGCCTTGACCACGTCGACGACGATGCCGCCGAACTCCTCGCCCAGGCGGTCCTTGAGGAAGCGGAAGATCCGCCACTCGAGAAGGGACTGCTCGGCCTCGGCGGCGTTGCGCTCCCGCTCGGACGACCGGGCCGCGATCGCCTCGAGCGGCAGCCGTGTCGGGCCCTCGCGGGCCAGCAGGGCCTTGAGGAGGCGGTGGACGACGAGGTCGGGGTAGCGGCGGATGGGCGACGTGAAATGCGTGTAATCCGTCTTGGCCAGGCCGTAATGGCCGACGTTCCTCGGCGAATAGACCGCGAGCTTCATCGCCCGCAGGACCTGGATGCCGACGAACTTCTCTCCCGGCAGGCCCTTGGCCTTCTCGAGGACGCGCTGGAGGTCGCGGGACTTCGTCTTGGACGGTTCCGGCAGGGTCAGCCCGAAATTCAGGATGAGGTCGCGGAGCTTCTCCAGGTCGGCGACGGCCGGGGCCGGGTGGACCCGGTATATCGACGGCGCCTTCTTCTCCGAAAAACGCTTGGCCACGGCGACGTTGGCCGCGACCATGAACTCCTCGATCAGCCGGTGGGCCTCGTTCCGCTCGCTCGCGGCGACGGCGAGAAGCCGGCCCCCCTCGTAGACGAGCTCGGGCTCGACGAGGTCGAAGTCGAGGCCGCCCTCGGCCAGGCGCCGCCGCCGCAGGGCCTCGGCCAGCTCCCGCATGGCCAGGAGGCCGGGGGCGACGTCGGCGAACCGGGCCGACTCGCCCGCGTCCCCTTCGAAGATCTTGAAGACCGAGGTGTAGGTCAGGCGGTGCGCCGTCCGGATGACCGAGGGCGTGAACTCGGACCCGCGGACCCGGCCGTCCTCGCCGACCTCCATCAGGACGGAGAACGCGAGCCGCGCGACCCGCGGCCGCAGGCTGCAGAGGCCGTTCGAGAGCCGCTCGGGGAGCATGGGCAGGGTCAGGTCCGGGAAATAGACGCTCGTGCCGCGCTCGAAGGCCTCGCGGTCGAGGGCGCTCCCCGGCGTCACGTAGTGGGAGACGTCGGCGATGTGGACCCCCAGGAGCCAGCCGCCGGCCGGGAGCCTCCGGACGCTGACGGCGTCGTCGAAGTCCTGGGCCTTCTCGCCGTCGATCGTCACGGCCGTCCAGCCGCGGAAGTCCCGCCGGCCTTCGAGCGCCGCCGCCGGGACGCCGTCGGGGAAGGCGGCGGCTTCCTCGAGGGCCTCGCCGGCGAAGGCGGTCCGGAGGCCGTAGCGGCGGACGACCACCTGGGAATCGACCCCCGGGTCCTCCGGCCGGCCGAGGACGCAGGTGACGGCGAGCGTCGTCCGGTCGACCTCGACGATCGCGCCCGGCCCGGGGCGGAGGCGGCCGCGGGACTTGAGCGGGAGATCGTCCTGGTCGGGCGAGTCGAAGGGCTGGAGGAAGGGCGCCCCGCCCCTCTCCTTGTAGACGCCCAGGATCGCGGTCCGGCCCTTGGCCAAGACGCGCTCGACGCGGCCTTCGGGCTTGCCGAACTTGCCCCGCTCCTCGACCGAAACGACGACCTCGTCGCCGGGCATGGCGCCCCGGGCGAAGCGGGCCGGGATGAAGATGTCCTCGCCGCCCGCCGCCGGCGTCACGAAGCCGAAGCCCGGACGGGCGGTGACGAAGCGGCCGCGGACGTTCTTCGTGCTGCTGGCCATGGCGCGCTCAGTGATAGAAAAGAGAGACGTGGGGGACGCGGAGGGCGGCCCGGGCGGCCCGGACCGCCAGCCGGCGGCCGGCCGCGTCCTCGGCGGCCGCTCCCTCCGCGGCCGCGGCCCGGACCCAGAGCAGCTCCTCGATGTCTTCCTCGGTCCGCTCGAGGGCGGCCTCGTCGGGCCGGCCGGCTCCGAGGACGTCGAGCGCCCGCCGGAGCAGGACGGCGACCTCCGCGTCCTCCCCCGCCGGCCCCTCGAGGGCTTTCTCGATCTCCCGGCGGACCCGGGCGGCCTTGTCCGGCCGGCCCGCCGCCGCGGCCGGGCCCCGGCCGCCGGCGCCCCGGTCGCGGTGCTGGGCGAAGGCCTCGTCGACCTGCTTCTCGCAGCGCCCGAGGGGAACGCCCCGCGCCGACCGTCCCCGCGACCTCAGCCCGTCGAACGTCCGGCCGATGCCCTCGAGGACGACGCGGAGGGGGATCCGGCGGGCCTCCCACGAGGCGATCAGGGCCTGGTCCCGCGGCGAGAGGAGGAACGGGGCGCCCCGGCGCTCGAGGAAGGCCCGGGCGATGGCCTGGTAATAGCCCCTGCGGTCCTTGTCGTCTTCGGTCATGGTCGTCCGGCCCCGGCGCTCAGGCCGCGGCGTCGCGGTTTCTCTCGTGGATGATGCGGAGCCCCATGAGGACGAGGTCGGGCTCGAAGGCCTCGATCGCCGGCAGCTCGGCCGCGACCTGGCCGCCGAAGCCGCCCGTGGCCACGACGCGGGCCGTCCCGCCGAGCTCCCCGCGGATCTCGGCGATCGTGTTGGTGACGAGGCCGATGTAGCCGAAATAGAGCCCCGACTGCATGCTGGCCACGGTCGTCCGGCCGATGGCCCGCTTGGGCTTGCGGATCTCGACCCGGGGCAGGCGGGCCGTCTTGAGGGTCAGCGCCTCGGCGGCGATCCGGATGCCCGGGGCGATGGCCCCGCCGAGGTACTCCCCTTTGGCCGAGATCGCGTCGAAGGTCGTCGCCGTCCCGAAATCGACGACGATGGCCGGCCCGCCGTATGTCTCGAAGGCCGCGACCGCGGCCGCGATCCGGTCCGCCCCGACCTCGAAGGGGTTCTCGTAGAGGATGGGCATGCCCGTCCTGAGGCCGGGGCCGACGACGAGAGGGGCCCGGCCGAAAAAGCCCCGGCAGACCTCCTCGATGACCGGGGTCAGCGGCGGGACGACGCTGGAGACGATGGCCGCCGTGATCTCGGCCGGCTCGAGCCCGGCCACCCGCATGAGATCGAGGAACGTGACCCCGTATTCGTCGCCGGTCTTGTCGCTGTCGGTCCGGACCTTCCAGCTCCTGAGGAGCGACCGGCCGTCGAAGACGCCGACGGCGATGACCGTGTTGCCGACATCGAACGCCAAGAGCATCGTTACCCTCCCTGACGGGGCCCTCACGCCCCTTCGAGGCCCAGGACCGCGTCGAGGACGGCCGGGCCCGCCGGGCCGCCCCGGTCGACGACCAGCCGGCCCTCGGGATCGAGGCCCCGGCAGACCGCCTCGAACGTCCCTCCGGCCGTGGTGACCCGCACGGCCCGGCCCGGCGGGAAGGCCAGGCGGGACTCGGCGGCCGCCACGACCCGCTCCTTTTCGCCCCGGGCGAGGGCATTATACCAACTGTCGAGGGCCCGACAAAGGCCGTCGAACAGGCCGTCGACGGTCGCCTCGACGGCCCCGGCCAGGCGGAGCGAGGTCGCGGCGCCGCGGATCCCGGCCGGGAAGTCCTCCGGACCGTGGCCGACGTTGAGGCCGATCCCGACGACGGCGAAGCCCCCTTCCGGCCCGGACGAGACCGCTTCGGACAGGATGCCGGCGAGCTTCCGGCCGCCGAGGACGAGATCGTTCGGCCACTTGAAGCGGGTCTCGATCCCGGCGCCGGCCAGGACGGCGTCGGCCGCCGCCAGCCCCGCGACCAGGGGCAGGAGGTGGGGCGAGGGGACGGGGCCGCCCCCGGGGCCGCGGACGACGAACGAGGCGTAGAGCCCCAGCCCGGCCGGCGAGTGCCAGGCCCGGCCCTTGGTGCCCCGGCCGCGCGTCTGCTCCCGGGCGACGACGGCGGCGCCGTGGGCCGCCCCGGCGAGGGCCAGGGCGCGGGCCGCGTCGTTGGTCGAACCGACGCTCGCCAGGCGATGGACGGGGGTTCCGAAGGGCACGGGTCTCTCGCCCCGGGGGCTCAGGCCGGGCCGGAGAGCTTGGCCAGGCTCTGGCCGAGCTTCTCCAGGCGGTGGCGGAGCTCCTCCAGCCGGGACCTGTTCTCGGCCACCACGGCCGCCGGGGCCCTGGCCGTGAAGTCGGCGTTCCCGAGCCTGCGCGCGATCCTCTCCGCCTCCGCCTCGGCCTTGGCCATCTCCTTCCCGATGCGCTCGCGCTCCTGTCCGGCGTCGACCGGCTTCTCGACGACGAGCCCGAGCTCGAACGGGCCGGCCACGCCCTTGAGGACGCTCTCCCCTTCCGGGACGGCCGCGGCGAATCCGATCGTCTTCAGGCCGGCCAGGGCCTTGACGAGCTCCGCCTGGGCCTCGACGACGGCCGTCCGCCCGGTCGCGTCCGGGCCCCCGCCGGCCCGGCCCGCGACGACGACGAGCCCGATCCTCTCCCGGGGGGCGATCCGGTTCTCCGTGCGGACCCGCCGCGTCTCCTCGACCAGGCCCTGGACGAGGGCCATGTCGGCTTCGAGGGCCTCGTCCCGCCAGTCCGGCCGGGGCCCGGGGAACTCGGCCGCCGCGAGCGACCTGCCGGCGCCGGGGAGGTGGCTCCAGATCTCCTCGGTGATGAAGGGCATGAACGGGTGGAGGAGCCTGAGGATGCGGTCGAGGGCGTCGGCCAGGACGGCCTCGGTCGTGCGGTTGCCGGCCCGCAGGCCGACCTTGGCCGCCTCGACGTACCAGTCGCAGAACTCGTGCCAGACGAAATGGTAGAGGAGGTCGGCCGCCTCGTAGAACTTGTACTGCTCGAGGGCGGCCGTGAGCGCGTCCGTGACCGCCGCGAGACGGCTGCGGATCCAGCGGTCGGCCAGAGTCAGCTCGCTCTCCCGGGCCTCGGCCCGGCCGTCCCCGAGGTTCATGAGCACGAAGCGCGAGGCGTTCCAGATCTTGTTGGCGAAGGCCCGGTAGCCGGCCATGCGCTCCTCGGACAGGGCCAGGTCCATGCCGGGCACGGCCAGCGCGGCCAGGGTGAAGCGCAGGGCGTCGGTGCCGTATCTGTCGATCATCTCCAGCGGGTCGATGATGTTGCCCTCGGACTTGCTCATCTTGCGCCGCTTGAGGTCCCGGACGAGGCCGTTGATGAAGACCGTCCGGAACGGGGCCTCCCCCCGGAACTTGAGCCCCATCATGATCATGCGGGCGACCCAGAAGAAGATGATGTCGAAGCCGGTGGACATCAGGTCGGTCGGGTAGAAGGCCCGGAGGTCCTCGGTCTCGTCGGGCCAGCCGAGCGTGCCGAACGGCCACAGGGCCGAGGAGAACCATGTGTCGAGGACGTCCTCGTCCTGGTCGACGGCCCCGCCGCAGGCGCCGCACTTGGCCGGCGCTTCCATGGCCACGATGACCTGGCCGCAGTCGCGGCAGTGCCAGGCCGGGATGCGGTGGCCCCACCAGAGCTGGCGGGAGATGCACCAGTCGTGGATGTTGTACATCCACTCGAAGTAGGTCTTGGCCCAGTTGGCCGGCACGAACGTTATCCGGCCGTCCTCGACGGCCCGGATGGCCTCGTCGGCCAGGGGCTTGACGCGGACGAACCACTGCCACGACAGGTGCGGCTCGATGACGCTCTTGCAGCGGTAGCAGTGGCCGACGGCGTGGCCGTGGTCCTCGACCTTGACCAGGAGGCCCAGCGCCTCGAGCTTCTCGACGACCTTGGCCCGGGCGGCGAAGCGGTCCAAGCCGGCGTAATCGGGGCCGGCCGCCTCGGTCATCTTGCCCTCGCCGTCGATGACGATGACCTGCTCCAGGCCGTGCTTCTTGCCGAGCTCGAAGTCGACCGGGTCGTGGGCCGGGGTGACCTTGACGGCGCCCGTGCCGAACTCCCGCTCGACCCGCTCGTCGGTGATGACCGGGATGGGCCTGTCCTGGAGCGGCAGGATGACCCTTTTGCCGTGGAGCCGGCGGTAGCGCCCGTCGTCGGGGTGGACGGCCAGGCCCGTGTCGCCGAGCATGGTCTCGGGACGGGTCGTGGCCACGACCACGGACTCGTCCGAGCCCTCGACCCGGTAGCGGATGTGCCAGAGCTTGCCCTTGAGGTCCTTGTGCTCGATCTCGATGTCCGAGAGCACGGTCCGGCACTTGGGGCAGCGGTTGACCAGGAAGTAGTCGCGGTAGATGAGGCCCTCATTGTGGAGGGAGACGAAGACGGTCTTGACGGCCCGGGTGAAGCCGGGGTCCATGGTGAAGCGCTCCCGGGACCAGTCGAGCGAGGCGCCGAGCCTCTTGAGCTGGCCGGTGATGACGCCGCCGTACTTCTCCTTCCAGTCCCAGGCGATGCGGAGGAACTCGTCGCGGCCGACCTTCTCCCGGCTCAGGCCTTTCTCGGCCAGGCTCTTCTCGATGACGTTGTGGACGGCGATCGAGGCGTGGTCGGTCCCGGGCAGCCACATGCAGTTGTGGCCCTGCATCCGCTTCCAGCGGGTGACGATGTCCGGCAGGGTGAAGCAGAGGGCGTGGCCCATGTGGAGGATGCCGGTGACGTTCGGCGGCGGCAGGACCATCGAGAACTTGGGCTTCGGGGACTTCGGGTCGGCGACGAAGAGGCCCTCCTCCAGCCAGAACCGGCCCCACTTCTCCTCGACGGGTTTCGGATCGTAGGCTTTCTCCAGCTCGTCTCGGGGGGTCATGTCTTCGGCCTCCACTCCTTGAGCTCGGCCAGGAGGCTGGCCCGGACCCGCTTCTCGATCTCCCTCTCCATGGCCACGATCTCCCCGTGGATGACCGCCTTGAGGTCCGGTCCGGCGGCGGCCGCGGACGGCTTCGCCCCGGCCGGTCCGGTCTCGCCCGCCTGCCCCAGCCAGAGCGGGTCCTCGGGCAGCGACGGCGGGCCGGTCTTGCGGGCGATGAGCTCCCGGACGAGGGAGGCCAGCCGTTCCGAGTCGAAGGGCTTGAGGACGATCTCGTCGTACTCGGCCGGCGGGGGCGCGTCCCTGTCCAGCGACTCGAACGTCCCCTTGAGGCCGACGAGCGGGATGTCCCGGAGCTCCTCGTGTCCGCGCAGGACCCGGCCGACCTCGTAGCCGTCCCGGCCCGGGAGCGTCAGGCTGACGACGAGGGCGTCGGGCCGGAGGCCGGCCGCCGCCTCGACGAGCGAGGCGCCGTCCTCGAAGACGCTCAGACGGAACTCCGGCTCGGCGAAGACGAGCTGGGCCGCCTTCTGGACCGAGGGGCTCGGGTCGGCCAAAACGATCGTGTAGGGCACTGAGGACCTCAGAACATCAACAAAACAGTCAGTTTACTTTACCCGTTCGGATCGGGGCTGTCAATTCGGGACGGTTTTCGCGGAACCCGCCTCTTGCCGCTCTCGGCGGCCTTCGGCTTCGCGATCGCTTCTGCCGAGTATCGCGCGGTCGCGCGCCCGGTCGGGCGAGCGGGAACGAATGGAGGCGGATCCAACCGGCCCGGGCGAGATCAATACTCGACCGAGACCGAGCTCTCGCCCAGGAGCGACTCGATCTTCCGGATGAGCTCCTCCGAAGGCGTGACCTTCTGGACCTCGGCGCTCTGGGCCACGACCCTGAAGGAGCGTGGCGTGACGAGCTCGAACTGGACCGGGCACTTGCCCTCGTAGCCGTCGAGGACGGTCTTGAGCTCGGCGATGACGGCGTCCTCCAGGCCGGGGAGGAAGATGCGCACGACGACGCGCTTGGCCTGCTTCTCGAAGGCCTCGACGAGCGGCAGGGCCTGGGCCAGGCTGACCCGCCGGTTGTCCTCCTCGCCCATGAACTTGCCCTTGATCCAGACGAGCTGGCCCTCGCGGAGATAGGGGCCCGACTTGGCGAAGCTCTCGGGGAAGGCCACGACCTCGATCTTCCCGGTCAGGTCCTCGAGGACGAACGTGGCCATGCGCTCGTCCTTGCGCGTCTTGAGCGGCTTGATGGAGGCGACGATGCCGGCCAGGCGGACGTCCTTGTCGAAGTCCTTGTCGGGATCGAGCTCGCCGACGAGGTGGGAGACGAGCTTGCGGACGCGGTCCTTGTAGCGGGCCAGGGGGTGGCCGGTGATGTAGAGGCCCAGGGCGTCCATCTCGTAGGACAGGACGTGGGACTCGTCCCACTCGCGCATGTCCCGGACCTCCTGGGACAGGTCCGGCGGATCGACCGCCCCCGACCCGAAGAGCGAGGCCTGGCGGGCCTCCCGGGCCCTCTGGGCCTCGTGGCCGAACTCGATCATCCGGTCGAGCATGTGGAAGCACTGCGAGCGCTTCCAGCCCAGGGAGTCGAAGGCCCCGGCCTTGATCAGGCTCTCCACGGCCTTGCGGTTGAGGACCTTGGCGTCGTGCCCGCGAAAGAGGTCGAACGGCGACCGGAAGCCGCCGGCCTTCTTCCGGGCGGCCACGAGCTCCTCGACGGCCGCCTGGCCGATGCCCTTGACCGCGGCCAGGCCGAAGCGGATGCCGCCGCCCTCGACGGTGAACCGGAACTCGCTCTCGTTGACGTCCGGCGGCAGGACCCGGATGCCCATCTCGTGGCACTCGCCGATGTACTTGGCGACTTGCGAGGTCGCCCCGCGCTCGGCCTCGGAGGTCAGCAGGGCGGCCAGGAAGTGGACCGGGTGGTGGGCCTTGAGGTAGGCCGTCTGGTAGGCCAGAAAGGCGTAGGCCGCGCTGTGGGACTTGTTGAAGCCGTACTCGGCGAACTCCTTGATCTGCTCGAAGATCTTGTCGGCCTTGGCCGCGGCGATGCCCTTCTTCCTGGCCCCCTGGACGAACTTCTGCTTCTGGGCCCTCATCGTCTCCCGGTCCTTCTTGCCCATGGCCTTGCGCAGCAGGTCGGCCCCGGCCAGGGTGAAGCCGGCCAGGTCGGTGGCGACGCGCATGACCTGTTCCTGGTAGACGATGATGCCCCGGGTCTCCCGGAGGATCGGCTCGAGCTCGGGCACCTCGTAGGCGACCCGCTCGGGGTGGTTGCGGCGCTGGATGAACTCGTCGGTCATGCCGCTCTTGAGGGGGCCGGGGCGGTAGAGGGCGTTGAGGGCGATGAGGTCCCGGAACTCCTCCGGCCGGAAGCGGCGCAGGAGGTCCTTCATGCCCGGGCTCTCGAACTGGAAGACGCCGTCGGTGTTGCCGGCCTTGAAGACGTCGAAGGTGGCCGCGTCGTCGAGCGGCAGGCGGTTGATGTCGATGACCCGGCTCGTCTCCTTGCGGATGAGCTCGAGGGCGTCGTCGATGACGGTCAGGTTGCGCAGCCCGAGGAGGTCCATCTTGAGCAGGCCGAGGGCCTCGACGTCGCCCATGGGGAACTGGGTCGTGACCTCGCCCTTGGCCGACTGGTAGAGGGGCAGGAACTCGACCAGGGGCTTGGGCGTGATGACGATGCCGGCGGCGTGGATGGAAGGGTGGCGGACCTGGCCCTCGATCTTCTGGGCGATGGCCAGCAGCTGGGCGATCTTGGCGTTCCGGTCCCGCAGCGCCCGGAGCTCGGGGACGCTCTTCAGGGCGTCGGCGATCTTCGCGTCGACGGCGAGGGGGATCATCTTGGCGACGCGGTCGACCTCGGGCAGGGGCACCTCGAGGACGCGGCCGACGTCGCGGATGGCCCCCCGGGCGGCCATGGTCCCGAAGGTGATGATCTGGCAGACGTTCTCCTGGCCGTACTTCCGGGTGACGTACTCGATCATCTCCGGCCGGCGGCGGCCGCAGAAGTCCATGTCGAT
>Ga0116178_10001617_pt1 | contig 18597 bp, 14 predicted proteins | sample AD_STIC12_MetaG_FD_89880 | JGI IMG/M metagenome (GOLD analysis project Ga0116178, IMG submission 89880) | Active sludge microbial communities of municipal wastewater-treating anaerobic digesters from USA - AD_STIC12_MetaG | ecosystem: Engineered > Bioreactor > Anaerobic > Digestate | place: USA... | reverse complement strand
GTCGAACATGAAGTAGGGGTAGAGCCGGGCGCCCTGGCCCCACATGGACGAGCGGGCGAAGATGGGGACGGGGTCGGGGTCGGAGAAGGGGTAGGTCCGGATGGTCTCCTTGGCTTCGACGGCGACGGCGCCTCCGGGCGCCGAGGGGCGGCAGGCCGCCGCCGCGATGAGGAGGGCCCAGAGGGCCGCCGCGAGGGCGGGCGGGCGCGTGTTCATGGACGGCTCCTTTGCGGGCCCCGGGCCCGGGCCGGTCATTTTTTCTCGGTCAGCTCGAGGTAGATCGTCTCGACCAGGCTCGGGAACCGGGGGCCGCCGGCCGCCGCCGGGCGGTCGACGACGCCGAAGGCGGCCTTGATCTCGGCCAGGCTCTTCCCGGCCGCGACCATCTCCTTGACCTTGGCCTGCTTGCCGGCCATCGAGTCCCTGAGGGCCTCGACGTCGGCCCGCCCGAGCGGATCGGCGTGGCCGGAGAGAAAGACCTCCACGGCCGGCGTCAGGGCCAGCAGGGCTCCGAGGGTCTCGACGTAACCGAACGAGCTCCCGTTCTTGTGCCGGTGAATGAGGGGGTCGCGGCCGACGAAGAGAAGGTCGCCGACGAAGGCGGCCTTTTCGGCGGGGAAAAGGACGACTGTGTCGCCGCTCGTGTGGGCCGGGCCGAAATGGGCCAGGATGACGGGCGCCGGGCCCGGCAGGAGCTCCAGGCGGTCGCTGTACGTCTTGTTCGGGATGTAGTCCTTGAGCTCGGGTAGGGCCTCGGCGGCCGCGACCATGTCGGCCTTGCACGTCCCATGGGCGACGATGGTCAGGCCCTTGGGGAACCCAGGCAAGCCGTTGATGTGGTCGCCGTCGCTGTGGGTGATGATCACCGTGGTCACGGGGGCAGAGGTCACCTTCTTGATCTCGGCCAGCATCCCGGCCGCCGACGCGGCGCTCATCTTGGCGTCGACGGCGAAGACCTCTTTTTCGCCGATGAAGAAGGCCGTGTTGGCGCCCGAGCCTCCCTTGACGAGGTAGAGGCTCTTGGTGATCGGCTGGACCGTCAGGGGCGGCGGCGCCTGCGGCGCCGGCTTCGCTTGCGGGGCCTGGGCCGCCGCGGCGGCGACCGACAGGACGACGACGCCGAGGAAAAGCGCAGAATGGCGTGCCATCACATCCTCCTTTCCGACTTGTCTACCCAATTCCTTATTATCCGCCCGGCGGTCTTTTGTCAACCGTCGGGAGGGGACACATCGGGAGGAGACACATCGGGAGGGGACTTATCGGGAGGATACTGTCGGGAGGGACTTATCGGGAGGGGACATGTACCCGTCGCGGGTACGTGTCCCCTCCTCAGATGTTGATGCGGATGGGCAAAATGACCGTCGTGATCCCTTTCCAGCGCAGCTCCTGCTGGATGGCGAAGGCGGTCTCGTTGTGGAGGAGGCGGTGGACCAGGCCGGGCCGGCGGAAGACGGTCTGGCCGGCGAAGACGGTCGACTTGGGGAAGTCCCGGGCGACGCGCTCGCAGAGGGCCGAGGCCGTCTCGACGACGTCGATGCCGGCGTCGAAGCGGGACTCGGCCGGGAAGCCGAGCCGGCGGGCCATCTCGACGTACTTCCGGAGCGAGTCCTTGGTCGCCTGGGTCAGGCGGCCGACGGGCTCCGACTCCTTGAACGCGCCCGCGTCCACCTCGGCGACGGAGACGAAGACGAAGTTCTTGTACAAGCCGGGGAAACCGCGGATGACCGACAGGAAGGTGTGGACGCCGAAGCCCGAATAGCCGCTGACAAGCTGGATGGCCGTCATCTCCCCGGGGTCGGTCGGGTCGGCGTTGTAGCCGCCCTTGTGGGCCGTGACCGCCGTCAACATGTCGTCGAGCTCGCGGACGCCCTTGCGGACCCGGTTGTAGTGGCCCTTGATGAGATAGCACAGGGCGATGACGACCGAGGTGATGAGGAGCGTCAGCCAGCCGCCGTGGGAGAACTTCTCGAGGACGGTCACGGTCAGGATGGCCAGGCAGACGGCCAGGCCGACGAGATGGACGGGCAGGTGCTTCTTCCACAGCGGGTCCTTCTTCCGGTTCCGGATGAAGAACCGGGACATGCCCAGCTGGGACAGGGAGAAGGTCAGGAAGACGTTGATCGAGTACATGACGATGAGCGTCTGTATATGGCCGCGGGAGTAGAGCAGGAGGGAGAGGGCCGCACCGCCCATGACCAGGACGCCGTTCTGCATGGTCAGGCGGTCGGAGAGCGAGGCGAAGCGGTGCGGGAACCAGTAGTCGACGGCCATGTTGCCGATGACCCGCGGGCCGTCGACGAACCCCGTCTGGGCCCCGACGAGGAGCAGGGCCCCTTCCGAAAAGATGGTGATCAGGGCCAGGAGCGGGCCGACGCCCCAGCCGGCGAAGACCTGGCCGGCCAGCACGGCGTTCAGGGTCTTGCCCGCGGCCGGGGCGACGCCCAGCAGGAGGTAACAGACGAGGATGCCGCCGGCCGTGACGGCCAGGGAGGCGGAGAGATAGGCCATGGTCCGCTTGCCGTTGTGGACCCGGGGCTCGCGGAGGATCTGGAGGCCGTTGGAGACGGCCTCGATGCCGGTGTAGGTGCCGCCGCCCATGGAGAAGGCGCGCAGGAAGAGCAGGGCCATGCCGCCGAGGCCGAGGGTGGCCAGCCCGTTGCGGTAATCCGCGCCGATCCGGCCGGCCACGGCGCCGATGTCGGGGACATGCTTGAAAACGCCGTAGCCGATCATGAGCGCGTGGGCGGCGACGAAGGTCAGGAAGATCGGCGCGAGCAGGGTCACCGATTCCTTGATGCCGCGCAGGTTGAGGACGACGAGGAAGAGGATGGCCGCCACCTCGAAGACCGTCTTGTAGGGCTGCCAGGCCAGGGGCGCGAAGCTGAACAGGGCGTCGCCGCAGGAAACGATGGACACGGTGATCGTCAGCATGTAGTCGACCAGCAGCGCGGCGCCCGAGACGACGCCGAATTTCTCCCCGAGCGTATGGGTGGCCACGATGTAGCCGCCGCCGCCGGAGGGAAAGTATTCGATGATGCGGGAATAGGCGTAGGAGATGACGAAGACGGTCAGGGCCGTGGCCAGGGCCAGGGCGAGGGCCAGGTAGCGGTGCTCGCCGAGGGCCTTGAAGGCCTCTTCCGGGCCGTAGGAGGCCGACGAGAGGCCGTCGGCGCCGAGGCCGATCCAGGCCAGGATGGGGATCAGGGCGATCTTGTGGAAGAGCGACGGGTCCTTGAGGTTGCGGGGCTTTCCGACCAGCGTCCGCTTGAACCTCGAACCGATCGACCCGTTCTCCGGATGCATCTGCGGTCCCGCCCTATCTCGTTATTTCGCTTGGAGTTATGGTTGGTATGAGCGTCGCGGAGAGGCTCTTTCGCCGGGCGTATTATAGGCTATTCCCGAGGAATTTCAAGCCCCAGCGCGGCGGCCGCCTCGCGGCCGATCCGGGCCGGATCGCGGACGGCCCGGGCCCCGGCCGCCTCGAGGAGCTCGATCTTCAGGGCCGCCGTGCCGCGGCCCGCGGACATGACGGCCCCCCCCCCGCGGCCCAGGCGCCGGCCGGGCGGCGCCGGCACGCCGAACCCGGCCGGCGGCCGCTTGGCCTGATGCTCGTGGACCCTCGAGTCTTAGAGCTTGGTCTCCTCGACGGTCTTGCGGACGACGCCGATCGTCTTCTGGAGCATGGCCTTCTCCCCGTCGTCGAGCTTGATCTCGTAGATCTTCTCCATGCCCTTGGCGCCGACGAGGCAGGGGACGCCGATGAACAGGCCTTGGACGCCGTACTCGCCCTCGCACAGGGCGGCGCAGGGCAGGACCCGGCGCTTGTCCTTGAGGTAGCTCTCGGCGATGACGATGGCGCTCCAGGCCGGGCTGAAGAAGGCCGAGCCCTTGCCGAAGAGCTTGACGATCTCGGTCCCGGCCTCGCGGGTGCGGGTGGCCAGCCGGTCGATCTGCTCCTTGGCGGCGATGTCGGTCAGCGGCACGCCCCCGACGGTGGTCAGCCGGGGCAGGGGCACCATGTCGGGGCCGTGGCCGCCGAGGACCGTGCCGGCGACGTCGGTGACCGATACGCCGAGCTCCATGGCGATGAAGGCCCGCCAGCGGGCCGTGTCGAGCGTGCCGGCCATGCCGATGACCCGGCTCTTGGGGAAGCCTGTCAACTTGTAGAACGCGTAGACCATGGCGTCGAGGGGATTGGTGACGATGATGCAGAACGCCTCGGGAGCGTTCGCCTTCACCCCGGCGGCCACCTTGGTGATGATGTCGAGGTTGACCGCGAGCAGGTCCTCGCGGGTCATGCCGGCCTGGCGGGGCTTGCCGGCCGTGACGATGACGACGTCGGCCCCGGCGATGTCCTTGTAGTCGGACGTGCCGGTGATGTTGGCGTCGTAGTTGCCGTGGGGGGCCATCTCCATGAGGTCGAGGGCCTTGCCCTTGGCCGGGTTCTCGAGCTCGGGGATGTCGAGGATGACGATGTCACCGAGCTCCTTCTGGGCCGCGAGCATGGCCAGGATCTGGCCGATCTGGCCGCCGCCGATGAGGGCGATCTTCTTGCGCATGCGGGTCTCTCCTAAGGGGATTTCGGACCGAAAACCGAGCCCCGATTCTATCCGCTTTCGGCCCCGAATTCAAGCCCTTCCTCCTCCCACGGCCTCCTCTGGGAACACCCCGGCGCGCGGGTAGCCTTATCGACGGCCCGTCCCAAGACCCGGACTCGAGGCAAGAAGCGTGAGTTGCGATATCGGGCTTTGGCTTTGACAGGAGCCGCGGAAAACGGCTAAAGTAGTCGGGCCCAATTGCGACCGGAGGAGAGAGAACGATGCTCGACGCGTATCACGCCATGGAAAAAGAACGGGCCGCGGCCGGGGTGCCGCCGCTCCCGTTGACGCCGGCCGAGGTCGAGGAGGTCTGCAAGGCCCTCGAGACGGCCGATAAGGACGAGGGGGCCGAGCTCCGCTCGCTCCTCCAGGACCGGGTCGCGCCCGGCGTCGATCCGGCGGCCGAGGTCAAGGCCGGGTGGCTGGCGGCCGTGGCCCGGGGGAAGGTCAGGTCCGCCGCGGTCTCCCGCGAGGACGCCGTCCGCGTCCTCGGCACCATGCTCGGCGGCTACAACGTCGGGCCGCTGGTCGAGGCGCTCTCCGACCCGGCCGTCGCGGCCGCCGCGGCCGAGGCCCTGAAGAAGACCGTCCTCGTCTACGGCCGCTTCGACGCCGTCGTCGAGCTCGCGGCGACGAACCCCTACGCCAAGGCCGTCCTCGAGTCCTGGGCGGCGGGGGAGTGGTTCCTCTCGCGCCCCGCCTTCCCCGAGACGATCGTCCTCAAGGTTTTCAAGGTCGACGGCGAGATCAACACGGACGATTTCTCGCCGGCGGGCGACGCCCCGACGCGGCCCGACATTCCGCTTCACGCCCGGTCGATGGGGGTCAAGCGCTTCCCCGGCGGCAACGCGGCGATGAAGGCCTTCCGCGACGAGGGCCATCGCGTCGCCTTCGTCGCCGACGTCGTCGGCACCGGCTCGAGCCGCAAGTCCGCCTGCAACTCGCTCATGTGGCACATCGGCGAGGACATCCCCTTCGTCCCCAACAAGCGGCGGGCCGGGGTCGTCATCGGCGGCCTCATCGCCCCGATCTTCTTCAACACGGTCGAGGATTCCGGCGGCCTGCCGCTCCTGGCCGACGTCAGCCGGATGAAGACTGGCGACCTCGTCACCCTCGACTTCAAGGCCGGCGTCATCCGCGACGCCGCGGGCGCCGGGCTCTCCAAGCTCGAGGTGAAGCCGCCGACGCTCAAGGACGAGTTCCGGGCCGGCGGCCGGCTCACGCTCATCATCGGCCGGCAGCTCACGGCCAAGGCCCGCCAGGCGCTGGGCCTGGGCGAGGCGGCCTTATTCACCGCCGTCGAGAACCCCAGGCCCAAGCCGGACCAGGGCTACACCCTGGCCCAGAAGATCGTCGGGCGGGCCTGCGGCCTGGCCGGCGTCCTGCCCGGCACCGCCTGCGAGCCGCGCATGACCACGGTCGGCTCCCAGGACACGACGGGGCCCATGACCGCCGACGAGCTCAAGGAGCTGGCCTGCCTGGAGTTCCAGGCCGACTTGTTCATGCAGTCGTTCTGCCATACCGCGGCCTATCCCAAGCCGGCCGACGTCAAGGTCCACCAGACCCTGCCGCAGTTCATGATCGCCCGCAAGGGCGTCGCCCTGAAGCCCGGCGACGGCGTCATCCATTCCTGGCTCAACCGCCTCATCCTGCCCGACACGGTCGGCACCGGCGGCGATTCCCACACCCGCTTCCCGATCGGCGTCTCCTTCCCGGCCGGGTCGGGCCTGGTCGCCTTCGCCGGCGCCCTGGGCTTCATGCCCCTGGACATGCCCGAATCGGTGCTGGTCAGGTTCAGCGGCCGGCTCAATCCCGGCCTGACCCTGCGCGACGCCGTCAACGCCATCCCTTACTTCGCCATCCAAAAGGGCCTGCTGACGGTCGAGAAGAAGGGCAAGAAGAACGTCTTCAACGGCTGCGTCCTCGAAATCGAGGGCCTGGAGGACCTGACCGGCGACCAGGCCTACGAGCTGACGGACGCCTCGGCCGAACGGTCGGCCGCCGCCTGCGTCATCGCGCTCAAGGAGGAGCGCGTCGCCGAGTACCTCAAGAGCAACGTCGCCCTGATGGAGAAGATGATCGAGGAGGGCTACCGGAGCGCCGAGACGCTCCGCCGCCGCATCGACGCCTGCAAGGCCTGGCTGGCCGAGCCCGCGCTCCTCGAGCGCGACCCCCACGCCGAGTACAAGGCCGTCCTGGAGATCGACCTCGGCGCCGTCACCGAGCCGCTGGTGGCCTGTCCCAACGACCCCGACGACGTCAGGCCTCTCTCGGCCGTCGCCGGGGACCCCGTCCAGGAGGTCTTCATCGGCTCGTGCATGACCAACATCGGCCAGTTCCGCGCGGCCGCGCGCATCCTGGACAAGGCCGGCGTCCCGCCGGCCCGGGTCTGGATCGCCCCCCCGACCAGGATGGACGCGGCCCAGCTCATGCGCGAGGGCGTCTATTCGGTCTTCGTCTCGGCCGGCGGCCGGACCGAGATGCCCGGTTGCTCGCTCTGCATGGGCAATCAGGCCCGGGTCGCGGCCGGGACGACCGTCTTCTCCACCTCGACCCGCAACTTCGACCACCGCCTCGGCGACAACACCCGGGTCTACCTCGGCTCCTCGGAGCTGGCCGCCCTGACCGCCCTCGAGGGCCGGATCCCCACCGTCGATGAGTACATGGCCGTCATGAGGGAGAAGGTCCTGCCCCAGGCCGGCGAGATCTACCGCTACCTCGAGTTCCACAAGATGGGCGACTTCAGCCTGGGTTACGTCCGGTGATCCGGCTCGACGGCCGCAAGGTCCTGATCACCGGCGGGTCGCGCGGCATCGGACGGGCCTCGGCCCTCCTTTTCGCCGAGGCCGGGGCCGACGTGGCCGTCAGCTACGTCCGCGACCGGGCCGCCGCGGCCGCCGTCGTCGAGGGCGTGGAACGCCTCGGCCGCCGGGCCCTCGCCTACAAGGCCGAGATGTCCTCCAGGGCCGAGATCGAGGCCATGGTCGCCGACGTCCAGGAGAAGTGGGGCGCCGTCGACTGCCTGGTCAACAACGCCGGCGTCTGGACCTACCTCGAGATGGGCCGGATGGACGAGGCCGTCTACCGCGAGACCGTGGCCGTCAACCTCGACGGCGTCTTCTTCGCCACGAACGCCGTCGTCCCGGGCATGAAGGCCCGGGGCGGGGGATCGATCGTCATGGTCTCCTCGACGGCCGGGGTCCGGGGGGAGGCCCTCCACTCCCACTACGCGGCCACCAAGGGGGCCCTGCACGCCCTGGCCAAGTCCCTGGCCGTCGAGCTGGCCCCCTGGGCGATCCGGGTCAACGCCGTCGCTCCCGGCTGGGTGGACACGGACATGAGCGCGCCGAGCTTCAGCCAGCCCGGGTTCAAGGAGCGGGTCCGCCGGACGATCCCCCTGGGGCGGATCCCCCCGGCCGAGGACATCGCCGGGCCGATCCTCTTCCTGGCCTCGGACCTGGCCCGCCATGTGACAGGGACGGTCCTCGACGTCAACGGGGGGGCCGTCCTCCTCGGCGGCTAGCCGGTTGACCGGTTAGCCCGGCGGGGCGAGCGGAATTTGCCCCCTTTTCGGTATTGACAGCGTTTCCCGGAATGTGGTATCAAGTTCGGGTCAGAATGGCCAAGAAACACCTGTCGGTCATCATCGTCCCCCATACGAAGACGAACACCCGCACCCTTTGCTTCAGCCGCCGGGCCCTGAGGGCCCTGGCCGTCGGGGGAGCGGTCCTCGGCCTGGCCCTGGCCGCCGTCCTGGCCGACTATGTCCGGATGAGCGTCATCCGGGGCCGCTACAGGGCCCTCAAGGCGGAGGCGGCCCAGCAGAGGACGACCATCGCCACTTACGAGCAGTCCATCAGCGCGCTGCGGTCGACCATCTCCCATTTCGAGGCCTACACGAAGAAGCTCAACGTCATGGCCGGCCTGAAGTCGCCCGAGGTCCTGACCGCCCCGGCCGGGGTCGGGGGCGGCGAACCCGACCGGGAGGAAGAGCCCGTCCCCGAGGCCGACCCCGGCCAGGGCGCCGTCGCGGGCGGCCCGCTGGTCCTGTCGCCGGGGACCGTCCAGAACCTGAACCAGAAGGCCCTCAGCATCGAATCCAACCTCAACAGCCTTCTGAGCTTTTTCGAGAGTGACTCCCTCCGCCTGGCCACGACGCCCTCGATCATGCCGACGGCCGGCTGGATGAGCTCCGTTTTCGGCCACAGGACCGACCCCTTCACCGGGGCCTGGACGATGCACTACGGCATCGACATCTCGACGAACCCCGGCAACCCCATCATGGCCACCGCCGACGGCATCGTCATCAAGGTTCAGACGGACAAGTACCTCGGCAAGAACGTCACCATCAGCCACGGCAACGGCTTCACCACCATCTACGGCCACATGAGCAAGTTCGCCGTCAAGGCGGGCCAGAAGGTCAAGAGGCGCGACGTCATCGGATACATCGGCCAGACCGGCAAGGCCGCCGGGCCCCACGTCCACTACGAGGTCTGGAGGGACGGCCGGCGGGTCGATCCGCGCAGCTACCTCCTCGAAGAGTAGCTTTTCCCTTCAGCTTCCCAGACAGTCGCCGGGGGAGAGCCTTGTCCCGAGGGAGAAGGCGTGGGCGGACATGGCCCCGCGGCCCGCGGGACGGACCGTCTCGACGAGGAAGACCGTGCCGCCCCCGCAGGCGACGGCCAGGCCGTCCTTGCCGGCGGCGACGATCCGGCCCGGGGCCGCCTCTCCGGCGGCCGGGCCTTCGAGGGCCCGGCCCCGGAGCAGGTTGATCCTCTTCCCTCCGAAGAAGGTGAAGACGCCCGGCCGGTCGGCCAGGGCCAGGATCCGGCGGTCGACGGCGGCGGCCGTCTCCGTCCAGGCGACGCGCCCGTCCTCCTTGCGGACCTTGGGGGCGAGAGAGGCCGCGGCGTCGTCCTGGGGGAGGCGCGGGACCGTGTCGATCGCGGCCAGGGTCCTGACGAGGAGGCCGGCCCCGACGGCGGCCAGGCGGCCTTCGAGGGCGGCGGCGGATTCACGGGGCCGGACGGCCACGGGCTCCCGGGCCAGGATGTCGCCCTCGTCCATGCGGTCGTCGAGCTCGATGACGGTCACGCCCGTCTCCGGGTCGCCGTTGAGGACGGTCCACTGGACGGGGGCGGCCCCGCGGTACTTGGGCAGCAGCGAGAAGTGGACGTTCAGGGAATGATAGCGGGGCGGGTAGTGGATGTCGCGAGGGATGATCTGGCCGTAGGCCACGACGACGTGGACATCGGCGGCCGCGGCCCGGATGCGGCCGGCGGTAGCGGCGTCGGTCCGGATCCGGGCGGATTCGAGGACCGGCAGGCCGCGCCCGGCGGCGAAGGCCCCGACGGCCGAGGGGACCGGCCGGAGGCCGCGGCCGGCCGGCCTCGCCGGCTGGGTGACGACGAGCTCGACCGAATGGCCGGCCCGGAGCAGGGCCTCGAGGGAGGGGAGGGCGGCCGGCGGGCTGCCGAAGAAGACGGTCCTCATGCTTTCCCGGCGGCGCTTTTCCTGAGCTTCTTCCTGATGATGGCCCTTTTGAGGGGAGAGAGCTTCTCGACGAAGAGGATGCCGTCGAGGTGGTCGATCTCGTGGCAGAGGGCCCGGGCCAGGAGGTCCTCGCCCTCGATCTCCACCGGGCGGCCCTCGAGGTCGAGGCCCCGGACCTTGACCCGGAAGGGCCGGACGACCTTTTCCCGGATATCGGGGACCGACAGGCAGCCTTCCTCGCAGACCGCTTCGCCCTCCGAGGCCGTGATCTCCGGGTTGACCAGGACGTGGAGCTGGCTCTCGTCCTCGCCGACCGAGAGGTCGACGACGATGACCCTTTTCCCCACCCCGACCTGGGGCGCGGCCAGGCCCAGGCCGGGCGCGGCGTGGACGGTCTCGACCATGTCCCGGGCCAGGCGGACGATCGCCTCGTCGACGGCGGCGACCGGCTCCGCTTTGCGGGTCAGGACCGGGTCGCCGATGATGCGGATCTCCCGAATGGCCATCGTCCGTGTCCCGCGTCCATTTTAGCCGAAAACCCGCGGGTTCTGCAAAAGTTCCCCGGGGACGTGGACCGCGGCGGCACGGCGAATGGGGGCATGTCCTCCCAGGACGTGTCCCCGCTCTTGCGCGGCTTCACCCCTCGGGCCTCGCCTCCGAGGGCCGTCTCGATTCGTGAATGATTCAGGCTAGATCACGGCCGACGGAGGGGCGGGCTCGTCGGCCGCGCCCGCGTTCTTGAGCGGGACCTTGATCAGGTAATAGCCGATCAGGGCCAGGACAGCCAGGCCGCCGACGTAGAGGTCGATCGCGCCGAAGTACTTGCCGCCCTTGAAGATCGCCGGAATGTCGAAACGGACGATGTTCTGGAGGTAGAAGAACTTCCAGGCGGCCCGGACGAGGCCCATCAGGCCCTCGCCGGCGATCAGGCCGGCCGCGAGGAGGATGCCGACGTTGGTCGTGCGGGCCTGCTGGGCGGGGTTGAACTTCCTCTTGGCCATGGCCTTGTCCACGAGGCCCTTGAACATGCCGCCGACGAAGATGGCGAACGTCGTCTCGAGGGGCAGGTACATGCCGACGGCGACGAGCATGGGCGACTTGACCTGGACCAGGATGAAGGCGAAGCCCATGAGCATGCCGACGATGACGAGCGGCCAGGCCATCTCGCCGCCGACGATGCCCTTGGACAGGGCGGCCATGAGCCCGGCCTGCGGGGCGGGCAGGTCCTTGCTGCCGAAGGTGAAGGCGCCGTGGAGGAGCATGAGCGGGAAGTACATGACCAGCGAGGCGACGAGGATGCCGAAGATGTTGCCGATCTGCATCTTGTAGGGCGTGCCGCCGAGGATGTGCCCGACCTTGAGGTCCTGGAGCATCTCGCCGGCCACGGCCGAGGAGACGCAGACGACCGCGGCGACCCCGAGCACGGCCGCGACCCCGCTCGTGCCGGTCGCCCCGACGAGGACCATTAGCAGCGCGGCGATGATCAGGATCGACAGGGTCAGGCCGGAGATGGGGTTGTTGGACGAGCCGATCGTGCCGACGAGGTTGCCGGAGACGGCGGCGAAGAAGAAGCCGGCGACGGCCATGACCGCCGCGGCCAGGAGGGCCGAGCCGAACGATTTCGAGAAGGTGTCGTAGACGAAGACCATCAGGACGAAGGTCAGGGCCAGGAGGGCCATGACGGCCTTCATGTTCAGGTCCTTCTCGGTCCGGGAGACGGCCTCGGCCTGGCCGGCCGCCTTCTTGACGTCGCCGATGGAGCGCTTGAGGCCGGCGCCGAGGTTCTTGCGCATCCTGTAGAGGGTGAAGCCGGCGCCGACGAGCATGCCGCCGACGGCGATCGGCCGGATGATGAACTTCCAGACGTTGGTGACCAGGTCGAGCCAGCTGACGTCGGCCGCGGCCGCGCCCGGCCCGTAGAAGAGCGGGATGAGCTGGGGCCCGAGGAAGAACATCAGCAGCGGCGCGAACAGGCCCCAAGCCAGGACGCCGCCGGCGAAGTTGAGAGAGGCCAGGCGCGGGCCGATGATGTAGCCGACGCCGATGTAGGCCGGGAAGATGCCCGGGCCCGAGACCGCCACGGTCCCGCCGGCGCCGAGCGTCGGCGAGCTCTCGCCCGCCCCCAGCCGGACGAAGCTCGTGCCGATCCGGCCGACCCTGAGGATGAAGTCCTTGCTGGCCGCGAAGAGCTGGACGACGCCGAGCGAGTAGAGCAGGGCGCCGAGGCCCATGGCCTGGAAGAGGAACTTCGAGCCCTGGCTGCCCTTCTGGCCGGCCTTGTGGATCTCGGCCGCGGCGACCGACTCGGGGAAGACGAGGTCGGGGTCGGTGACCATGACCCGGCGGAGGAAGGTGACGAAGAGGATGCCGAGGAGGCCGCCGACGAACATCAGGGCCGTCGACTTGACGTAGGCGTCGAAGGTGTTGAAGTTCCCCCAGGCGCCGGCGATGACGAAGGCCGGGATGGTGAAGATGGCCCCGGCGGCGATCGACTCGCCGATCGAGCCGACCGTCCGGGCGATGTTCTCCTCGAGGATCGAGCCCTTCATGATCCTCAGGACGGCCATGCCGATGACCGCGGCCGGATAGGTCGCGGCGATGGTCATGCCGGCCCGCAGGCCGAGGTAGGCGTTGGCCGCGCCCAGGATGACGGTCAGGACGAGGCCGATGAGGACGGCCCGGAGGGTGAATTCCTTCATGTCCGTTTTCTCGGGGACGTAGGGTTGATGGCTCATCAGGGGCTCCTTTCCGCGGATGTGCGACTCGGGCGACTAATGGTATATGGGAAGTCCCGGCGTAAAGTCAAGCCGGGCCGTCCCCGCCCCCGGCGGGCCCAGTTGCGTCGAGGCCGGAATTGTGCTACAAAGAGCCGGGACGGAGAAAGAGGCAAAATGAGCGTTATCAGCTGGTTGAAGGACAGGCTCTTCTGCGATCTGGCCATCGACCTGGGCACGGCCAACACCCTCGTCTTCCTCAAGGGCAAGGGCATCATCGTCCAGGAGCCATCGATCGTCGTCGTCAACAAGTCGAACGGCAAGGTCGAGGCCGTCGGCGCCCGGGCCAAGGAGATGCTGGGCAAGACGCCGGCGAGCGTCGTGGCCATCAAGCCCATGCGCGACGGCGTCATCGCCGACTTCGAGATCGCCGAGAAGATGCTCGACTTCTTCATCAAGAAGGCCATGGACAACCACGGCTTCCTCCTCCGCCCCCGCATCGTCATCGGCATCCCGACGGGGATCACCCAGGTCGAGCGGCGGGCCGTCAAGGACGTGGCCATGCGGGCCAAGGCCTCCGAGGTCTATCTCATCGAGCAGCCCATGTCGGCCGCGATCGGGGCCGACCTGCCCATCTCCGAGCCGACCGGGAACATGATCGTCGACATCGGCGGGGGCACGACCGACATCGCCGTCATCTCCCTCGACGGCGTCGTCTTCAACCACAGCATCCGCGTCGCCGGCAACGAGATGGACGACGCCGTCATCCACTACCTCAAGAAGAAGTACAACCTCCTCATCGGCGAGCGGACGGCCGAGATCGTCAAGATGCAGATCGGGTCGGCCTACCCGCTGGACGAGCCGATGACCATGGAGATCAAGGGCCGGGACCTCCGCGAAGGCATCCCGCGGACCATCGTCGTCGACGACCAGGAGATCCGCGAGGCCGTCGAGGAGACCGTGGCGGCCATCGTCAACGCCATCCGCATCGCCCTCGAGCGGACGCCGCCCGAGCTCTCGGCCGACATCATCGACCGGGGCATCATCCTGACCGGCGGCGGGGCGCTCCTCAAGAACCTGGACAAGCGGATCCGGGAGGAGACGCAGCTGCCCGTGTTCATCACCGAGGACCCCCTGACGACCGTCGTCCTCGGGGCCGGGAAGATGCTCGACGACCTCGACCTGCTCAAGAAGATCTCCCTCATCTGAGGGACGAGCCGCCGCGGCGCGGGAGAGCCCATGGCCCTTGGGGAGAAGCGAAGGAGCGCGCTGGTCCTGGCCGGCCTGGCCCTCTTCCACGTCGTGCTCATCTCCGTCCAGGTGCCGCAGGGGGCCGAGACGTCCGTCTTCGAGCGGGCCGTCTTCTTCGTCACCTCTCCCGTCCAGCGCCTGGGGGCGGCGGCCGTCAGCGGCGCCGTCTCCGTCTGGCGCGGGTATTTCGACCTCCGCCGTGTCCGCGGGGAGAACGCGGCGCTCAAGCGCGAGAACTTCTTCCTCCGCCAGGACCTCCGGTTCCTCGAGGACCGCCTGGCCCTCTTCCGCTCGGAGGCCGAGATCGAGGCCTTGCTGAAGGATTTCCGGGGCACCGTCCTCCCGGCCCGGGTCATCGGCGTCGACAGCGTCAACCCCTATCAGTCCATCGTCATCGACAAGGGCCGCCTGGACGGCGTGGCCAAGGACATGGCCGTCTGCGACATGACCGGCGCCCTCGTCGGCCGGACGATCGAGCCGGTCAGCCTCAAGGAGGCCATGGTCCAGCTCGTCACGGACAAGGACAGCAGCGTCGGCGTCGTCTCGGCCGCGGCCCGGCTGACCGGGTCCCTGGCCGGCCGGTCCGGGCCGCGCTGCGAGCTCCGCTACGTCCTGGCCTCGGCCGGGGGCGGGGAGGCCGGCGAGGAGCTCCTGACGACCGGCACCGACCGCATCTATCCGGCCGGGATCCGGGTCGGCCGCATCGTCGGCATCGAGCCGAACGCGGCCTCGCCGATCTTCCGGCGGATCGTCGTCGAGCCCTCGTTCCGCTTCAACACCCTCGACATCGTGGCCGTCCTCGCCGCCGGGCCGGGAGACGGCCGATGAGAGAGACCGCGGCCAAGGACATCCTGCGGGCCTGCCTGGCGACCCTGGCGGCCGTCCTCGTCTACTCCGTGGCCGGGGCGTCGGGGCCGCGGCTCCTCGTCGTCTTCAACGCCTTCTCGGTCGTCGTCCTCTATTTCTCGGCCCGCCGGGGCGAGGTCTTCGGGGCCGTCCTGGGGACCCTGTGCGGCCTGGCCCAGGACACCTACTCGATGGGCGTCTTCGGCGTCGCCGGCCTGACCAAGACCCTGCTCGGCTTCTGGACCGGCTACATCTCCCGGCGGATCGACGTCGCGCCGCTCGCCCGCAACGCCCTGTTCCTGCTGGTCATGGCTTTCCTGGAGATGGCCCTCTGGGTCGCCGTCACGGCGGTCGTCAGGCTCGAGACGGTGAACTGGCACGGCGGCCTCATCCTCCTCCAGCCGGCCGTCACCGCCGGCGCCGCGGGCCTCCTGGCCGCCGCCGGGCGGCGGGTCGCGGCCCGGCGGGCGCGAGGCGCGTGATGCCGGGCGAGCGGATCTACGAGGACCTCACGCTCGTCCGCCGGCGGGCCCGCGCGGCTTTCTGGACCGTCGCCGCCCTGATCGTCCTCGTCCTGGCCTACTACTGGAAGGTCCAGGTCTTCGACAACGCGAAATTCGCCCGGATGGCCGAGGCCAACCGGACCCGCATCCGGACGCTCGCGGCGCCGCGCGGCCTCGTCCTCGACCGGAACCGCGAGATCCTGGCCGACAATCGGGCCTCCTTCAAGGTCTCCCTGGTCCGCGAGCACGTCGGGGACATGGACGCGATGTTCGCGTCGGTCAGCCGGCTCCTCGGGCTCGACGAGGCCACGCTCCGCGAGCGCGTCGAGCTCCACAAGGACCTGCCCCTCTTCGAGCCCATCGTGGTCGCCGACGGCCTCGACGCCGACGCCGTCGCCCCCATCGAGAGCCGGCGGCTCGAGCACCCCGAGCTCGTCGTCGAATCGGAGCCCCAGCGGCACTACCCGAAGGGCCGCCGGGCCGCCCACGTCCTGGGCTACCTGCAGGAGCGGACGGCCGAGGAGCTCCGGGCCGGCGGCGCCAAGCGGATGCGGGCCGGGGAGATGGTCGGCCGGGCCGGCGTCGAGCGCCAGTACGACGACATCCTGCGCGGCCAGGACGGCTCCGTCGTCGAGGTCGTCGACAGCCTGGGGCGGGTCCAGTACGAACAGGCCCACGAGTTCCCCGCCCAGGGGGCGGAGGTTGTCCTGACGCTCGACGACAGGCTCCAGGAGCTGGCCGAGGCGGCCCTCGAAGGGCGCGAGGGCGTCGTCGTCGCCCTGGCGCCGGATTCGGGCGAGGTCCTGGCCCTGGCCAGCAGCCCGACCTTCGACCCCAACCGGTTCATCACCCGGTTCACGCCGGCCGAATGGCGCGATCTCATCAACGACCCCCTCTCGCCGCTCGAGAACCGGGCCATCCGCGGCCTCTACGCCCCCGGCTCGATCTTCAAGCTGGTGATGAGCCTCGGCGGGCTGGCGGAAGGGTCCATCACCCCGGCCACGACCGTCTACTGCTCCGGCGCGACGCGGATCTACGGCGCCCTCCGCCACTGCTGGTTCGAGCCGGGCCACGGGGCCATGGACCTCTCGGACGCGATCAAGAACTCCTGCAACATCTACTTCTACAAGCTCGGGCAGAGCATGGACATCGACACGATCGCCGGGGCCGCCCGACGGCTGGGCCTCGGCCGCGCGACGGGGATCGACCTCGCCGGAGAGAAGGACGGCCTCGTCCCCGACCGGGCCTGGAAAAAGGCGGCCCTCGGCGAGCCCTGGTTCCCCGGCGAGACGATCTCGGTCGCCATCGGCCAGGGCCAGCTCCAGGTCACCCCGGTCCAGGTCGCCGCCCTGACGGCCGCGATCGCCAGGCGGGGGAGGCCCGGGCCGGCGCCGCACCTTTTCCGCTCCAGCCCGAAAGTCGACGCGCCGACGGGCCCGGAGGCTCCGGACGGCCCGGCCGCCGCCGCGGCGGCGGAGCCCCTCCTCCCGGCCTCCGCCTTCGAGAGCGTCATCGCCGGGATGTGGCGGTCGGCCAACGACGGCGGCACGGGGCAGGGCGCCCGCGTCGAGGGGTTCGACGTCTGCGGCAAGACGGGCTCGACCCAGGTCATGAGCCGGGAGAGCGCCGCCAAGCTGGCCCAGTCCGGCCGCGAGGTCAAGACCCACTCCTGGTTCTCCGGCTTCGCCCCCCGCGAGCGCCCCCGCCTCGTCGTCACCGTGCTGGTCGAGTACGGCGGGGGCGGCGGGGCCACCGCGGCCCCGGTGGCCGGCCGGATCTTCGCCAGGTTCCGGGAGCTCGAGCCGAGATGATCTCGATCGACCGCCGCCTCGTCCGGGAGATCGACTGGGTCCTCCTCGGCCTCGTCCTGCTCCAGTCGCTCATCGGGGTCTTCTTCATCTACAGCTCGTCGCGCTTCCTGGCCGGCGACTTCTACGTCCGCCAGCTCGTCTGGATCGGCATCTCCCTCGCCGTCCTCGTCTTCGTCGTGGCCGTCGACTACAAGTTCTTCGTCTCCCTGGCGCCCTACTTCTACGTCCTGATCGCGGCCGTCCTCGCCGCCACCCTCTTCTTCGCCCGGATCGTGGCCGGGACCAGGAGCTGGATCACCCTGGGCCTGATGCGGCTCCAGCCCTCGGAGCTGGCCAAGATCGTCATGATCCTCGTCTTCGCCCGGCTGTTCGCCGAGTACAAGAGCCCCATGTTGACGCTCCCGCGGACCCTCTGGGCCCTGGCCATCGCCGGCCTGCCCATGCTCCTGATCGTCCTCCAGCCCGACCTGGGCACGGCCATGACCTTCGCGGCCGTCGTCGGCGGCGCGTTCCTCCTGGCGGGGCTGAAGCGGAAGACGATCGCGCTGTTTGTCGTCGTCGGCCTTCTCGGGGGCGTCGGCGTCTGGAACCTGGCCCTCAAGGACTACCAGAAGCGGCGGATCACGACCCTCGTCAACCCGCAGGGCGACCCCCGGGGGTCGGGCTACCAGGTCATCCAGTCGAGGATCGCCATCGGCTCGGGCGGGTTCTCCGGGACGGGGTTCATGAAGGGCACCCAGAGCCAGCTGCGCTTCCTCCCGGCCCGCCACACCGACTTCATCTTCTCCGTCATCGGCGAGGAGGCCGGCTTCCTGGGCGTCTTCGCCGTCGCCGCCCTCTACCTCGCCCTCCTGGCCCGGATGTTCCTCTCGGTCGCCGCGGCCCGGGACCGGGCCGGCGTCTACATCGTCTTCATGGCCTCGCTCCTCATCGCCTTCCAGTTCCTGGTCAATATCATGATGGTCGTCGGCCTCTTCCCGGTCGTGGGCATCACCCTGCCGTTCCTCAGCTACGGCGGCTCGTCGCTCCTGGCGAGCTTCGCGGCCTGCGGCCTCGTCCTCAACGTGAAGATGAGACGGTTCGCCAATGTCTGACGAGACGGCCGCGCTGGCCCGGGTCCTGGCCCGGGTCGAGAAGCCGGGCCGGTACGTCGGCGGCGAGTGGAACGAGGTCCGCAAACGCCCGGGCCGCGCCCGGACCAGGGTCGCCCTGGCCTTCCCCGACGTCTACGAGATCGGCATGTCCTATCTCGGCCAGAAGATCCTCTACGGCCTGCTCAACAAGGACCCGGACGTCGCGGCCGAGCGGGTCTTCGCGCCCTGGCCCGACCTCGAGCGCGAGCTGAGGGCCGCCGGCCTGCCGCTGGTCTCGCTCGAGAACG
>Ga0116178_10001595_pt1 | contig 18727 bp, 18 predicted proteins | sample AD_STIC12_MetaG_FD_89880 | JGI IMG/M metagenome (GOLD analysis project Ga0116178, IMG submission 89880) | Active sludge microbial communities of municipal wastewater-treating anaerobic digesters from USA - AD_STIC12_MetaG | ecosystem: Engineered > Bioreactor > Anaerobic > Digestate | place: USA... | reverse complement strand
GTTGGTGATTACTGAAATTTCCGGGCGGCCGTTTCGACTCAACCAATGCCTGCAGCCCGGAAATTTCGGTAATCACCAACATCGGCACCGACCACCAGGAATACCTCGGCACCGGAAAGCTTGCAATTGCCCGGGAAAAATTCGGAATTCTGCGAAAAAACCGACCACTGATCACTGCCGAAAAAGCCCCGGAGATACTTGCAGAATTTGAAGCTGCATGCAAAAAAAGCAACAGCCAGCTGATCATTGCCCGCCCGGCAGGAAATTTTGAGCTGGTTGAAAGCAATGCCGAAGGTCATCTCATCAGACTGCCAGAAAGTGAAGAGCCCGTTTTCATGGCACTGCCAGGCGAGCACCAGCTCGACAATCTGGCAATCGCACTCGAACTGGTCAAGCAGCTGCGCAAACACGGCTTCGACATACCAGACGAAGCGATAAGCAAGGGAATTGCCGGGGCCAGGTGGCCGGGACGACTGCAGTGGATAAAAGGCAATCCACCATTACTGCTCGACGGAGCACACAATGCCGAAGGCCTGGCTTCACTTGTCAGCTATCTTAGAGATTTTCCGCCACCCGCTCCCCTCAACATAATTTTTGGAGCACTCAAAGACAAGCCATTTGTCGATATGGCTGAACAGCTGGCACAGTTTGGCCAGTATCTCTGCTTTGTTCCGCCGCAGTGCAGCCGCACCATGACCAGAGAGCAATTCGACGCAACACCACTCGCAGAGAAATGGCAATGGCACGACAATCTTCAGGAAGCTCTCGCCAATTGCCGTCAGAATGCCGGCTGCGTTCTGGTAACTGGCTCTCTCTACCTGATTTCAGAAGCTATCAAGGAAGCAACCGAAAAATGACCTTCGCCCCCGGAATAGAAACATTTTTTAGCAGTTCATTCAAAGGCACTCTCAGGGTCGCTGCCGTTACCAACTTTACCGGCCGCGACCGGCATGGCGTTCATCTCGTCAGGCGCCTTACCGAAGACAGGCGTTTCGACCTGAAGCGGATTTTCACTCCGGAGCATGGTTTCAATTCAGACGCCCCTGATGGCGAGCATGTCGCCAACTCAAAACATGATGAACTGAAAGTCGAAATCGTCAGCCTTTACGGGCCCAATAAAAAGCCCGAAGTGAGGCTGCTCGAAGACCTCGATCTTATCATCTACGACATTCAGGATGTGGGTGTCAGGTTCTACACCTATATTTCAACACTGAGAAACATCATGGAAGCCGCTGACGAAGCCGGGGTGCCCGTTGCAGTTCTTGACCGGCCCGACGTGCTTGGCGGCGTGATTGTTGAAGGCCCGATGCTTGAGCCACAGCTGACCTCCTTTGTCGGACACCTGCCGATTGCACTGCGCTACGGTCTGACTCCCGGCGAGCTCGCCCGCTGGTGGAAAGCTAAAAAAGGTCTCGGTATCGAGGTAAAGGTTTTTGAATGCCAGGATTACCGCTGCCCGACCGACTTCAACGATCTCGGGTTTCCGTGGTTCAAGCCGTCTCCGAGCATGCCTGACACGGTGACTGCCGCATTCTACCCGGGCACCTGCCTGTTTGAAGGAACCGAGCTTGCCGAAGGCCGGGGCACTGACGCGCCATTTCGCAATCTGGGCGCTCCCTGGGTCGATGGCAGAGCCTGGGCAGAATGTCTCAAACCTCTGCTGCCGGCAAATATCAGTGTCAAAGCAACCGATTTTGTGCCAGAATTCGGCAAGTGTGCCGGCGAAAACTGCCACGGCATCAATCTTGAAAGCAGCACTCGCAATATCGACAATGCGGTTTACATCGGGGTTGCTGCGCTTTATGCCCTGATGCAGACGCATCAGGGGCAGGTCACCTTTGCCGGGCGCCCTAATCTCAGCGAGCCGTTCATCGACTACCTTGCCGGTACCAGCCTGATCAGAAAAGGGCTGCTTGCAGGCAAAAAACCCGACGCGATTATGCCGTCGGCCAATGCTGGTGTCGACGAGTTCAGACGCGAGCGCCAGGAGTTCTTTATTTACCCGCGCCGTTGAAAGCAAAAACGTCGGCAGCAACATGGCCCCGTAAATACGGGGCCATGTCGTTTTTAAGACTCTTTGTTACTGAATGGGGTCAGCCTTCGGGCTGAACCATTTTCCAGCGGTTGAGCCAGAGTTCACGCCCCTTCATTTCGAGCACGAGAAGGTTACCCTGGTTGTCAAAAGCGACATCACGCGGGCTGATCTTTTCGGGGCCGTCGATTTTCCAGAACATGCGACCATTGTTGCCGATGAAAGCAAGCTTGCGGGCGCCTTCTTCGACAGAAGATACAAGCAGCTCGCCTTCTGAGCCCGGCGGGCCAAGCTCGATGCCGGCCGGCACGAATTCGGGTGAAAAGTTGTAAATCTTGCTCATCAGGTTTCCAAGGCAGTCATAGAGATCAGCCCCCCAGTTACCTTCGGGGCGTATCTGCATGCTCCAGAAAAACCCGTTAGGAACGGGCATGACAAAGTCGACCTGATCGATTTCGACAGCCTGAGTGGCGTTTTTGCCAAGAAAAAAGGCCTTGTCACCGCCGGCCAGCAGCACACCCTCGTCACAGGCTTCGACACGGCAGGCATCCCAGGACCTGTCGGGCCAGCCGGGCAGAATATGACCGCCGAGCCTGCCGTTTTCATCAAGAAAAATCATCTGACCAAGAACGATGTCGAAATCGACGATTTTTTCGCCACCGGTCTTACTGCTGAAAGATTCGCCGGTTTCGAGATCGAATCTGACAAATCTGCCTGAGCTGTTGGCAACAAAAACCTTGCCTTCGGCACTGCGCATACCAAGAATGCCGGGCAACAGCTCATCAGCAACTCTGAACAGGGGTTCTCTGGTTATATCCTGGCCCAGAAGCAGGCCAGCTGAAAAAACCATTGCTGCGACAACAAGAAACGATCTGAATGACCTGATCATTTTTTCACTTCCCATTCCATGTTTTTCACGGCAAAATCGCCATCAGGAGCAGTTGCAAAATCCGCTTCGGCGACAAAGACCTTCTGGCCGGCATCAGCGACAAATCGATTCATCGAGGCAGGCGGAGCGAAGGAAAGTCTGCGGTTAACCTTGGCTGCTTCGCTGATCTCGAAAAGCTGCAACGAGCCTTTGAAACCGCCGGCCGGCACGAACGAAACCAGCAGGCTGTCATCGGCTGTCACGCCCCATACCCGTGCGTTCTGCAGATCGGCAAGACCAACATGCAGACTTTTGAGCAGCTGGCCGCGGGCCGAATATATACGATGGAAATAACCGGCCTTTTCACGCCAGACAAGCAGGTGCAACTGCCCTTTTTTGTCGAGAGCGAAACCGGTGCGCTGCCATGGAATCTCGCGAACCAGCTCACCATAGGCAGTAAAGACAGAAATTACGGTGCGGCCATAGTCACCGACGTAGAGACGACCGCCAGCATCGACTTCGAGCTGGTTGATCTGCATAAATTTGCCGGGTTCAGAACCGCGGCCACCAATGCGCAGCAATTCTTTACCGTCAGCGAGTGAAATTTTGCGGATGTCGCAGTTGGCAGCATCGGCAACCCAGGCAGATTCAGGGCGCCCGGAAGCGCCTGAGACCAGGGCAAAGTCTTCCAGGAGTTTGAAGCCTTCGAGACCAGATACGGTCACATCAGTTTTGAGTTCGTTTTTCTGATCGAAACCGTAAATACGGACGCCGATCGAGTCAAGAACCCAGAGATTTTCGTTGTGAACCCTGAACGCCATCGGGCCATAGGGTGCGTCTTCAGCGAATTTCGGGTCGGTCTTGCTATTGTAAACGGCGACTTTACCTTTTTCGCTGCCGTAGGGAATCTTCCAGGACTGGGCGTTGGCCGCAACTGATAGGGCCAGCAGACAGACAGCTAGTGCTGCGGAAATCCGGCGTTTCATTCTGTCAAACCTTTCTGAGAACTCTGGTGATCGGGCCGATCGCGTAAGGATCGGTAATACGCGGGGTGCGCAGTGACGAAGAGTTGTTCATAGCCTTGTAACTGTTACCTTCTTTGAGAATGATGCCAATATGGGTATCGGGGTCTTTGATGCCGTCGCCGGTGTAATCGTAGGTTTTCCAGAGAATTACGTCGCCTTCGGCAAATGGCGGCACAGAAACTTCTTTCCAGCCCTTTGATTTTAGATCTGAAACAGCAGCGCGACAGTTAAGATGTACCTGACTAAGGGCGCCAGCATTCTTGAGGGCGGTAGTCACGACTTTGGCGCAGGCGAGACGGCCACCGGCCACATCGGAGGTTCTGAAGGCGGTGCTGCCAACGAGGGCTCTGGCCTGGGCCACAATGCGCTTCTGCAGGTTGCCAGAGGCACTGACAGGCGGAGCTGAATTGTTGCCACCACCGGAAGTGCCGCCTCTGGTCTTGGAGATGTAGCTTGCATGCACATAACGGGTTTTGCCGTTATAATCAATTTTGTACCAGTCGCCTTCTTTACCGGTCACCTTCACAGCGATACCGTTAGGGATTGTTGTCTCAATCTTACCCCAGGGGGATTGGCGTACATTGAGAGCGCTGGCGGTGACATAGCCGGTGAAATTATAGGGATTTGCGGGGGGTGCCGCCGGCTTTTTCTCGTCGATATAGCGTTTGGCGACAAAAGCTTCGTTATTGCCCCACCTGATTTTGTACCAGTCGCCGGCAACGCCGAGAATTTCGACGCGCTGGCCGTTTTTGATCTGTGTAAGAATGTCGCCGTGCGGGACGCGCCTGACGTTCAAAGCGGTACAATTGACGTAACCAGCGCTCGGAAAAGCCTTTGCCTTCTCGCCCGGTTTTAGAACGTAGGCAGAGTGAACATAGGCTGTTTTACCGTTTACCGAAACCTTGTACCAGTCGCCGACCGTACCGGTTATGGTAACTTTGTCGCCATTTTTAACGGTTCCGATAACGTCACCCCATGGTGAAGTTCGGAGGTTAAGCGAGGCAGCATTGGTAACCGTTCCGGTAACCGTCTTTTCGTTCTTATCAACCGCTGCTTTTGCGGTTTTATCTGCATCGGCATTGGCAGAAGAACCGATATTCACCGGACCTTCGGCAAATGGCGTATTGGCCGCGGCCGGCACGCCTGTCGTCAGTGTTATAACAAGAAACAACCAAATCATTTTATGAAGCGGTTTCATGACACATCCCCCTTGATCGGTATTTATATTTTACCGCAAAATCTGCAAAAAGTTTACATTTCTTGCAAATTGGCAATTTTGCATATATATTTTGCTTGAAAACAATAATGCAATCAGCAATGGGGATACCGCGATGATCGACCTGAAATCATTTTCTTTTCTCAGCACCCTTCCGACGCGAGAGCTTGAAAAACTCAAACGCGTCTGCCGCTTTCAGAAATATACCTCAGGCACCCGCGTCGTCATTGAAAAAGAAGCGATCGAAGACCTTATAGTCGTTGTCGAGGGGCAGCTTGCGGTTATTAAAACTTACGGTGAACGTAAAACCACGCTGTTCAACCTTGACCCGGGCGATGCCTACGGTGAAGTCGAAATTCTCAACGGTACACCGGCTCTCGCGACTCTGATCGGCTATCAGGAATTCCACCTGATGTTCATCCCGAAAGAAGCGGTTCTGCGCCTGATCGGTCTCTGCCCCGGCTTTGCCAAGGAAGCGCGGGACCTGTATTCACGCCGGGCCGCGCAACTGCTCGAAGAAGGCGAACCCCGCACCCAGGAAGCCCGTGTCGTGACCTTCTTCAACGTCAAGGGCGGTGCCGGCAAGTCGGTTATTTCGTCGAATGTCGCTACCATGCTGGCCCGTTTCTGGAAAAAGAAAGTTGTGCTTCTCGATTTGAACCTGGCCTTTGGTGACCAGGCGATACTTCTCGGCCTGCCAACCGACAAGCACATTCACAAACTTCTTGAAGAAACCGGCCCGATCAAGCTGTCGAGCATCGAAAGACAACTGACCCTTCATTCTTCAGGGCTGAAAGTGCTGCTGCCGCCACCGCTGCCCGAACTGGCCGAAACGATTTCGCCGGATCTGGTAGACAGAATTATCGAAGCTCTCAAACCGCATTATGACTTTATCATCATCGATACTCACAACCAGCTCACAGAAATGGAGCTGAAAATTTTTGACTGCAGCAGCCTGATCATGCTGGTGATGACCATGGAACTCACTTTCATCAAAAACACCAAGCTGCTGCTCGACCTGCTGATCAGATCGAAGATTCCGCGCGAAAAAATCAAGGTCATTCTCAATCGTGCCTTCAAATCAATGGGGCTTGAACCGGCCAAGGTCGAAAAATCGCTGCGCTACGCAATCAGCCATTTTATTCCGAGTGAGGGCAATATCGTTGTACCATCGGTCAACCAGGGCACTCCCTTCGTGCTTTCCAAGAGCAGCGATGGCACCGCGATTCTTCTGGCCATGCGCAAACTGTGCGCCAGCCTTACCGGCGAAGAGATCGAAAAGGGCACCTGGAACATGTTTTCACTTCTTAAAGAAGTCTTCGGCATCTAGCGATCTGCACAGACCTGCCAACACATTGAACGTGTAAAATCATGATCCCAGGCGAGCTTCTGGTGTAAATGCCTTACCAGTTAAAAAGTTTTCTGAAAAAGCCTGGCTTTTTCTTTTCGACCTTGACGGCGATTATCGAAATGTTGTCGCCGCCGCCGTTGTCGAGAGCCTTTTGCACCAGCTGCTCGACACAATCCCCAGGTTCCGGGTTAGCCTTGAGAATTTCGGCGATGACTGCATCGTTAACCTCGCCCGTCAGACCATCAGAGCAAAGTATGAAGACGTCATTGTTGGCAACCGGGCCCGAAGTGATATCGACTTCGACATTGTCGGCAAGACCGATATATCTGGTGATCGAGCTTTTATAGGGGTGATCGACCTTTTCTTCAGCAGTGATCAGCCCTCTTAAAAACAACTCTTCGACGTATGAATGGTCACGGCTGATCTGCTTGAGAACATTGTTGCGGTACAGATAAATGCGGCTGTCGCCAACATAGGCGATATAAAAATCATTGTCATGAAAAGCCAGAACAACACAGGTACAGCCCATTCCCTTTGAGGTTGGCTTTTCTTCAAGCATGCAGCGCACCCGATGATTGGCCCGCGAAAATGCATCACGCAGAATCTTTTCGTAAGGAACGGCAGGATCGTGAGGCTCGCCAAGGAACTCGCTGATAACGTCTCGTGTCAGCTGCGAAGCCACTTCACCCGAAGCCAGACCGCCCATGCCGTCAGAAACGATGAAAAAACCACCATTTTCCGAGACATAGTAGGAGTCTTCGTTATGGTCTCGAACCTTACCAACATGAGTTTTACCGAAAGCTGAGTAACGCACAATTCCTCCCGGTCATTTCAGCTCAGCAAGTTTTTTTCTGACCTCGTCCTGTTCTGGGTAGAGAAAGAGAGACATCTCATAATATTGTCTGGCCTTGTCAGGCTTTTGATCCTCGGCAAAATACTCACCAAGAGTATTAAGAAGCAGGCGGTTGTTCGGGTCCTTGTTCCAGGCCTCCATGTAAAGCCTCAGCGCTTCTTTAAGGTCTTTTTCATGTTTCTTCAGCAGACCGGCAAAGGTAAAAACCGTTGCTGAGGGCTTGTTCTTCATCAGACCTGCGTATACTTCCCAGGCCCGCCTCTGGTTACCGGTTCTGATACAGAAGTCAAGAAAGGTTCGATTGTATTCTTCGTAATCAGCGAACTCCGTGAGCTGTTCCGTGAGCTGGTTCCACTCTTTTTCAATAGCTTCCAGAGCGTCTTCATAGGCTCCCTGATCTTTTTTGGTTTTCGGGGGGGCATCCGGGAGGCGGCGCAGCATCCATGTAAGCGCCGTGGTTTTTTCCTGAAAATCTTTCAGGGAGGGCGTTTCAAGCTCGAAAAGCTTCTGATTCAGATTGAGATTCTGGCGTGCGACCACGTCAAAATAAACGGTGGAGGTGGCAAACCCCGGGAGCGAAAAACTTATCAGATAGCCCATTGGCGGAAGCGAGAGATCAACCGGACTGCTGCCGACAATCTCTTTGTTGATGGTAATAACCGCACCGGCGGGCCAGCTTTCAAGCTTGAGGTGCGCCTGCGTCAGATGGTAGTAACCTTTAAAAACGCCAAGAAAAAGCAAAGTAAAAGCAGCCATGATCAGCCCGATTCTGATAGTGTGAATCAGAGCCTGAGGCGGCTTTGGCGCAAACTTGCGGGTGGTCGGATGCGTTCCGCCTGAAGTTTCAAACTCTGTGGCATAGGCATCGTCAGTCTGGTCAGGCTTCAGTTCGGTCAGGTCAAGCGTTGCCGTTTTCTGCCCAGGCTGTTCTACCTCTGGTTCATTCAGCTTTATCAGCACCTGAAGCATCTCATCACACGATTGAAACCGGTGTTCTCGCTCCTTGGCCATTGCCTTGAGAATAATATCGTTGAGGCGCTGCGGAACGGCATCGTTAATTTCGATCGGTGCCAGAGGTTTTTCCTGGATATGCTTGAGAGCGATAGCATTGGCGCTGTCGCCAACAAACGGCAAGCGGTCGCAGACAAGCTGGTAAAGGGTTACGCCGAGAGAATAAATATCGGATCGGTAATCCAGGTCGCGTTTTCCGAGGGCCTGTTCTGGTGACATGTAGTCAGTTGAGCCAAGAGTAAGGCCTTCGCCGGTCTTGCTGGTATTTTTACAGGCCTTGGCAATACCGAAATCAGTGAGTTTGACATCACCGGTCGAGGTGATCATGAAATTGCTTGGCTTGATATCGCGGTGAACGACACCCTGATCATGGCAATGCTGCAACGCTGACAGGGCACAGACCATAATCTTGACGATGTCATCGAGAGTGAACCCCTCGCTGCCCTTTATAAGGTCTTCAAGTGACTTGCCGTCGATGAATTCCATGATAAAGTAAGGCGGCAGGCCCTCTTCGCGGCATTTTTCAACGGTTGCAATGTCGATGATCTTGACGATACTCGGATGATCATGCAGACGCTCCATGGTTCTCGCTTCGTCAAAAAAGCGGGCCACCACGTCAAGGTCATCAACCCAGTCTTCGAGCAAAAATTTAACGGCAGCCTTTTTCTCGAGTACTGAATGCTGAGCGAGATAAACAGTTGCAAAACCGCCATCACCAAGTTTTCTGATGATGGTATAGTTGCCAGCCTTTTTGTTTGAATAGTCAGCCAAAATGAGACCCTTAGAAACCGAGAATTGATTTGAGTTTCGAGAAAATTCCGCCCGATTCGGCAACCAGCTCTTCGCCAACAATCTGGCGGTTGAGGTTCACCATGGCCTGAGTGAGCGGCGATGCCGACTTTTCTGAGAGCAGCAGTCTGCCGCCATTTGAGGTTATTACCGCGTCATCAGGGGCGTAGGGCAGAATTGAAACATCTTTTTTGAGAAAGCTTCTGACTTCTTCTGCGGTTGTGATCGTGCCTTCACGACCAAATTTGTTCATGATCACCTTGAATTTGCTTTCGGGGAACTTGAAGGTATTCATGATTTCAATGACTCTTCTGGCTGCGAGCAGATGACCGATTTCGGGCAAACCGACCAGATAGATGAGGTTCGAGAGTTCCCAGGCGGTGATGGTAATGTCGTCGATGTCGGTCTTGAGATCGACAAGAACAAAGTCGTATTTGGCTTCGAGGCTCCAGAGAATGGTTTTGATGTGCTGGGCAGAGATAAGCTCAGCCAGCTCGGTCTTTTTGGGCGCGGCCAGATAATCAAAACCCGGACCTTTCTGCATATATTTGGTAATACAGTCGGGGGTGATGTCGGTTTCCTTGATCAGATCAGAAATGGTCAGGCCCGGTTTGCCGACCACAAAAGTCAGAATATCGCCGAATCTCAGGTCGAGATCGACTACAGCAACTTTTTTGTCTGATTTTTCCGCCAGAATCTTTGCAAGGTTAACGACGATCGTGCTGATGCCCGTTCCGCCCTTGGGACTGTAGAGAGAAACAATCTGTGAGCCCTCGCGCGAAAGGGGTTTGAGAGTCTGCCAGAGATCACCGACTGCGGTGTCGATAAAAATAAATTCGAATGCGTCAAATTTGACGATATCGCGATGGTTAAGGACATGACCAGCATTTGCCGGAATCTGCCCGCTGTTGAGAAAGGTACCGTTCGAACTGTCTTTGTCGGTAAGAACGCACTTACCTTCTTTTACTTCTATGGTCGCATGCATTCTCGATACCATCTCGCTGGGCAGCACCAGGGTTCTGCCTTCTTCACGGCCGATCGTAAAAACATCAGAGGAATTCAGTTCAAAAGGCTTACCGAGAAATGGCGGCGTATTGCCGACCAGAAATTTTTTCTTCATTTCTTCGGTCACGACAACTTTTCTGAAGACCGTTTTTTTGGATTCGTCCGACATTTTATTTCTCCCGACTGAGCTGAATGCGTCGCGATTATATCACAGGCGCAAAGACTCGACAATTTTCTTTACATTTAAAATCTGTTCCTGCTCACCTTAAAATTGACAGCCACTTTCAAAGATATTATGATAAGAACCTCTAATGTGAAAAGTAAAGATTTTTTTTCTCGAATACCTTTACAATGGCTGGGGATAGCTTTTTTGGCTCTGGCCGTTTTGTCGTTCCTGGCAAGCATGTTCATTAACATTCAACCTGCCGAGCCCTATGTGCCGAACCGACCGACCAGTGTGGCGCAACCGGCCGGGCTCGACGACGGCTCAGACGAGAAAAAGAACCTTCTCGAGCGGCTCGAGTTTCAGAAAAAGCACCAGAATTTTCAGGCATCTTATCTTGATCTGATCCAGAAAATAGGCTCGGCCGACACTACCAAAATCAACACCAGAAAAGACAGAGACCTTTTCAAAAGCTACAACCGGGCCAGGGCAGACTTCTCAGACACCCTCAAGAAGGTTGAAGAATACGAAAAGGATTTTCGGCTGAAATGCTTTGCCAAGATGCGCTCACTCATACTTGCGGTTCTTTTTTACGATCGCAAAACCGGGGCGCGCATGACCAAGTTCGATGCCGACGAACTGGTAAAAATCGGCGCCTTCCAGGAAGCACCGGCCTGCCCGCGCGGCGGGCGATATTCAATTATCTATAAAGACGGCAGAAGACTCTTTAACTGCTCGATTCACGGCACTCTGAAAAATTGAGCACAGCCCTATCTCGCTTCTTTGCCTCTTGCCGGTGATGGGTCTTTCTTTTCAACTTCACCATTAAAAAACAGTTCGACCATTTCGACCAGGGTTCTGATAAAAAGCACACCAACACCAATCGAAAAGATGATGGTCAGAGCAACCGCAACCGTAAGTTCTTTGAGCATGATAATGTGTGACTCCCTCAGATATTCCGTGCCGTAACCCTATCGACACAACCTGTCTTTTTAATGAGTCACCCAAAATCTTTGTCAACCAGAAAACCCAAAAAAGAAGGGTGGCAATCTTGCGAAAGCCACCCAAATGCATATTGTGAAAAGGTTTTAATCAGAAAGTCTTCAGTCGGTGTGTGAGATCACGAGAAACATCGGGGTGCCGGAACGGTTAACCAGTACCACCGAGCTTTTCTTTGCTTCGCCTTCCTTGAGAGACTTTTCGAATGCATCTTCATCGGCCACTTCCTGGCCATTCACCTGAACAATGACGTCTCCAGCCTTCAAACCACCCTTTTCGGCGGCAGAAGTTTCGCGCACCCCGGCAACCACAAGGCCGCTCTTAACATCAATAGACATGCTACGAGCCATTTCCGGGGTAAGTTTCTGCACCTTGAAACCCAGCTGACCGGCGAGCCCCTCGCCCTGCTGCTTCGGCCGCGGCAATTTACTGATTTCACGAGGACTCAGGCCAAACGAATCGGGCATCTGTTCGAGTTTTATCTTCAATTCAGCAGTTTTGCCGTTGCGCAAAATTTCCATGTCGACAGACTTCCCGACTTCCATGCTCAGAATACTTTTCTGAACATCGTTGGTGCTCTTCATGACCTTGCCATCAATTTTTCTGATAATGTCCATGGGCTTAAGGCCACCCTTTGAGGCGGGGCTGTCTTCTGAAAGCTGCATAACTACAGCACCATCACGATCTTTGAGATCATAATGTTTTGCGAGTTCTTCAGTTACGCCCTGCATGGTTATGCCGAGATATGGGCGCTCGACTTTTCCCTTGCTGGCAATCTGCTGCGAAATGCGCGAAGCCATGTTCGAAGGGATCGCGAAGCCGATACCCGAGCCCGGAGCAGTAAAAATCAAGGTGTTGATACCGATTACCCGGCCTTTGAGGTCAACCAGCGGGCCGCCCGAGTTGCCGGGGTTGATGCTGGCATCTGTCTGAATGAAGTCTTCAATCGCGGTGGCACCGATGCCGGAACGCCCGAGAGCACTGACCACACCAACGGTTACTGTCTGCTCAAGTCCGAGAGGATTACCGACGGCAATGCACCACTGCCCGACTTCGACTTCGTCTGAATTGGCAAACTGTGCCGCCGGCAGCTCTTTATCAGCCTTAACCTTGATGACTGCAAGGTCGGTCTGCGGGTCCTGGCCGACAATTTCAGCAGGCAGTTCGGTCTGGTCGTGAAGTTTGACGACAATTTTGCTGGCTTCCTTTACCACATGGTTGTTAGTCAGAATTGTGCCATCAGAACTGATGATCACCCCGGAACCGGCACCTTCAATTTTCTGTTCCGGCGGTCGCTGAAACTTCTGACCACGGAAAAACTGCCGAAAAAATTCTTCAGCGCTGCCCTCTGGCGCATCCTCCGGCGACAGCCAGCTGATACCGCCCGACGAAGTTCTTTCGATTCTGATATTTACCACGCTGGGTTTCAGGGTGCGTGCGACATCAACAAAAGCTTTCTGCATGCTCATGGCAGCCTGCAGCCCCGAATCGTCGGCAGCGGAAACTGATGCCGGACTGCCGAAGAACACCACAAGAATCATGAACCAGACAAAGGTGTTGCGAATCATTAATTTACCTCCTGTAAATCTTCAACAATTTTTGACCGGTGAACAGCACGCCGGGTTCCAAATTTCGCCTTGACCTTTTAAACAGTTGATGTTTAACTGGTTTTCAATTCACAGCAGGAGAAAACCATGCGAATAGTGGTTACTGGCGGCGCCGGTTTTATTGGCTCGCACCTCACCGAAGAATTATTAAAACAGGGGCATAGTGTCGTTGTCATCGACAACTTCATCACGGGCTCGCGCAAAAACCTGGATCATCTGCCGGGCGAAAAGCTCTGCATCATCGAGCACGACATTACCAAACCCATCTACCTCGCAGAAAAGATTGACCGGATATATCATCTTGCCTCTCCCGCCAGCCCGATCGACTACCAGAAACTGCCGATTCAGACACTGAAAGTCGGCGCCCTTGGCAGTCATAACATGCTGGGCATGGCCAAGGCCCACGGAGCACGCCTGCTGCTGGCTTCCACATCAGAGGTCTATGGTGATCCCGAGATTCACCCTCAGAAAGAAACCTACTGGGGAAACGTCAATCCGGTCGGCCCGCGTGGCTGCTATGACGAATCGAAACGCTTTGCCGAAGCGATCGTGGTTGCCTACCGTGATTATCACAAGGTCGAGACCCGCATCATCAGAATATTCAATACCTACGGTCCAAGAATGCGCCTTAATGACGGGCGGGTCGTGCCGGCCTTCATTTCACAGATTCTCAACGGTGAAGACCTGTCCATCTTTGGTGACGGCAGTCAGACGCGCAGTTTCTGCTACGTATCCGATCTGGTGCGCGGCATGATGGGCGTAATGGAACAGGCTGACCAGAACCCGATCAACCTCGGCAACCCGGCCGAAATAACCATACGCCAGTTTGCCGAAAAAATTATCGAATTGACCGGCATCGAAGCCAAAATGGTTTTCAAACCTCTGCCCCAGGATGACCCGAAGCGCCGACAGCCGGATATCACCAGAGCTCGTACCCTCCTGAACTGGGAACCGCTTGTCGGTCTCGAAGAAGGACTGAAAAAGACTATTGACTGGGCAAAAAAATATGTCGAAACCACAAAAAACTGACAAACACATAAAACATATCCTGATCGACCCCGAAAGTATTCAAAAGCGCATTACCGAGCTTGGGGCAGAAATTTCCGCAGATTATCGCGGTAAGGAGCTGGTGTTGGTCTGCATTCTCAAAGGCGCTTTTCTATTCACCTCCGACCTGTGCCGCCAGATCGACCTGCCCCAGAAACTCGATTTTATGGCCGTTTCGAGTTACGGAGACGCAACCCGCAGCTCAGGCATTGTAAAAATCGAAAAAGATCTCTCTGAAAGTATTCAGGGCAAGCATGTTCTCATTGTCGAAGACATCATCGACTCAGGCCTGACCCTGTCATATATCGTAAAAATTCTGCAGGACCGGCAGCCCGCAGATATAAAGGTCTGTGTTCTCTGTAACAAACCCTCGAACCAGCAGCAGCACGTTAAAGTCGACTACTGCGGGTTCAAGCTCGAAGACGAATTTGTGGTGGGCTATGGACTTGACTTCAAGGGTTATCTGCGCAATCTCCCGTATATTGGTGTGGTTAAGGACGAATATCGTTAAAAGAAAAGAGACGCCCATGGTTAATTTCAACAGCGGCAGCCTGATCTGCGAGCGCTACATTCTTGGTCCGCTCGAGGTAAATACTTATCTGGTATACGAAAAGGGTTCTTCAGAGGGTATCCTCATCGATCCGGCAGAAGATTCTCAGACCATTCTCAAACGCCTCAAAGAACTTGATTTCAAAACCCTGACCATTTTTATCACCCACGGTCATGCCGACCACATTCAGGGTGTCGAGTTTTTCCGCAAGCATTTCCCGGTCAGCAAAGTCGCAATTTCAGAGGAAGACGCAGCGATGCTTCCCAGTCCGACCCTTAATTTATCTGTATTTATCGGTGATGCGGTCGAAGTGGGCAGCGCCGACATTCTCCTCAAAGATGGCGACACTCTTAAAACCGGTGCCCACGAGGGAACCCTTTCACACATTGCCGGTCACACCCCGGGCGGTATGGCCCTCATCTTCGACGGCATGGTTTTTTCGGGCGACACTCTGTTTGCCGGTTCAGTCGGGCGCTCCGATTTTCCGGGCGGTGACGGCAAACAATTGATCAAAGGCATCAAAGAGAAGATTTTTTCTCTGAGCAACCGGCAGGTTTTTCCGGGTCACGGCCCGGAAACCACAATTGCCGACGAAAAAAGCAGCAACCCGTTTTTCGGTACCTTTTTCAATATCTGAAATGCCAGTTTAACAGCGTTGACACCACCCCCTGCAGATGCTAACATTCTCAGGGAAAAATTACACAACACACCGGAAAGGAACTCTCCATGTCTGAAACATTCAGAATTCTCGTCATCAACCCCGGTTCGACTTCTACCAAACTCGGGCTGTTCGAGAACGAAGATCTGGTTGCCGAAAAGAAACTCAATCATTCTGCCGAAGACATTGCCCGCTTCCCCCACATCATGGACCAGGACGGCTTCAGAAGAGCGGCCATGGATGACTTTCTCAAAGAAATGAAGCTTGAACCAAAGGATCTCTCGGCGGTCGTCGGCCGCGGCGGTCTCCTCAAGCCACTCCCGGGCGGCACCTATAAAGTCAATGAAGACATCGCTGCCGATCTCAAGGCGTCGAAATATGGCGAACACGCCAGCAACCTCGGCGCTCTGCTTGCCTACAGCTACACCAGAGAATTTGGCGTGCCTTCGTTTATCGTCGACCCGGTAATTGTTGACGAACTGCAGGATGAAGCCAGATATTCCGGGCTGAAAGAAATTCCGCGCCGCAGTGTCTGGCACGCGCTTAACATTACCGCCGTCGTCAGACAGACCTGCACCAATCTCGGCATGGAAGTCAGCAAAGAAAATTTTGTCGCTGCCCATCTTGGCGGTGGCATCAGCGTTGCCGCAATCGAAAAGGGTCGCTGCATCGACGTAAGCAACGGACTCGATGAAGGTCCGTTCACGCCGGAGCGCGCCGGCTGTCTGCCGACCATTGAGCTGGTCAAGCTCTGTTTCTCCGGTAAATATACCCAGAAAGAAATCAACAAGATGCTCGTCGGTCAGGGCGGCATTGTGAATTATCTTGGCACCAGCTCACTTCTCGATGTTGAAAACAAAGTTGTTGCCGGCGACGAAGAATATATCAAGGTTTTCAATGCCATGTGCTACCAGATTGCCAAAACCATCGGCTCTTATGTGGCGGTTCTCAAAGGCAAGGTTACCCGCATCATCATCACCGGTGGCGGCGCCCGCTGCAAGCCTCTTATCGACAAGGTCAGCGAATACGTAAAATGCTTCGCCCCCATTCATGTGGTTCCTGGCGAAGACGAACTTTCTGCTCTGGCTCTCGGTGGCCTGCGCGTTCTGCGTAAAGAAACCAAGGCCAGAGAATACCATTCCTGACCGGCTGAGAACGGAGAAAACGATGAGCGACAATTTTTTCAGCAGACTGGTAGCGACTCTTGATAAAAAAATGAACTGCCGGGTGGCGATTCCGCTTGCCAACGACGACGCCTGCGCCTACGCCGTCTGTCATGCCATAAAAACCGGCATTCTCAGCGCAACTCTGATCGGCGACCCCGAGCAGATAAGGGCCATGTATGGTGATGTGGCCAGACATGAACGTGTCACCATCATTGACGAGCGTGACGAAAAGGCAGCCTGTGCCAAAGCCGTGGCCGAGGTGCGCGAGGGCCGCTGCGACATACTGATGAAAGGGCTGGTGGCGACCTCAAGCCTGCTGAAGGCAGTGTTGAACTCAAACACCGGCCTGCGCAAAAATCCGATTCTTTCGCATCTGACTTTCTTTGAATTTCCGGACCGGCAGGGGCTGAAAATTCTCACCGATGCCGCCATGTGTATCGCACCTGATGCCGATACCCTCGAAAAAGAAATTGAAAACGCCCGCGAAGCGTTTGCAACTTTCGAAAACCGCCCGCCGCTGGTTGCCCTTCTGGCGGCCAACGAAAAGGTCTCAGAAAAAATGCCTTCGACTCAGCTGGCAGAAAAAGTGGCCGGCTCTCTCGCCAGCCGCAGTGACATGACGGTCGAGGGGCCCATTTCCTTTGATCTGGCTGTCAGCGAAGATTCTGCCCGCATCAAGAAATACAAGGGCCGGATTCAGGGCAATGCCGACATTTTTGTGGTGCCGCGCCTCGATACCGGCAATGCCTTTTACAAATCGCTGCAGTATTATGTGAAAGCGCCGATGGGCGGTCTGCTTTACGGAGCCCGCTGCCCGGTAGTTCTCACCTCCAGGGCCGACGACAACGCGACCAAGTTCAATTCTCTTTTGCTTGGCGTCGCTCTATGGCAGAAGGCTGCGGCCAGGCAGGGCATGAACGCCGGAGCCTGAAGCTCTGGCAGAGAAAGGAAAACGCAATGACAGGTGCCGGTCAGAAGAACGTTAATTCAACAGTCCGATTCACCCACGGGCACATACCCGAGATTCTGAAAAAGCTCGAGCGTTTTCTCGGCGTGGCCCTGTCATTGCGGTCTACTACCGGCGAGGTGGTCTGCAAAACCGACTATTTCTACGGTCCGTGCAGTATTATCAGAGGCACCGAGCGAGGCCGGCAAAGGTGTCGCAAGACCTACCGCAACATTGAAGACCGTCTGCTGCGGCGCAAGACCCCATTTGTCAACGTCTGCTATGCCGGCTTTCTCATTTTTGCCGTACCTCTTGAAATACGCGGCGAAATGATCGGAACCCTTCTTGGCTCACAGATTCTGCCAATCGAAAAAGACAAGAATTTTGATATCGAAGCCCTCTTCGGGCATACCTGCGCCGCCCTGAATCTTACCAACACCGATGAGTTTTATCGTTCATTCGCGCGGGTGAGAACATTGAAGCCGGATCTGCAACGCATAACCTTTCTGCAGTATCTCGAAGAAATCGGCCGGCACTTTGTCAGCATGGCATTTGCCGACAAAAGCTGGGAGCTGTTTCTCAAGGAAATTCAGCAGGAAACTCCCCAATTCGGCAGACTGTAGAAGGAAGCAATTATGTTCAAGCTCTTCACCAATGGCCTGGTTCTCAAGCCGGATTTTTCGCTTGAGCCAGCCGGGGTTCTGGTTCAGGACGACATTATCTACGACATCCTGACACCTGATCAGAAGCCTCTCAAGCCTGTCGACTGCGAAATCGACCTCGAAGGCAAAATCGTTTTCCCGGGGCTGATCAACGCTCATGATCATCTTATCGATACCTGCTGGCAAGGGATTGGTGAAACCCCGGTCGAGAACTGGTATGACTGGGATCGCAGCATGCGGTCAACGGCAGAATACAAACTGCTGCAGAAACTGTCGGTAACCGACCTTTATATTGTCGGAATGTATAAAAACGTTCTGTCGGGCGTCACTACCGTTGTCGACCATTTCCCGGCCGAGGTTTCGGGTACTTTTGCCCGTCATGAGCTCGTCACCCTGCTCGAGCACTTCTATCTCGTGCATTCAGCCTCGGATCATCAGCTCTCGTGGGGACGCAATATCCAGGAGCAGTTCAATCAGGCGCGCGGAATTCTGCCGTTCATTCTTCACATCGGCGAAGGAACCAGCAAAGAAATTACCGAAGAAATCGAAACTCTCAACCGACTCGGGGTTCTCGACCGCAACACAATTCTGGTAAATGGCACCCACCTCCAGGATGCTGACCTACAGCTTATCGCCAGCAGAGGTTGTACTCTGGTCTGGCTGCCGACTTCGTCGCAGAATATCTTTGGCAGGCAGCCCGACATCAAAAGGGCTGTCGAGCTGGGTATTCCGCTGACTCTCGGCACCGACAGTTCTATTACCGGCTCGACCCACCTTCT